>JADMIO010955780.1_pt1 | contig 64718 bp, 53 predicted proteins | sample 8958161 | NCBI WGS metagenome assembly JADMIO01 (sample SAMN16585339, study PRJNA669376) | soil metagenome | isolation source: Crop rotation soil | place: USA: Cullars Rotation, Alabama | collected 2011 | reverse complement strand
CGCGACAACTTGTCCACGTGGAATTCTAAGCTTAGGATCCCAATGTGCTGGAAAGGGCCAGCTGTGACTCGTCGTTGGCGTCGGCGATGGAGCCCGGCCGCAGCCCGTCGCCCAGGGAGAAGGCCACGTCGTAGGCGGCGAGGATCTCGCACAGCTCCTCGAAGTGCTCGTAGAGGAAGTTCTCCCGGTGGTGGGCCAGGCACCAGGCGGCGTGGATCGACCCGCCCCGGCTGACGATCCCCGTCGTGCGGGTGGCCGTCCCGGGCACGAAGCGCAGGCGCACCCCGGCGTGCACGGTCATGTAGTCGACGCCCTGCTCGGCCTGCTCGATGACCGTGTCGCGGTAGACCTCCCACGACAGCTCCTCGGCCTTGCCGTCGACCTTCTCCAGGGCCTGGTAGATGGGGACGGTGCCGATGGGCACCGGCGAGTTGCGGACGATCCACTCCCGGGTGGTGTGGATGTTGGCGCCGGTCGACAGGTCCATCACCGTGTCGGCGCCCCACCTGGTGGACCAGGTGAGCTTCTCGACCTCCTCGGCGACGGAGGACGTGACCGCCGAGTTGCCGATGTTGGCGTTGATCTTGACCAGGAAGTTGCGCCCGATGACCATGGGCTCGGTCTCGGGGTGGTTGACGTTGGCCGGCAGGATGGCCCGGCCCCGGGCGATCTCGGAGCGGACGTGCTCGGGCGCGCAGTTCTCCCGGAGGGCGACGAACTCCATCTCCGGCGTGATCTCGCCCCGACGGGCGTAGTGGAGCTGGGTGACAGTCCTGCCGGGCTTCGCCCGCAGCACGATGGGACCGCCGTGGACTGCGGCGCCGTTGCCGTTGGCGGCCTGGCGGGCGGCCGACCGGCCGTCGTCGCGGGCGGTGGGGACCCGGCCGTCGTGCTCCTCGACGTCGCCCCGCCCGACGATCCAATCCCGGCGCAGGGGCGGCAGGCCGTCGGCCGGCTCCGACCCCGGGCCGGACGTGTCGTAGAGACGGATGGACGACCCGTCGGTGAGGTCGACCTGGGTGAACGGCACCCGGGCCCCATGGGGGCCCTCGACGTAGACCTTGCGCCGGGCCGGGGTCGTGGCCATTCGAGCTCTCCCTTCGCCGGCATGACCCGGACAGGTTCAGACGGTCGGCGCGCCTGGCGCCCTCTCAGCCCCGAACGGGCTCCCGTGGTCCTGCCAGCTTGGCACAAGCCAGGAGCGCCACTCGCCTGTAACGACGCGCCCCGGAGCGGGACGACATTCTCGTCAATCCGATTCGAAGAGGTGGAGGCGTGATGTCCGACGCAGCGGTGTACGTGCAGACGAACGAGCAGGAGAACCGGGTGGTCGCGTTCGTCCGGGGAGACGACGGCGGGCTCACCGAGCTCGGCTCCTACCCCACCGGCGGCGCCGGCGACGCCAAGCCCCATCTCACGTCGCAGGGCTCGGTGGTCCTGTCCGGAGACGGTCGGTACCTCGTCGTCACCAACGCGGCCAGCGACGATGTCTCCGTCTTCACGGTGGGCGCCGGCGGCGAACTGGAACTGGCCGGCCGAACCCCCTCCGGACCGGCTCCGAAGAGCCTGGCCGAGCACGATGGCCTCGTCTACGTCCTCAACACCGGCGCGGCCACGGTGACCGGCTTCCGGCTGGGCGATGGTGGCCTCACGCCGATCGAAGGCGCGGAGATGTCGTTGTCGGCACCCGACGCCGACGGCGCCCAGGTGGGGTTCTCGCCCGACGGCTCTGCCCTCGTCGTCACCGAGCGCAGCGCCAACCAGATCGCGTCCTACGCCGTGGGCCCAGACGGCACCCTCGGATCACCGCAGGTGGTGGCCTCGTCGGGCCCCACGCCCTACGGCTTCGCCATCACGAGCGGCGGCACCCTGGTCGTCACCGAGGCGTTCGGCGCCCAGAAGGGGGCGGCGGCGGCCTCGTCGTACACGGTCGACGGAACCGAGATCACCCCGGTGACGAAGTCGGTGGGCAACGGGCGCAGCGAGATCTGCTGGGCCGTCGTGACCTCGGACGGTAGCCACGCCTTCACCACCAACTTCGCCGACGGCGCCGTGTCCCGGTACGGAATCGGCCGCGACGGCAGCCTCACCCTGGAGGACGCCACCGCCGGCGTCACCGTCGACGGGCGCACCGGCCTGCGCGACCTGGGCCTCACGGCCGACGGGGCGTTCCTGTACGCGGTCGATGCCGACTCGGGCTCGGTTTACGGCTGGGCGGTGGGGGACGGTGGCTCACTGACACCCGCCGGCTCCACCGGAGGCCTGCCGGCGACGGTGGCCGGCCTGGCCGCCGGCTGAGCCACATGCGCCTCGAACCCCTGTACCGGGCCACGTTCGCGCCCACCGAGCGGTGGAGCATCGAGCTGGCCGAGAGCCACGGCGTGGAGGGACAGGGCTTCCTGCTGGTGGAGGGGCGCTCGGAGGGACGACTCTCCGGGCGCCTCCGCGCCGCCAACTACCCCCGCAAGCGCACCGACGGCACCCAGACGCCCGACTTCCGGGGCGTGATCGAGACCGACGACGGCGCCACCGTCCTGTTCACGTGGCACGGGTACGGCCGGGCGGCGGCCGCGGGCGGGCCGGGGCGGCTGGTCGGCAGCCTCACCCATCTGAGCGACGATCCCCGCTACCACTGGCTGAACGACGCCGTCTGCGCCCTCACCGGCGAGGTCCGGCCCGCCGCCGACGGGAGCGGCTTCGTCGTGATCGTCGACGTGGCCGAGCTCGTCTGGGAGCCCGCCGGCTGACCTCGCCGTCTGATCCACATCGCCGTCCGGACCGGTTGTGCGAGAGTCGGGCGCCGCGCCGTTTCATCACGTGAACTGCCGGACTGCGCTCGCCGGTGTTCGGCGCTCCGCTCACAACGAGACCGGGCGCTCATTCCGGGCACTAGCGCTTCGCGGCAGCGGACATCCGCCTCGAACCACGCGTCCGGCGCCTCGCTGCCGAGTGCGTGCTCCGAACTGTCCCTGAACGGCACGTGCGGACACGGCGGGGGTCCTCGGTGCTACGGGTGAGCGATCCTTGCGTCCTCCTAACAGGTCCGACCGGGCGACGATCAGAAATGGCGGCTACGGCGGTCTGACTACGGTCCGCCAGGTGCCTGCGACCCGAAGCAAGGAGAACAAGCGTTGAGACCCCTCCGATACTCGATCAACGTCACCCTCGACGGCTGCTGCGATCACCGGGAGGGGATCGCGGACGAGGAGTTGCATCGCCATCACGCCGCCAATCTGGAACGAGCCGATGGCCTTGTCCTGGGCCGGGTGACCTTTGAGATGATGGAGGCAGCGTGGCGGCAGCCGGCGACGGGAACATGGCCTGAGTGGATGGCGGATTGGATGATCCCCTTCGCCCAGACCATCGACAGCGCAAAGAAGTACGTCGTGTCGAGCACCCTGGACCACGTCGATTGGAACGCGGAGCTCGTACAGGGGGACCTGGCGAAAGCCGTTCAGCGGCTCAAGCAGGAGCCAGGCAAAGGCCTGCTCACGGGCGGCGTGACCCTCCCGCTGGCCCTGGCCGATCTGGGATTGATCGATGAGTACGAGTTCGTCGTGCAGCCCATCCTTGCTGGCCACGGGCCGACGTTGTTCGCCGGCCTGAGCGAACGGCTCGAACTGAAGCTCATAGGGCGACAGGAATTCCGGTCGGGGGCGGTGGCTCTGAGTTACCAGCCCTGTCGAGGCATCGCTTGAAGGTCGGCTGGCCCTAGGCACGTCGGCCTGGCACCTCTGCCACAACGCCGGGGTCGACAGGCCTGCCCCGGAACACCGGGTTTGGGTGACCTTCCCCGTGGTGTTCTGCGTGCTCCGCCACCCCGTTAGCCAGGCTCGCGAGCGGGCATTCTTTCGTCACGCCCCTTAGCCCTGGGCGGCCTCGATCCAGCGCTGAAGGATGTCCGCTTTCGTCTCGATCACGGACGGACTACCGAATGCGTCATCCGGCATGAGACCGACGAGCGCATCACACCGGATGAACCGCCCGTCTCGGAGAGCCAGGTAGCAAGCGCCAAGCGTGGGCGGCCAGACGGTGGTTGGCCCGGTGAAAGGCATAAAACCGAGCGCAGGGCGAAACTCCTTGACCTCAGCGCGCACGACATCCTCTACAGAGACCTTGTACCGGGCCCACTTGTTGAACACGGCGATCTCGCAGTCAGAGGCGACGACTCGACAACGGAGATAAGGAGCAATGGGCACTACGCCCGCTACCCCAAGGGCGGCAAAGAAGATGGTTCCAGTGATGCTCGCCGCGACAATCAGCAGCCCCCCGAGGAGAAGGCCATAGAGGGTGAGGACGGTGGCGCCGGGAGACGACCGGAGGCGAAGCCCACCATTCCCATGCCGAACGCCTCCAAGACCGGCCTCGTGAGGCTTCAGTCGGAAGTCGTTCACAGCCGCCCCCGAACGCTTCCCGACAACCTGAGCCTCCAGTTCGACACTGGCACGATGTTGGCAGAGGTCGTACCGTCTGGCTCCAGGGGATTGAGTCCGGCCCAGGCGGGCGCGTCGTTCTGGGCGACGTGCGCGACGGGCAACCGATGCAAAGAGCGGGCAGTCGGCGCTCCTACCACGCGCTCGTCAGGCGGGACCGGCACCCGGCGCCGCTGGCGGGGAGCCTCAGGTGCCAGGCGAACGAAACGGAAGCCCCAACTCCTCGACGAACGTCCTGACCCGATCTATCGCGGCGAGGGCCTTCTTGTTGGTGAACTGCCGTCTCGGCCGGAACGCGTCACTCCAGACGCTAACGCCGGCGGCCGGATAGATCCGGCCAGTTGTAGTAGTCACCTCAAGGATCACCGCATGGCCAGGGGTGAAGGCCCGCGACCACCCGACTTCGGCAATATCGGTGAGTGGTAAGGCATGGGAAGTGAACATATTCCGGATATAGAGCACTTCATCACGACATTCAATCTTCATCGCTCGAGCACGGGGAGCCAGGGCGCCGGCCACCAGGAGGGCTAGGGCCAGCCCGCTGAGGCTCAAATGGCCCAACATCGCCGTAGGGAAGATGGGGAGCATCGGGTAGAACACTGACATCGCCTGGCGACGGTATCGAACTGGCCCAAAGGACAGAACGCGCCGCTGCGTGCCTTCGGCGGAGCGCATGCTCACTCCGTTCGCCCAGAACAGCAGCCGTCGTGCGGGCGCCAGGTCACTGGCCCAGAGTGGCAGATGACGGGGTCGAGTAGTAGCGAGGCATTGAACGGACTGCCGGGGGACTGATGTGACGGCGAGAACAGACCGCCCGGGAGCAGGCATCGAGGAAAGCCGTCGACCACGGGTGGCGTGGCCGCTGTGCCTCGGATCCGCCCGACCTGCGCTCGGCGGTATTCGGCGCTACGTCCCCCGAGCGAACAAAGCGCACACTCCGGGCACTCTGCTCGCCTCGAGGCTTGGGACGCTCCGCAGCGTCGACCGTCACATCGCTACTGGCCGGAATGAGGCTCCCCGCACGCCCGCTTCGCTCAAGGCGCGGCGCACCTCTTGCGCCACAAGAACACAGTGATGGGCGGACGCGTCACTTCCAAACCATTGCTGAGTCTTCACTACTGGATTTTCGGAGTCACCGGTTAGTGCAGGAAAACACCCACGTGTGGCGGGCAGATACTTTGTTCGGCCACATCGAACACAGGTCTCAGGAGTTAACCCGGAGGTTGAGACGTCCGCACCAATATCGGATACGAGTTGCACGACATTTTTCAACTCGTTGCCGCCGGGCGTGAGGACGGGACGGAAACCGATCCCGAAGGGTTCGAAAACTGTCGACCACACCTCCGGGGTCGTAAAGAATTCGTCGAACACCCAATGCACCTGTAGGAGCTGGTTCCTGCCCCATTTCGGTTCGCGCTTGAACAGAAACGGGGCTACTTGTCGAAGGCCGACTCCGCATTTCGGGCAATACCCCGAAAGATCGTAGGTTTCCTCGAGGTACTGAAACGACTGTTCGGGCTGAGGATAGCCGTGATGCCAGTCCGGGACTAGTTCGAGCCAAGGTGCAGAAGACAGCTCATCGGTGGAAAACGTCGTATTGATGACGTCAACCGCGCCGCGTACAGTGATCCACTGTCGAAGGTTCGGCCATCGCGAATCCTCCTCGTCCACGACGAAAGTCACCAAGCCAACGGAGTCAACCCGGACGCCAACTGACGACAGTTCCGAGCTGATCTCTGGCGAGGAGGAAACGGTCACTCGATGTAGGATCCTCACGCGAGCCCCAAAGCTCTTAGGAAGTTCTGCCGTCGGCGTTGACCATGCGGGCGGCCGTGGCCCCGGTCCTGGTGGGCGTCATCGCGGCTGGTGCCATCCTCTAGATCTAGCGCCTCCTGCGGCGTACGCGGTGTCAAGCGAGTCCGACGTCGTTCTGTGCTCCCATCCGGACGGCTCGAGGGCTGCGTGACCGGGCAGTAGGTGCGGCCTCTCGGTAGCCGACCTAACGTCCGAGCATGAGGGACGATGCAGGTGATCAGCTCTGGCGCGATCCCCTAGGACTGGGGAGACGTCCACGCCTCGGCCCTGGGTCAGCTGCGGGAGCGGCTTGGAGTGACTCTTGACAGAGTTCATGCTGCTCCCTGAGGAGCACACCACTTCTGGCCTCAGCCTCCGAGGCAATCGACTGCGACTTCATCCGACCCCATACGCCTTCGCCCATGCAGGCATGCTGCTGATCATGGGTTGCGTCCTGGCGGGGATTGGAGTCGCATATGGGGTCGAGCTTGGCGGGGCGGGGATAGGGGCGGCGCTTGTAGCGATTGGATCGGTGGTCCTCGTAATGGGGCTAACAAGCACATCTGTGCGCGTCGTGGCGGATGCTGAATACCTAAGGATTCGAAACCGGTTCCGCTGGAAGCGCATTCACATCTCAGACGTCTCAGCTATAACGGCAGAGATCAGGCACTTTCCCTGGGGGAAGTCCCCCTATTCTAATGTCTGGGGTGGCCCTAAGGACCTATTGGTTGGCGTCGTGGCTCTAACTTCGGGCGAGCGCATCTCATGTGACGCCGTGGCGTCGCTGCCGGTCGGTCACCACATGCTCGATTACCTACTCGACTTCGGACGACCGTCGCCGGGGCCCGAAACCCCTGCCTCTGCGCACACAAAAATGTCGAGTCTTGAACGCTGGGTAGTCCTCCATCAGGCTGCGAGTGGTGAAGGCTTGAATGTCTAGGAAGCATCAGGCTCTTGACGCCCTGGAGATGGCCACCAGGCGTCGGGACCTCACAGGCGGTGTGACCTGGCCCCTTGAGGCCTCGGCCGCCCGCGTATCCGAACACGCTCTCCCGACTCAGACGCGTAGGCCCGTTATGCACCCGTGGGCGTGAGCGGAGGGCGCCGCGTGATCGGGCAATCATGAACACTTCGGTACTCTCGGTGTCATGCCTCGGCGACATGACCGACTGTCGGGCGCCGGACGCCGAATCGTCCACTGGACGTGGCAGGCGGAGGCGCGACAGCCCGTGCGCTTCAACGTGCTCGCTGGACGCCCAGATCGCGGCGTAGTGGGTCTTGACGGCAACTTCCTGACTGAACGGAGAGCCGAAGCGCTACCCCGGCCCATGCCCGACCTCAGCAAGACCGAACTGTGAAAGGAGGAGCGCTACGGAAAGGTCCGCAGATCCTCACGATTTGCATCCTTACTGCCTTCGCGGTTAACCGAGTAGCTAACGGGGACATAATCGGAGCAGGCATCGGAATCCTAATCATGTTGGGTGCGATCATCATTCCCCTCGTGGCCCACATGCGCAGACACCGTGCGGATAGCGATGTGCGGGGACGGCGGCCAGGGGCGCCAGGGCCGCTGGTCTACGGCACGTTGACCGTGGCGCAGAGGGCGAATACTTGGAACGGCCGGCTCACCGACGCGCTGCCGGGCATTCTGGGTCTTCTCACGATCGCTATCGCTGGTGTTGGGCTCGTGGTTGGGGTCGTCACTGGAAGTGCATCCAACGCTTTGGACTATCTATCTGGAGCCGCTCCGATCGGAGTCGTCGCTCTCATTGCGAAGGCAAGACAAGGTGGATGGTGGTCCCGATAAAGGAACCCAAACTCACTCCAGCCGTCGCGGCAAGAGCTGGACCATAATACCGCTCGCCGTTCGGTATTCGTCCCTCCAATCTACAAGGCGACGAGCTAAACGTCGTTCCCAGGAGCCATTGCGACCCTGACCTCTGCGCGCAGAATCGCCGGACTGCGCTCGCCGGTATTCGGCGCTAGCCCCTACAACGAGACCGAGCGCTCATTCCGGGCAATCGGCTCGCCCGCCGCCGACTGGGCCCATGAATCCGGGCCGCCGTCAGGTGGTCGCCCAACCCACCCTAGAATTCCGCGCTTGTTAGAGATAGCCCAAGGAGGAGGTACAGGATGATGCCAGTTGCGATAAGGGCTCCCAGTATGCCCAATAGGATCCAACGCCGAGTGCTTATGACATCACGGATTTCGACAGTTGAAACACCAACCTATCTGGTTCGCTGAGCGTCCCTGCGGACCTGAATCATCTTCGCCTTACCCCTACTAACATTTGCGCGATACGCGGACGGAAACGGACGCCAGCAGTCCAGCACCGGTCACGAACGTGACCAGGATCCCAAGGAGTCGCAGGAGCCCGGCGCCGATGTTGGCCCCCACGATGCAGTTGGCGCTGTCGATCTGATCTTGCGTGTAGGTCAAGGGGCACTGCGGCGGGCTGAGCAGCGGCAGGTAGATAGCAAAGATCATCAGTACGCCGAGTGCCAGGCCCATCGACCACGCCTCGATCTCGCGGTTGCTTCCGTGCACGTCGAACCTCCGGCTGAGTCGCCCCCGCGTAGCGTGGGCCATGACGGCCGCGTGCGCACCGGTGCATTGCCCTCACTGTTTCTTGGGGATTTCTCTCCGGGGTGGGGGACGCTCGTGAACTACCTGCCGGCCTGCACCCGCCCGGTATTCGGCGCTCCCGCCGACAACCGGACCCGAGCGCTCATGCCGGGCAGTCGAGTGCGTGCGTCGTCGAGCACGGACAATCCGGCATGCTAGAAGGGTGAGCTCACTCGGACCGGAAGGGCGTCCGGTCGATGGGCGCTGCCCTCTGTGCGATTCCGATGTAGAAGTCGTCCTCGTCGGCGGCGTCACGATCGGCGGCACCGAGTCCTGGAACGAAAGCGGCCGGTGCCTGGGATGCGGCGTCCATCTCATGCGCGCCCTGGCCGGCGTCGCCAAGCCACCACACGGCATGCCGCAAGACGAGGAGTGGCATCGGTAGCGGTCTTCCGGCGATCGATTCCGATGTAGGGAGGGTCTCACCTCAAACCGTTCTTATGGGCGGCGGATCTCCGCCCGGCGGCCGCACAAGTGCGGGCAATCACGAGCACTCCTCAGAGTTGCCTGCCAAGTAGGAACGGCTGCCCCTCAGTGCCGAATGAGGGCTGGCCCTCAATGACTGGGTCATAGGTGTTGAGAGAGGATGGGAGTGTGTTCGCCGTAACGTCCATCCCTCGGAGGCTGCGTCTCAGCTGGCCTTCCAGAGAGCGACGCCCGAGCTCGTGGTCCCTCGCGACAACTGCGGAAGGAGATCCCTCAAGGTGACTCGAAATAGCGTCCGCGCCTGTACCGCCTTCCCCATCGTCGTTCTCGCCATCGCAATAGGGTCCTGCGGCTTCGGGACCGCTCCCGGCTCGGCCTACGACTTCACCCAACTAGAGCCGGTGGCTGAGCCGATCCTCAACCTCCCGTTTCTGACGCTTGTGGAGCGCCAAGAGCGAGGCTCTAACTGCCACGGGCAAGGATGCGCGCGACCGCTCCTCACCTATACGTTTCGATCGGGGACCCCAGCGACGTGTGAAACGATCCAAGAAATCGTTTCTGCTTTTCGCGATGTTTCGATCCCATTCGTACCGACTGGACCTGGAGAATGTGCATACGGTGGCGAGGTACAGGGCCACGGCGTGACGGTCGCTGGATACCTAGGGGGAGGAGACATACTACCGAGCGACGGCGACGCTGTCGCTGAAAGAATTCAGACCGGAATCTTCGCGGATCGACGCAACACCGGTTGAGGATTCGAAATTCGCGCATTGGGTCGACAGGTGGAACTCTGTACCCGAATTGACGGAGCACCCGCTGGAAGCAGGAGTGAGTCGAGCTTGCTCGCGTTCGCCGGCCGCCGGCGATTCCGCGTCGAGCGTCGTTCTGGCAGTGCCCTTCGCTGCTACGGGGAGCGCGCGACCGGGCATTAACGAACGGTGCTTCGACGCCACCCCGGCCGGCGGCGGTTGGGGCACTCGAGTGCCTGGCCTCAGTCGCGGCTGAGATACTGCGGGCGTGACCGCCCCGAGTCGCTGGGCCCTTGGCGTGACGTCCGTGCTCGCTGTCGCCGCGCTCACGTCGTGTGGCACCGGTTCCCATGGAGCGAGCCAATCAGCAGCGACTACCACGTCTGCCATAGAGGGCTCGGTCAGTACAACGGCCGCGACGACAGCGCCAACCCCAATCCAGTCGGTTGACTGGGACAACGTGACAGTTCCTGGTTCTGTCTGTGACGCCACCGACCCGATCAAGCTGCTCGGTGGAAAGGCTCGGATCGCGACTCCACCGAATGTCCAAGCGGGGACACCTGAAGTACTCGTTCAACGCGGTGCCGTCGCGTACGGCACCTTTGGCAGCGGCGAAATCGCCGCGCTGCACGTCGGGTGCACAAACACCGGAGGCACGGCCTCCGGTCAGCTCAAGTACACGTGGGTCATCTTTTCGATGGAATCCGATTCCCTTCAGGTGATCGGCGCACTCATACCTCAGCAACCGCCCAGCGCAAACGATTTCCATGTGCCTTACTTCAGCGGCGGTGCCGATGGCATCACCCTCGAGTCAGGCGCGATCACCGTGAACGAGCTGTGGTACGCGGCGGGCGATGGAGCCTGTTGCCCAAGCATTCGAGCCACCACGGTATGGACTGCCACCGATGGGATCTTCAGCCCAACCACCACTGTGCAGGGCTAGACGCCGGCACTGCATGTGACTGTGGACAAACCGACTCCAGCCCGCCAGCTCCGAAGGTTTGGCGGCTTTCAGGTCCGTCGGAAACCTCCTCGCCCCATGAATCGATTCCTCGTATTCGCCGCCACGACTCTCGTCTGCGTATCGGCGGGATGCGGCGAAGCCTCGACGGCCGGCGGACCGGCGACAACGGGTTCGAGCGATGGGGCGCTCGTGACAACCACTGCTCTGCCTACCCCGTCACCAAGCAACACACTCTTGTTTGATATTGCGCCATTTGTCGGAGAATGGAATGGGCACTCCTCCGTCGTGCGCATCGATGCTTCAGGGCGTGGAACTCTGAGATGGCGAATCGGAACGATGTGCAGCGACGGACCTCCACCCTGCGACACATTCAAAGATAGCGCACTAATAGTAGGAGGCTACGCAGAATTTTCCTTAGTGGCGGCGATCGACAGGGGCGCCGAAGGCGAGGTGATATCGACTACAGCACCAATCGAGATGGGTATCGGGAGACTTGAAGCGTGGGTCGATCCAGACCTCGACCTCCTCTTCCTGTACCCGAGCCCCAGTGGCCGAGCACCCTATTGTGGCGCGAATGCTCCAACGCATCTCTGTGGTGCTTGAACCCCGACGAGTGAGCGAGGAGCCAGTGCGGCAGCGTGCGGGAGGTTGGTCGTTATGCACCGTGGGCGTTGAGCCGGACAGCGCCGCTTGATCGGGCATTCACGAGCACTTCCGCTCGCCTGGAGGCGGGAAGGGCGCCTGCTACTTGAGGGACGGCAGCGGACCTTCCGCTAGGCAAAGCATCGGTTCACAGGAAATACTCGAGCGGCTTGCCGGGCGGCCGGCGTAGCAGGAGCCCCTCGTCGTCCAGGATGCGGACCTGACCCGATCCGTGAACGCCCACGACGAAGAAGGGACGCTCAGGAGAGATCTGAAACGTCGTGGTGCCACGCGTCGGTTGTCTCGACCGCGGCCACGGCTCGGCTACAAAGGCCGCCGATGAAGGACACGGCATCGTCGCCATCACCACTTCCGGTGATACCCGTCCCCAAGACGACGTACTTCTCCAACAGGTCCAAGGGCGGATCGAACACGTTGAGCCAGTTGCCTCCGCCGCTATTGGTGCTCCGCCAGTGACCGTCGTCGTGGAGGACCAGGTGCTCGGTCTCGTCCTCGTACTCCTCGCCCGGCGAATCGAATTCCCCGGGCGCGAGCCGATGAACGTAGAGCACCGCCGCGTGTCGGTCGCCTTGCCATGTCGCGACCGGGAAGTACGTACCGGGCTCGATCGAGCTGGCCGGCAGCGCCGGAAGACCACGGAGAAGGACGTCCTCGGGCTGGTGCTCGCCGTAGGGGTCGTACTCGGGCTTCGGATGCGCCTCGCTCCACTCTGGGGTCGGGCCGCTGATCGACCAGCGCGACTCGGTCTCCTCGTCGACGACCTGCACGCCCCAGCGCGACCCAAAGACGCTGCATCGGATGGTCGCCTTGCCGCGCCAGGCGACCTCGACGAGGGGTTCTCCGCAGTCACAGGACAGTGACCGGCCTCGCTGCTAGTGGTCCGTCGTTGATATAGGTTGAGTAGCTAAGCTGGCAAGATGTTGACGATGCCAGCGGCCGCTGCGCCCTTGCCCCTGACCGACGAACAGCGTGCGGTCCTGGACCGTCTCAGCCGATCGAGCTCGGCCCGGCACCGGACCGTCCAGCGGGCCACGGCCTTGCTGCTGGCGGCCGACGGAATCGCCAACTACGAGATCGCCCGTCGGGTGGGCGTGAGCGCCAACTCGGTGCGCACGTGGCGGGCGCGCTTCGGCACCGAAGGGGTCAAGGACTTCGGCGACATCGCCCCCGGTCGGGGGCGCAAGTCGTGGTTGCCGGCGGGCACGGTGGCAGCGGTGGTGGCCGACACGGTGCATGCCCGCCCCGACGACGGCTCGACGCACTGGACGACTCGGCTCATGGCCGCCCGCCACGGCATCGGCAAGGACTCGGTGGCCCGCATCTGGCGGGACCACAACCTCAAGCCGTGGCGGATCGACACCTTCAAGATCTCCAACGATCCCCTCTTCGAGGACAAGCTGGTCGATGTCGTGGGGCTGTACCTGGACCCGCCGGAGCGGGCGGTGGTCTTCAGTTTCGACGAAAAGACCCAGGTCCAGGCCCTGGACCGCACCCAGGCGTCGCTGCCCCTGCGCCCGGGGCGGGCCGGGACCATGACGCACGACTACAAGCGCAATGGGACGACGGACCTGTTCGCAGCCCTCAACGTGGGAACCGGCGAGGTCCTCACCGACTGCCGCAAGCGCCACACCGCCACCGACGTGCTGCGGTTCTTCAAGCTCATCGACCTGCACGTCGCCCGTGACCTCGAGATCCACGTGGTGCTCGACAACCTGTCCGCCCACAAGGCTCCTGAGATCACCAAGTGGCTGGCCGATCCCCGCCGGGCCCGCTGGCACCTGCACTTCACGCCCACCAGCTCGAGCTGGCTCAACCTCGTCGAGCGCTGGTTCAAGGAGCTGACCGACCGTCGGCTGCGCCGGGGAACGTTCAACAGCGTGCCCGACCTCATCGACGCCATCGAGACCTGGGTCGAGCACTGGAACGACGATCCCAAGCCCTTCGTCTGGCACAAGCCGGCCGAGGAGATCATCGCCAAAGTCGGTCGGGGACGAGCCGCCCTGGCCCAAGTCAAATCCGCGACGCGGCACTAGGTGCGTATATTATCGCATTTGGCTCTCCGACAGGCGTCGCCATACCCACCGGGGCTTTCATCACGGGCATCGGCGTGCACTCAATCTACGCGTCGGGCAGAAGGTTTCAAGCTAACTGCATTTAGGAGAGATTCGTAATGATCTTGTTGATCGCATGGCTCACCATAGTTTCAGTGGCTCTGATGGTGAGAATAGCCCTCGCGGGGTCTGCACGCCATCGGGGAGTGGCCAAGGCCAGGCCGCCCTTGAAGTACGCCGCGATTCATCTATTCGCCTTAGTTGCAGTTGGTCTAGCGGCCTTGCTGTGGGGCACAATGCGACCTGATGCCGATTCGGCGATGTTCTTGGTTATCCAAGCACTTGGTCTTGGCGCGGGAGTCCTGGTATTAATTGGCATGAAGTCGCCCAAGCAGTGAATAACAGGGTCCTCGCGAACCTGGGATTTGTTGTCGAACATCGCGCCCCGACGAGCGGGCCACCGCCCTGTGCCTGCCGTGGGGGCTGGCGCTCCTTCAGCCGCTCTTCCAGCCAGGCCATCCCGGCTCGTGCGTCTACCCGAAGCTGCCGCTCCGCCTCGTCGATGAGATCTCGGTCGAGTCCCATGAAACGGAGCCGGTCGACGTACATCTCGACATCGAGCGGCGGGTGAGCGTCCTCAGGCGAGCTGATGACCATCGCCTCGCCGCGGCGTATGCCGCTCTCGCCTGGATCCTCACTTTCAATTCGGCCGGGCACCGTGAAGATGATCGCGTAGTCGTCGTCGGTGCGAGCAGCTTTACCGGCGGGACGAACTGGAGGGGGTCCAGCTGCGTTTCGTTATGGGCGGGCATGGCCGGCAGCCTGCCAGCACTTCATCGGGCATTCTCGAACGTCTATTGAGAGAGGACCTGAGGCGTCGATTGCGGTCGGCTACAGCTACCGCACGGCTCGGAGCAGTGCCGGCGACCGGAGCACCCACCGTGCTCAGCGAATTTGGCCCCACCGTGTCTGTCCCGCCCTTTAGCCTCTAGGCGTGCGGAGGATGGGCCCGAAGGAGATCGCAGAGCGCTTCGCCGCAGGGCGGGCTCGAGCGGAACGAGTCGCGCAAGAGTGGACCCGACCAACAGCCAGTCCGCAGCTCGAGGAAGCGATCGAGCGGGCAGCGGCGGCGCTGAGACTCGTGATCAGCGATGTCGAGTCGACGACCGACGTCCGGGAAGACAGCCTGATCCTTCGCTATGACGATTGGATTTTCGAGAGCACCCAGGATCCTTCGTCCTGGCTCCTCAGCGGCGGCGATGACGTGGAGCCCGAGGACGAGCTTTCGCTGGCCTGTCGGTTCGGAGGTCACACGTTCGCGCTCGACGGTGACCAGTCGATGGCCGAACTGGCTGACGACATTGCCAATTACGTTCAGGATGACGTGACCGATGAGATCTGGGCGGCGTGGCCCCGATGTCCAGGCCACGAGCACCCGATGTCGCCGACAGTCGCGGCGAAGACCGCCGTATGGACTTGCCCGGCGGACGAAAGGATCGTCGTGCCTATCGGCGAACTTGGTGCGGGTCGAATCAGCCCGTCTTCCGACCCTTCGGCTTTGCCGCCCGCGTAGTTCGGAGGTGTAGCTCTCGGTCCTAGTCTCGATGATGTGGAGATCGCCCAAAGGAGGTGCGTTGCTATTGTTCGACTCTCTTGGCCCGGAGGATAGGAGCAAGAACTCCAGTCGACCGACGCGATATCGCGTGGCTTTTCGGACGATCGACGAGATTGAGTGTTTCCACATTGTCGTGTCGTTCCAGGATGAACGTAAAGTGATCGCCGTCGCAGCCTGGGATCACGTTCTCAACCATTCAGAACGCCTCATCTACGATGTCGCAGTCCAAACCATCGGTTGTTTGGAACGGGACGGCGAAGGTGTCTACGTCCTGAACGATGACGAACTCACCGATCGGATGGAGTGGTGAGCGCCGCCGGTCCGTCCCTCCTCAGCAAGGCAGGCGTCGCTGTCGTGGTAGGGGTAACGGTTCCTGAACCTTCTGTGCGGGTGGCCCGAGCTGGCGGATGACGCGCGAGCGGGCAATCTCGCGAACGACTACGACGCATGGAGCGCTGACCGTACGAACCCTCGGAGATTCAGTGTGACCTTTCTCCACTCCTCATCGTCCCATCCGAGATGACGTACATAGCCGCCGGCCGCGGTGACGTAGGCCGTCGCACATAATGCGGTAAGCCGGTTCACCGAGTCGCTGTTGACCTCCAGGGCTTTGGTCACCATGCCAACTACAACGGGCGCCTCGACCTCGCCCGGCAGTTCATCGGCGAAAAGCTCCATGAGTCCCGCTGGATCGCTATGGACGAACCGGCTCAACCACGTTTGAGCGAAGCTTCCGAGATCGGTATCACCGGCGGCAGATAGGAGATGCCGCATGGCGCGCCTCTCGCTTGGCGCCTCCTCTCCAACAAACGCAGAGCCGTCTTTGCGGGTGACTGAGAGACCGGCCCGCCTGCAGGCGGCTATGACGTCATCCCGACGCGCCCGTTGCTCGTCGACCACGTGCTCAGCAACGCCAGCGTCCTTCAGGAGGTCGATGTTTGCCTTGATGTTGGCGAATCGTTGGGTCAAGCCGCGCATTGCGCGGCGCTCCGCCACCACACCTGAGTCGAGGAGCCAGGCCGCGCGTCCACAAGCCTCAATACCGGCCCTGGCAAGGACCTTGTCGGAATACAGCAGCCCCCGCTGATGCTCAACCAGCGCGCAGATGCTGTCGAAATGCTCCTCGGCGGCCAGAAGTAGCAGGTCCGCGAAGGTGCAGGCATCGTCGGTCGGTTCCCCGAGATAGGCGGTCATGTGGCACGTGGCCGCGTGCTCTGCCATGGCGCGGGAACCGGCCGTCGGCTGGTAACCGTGGACCTCTCGCCGAGACTGGCGATGCCGCATGACATCCTCGAATGCAGCGCGCAGCGGGCCAGTCGCTGTCGCCCACGAGTGACCCATCAGGCCGAGCCTAGAGAGGTTCAAGGAGTGTTTACCCTCATTTCTGAGCGGCGCACCTCCACGACGCCCGGAACGAGGTGAGCCCGTCGGTGTCTAGTTCGGGACTTCTTCTCCCTGGCGCCGGGGCGTTATGCGCTCGTCACTTGGCAACGGAAGAACGCGGGAGCATCAACGAGGATCTCGAGTCACTGGGATCCACCACCTGAGCGGTGAGGGAGACCAGGGTCCGGGTGGGTGTCCCGGCCAGGTCTGACCCAAACACAACGGGCTGACGTCCTCTCTCGAGGGCTGTCCTGTGATTGATCCGTCGACTTGGCCTGGTCACCCACTCGGCACCGACCGGTTGGGCGGGGTGACCTACTAGGAGCCTGCCGCAGAGGCCCATCGTTGTCCTGTCCGCCGCCCCGGCCGGTTCGGTTACCCCACCCATGCAAGAGAAGGGATGACCATGACCACCATGCCAGATCAGATCACCGGCGGTGTCGACACCCACCTCGACATCCACGTCGCCGCCGCCCTCGACGCCATCGGAGGTGTGCTGGGCATCGAGTCGTTCCCCGCCAACGCCGCCGGCTACTGCCGCCTGTTGAGGTGGTTGCAGAGCTTCGGGACGGTGAGCCTGGTGGGCGTGGAGGGCACGGGCAGCTACGGCGCCGGGCTCACCCGTCACCTGCACGCCGAGGGCGTACGCGTCGTCGAGGTCGACCGCCCGAACCGCCAGGAGCGCCGGCGGGCGGGCAAGTCCGACCCATTGGACGCGGTGGAGGCGGCGCGAGCGGCGCAGGGGGGGCGGGCCCGGGGTGAGGCCAAGACGCGAAACGGCAGCGTGGAGGCGATACGCGTACTGCGGGTGACCCGGATCAGCGCTCGCAAGGACCGCACCCGGGCCCTCAACCAGCTGCGCAGCCTGGTGTCGACGGCGCCGGACGAACTGCGCCGGGAGCTGCGGGGGCTCAGCATTCCCCGGCTGGTGAAGGCGGCGGCCGGGTTGCGGCCCAACAACCGCACCGACGCCCTGAACGCCACCAAGCTGGCCGTGCGGTCCCTGGCCCGGCGTGTGCGGGCCCTCGACGCCGAGATGGCCGAGCTCGACGCCGTGCTGCGACCCCTGGTGGCAAAGACGGCGCCGGACCTGGTGACGCTCTCGGGCGTCGGCACCGACACCGCCGGAGCGCTGCTGGTCGCCGTCGGCGACAACCCCGAGCGTCTCCGCAACGAGCGGACCTTCGCCCGCCTCTGCGGTGTCTCGCCACTCGACGCGTCGTCGGGCAAGCAAGTCCGCCACCGACTCAACCGCGGCGGTGACCGCCAGGCCAACTCGGCGCTGTGGCGGATAACGATGACCCGGCTCTCGAACGATCCGAGAACCCAGCGCTACGTCGAGCGGCGATGCAAGGAGGGTCTCACCAAGAGCGAGGCGATCCGCTGCCTCAAGCGTTACGTCGCCCGGGAGGTCTTCTACTTTCTGAAACCCATCGCTTGACAACCCCTAGGAGCATCAATCACGAGCACACAGGAGCGGTCGGACGAGACTGTCGGAATGCGCCTTCAGGATGAGAGCGGAGCGTCTTTGACACGGGTGGATGTGTACCTGACCCGAGCTGAGGCGAGCGAGCTGCGGGACGCGCTTGAATCCATGCTTCGGCAGGGGCCAGTGGTCGGCTGGCACGAGCACGTGATGAGTGATGACGGTCAGACCGAAATCAGCATCAGCCCGGACGTGAACTCGTGGTAGTGGCGACCGCCGGGGTCGCCACGTCGTTCTGCGCTGTTTTCGCCACCGCTACCGTGAGCGCCGCACGGGCACTCGGCGCTAGCGGCCGGGCCGTAGCGCGTGGGGGAACCGGCACACGAACGGCGGATCCGATCTGGACGCCACGTGTTGAACGGCTGGGCCATGCCGAAGCCTCTATCTGTCCCGTCGGGCCTTGCCAAGGACGAACCACACGAGCACCACGAGGAGGTACAGGATGAGGACGCCGATGAGTCCTCGTACGTCAAAGCCTTCGTCCCGCCCCGTCGTCTGGATGACCGCAATCACCGCCCCGACGACGAGAGCCGCCCCAGAGACCGGCCAGAGGACGTAGGGGCACCCGAAACGGTGGAATACTTCGCCGCCACACTTTGGGCATCCCTCGGAGCGATTCACCGTGGCCATCTCCCATTCGAGCGATGTCGGCCAGCGGAGCCGCAGACCGGCTTTGGTCCCCGCTGATCCACCGCGGGCCCGCACGCCCTCGCGAGGTTGGGTTGGGGTCAGACACACGCCAACCGGAATATCTGCCGGACTTCTCCGGCCGACATTCGGCGCTGCCCGCGTCACAGCAGCAGAGCGCTCAAAGCGGGCACTCGGCGCATCTGGCGGTCAACGCTTGTCCCGTAGCGCTGCGCCGTTCTCGCGGCGGCAAGTTGCGAGCATCGGGTCGAGCCGGGGTTTCCGGCTCGACCGCCTCTCTCGTGATCTTCTTGGCCTCCCGCAGGACAGCCCGGCGCGCCCCTGATCCTCCTCGTACTTCCGACCGCCATAGTCGAGGAGCGCTGGTCCTCGGAAAGATCGTCGCCGGAGTCGTCGGTGTCCACGGCCCCTCGGGTCATGTCCCCATCGCCGTCGCTGTCATCCCTCGATCCACTCAAAGTCCGTGATGTGAACGCTGCTAACACCTTCACTGGCGCCCCAGACTTCAATATCGAAGTCATGTCGCCGGCCGCCGATGACGGTGAGGGTGGAACCATCTGGAAGGATGAAAGCCTGCTCTTCGATGGTCCCGTCGATCAGGAGATCAGCAACACGCTGGACGTCGTCGCCGATGAGCTCGTCGCCCCGGTAGAAGATCGATTCGGCCATCCGGATAGAAAACACGCGGCCGTCGACCAGACCCAGCTCAAGGGCTTCGTCCACCTGGGCATGCGAGATCCCGAACTCGTCAGCGGCGGACGCCGTAGCGACATCGGCTGGCGCCGCGAGGCAGAAACCCTCGACACAGCGGCCCCCGTTCCAGACAACCATCATCCGAATCCTCCACCCGGGCGGCAATGTTCGCAGACTTGCTTCTGTTGGTCCCCGCTGAGATGCGGGCTCGCGATCCCCCGCGGGTTGCTTGGGGCCAGACGCGCACCATCCGGAATAGCTGCCGCGCGATCATCGTGAGATGAGCGAGTGCTGTTTCTGCTCGATGTCGGTGGACCCCAACGAGGCTGGTGCGCTCACCCTTGTCGTGGCGGTCGCTGCTCGCGAAGACGAGGCCGACCGTCCGGCCCAGCAGCTGTGGTGTCACGCAAGATGCCTCGGCGACCGGCTTGCTCCGGGCGTGCCGTTCGACGCTGACGCGTTTGACGACTGAGGGCACAGAGCTGCCGGCCTTCTCCGCCGGCATTCGGCGCCGTCTGCCTCACAGAAGCAGAGCGCTCACCCGGGCATTCTCGAGCGGGCTGATGGAAAGCTCCTATCCGATGCCGTCTAGCGTCGCTCGAACATCCTCGGGCAACCCGGTTGTGATCGCGCCTCGCAATGCCGCTCGCAGTCTTGGATTTGCCCGGAGGGCGTTCTCCAGCTGCGGCCTGAGCGCCTTGTGATGGATTTCCAGGACCGGCTCGAGGGCGAAAGCGGCAACCAATGCGATTTCGTCCTCCGAATTCGTGTACTCCAAAAGTTCGACGACCGCGCCGAGTGCCTCGTCGGGCGGCAAATCGTGCGCGACGTTCACGACCCTGAGGTACGTGTCGAGCTCGGAGACGTCGCTCCGGAAGAACGACTCAATCTCCGGCTGCTCGAAGTAGGGCACGACACAGTCTGGCAGGGGGGAGCGCGACGCCGCCGACGCCCGCGCTCGGGTTGGCAACCGAGCGGATAGGGCCGGACCTGCTGGTTGGCGGAAACACGAATCGAATCGTTCGTCTGAAGCCAGAGCAATCACCCGGGATCCCGGCCAGCCAGGCTTCTCTTCCAAATAGCTACCGCCGCTCGATAATCATTAACTGATGACTCCCCGAACCTTAGAACTGTCGTGCGATTCTCCCCAAAAGCGTCAGATAAGATCTGTCGCGCCTGATCGGCCTTCGACGCATCCTGGGTGAAGAACCCAGTTCGAAGATCCTCGTCAAGCATGATTAGGTAGACCAAGTACTCGGGCTCGTTCATGGGAGACATTCTGCTCGTGGAGTCGTGACGTTGGTTCTACTACTTGCCAAGATTCGTCCCTCGCAAATTCTCAACATCCGATCATTGGCACTTCCTGCTGACGCAAGTTAGGGCTGTCGAAGAGTCAACGCCGGAGCTTCACGTCGAGCCAGATGAGCACGACGACGACCGGCAGGATGACCAGGCCCATGGCTAGCGGCCCTAGCCACTGGTCGAGGAGCCGATGAGGACGCCCGCGAGGACCTCTCCAGCGACAAGCACGAGTGTCAGACGCGGCCAGTCGACCCTGGCGTTGCCGCCCCGAGTGTCGATCAGTGACCGCCAACTCATTGGGTCCTGTCTAGCCCGCTCAGCGCCACGACCTCTACGAGCGTCGGGTCCCCGTCGTCGACCGCGACCCTGCGGAGGGCTGATGAACCTCCGGAGAGGATCTGCTGGGCCTCCTCGGCCCAGCCGATCACCGAAATATCCCGGGTACGCCTTGACGGATCACTGACATAGCTGCCGTTCGGCGTGCGGCTGAGGCTGTCCCACCCGTGCAGAACGTGCGCCCCCTTACGGGCGCAGCGACCTCGTGGCCAAATACTCCTTGACGAGTAGTCGGTACCGGGTATCGTACGTGCGTGTCACCTCGCGGCGCCCGCTCGAACCCGTTGGCCCTGGCCGTGCTGACCTGTTTCTTCGAGAAACCGATGCACCCCTACGAGGTCGCCCAGACGTTGCGCCATCGGGCCAAGCACGAGAGCATTCGCCTCAACTACGGCTCGCTCTACGGCGTGGTCGAGTCGCTCGAGAAGCGGGGCCTGGTTCGGGCCCGGGAGACGGTCCGGGCCGGCCGCCGCCCGGAACGCACGATCTACGAGATCACCGACGCCGGCCTGCGGGAGATGTCCGACTGGCTGTCGGAGCTGGTGGCGGTGCCGGTGAAGGAGTACCTCCAGTTCGAGGCCGGCCTCAGCCTGCTCCCGGGCCTGCCGCCCGACGAGGCCGTCGACGCCCTCCAACAGCGGGCCCAGGCGCTCGAGATCGAGGTCTCGCTCCTCGGTGCCGCCATCGCCGCCGCCCGGTCGCACGGCCTGCCCCGCCTGTTCGCCCTGGAGACCGAACTCGTGCACGCCCTGCGCCACGCCGAACTTGACTACGTCGAGCGGCTGGCCAAGGACATCGAGTCGGGCGAGCTGAGCGGCCTCGACGAGTGGCGGGGCTGGTACGCCCCCGGCGGCGAGCGGTCCGACGTAGAACACGACATGCACCACGAACCCGACCTCGATCCGACCTAGAGAGAGGACTCCGAGATGGCACCGATCGTCGAAGCCCGTGGGCTGACCAAGAAGTTCAAGACCACCGATGCTCTGGCCGGGCTCGACCTGACGGCCGAACGGGGGCAGGTCACAGCCCTCCTCGGGCCCAACGGGGCGGGCAAGACCACGTTCATCCGGATGGTCGCCACCCTCCTCCAGCCCGACGCCGGCACCCTCACCGTCGCCGGCATCGACGCCCTGGCCGAGCCGGCCAAGGTCCGGCAGGCCATCGGGCTGGCCGGCCAGTCGGCGGCGGTGGAGGCGGCCATGACGGGACGGGAGAACCTCGAGCTCGTCGGCCGCCTGTTCGGCCACGATCCCAAGCAGGCCAAGGCCAGCGCTCAGGTCGTGCTGGAGCGACTGGGCCTCACCGATGCCGGCGACCGGCTGGTGCGCACCTACTCGGGCGGCATGCGCCGCAAGCTCGACGTGGGCGCCAGCCTGGTGGGCGCCCCCGAGCTGCTCCTGCTCGACGAGCCCACCACCGGCCTCGACCCCCGCAGCCGCAACGAGCTGTGGGACATCATCCGCGACCTGGTGGCGTCGGGCACCGACGTCCTGCTCACCACCCAGTACCTCGACGAGGCCGACCAGCTGGCCTCCCACATCGCCATCATCGACCATGGCCAGGTCATCGCCGAGGGGACGGCCGACCACCTCAAGTCCCTGGGTGGGGTCGACGTCATCCAGGTCCACGTCCTCGACCCGGCCGACCTCGAGCCCACCGTCGCCGCCCTGACGCCCCTCGGCGCCGAGCGCCCCCGGGTCGACGTCCCCACCCGTTCCGTCACCGTCCCCGCGGCACAGGGCTCGGAGCGGCTGCTGGACGCGGTCCGGACCCTCGATTCCCTCGGGATCAAGGTGGCCGACATCGGCCTGCGCCGGGCGACGCTCGACGAGGTGTTCCTCAAACTCACCGGCCGTCCCGCGGAAGCCGGCCCCGAGGCCGGCGCCGATGCGAAGGACGAGACCAAGGGCCGCAAGCGCCGCGGCCGCGCCGCCTGAACCGCCAACCGCCTGAGCCGGGAGGAGATCCCATGACCGCCACCACCCCCGAAGTCGCCGGCCCGGTTGCCGAAGCCCGGCGCAACGACCTTCCCCGCCCGACCACGTCGGCCGGGTTCGCCACCACCGTCTTCGGCGTCGCCCGCCGCACCGTCCTGCGCAACATCCGCACCCCGCAGGTGTTCGTGCTGGGGATGGTCCAGGGCGCCATGTTCCTGCTCATCTTCCGCTACGTCTTCGGCGGGGCCATCGCCGCCGGCGGGATCCGCTACGTCGACTTCGTCGTGCCCGGCTTCGTCGCCACCGGGGCCCTGTTCGCGGGGATGACGGCCGCCATCGGCGCCGCCGAGGACCTCCAGGAGGGCCTGTTCGACCGTCTCCGCTCCCTCCCGGTGCCCCGGTTGGGGATCATCAGCGGCCGGGTGGTCGCCGACACCGCCCTCTCCGGGATCGGCCTGGTGGTGACGGTGCTGGTCGGCTTCGCCGTCGGGTTCCGTTCGTCGGCGTCGATCCTCGCCCTGCTCGGCGCGGTGGCGCTCTGCCTGCTGGGAGCCTTCGCCTTCACCTGGCTCTTCGTGCTGCTGGGCATCCTCGCCGGCAACCCCCAGGCGGCGCAGGGGACGGGGATGCTGGTGTTCCCCTTCACCTTCGTGTCCAGCGCCTTCGTGCCGGTGGAGTCGATGCCGGGCTGGATGCAGAGCTTCGCCTCGAACCAGCCCCTCACCCAGCTGGTCAACGCGGTGCGATCGCTCACTTTGGGCGACCACGCCCAGGCCATCTTCCCCCACTCGACCGGCTACTACATCGTCCGGGCGGTGCTGTGGATGGGGCTGTTCGTCGTCGTGTTCGCGCCCCTCGCCGCTCGGAAGTACCAGAAGGGGTGACGGTAGGGTCGGGGCCGCATGTCCTCCCCGACCCCCCTCGGCCCGACCCCCTTTGGCCCGACCCCCCCTGGCCCGACCACCACGTTCCTGGACGCCTGCTGGGGCAAGCCGGTAACCCGCACGCCGGTGTGGTTCATGCGCCAGGCGGGACGGTCGCTACCCGAGTACCGGGCGATCCGGGAGCGGCACGGGATGTTCGACGTGATCCGCACCCCGGAGCTGGCGGCGGAGGTGACGATGCAGCCGGTGCGACGCCTCGGCGTCGACGCCGCCATCCTCTTCTCCGACATCGTCGTGCCCCTGACCGCCATCGGGCTCGACATCGACCTCGCGCCGGGCCCGGTGGTGGCGGAGCCGTTCACGGCGGCCGCCGACCTCGACCGGCTGCGCCCGTTGGAGCCGGAAAGCGACATGCCCTACGTCGTGGAGACGGTGAAACTGCTGGTCGACGAGCTCGACGTGCCGTTGATCGGGTTCGCCGGGGGGCCGTTCACCCTGGCCACGTACCTCATCGGGTCGTCCAAGGAGCAGACCAAGGCCAAGGCGTTCATGCACTCGCAGGCCGAAGTGTGGGCCCAGCTCCTCGACCGGTTGGCCGGCATCGTGCTGGCCTCCCTGCGGGCCCAGGTGGGGGCGGGGGCGGCCGCGGTGCAGCTGTTCGACTCGTGGGCGGGCGTGCTCAGCCCGGCCGACTACCGGCGCCACGTGCTGCCCGCCACCCGCAAGGTGCTGGGCGGGCTGGCCGACCTGGGGGTGCCCCGCATCCACTTCGGCGTGGGCACCGGCGAGCTGCTGGAGGCGATGCACGAGGCGGGGGCCGACGTGGTGGGCGTCGACTGGCGGGTGCCGCTCGAACGGGCCCGGGCCCGGCTGGGCGACGAGGTCGCGGTGCAGGGCAACCTCGACCCCGCCGTCTGCCTGGCCGACCGGGAGACGGTGGAGGACGCGGTCCGGGCCGTGCTCGACGCCAACGGGGGCCGCCCGGGCCACGTCTTCAACCTGGGCTGGGGCGTCCTGCCCGACACCGACCCCGACATGCTCCGGCGGGTCGTCGACCTGGTCCACGCGGAGACCGGTGGCTGACCCCGACGGGGCCCCGGCGGCGGCGCCCGTCGGCGTGCTGGTCATGGCCTACGGCACGCCGGCCACGCCCGCCGACATCGAGCCGTACTACACCCATGTCCGCCGGGGCCGGCCCCCCCCGCCCGAGCTGCTCGACGATCTCACCCGCCGCTACGAGGCCATCGGCGGGACGTCGCCCCTCCTGGAGCGCACGACGGCCCAGGCGGCGGGGATCGCGGCGGCCCTCGGCGACGGGTTCGTGGTCGAACTGGGCATGAAACACGCCCCGCCGTTCATCGAGGACGGGGTGGCGGCGCTGGCCGCCCGGGGGGTCACCACCGCGGTCGGCCTCGTGCTCGCCCCCCACTACTCGTTCCTGTCGGTGGGGCAGTACGGGGAGCGGGCGACGGCGGCCGGCGTCGCGCACGGCGTCGACATCCTCATGGTCGACTCCTGGCACACCGCCCCCGGCTACCTCGACCTGCTGGCCGGGTTCGTCGACCGGGCCGTCGCGTCCCTCCCCCACAAGAAGCCCGACGTGGAGGTGGTGTTCACCGCCCACAGCCTGCCCGCCTTCATCGAGGCGTCGGGCGACCCGTATCCCACCCAGGTACGGGAGACGGCGATCAGCGTCGCCCTGCGGGTGCCCCATCCGCGGTGGTCGACGGCGTGGCAGAGCGCGGCCCGCACCGGGGGGACCGAGCCGTGGCTGGGGCCCGACATCCTCAGCGTGCTGCCTCAGTTGGCGAACGCCGGCGCCCGGGGCGTCGTGGTGTGCCCGTGCGGGTTCACGTCCGACCACCTCGAGGTCCTCTACGACCTCGACATCGAGGCGGCCCGGATGGCGGACGCCATGCGCCTCGACTTCGCCCGCACCCCGTCGCCCAACGACCACCCCGCCCTGTGCGCCACCCTGGCCGACGTGGTCCGGGGCCGGCTCGCCGCCGGCTGACGGGCGGCCGTGGCCGACGAGCGGGCCCACGTCGTCGTCGTGGGGGGCGGGATCACCGGCCTGGCCACCGCCTGGTTCCTGAAGGACCGGGCCCGGGTGACGGTCCTGGAGGCCGATGGCCGGCTGGGAGGCAAGATCCGCACGTCGTCCCTCGCCGGCGTGCCGGTGGAGGAGGGCCCCGACACCTTCCTCGCCCGGGTGCCCCACGCCTCGGCCCTGGCCGCCGCCCTCGAGGCGGAGACTGTCCCGCCGGCGACGGGGAAGGCCTTCGTCTGGACCCGGGGCCGGCTGCGGCGGCTGCCGGAGGGGCAGGTGCTGGGCGTGCCCGTCGAGTTGGGGCCGCTGCTGCGGTCGGGCGTCCTGCCGCCGGGGGCGGTGGCCCGGGCCGGGCTCGACCTGGTCCTGCCCCGCCGGCGGCCGGGCCTGAGCGCCGACCCGTCGGTGGCCGAGGTGATCGGGTCGAGGATGGGCCAGGGTGTGGTCGACCGGCTGGTGGAGCCCCTCGTGGGGGGCATCAACGCGGGCCGGGCCGACGACCTGAGCCTGGCCGCCACGGCGCCCCAATTGGCCGAGGCCGCGTCCGGGTCCCGAAGCCTCATCCTCGGCCTTCGCCATCGGCGCCAGGTCCCGAGCAGCACGTCCGGACCGTTGTTCCTGGGGATCGCGGGCGGGCTCGGACGGCTGGTCGACCGGCTGGCGGCGGGTCTGGCCGAGGCCGGCGTCGAGATCTGCACCGACACCGCGGTGGCGGCCGTCGAGGCCGACGGCGCCGGCGGGTACCGGGTGGTGACAGCCGATGGGACGGCGCGGCAGGCGACAGCGGTGGTCGTCACCGTGCCCGCCTTCGCCGCTGCGCCCATGCTGAAGGCAGCCGTGCCCGCGGTGGCGGCCGACCTCGACCGCATCCGGTACGCGTCGGTGGCCGTGAGCACCCTCGCCTACCGGCCGGAGGACGTGACCTCCCCCCTCGACGGCGCCGGGTTCCTCGTGCCCCGGGTCGAGCGCCGGCTGATGACGGCCTGTACGTGGTCGACGTCGAAGTGGCCGGCGCTGGCGGAGAGCGGGTTGGTCCTGGTCCGGGCCTCCGTGGGCCGATCGGGCGACGACCGCTTCGCCGACCTGGCCGACGACGAGCTCGTCGCTCACCTCCACCGGGAGCTGGCGGCCGCCATCGGCGTGCGCCGCCCGCCCGTGACCAGCCTCGTGTCCCGGTGGCCCAGGGGCTTCCCCCAGTACCAGCCCGGCCACCAGCGCCGGGTCGACCGCATCGAGGCCGGGCTGGCGGCGGGCCTCCCCGGCGTGGTCGTGGCCGGCGCCGCCTACCGGGGCCTGGGCATCGCCGCCTGCGTCCGCCAAGCGGAGGAGGCGGCGGCCAGGGTCACCTCCGCGCTCCCGACACCGTCCTGAGGTGGGAAAATAGGCCGATGCTGCAGCGGAACCGGGACGAGAGGGTGGTGGTCGTGCGCCCCCGATCACGCTCGGGCTGGGCGGTGCTCGGCGCCGTCGTCTTCTGCGGCATCCTCGCCTTCACCGGGGCCCTGGGCAGGCTCCTGCCCTCGATCCCCAACCCCTTCTCCAGCCGCACCGTCGACCGCACCCAGCCCGCCCTCCTCGAAGCCATGGAGGACCTGAGCAACTACCAGGCCGCGGCGGGCAACTTCCAGGTCCTGGTCGACACCGAGAAGGACGCCAAGTTCCTGCCCTCGGTCATCCGGGGCGAGCGAACGACGTACTCCGCGGCCGGCTCGGTCGCGGCGTCGGTCGACTTCTCCAACCTCGACGCCCAGTCGATCGTCGTCTCCGAGGACCGGAGGTCGGTCACGATCTCGCTCCCGGCGCCGACGCTGGGCGAGCCCACCCTCGACCTGGAGAACAGCCAGGTCGTCAGCCGCGACCGCGGCCTGCTCGACCGGCTGGGCTCGGTGTTCTCCGACTCCCCCACCGGCGAGCGGGAGCTGCAACTGGCGGCCCAGGAGAAGATGAAGGCGGCAGCCGCGGCCAGCGACCTCGCGGCCCGGGCCGAGCAGAACACCCGCCAGATGCTCGAAGGCCTCCTCGGCAACCTCGGCTTCACCAGCGTCACCGTCACCTTCGTCCCCAGCCCCGCCTGAGGCCGGAATGACGGCCGACCAGATCGTGGTCCGCTCGCCGTACGACGGGGCCGAGGTGGGGCGGGTCCCGAAACGCACCTCGGCCGACGTCGACCGGGCGGTGGCGGCCGCCGGCGCCGCCCTCGACAAAGGTCCGCTCCCCCCGTGGCGGCGGGCGGAGATCCTCGACACCGCCGCCCGCCTCCTCGCCGAGCGGGAGGACGAGTTCGCCCGTACCATCGCCCTCGAGTCGGCCAAGCCCATGAAGACGGCCCGCATCGAAGCCCGGCGGGCCGTCTCCACCTTCACCTTTGCCGCGGTCGAGGCTCGCCGCCTCACCGGTGACATGGTGCCGATCGACGCCACCGAGATCGGCGAGGGCCGCCTCGCCTTCACCCTCCGCCTCCCCATCGGCGTGGTGGGCGCCATCTCGCCGTTCAACTTCCCGCTCAACCTGGTGGCCCACAAGCTGGCGCCGGCCATCGCCGCCGGCTGCCCGGTGGTGCTCAAACCGGCCAGCCAGACGCCCCTCACCGCGGTCGCCCTGGCCGACCTGCTCGTCCACGACGCGGGCCTGCCCGCCGACTACCTCCACGTCGTCACCGGCAGTGGCGCCGACGTGGGCGAGGCCCTCGTCCGCCACCCCGACGTGGCCTACCTCACCTTCACCGGCTCGGGCGAGGTCGGGTGGGCCATCAAGGAGCGGGCCCGGCGCAAGAAGGTCGCCCTCGAGCTGGGCAACAACTCCCCCGTGATCATCGAGGCCGACGGCGACTGGCAGGCCGCGGCCAAGGCCGTCGCCGCCACCGGCTTCGCCCACGCCGGCCAGTCGTGCGTGTCGGTGCAGCGGGTCCTCGTGCACCAGGACGTGGCCGGCGAGCTCACCCGCGCCCTGGTCGCCCACGTGGAGGACCTCGTGGTCGGTGACCCCCTCGACGAGGCCACCGACGTGTCCGCCCTCATCTCCACCGACGACCGCGACCGGGTGGTGGCCTGGGTCGAGGAGGCGGTGGCGGCCGGGGCCCGTGTCCTCACCGGCGGCCAGGTGGGCGACGACGGCCTGCTGCGGCCCACAGTCCTGGCCGACGTGACGCCCGACATGCGGGTCTGCCGGGAGGAGGTCTTCGGCCCGGTGGTGGCGGTCCAGGCCTACGCGTCCACCACCGAGGGCCTGGGCCTGGCCGACGACACCCGCTACGGCCTGCAGGCGGGCATCTACACCTCCAGCCTGGCCACCGCCCTGCGCGCGGCCCGGGAGCTGCAATTCGGGACGGTCCTGGTCAACGAGGTGCCGACGTGGCGGGCCGACCAGATGCCCTACGGCGGCGTCCGGTCCAGCGGCAACACCAAGGAGGGCCCGGCGGCCGCCGTCCGGGAGATGACCGAGGAACGGCTGGTGGTCGTCAAGGCGTGACGAGCCGGCGCCGGACGCCGGGCGCCCGGTTCTCCGTACTGTTGAGGACGTGACCGCCCCCCGTCTGCTGCCCATGCTCGCCGGGGGCAGCGGGGCGCCGCCGAACCCGGACGGGTGGATGTTCGAGCCCAAGCTCGACGGTTCTCCGCACAGTCCGGATGTGTGTCAGAGCGGCGACGACTCGTACCCTGAGGGACTCGGGTACTCGTAGCTGGCGCGAGATCGAGGGGCGGACCGAGCCGACTGGGGAGGTGGGCGGACCCGTCGGCCTGCAAAGATTGCTGTCCGTTTACGGAGCATCCCTGGCGATTGACCCACCCGTAGTTACGGTCGGCACGAGTGGAGCTCTTCTCCTGGCGGGAGTTCCTCAGAGTCGATGCCTCGATCGAGGCCCTCGGGGTTCCCGAGCGGATGCCGTTCATCCTCGGCGACGACGGCTCCTACGACCTGCGCCTCAACCAGTTCCTCCGGGAACTGCCAACCATGGGCGTGCGGGCCGCAAAGAGCTGGCTGGCTTACGCGCGGGACCTGCTGACCTGGATCCGCTTCCTCGCCGAACAGCGCGGACGGACGGTTTGGCAGGCCGAGGAAGCTGACGTCGCCGCGTTCCACCGGGCCCGGCGCCTCGGGCCGCCGGAGACCGCGGTGTCGTCCAGCACCTGGGACCGGGGCATAGCCACTCTCGATAAGTTCTACCGGTGGGCCGCTGCCCACGGCCACGTCGAGCGGCTCCCGTTCTCCTACCGGGCGCCGCGGGCGGCGGCGTTCCTGACCGGTCGCCGCCAGCCCGAGCCGGTGAACCTGGCCAAGGAGCGCCAAGGCAGGCGCCAGCCCGGCTTCCTGTCGGTCGGGGACTACCTCGTGTTCCGCGATGTCGGCCTGCGCGGACGATGCCCGACGGCTCGCCCGATCTCGCCTTCCGGGGCCGCAACGGCCACCGCAACGCCCTCTTCGCCGAGCTGCTCGTCACTACCGGCATGCGGCTCAGCGAGGCTGGAACGTTGCTCCCGATCGAGCTGCCGGCCCCGGGCTCGGCGAAGTCGGCGCCAGTCGAACTGGCGCCGGTGGTCTGCAAGGGCGGACGGGGCCGCACTGTGCGCGTCCCGGCGAGGGTGCTGTGCACCATCAGCGGATATGTCGACCTCGAACGGCAGAATGCCCTGGTGGGGCACCGCCCCGAGACCGACGGCGAGCCTCAGCCAGAACCAGCGTCACGCCCTGAATGCCAGGCTCTCCGAGATGGAGGCGGTCATCGCCCCGCTCGACCAGCAGTGAGCAGCGTCAGCCCGGCCGCCGAGCAGGCGCTGCAGGAGGCCCTGGGCCGTCTCGGCGAGGGCCGACCTCTGCGGACCGACGGCGCACTCACGGTCTCGGGCCTGGCCCTTGAGGCGGGCGTCAGCCGGTCGACGGCCAATCGAGCCAGTTCCGTCCTGGCGGCCCTGCAAACGTTGCGGTCGACCGCTGAGTCGATGCCCACAACCGCCAAGCCCGCCAGTGACGAGCGGACGGCTCGGAACGAGATGGAGCTCCTACGCCGGGCACACGGGCAGCGGGTGGCGGCCCTGGAGGCCTCGATCGACACTCTGGCCCAGCATGTGCAGATGCTCACCCTCGACAATGAGCGGCTGAGGAGGACGGTTGCGACGTATGCCGGGAACGTGATGCCGATGAAAGACGCCGCGCCGTGACCGATGCCGAGGCCTCGGGCTCGCCCCCGCGGCTCCTTCCCATGCTCGCCGGCGGAAACGGCATCCCACCCAACCCAGACGCGTTTCAACTAGAGCCCAAGCTGGATGGCCAGCGGGTGATCGGGATCAGCGAACCGGCTGGCGTCACCTTGCTGAACCGTCGGGGGGGTGAGATCACCGCTACCTATCCCGAGCTGGCCGGGCTCGCCGACGCCCTGTCGCCGCACTCGGCCGTGCTCGACGGCGAGATGGTGACGTTCAACGAGAAGGGACAGACCAGCTTCCAGCGCCTCCAAAGACGGATGCACGTCCGCCAGCCGACGGCTCGCCTGCTCGCTGAGACGCCGGTGTCGTTCGTGGTGTTCGACGTCCTGTGGCTCGACGGCGAGCTGCTGGTCGACCGGTCGCAGTCCGAGCGGCGCACCGTCCTCGACGGCCTGGGGATCAAGGGACGGGCGTGGCAGACCGCCCCCGTCCTGGACGCCACTCCCGAGGAGCTGATGGTTGCCTGCCGTCAGCTCGGCCTCGAGGGATTCATGGCGAAACGGCGCGATGCCCCCTACCTTCCCGGCCGCCGCTCGTCGGCCTGGTCGAAGATCAAGTGCGGCCGCCGGCGGGAGTTCGTGGTCGGCGGATGGTCCACCGGAAGCGGCTCGCGGGAGACCAGCGTCGGCTCCCTGGCCCTCGGCGCCTACGACGTGACCCCCGAGGAGGCAGCGCGGGAAGGACGGTCGCAGCGCCTTTTCTATACCGGCCAGGCCGGCTCGGGCCTCAACGAGGACATGATCCAGCGGCTCACCCGTCTCTTCTCCGAGATCGAGGAGCCGACATCCCCGTTCGTCAACCCGCCGAGGGTGCCGCTCCACTGGGTCCGGCCCATGCTGGTCGTCGAGATCGCCTACACCGAGGTCACCGACGGCGGAACGCTCCGCCAGCCCTCGATCAAGGGCCTCCGAACCGATGTGGTCGCCAACGAGGTGACCTTCGACGACGAGCTGGAGACGTGCTTTTCGAGGTGACTCTCCCCTTGGACCGCGTCGTCGTTCATCCTGGAGGCGTGACCAAACTCACCCTGGGCCCCCCCTTGCGATGAGCACGCCGCATGGCGACTTCCCTCGAGTGATGAAGGCGCTCGCAAACGCGCCCATCGGGACGCTCCGGGAGCTCCTCTTCAGGATCTGCGTTATGGCCCTTATATGCACCGTTTGGCTTGCACGCACCTTGGCCGGAGCCATTCTCGGAACGCTGATCTTTGTGACGGCGCTGGTGGGTGGCCGCGCCGCACAACTACGAGCGGAGCAAGACGGCCGTGTTGAGCAGGAGCGGCTGCAGCAGGAGAAGTTGCGGTCCCGGGCCCACGGATGGGCCGGCGGGACCCGCATCTTGTTCTTCTTGTTCGTCCTCGGACTCCTGGCGTGGATGGTGTTCGACCTCTTCGCGGCGTGATCATGGGACCGGGCTCTCTGACACACATGCCCCTTGGTGACACACGACTGTGCGGATAACGACGGCCAGCGGATCATCGCCGTCGTGGAGGACGGCCAGGTGGTTCTCGTCAACCGCCGGGGCCTGGAGGCGACGGCCACGTTTCCCGAGCTGGAAGGCATGGCCGGCGCCCTCGCCCCCCACGAGGTCGTCCTCGACGGGGAGGTCGTGGCCTTCAACGCCAAGGGCCAGACCAGCTTCCAGCGCCTGCAACGGCGGATGCACGTGGTCCAGCCCCCGGCCCGGCTCCTGGCCGACACGCCCGTGTCGTTCGTCGCCTTCGACGTCCTCTGGCTCGACGGCGACCTGCTCGTCGACCGCCCCCAGTCCGAGCGCCGCCGGATCCTCGACCGGCTCGGGCTCCACGGCCGGAGCTGGCAGACGGCGCCCGTCCTCGACGCCACGCCCGCCGAGCTGGTCGAGGCCTGCCGGGAAGCGGGCCTGGAAGGTTTCATGGCCAAGCGGGTCGACGCCCCCTACCTCCCCGGCCGGCGCTCGACGGCGTGGTCGAAGGTCAAGTGCGGCCGGCGCCGGGAGTTCGTGGTCGGCGGGTGGTCCACTGGCACCGGGTCGCGGGAGTCGAGCATCGGCTCGCTCGCCCTGGGCGCCTTCGACCTCACCCCCGACGAAGCCGACGCGGCCGGCCGCCAGCAGCGCCTCTTCTACACCGGCCAGGCCGGATCCGGGCTCAACGAGGACATGATCCGCCAGCTCACCCGCCTGTTCGCCCAGATCGAGCAGGCGGAGCCCCCGTTCGTCAACCCCCCCCGGGCACCCCGGCACTGGGTCCGTCCCCTGCTCGTGGTCGAGGTGGCCTACACCGAGGTGACCGAGGCCGGCACCCTCCGCCAGCCGTCGATCAAAGGCTTGCGCACCGACGTCATCGCGACCGACGTGACCTGGGACGACGAGCTGTCCGAGGCCTTCGCCGGAGGCGCGTAGCCCCAAAAGGGCGTTTCCCAGCCGCCGGGCGGGGAAGAAAAACGCTCACAGAAAGGCGGGGACCACGAAGGGAGATCGCGTGTCGAACAGCGCCCACGAATTGAGTCTGGACGACCTCGAAGCCGAGGAGGCGACCGCCCTGCCCGAGCGGGAGGCCATGTCGAAGGTCGACCTCGGCGCGGGGCTGGGCATCGACAACTTCGCCATGCCGATCAACGAGGCGACGGCCATGAACGTCAACTCGACGGATGCCGTCGCCGTCGCCGACGCCGACCAGATCGTGATCATCACCCAAGCCGACGTGAATTAGGAGGACGACCCGATGAGCCAGACCCAGAAACCCGAGCTCTCCATGGACGAGATGGACGCGGAGACCGCGGCCGCCCTCCCCGACCGGGAGGCGATGTCGCTCCTCGATCTCGCCGTCAACGTCGACCTGGCCCTCGACCTGGCCGCGCCCGTCGACGCCGCGGTGGCCGCCAACGCCAACGTGGCCGCACCGATCGACGCGGCCGTGGCCGCCAACATCGGCTCTGTCGGATCCGAGGCCACCGCCGTCGCCGACCAGGACTCCACGATCATCCAGGACCTCGACGGCACGGCCATCGCCGACGCCACCCAGGCCGCCACCATCCAGCAGTAGCTCGCCCCGACTCTCTTCTTTCCGGAGGACACGAACGATGACGGAAGCAACCGGTCTCACCGCCGCCGAGCTCGAATCCCAGGACGCCACCGCCGTCCCCGACCGGGAGGCGATGTCGGTGCTCGACGCCCTCGACCCGGCCGCTCTGCTGGGGACGTCGCTGCTCAACGTCGACGTCGACGTCGACCTCGACGCCGACGTGGCCGCACCGATCGACGCCGCCATCGCGGCCAACGCCAACGTGGCCGCGCCGATCGACGCCGCCGTCAGCGCCAACGTCCTGTCGGTCGACTCCGACGCCGCTGCCCTGGCCGACCAGGACTCGCTCGTCGCCCAGAACCTCGACGGCACGGCCGTGGCCACGGCCATCCAGGACGCAGGTATCGACCAGGGCGGCGCCGGCGCCGTCGCCAGCTGATCCAGCCCCCTCGGCTGACCGGGCAGGGGCAATGGCGCAGCAAACCGACGAAACCGTTCGCCTCGCCCGGTCGGCCCGCCGACGGCCTCGCCGGCCGGGGCCGGGTAACGGCCCGCCGGGAGGGCCGGACGGCGGCGACAAGGGCCGTGGAGGCGGGAGCGACGTCCCCCAGCTCGCCACCGGGGTCGAGCTCATCGGCGAGTACGAGGCATCGGGCTACAAGGAGGCCCCCTGCCTCGTCCGCCGGGCCGACGGCCAGACGATCCAGCTGACGCCCCTGCTGTACGCCACCCTCGAGCAGATCGACGGCGAGCGCGACCTGTCCCGGATCTCGGCCGCGCTCGGGGAGCGCCTCGACCGACCGGTGAGCGCCGACAACGTGCACTACCTGGTGAAGGAGAAGCTGCGCCCGGCCGGGCTGGTCAAGGACCGCGACGGGCGCGACCCGGAGGTCCGGAAGGCCAACCCCCTCCTCTCCCTCCGCCTGCGCAAGCAGATCACCAGCGAGCACGCCACCAACCGGCTGACGGCTCCCTTCGCCATCCTCTTCCGGCCCTGGGTGGTCCTGCCGGTCGTGGTCGGGTTCCTGGCCGTGGTCGGGTGGGTGACCGGGTCACGGGGGGTCGGGGCCGGGGCCCGCCAGCTCCTCTACTCGCCGGGCCTGATGCTGCTCACCTTCGCCCTGACGATCGCCTCGGCCTCGTTCCACGAGTTCGGCCACGCCGCCGCCTGCCGGTACTCGGGCGGTCGACCGGGGGCCATGGGCTGCGGCCTGTACCTGGTGTGGCCCGCCTTCTACACCGACGTCACCGACGCCTACCGCCTCGACCGACGAGGCCGGCTCCGGACCGACCTCGGCGGCCTCTACTTCAACGCCATCTTCGCCCTGGCCACGTTCGGCGTGTGGGCCCTCACCGGGGTGGAGGCCCTGCTCCTGCTCATCCCGGTGCAGGTGCTGCAGATGGTGCACCAGCTCCTGCCGTTCGTCCGCATGGACGGCTACCACATCCTCTCCGACCTGGTCGGGGTGCCCGACCTTTTCGCCCGGATCAAGCCCACCCTCCTCGGCTTCGTGCCCGGCCGCCGCCACCAGGACAAGGCGGCGGCGCTGAAGCCATGGGTCAGGGTCGTGGTGGCCCTGTGGGTCGTCACGGTCGTGCCCCTGCTGCTCTTCAGCCTGCTGACGGTCGTCATCTCGGCGCCCCGCATGGTGGCCACCGCATGGGACTCCCTCGGCCTGCAGTGGCTGGTCGTGCGCCTCGCCTTCGACCAGGGGAAGTGGGCCACCGTCGCCGTCGGCGTCCTGGGCGTGATCGCCATCGGCCTGCCGGTGCTGGGCTCGGGCTACGCGGTGAGCCGCTTCGGCCGTCGCGCCGGATCGTGGGGATGGTCGCAGGCGGGGGAGATCCGATTCGGCCGGCCGGTGATGGCCCTGCTGACGGTGGCTCTGGCCGGCGCCCTGGTCTTCACCTGGTGGCCCAACGGCGAGTACCGCCCTATCCAGCCCGGCGAGCGGGGCACCGTCACCGACGCGGTCGCAGCCGTGTCGGCGATCGACACCGGACGCCCGGGCCTCACCGCGGAGACGGAGGCCGACCTCGACGGGGCCCCCAGCCAGGCGTGGAACCTGAGCGAGGGGCCGACGGAGGAGGAGAAGACGCCGAGCGAGATCCTCGACCAGCCCTTCGCCCCGGCCGCCGACACCTCCCCGTCCCCCACCACCACGATCGCCGGTTCCGCCGACGACGAGCCGTCGTCCGCCACCTCTGTCCCGCCGACCACCACGGGCGGCTGACGCCCCCAGCACGACCAAGGAGACCCCGATGAACCGCCTGGCCCGGACCCTTCTCAGCCTCGTCGTCGCCACCGGCGTCCTGCTCGTCCCCACCGCCGCCGGCGCCAGCGACGAAAACGTCGTCTACGCCGTGAACCGGACCAACGGCGGCGCCCTGGTCCGGGCCAGCGTCGATTACCGCAAGGCGGCCAACAGCACGGTCGACGAGGAGAACCGGGCCTACGCGGTGGCCCAGTGCGTCGACTGCCGCACGCTGGCGGCCGCCTTCCAACTGGTGCTCGTGACCAACCCGCCCTCGGCGCTCGCCCCTCAGAACGAGGCGGTGGCGATCAACAACGGGTGCGACGGGTGCGTGACCTGGGCGTCGGCCAAGCAGGTCGTGGTGGAGGCGGACGGGGCGGCGGCGCTGTCCGATCACGGCCACGAGCGGCTGAAGGCGGTCGAGCGCAACCTGGAGGCGCTGCAGGGCCAGATGATGGACATGCCCATCCAGCAGCTGGCGGCCGACCTCGATTTCTGGTTCGCCGAGTTCCTCGACGTGGCCCGGACCGAGATCGTGCGCACCGACGGCGCCCCGAACGACGCCCGGGTGATCGCCAGCCGGTAACGGGGGACGGCTACGGGGCGCCGACCGGGTCGATGCCGAGGTCGCGGTAGCTCAGCAGGGCGCGGAAAGGGACGCCGAGCCCGGCGAAGATGGCGGCGGTGTGCGGTCCCCGGTCGACCATGGCCGTGACCCCCACCACCTCGGCCCCGGTGGCCCGCACCGCCTCGTAGGCCTCCAGCACCGAGCCGCCCCGGGTGACCACGTCGTCGACCACCAGGACCCGGACGCCCGGCCCCAACATCGCCCCCTCCACCCGGCGCTTCGTGCCCCGCTCCTTGGCCGCCTTGCGGACCACGAACCAGGCCCGGTCGGCGACCAGGGCCACCGCGTGGGAGAAGTGGTCGGCGCCGAGGGTGAGCCCGCCGACGGCGTCGAAGGACCACCCCTCCTCGTCCGCCATCTGGACCAGCGCCTCACCGGCCAGGCGCAGGTCGGAGCCGCGGGCGAAGGCGCGCTTGTTGTCGATGAAGTCGCGGCTCCAGTCGCCCGACGCCAGCTGCACCGGCTCGTCCAGCTGGAGGTGGCCCCGGGCCAGGATGATCGCCACCAGGGCCTGCTGGACCTCGGCGAGAGGGCGGGGCGGCATCTCCGCCGAATACTACGATCCGGGTGAGGGACCCGCCGGGCGAAAGGGGGTGCGGCACGAGCGACCAGCCCGGTCCGGCGGCGGACGGACCCCGTGTGCGCATCCCCGCGGTCGTCGGCCAGCGGGCGGCCGGGCTGGTGGGCCGGGTGTGGGCCCTGCGGCAGGTGGCGGAGTGGCTCGACACCGGCTCCGAGCGGCTGTTCCTCCTCACCGGCGAGCCGGGGGCGGGCAAGTCGGTGCTGGCCGCCTGGCTGGCGGGGTCGGGCCCGGTGCCCGCCGACGCCCCGCCTGACGCCGCCGCCCTGGAACGGGTTCGCGCCGCGTGGTCGGCCGGCAGTTTCTGCATGACCCGCGGCCAGGACGGGGCCGACATCACCCCCGCCTGGTTCGTCACCAGCCTGGTCAGGCAGCTCTCGGCCCGTCACCCGGCCTTCGCCGACGCCTTCCTCCGGGTCAACGCCCCCGAGCTCATCCACCAGGAGGTCGGGGCCAACCAGGGCACGGTCGTCGGCCACATCGGCGACCTCGACGTGAAGCTCCCCGACCCCGGGGACCGCTACGCCCAGGGAGTGGTGGAGCCGCTGCGGGCCATGGCCGAGGCCCACCCCGACCAGACCTACGCCATTCTCGTCGACGGTGTCGACGAGGCGTTCGTCGGGCCCGAGCCGACGGTGGTGTCGCTTCTGGCCCGGTCGGGGAGCCTGCCCGCCAACGTCCGCTTCTTCGTCACCAGCCGCTACGAGCGCAGCCTGGTGACCCAGCTGCAGGACGGGTTCGGGGGCGACGTCCGCCACCTCGACCTGTCCTCCGGCGACGGGGCCGCCCGCAACGAGGAGGACGTCCGCCTGTTCGTCCGCACCCGGCTGGCGACGATCGACCCCGCCGCCCCGGAGGCGGTCGTCGAGCAACTGGCCCAGCAGGCGGCCGGCAACTTCCTCTTCATCGACTTCCTGCTCGACGAGCTGGCCAAGGGAACCCGGAAGCTCACCGACACCGCCGAGCTCCCCACGGGATTGTTCGACCTCTACCGCCAGTACCTCCAGCGCATCGTCCCCGGCTTCGCCGAACGGGACCGGGGCCCGGAGTGGGGCGACCACTACCAGCCCCTCCTGGGCAGCATCAGCGTGGCCCTGCCCGCCGCCCCCGCCGACCGCCTCCTGAGCTGGCTGGAGTGGGACGACGACGACCTCAGCCGCTTCCTCCAGACGGTGGAGCAGGTGACCGAGTGGGAACCGGCGGCCGAACCGGGCGCCGGCGGGTGGCGGCTCTACCACCGCTCCCTGGCCGACTTCCTGGGCACCCGCTACCTCGACGACCGCGGCTCCGACAACCGCTTCTACGTGGCCCCACCGAAGCAGCACGACCGCATCGTCCGCCACTACCAGAAGTCCCTGGTCGACCTGTGGGGCGGCGACTGGGCCAACTGCGACGACGGCTACTGCCTGCGCAACCTCGTCCGCCACCTGGCCGCCAGCCTGCCCGCCCTGGAGAAGCCGGCCGACCGGGCCGCCCGGACCGGCGAGGTGTTCGACGTGGTCCTCGATCCCGGGTTCCGCGCCCGCCAGGAGGCGGTTCCGGGCGGGCCGGCGGCGATGTACGACGACGTCCGCACGGCCATCGAACTGGGCCTCGCCCCCCCGCCGGCGGGCGCCGCCGACCGGCTGGTGGGCCTGGTGGAGGCGATGGCCGTTGCTCCCGGGATCGAGCAGCGGGGGCTCGCCTCGGAAGCCCTCGTCCGGCTGGCGGGGCGGGACTCGGCCGACGGCACCCGGCGCGCCCTCGACGCCATGGTCAGGCTGCTGGCCACCGACTCGGCCGACGCCTGGAACGTCGTCCTCAAGACCGCCGCCTCCCTGCCCGGCGGCCTCGACGTCTTCCGCCGGGCCGCCGCCGACGATCGCGAGGCCCTGCGCCAGGCGGCGGGCCTGTACGCCTACCTCCAATGGCGACCGGACGACCCCAACTGCCTCCCTGTCCGCCTGTACGCCGACCTGGCGCCGAGGGTGACCATCACCGGGCAGCTCCTCCACCAGGAGGATCGCCTGATCCTCGACTTCCTCGCCGGCCTGTCGATCATGGTCTACGTCAACCACCCCGACCGGCCCGAGGTCGTCGACCAGACCGCCACCCTCTTCTACGAGCTGCTCAAGAACCGGTTGAAGCTCAACCTGCTCAACCTCAAGGCGTTCGTCAAGATCGCCACGCCGGTGGTGGCCCAGGTGTACTCCAAGCGCCTGCTCGACGCGGCCTTGTTCAGCGGGTTCCAGGACGCGAAGGAGTTCTTCGCCGCCGACCGGGAGGCCATCGAGCGGGTCGTCCCCCTCGTCGACCCGGCCACCGACATCCTCGGGCGGGGCGACGACTTGGCCGCCCTCCTCCAGTCGCCGCTCGCCCTGGCCCGGATGGTGGGGTCGATGGTGCTGGCCATCCACGCCTTCCACGACCCGGCCGGCACCGACCCCTTCGTCCGGGAGCTGTTCGGACGGCTCGACGAGACCGGCCGGCGGTGGACGCTGTGGGCCTTCGCCGTGCTCATCGAGAAGGCGCCCGCGGCCTGGACGCCGCTGCTGGAGGACCTCACCCGGAAGTTCGTGGACGAGAACCGGGCCGCCTTCCTGTCCGCCGACGGCGGCACCCGGGTGCCCTTCGACATCGACCTGCTCCCCCTGGGCCTGGCCTACGGCCGGCAGGGCGGCCCCATGACCTGGTTTGGGACGCTGCTGGCCGGCGCCGACGCCACCACGCTCCCCCGGGTGATCCGGGGCCTGGCCGCGGTCGGGTTCTACCAACCCCAGGCCGTCCTGCAGACGCTCCGGACCTCGGTGCCGAACCTGGCGGACCCGGCCCTGGAGGACAGCCTGGCCACCACTCTGGCCACCATCCGGGTGCTCCACGCCGACACCGTCGACCTGTTCCTGCGCGACGTCGGCGCCAGCGACCGGCTGCGCCAGCTGGTGGCGGAGCGGGGCGACATCGAGCTGGTGCGGCGCTACATCGTGTGGATGGGCTTCTACAACAACGGGGTCCACCAGGCCCTCTTCCACCCCAAGATGCGGGTGGGCCTGCTGGCCGTCATCCTCCAGGCCCTGGCCACGGCCAAGAACGAAAAGGCCTTCGTCCGCCGAATCACGCCCGGACCCATGAACCTGGCCCGGGAGGCCGACTACCACCTGGAGCGGTGGACCGAGTGACGACGTGGGCGCCGGTGGTCCGCCGGCACCGGCGGTTGCAAGCGGTGGGCCTGTTCGTCCGCCTCTCGGCCCTGGGGACGACGCTGGCGGTGGTCCTGCTGGGCGCGGCGTCGGTGTCGCCCTCCCTGCCGTGGGCGACGGCCGCCGTTCTCGTGGTCGTGGCCGTCGGGTTCCACGTCTACGTCTTCGTGTCGAACGACGTGATCGACCTGCCCCTCGATCGCCTGGAACCCCGGCGGGCGGTGAGCCCGCTGGTCCGGGGGACGATCGGCCGGGACGCGGCGCTGGCCATCGCCCTGGCCGCGGTACCGGTGACCCTGGCCGGGGCCGGCTCCGGGCCGGGGGGGCCACGGGCGTGGTGGTCGTTGGTCGGGGGATTCGCCCTGATGACCGTCTACAACCTGCTCAACAAGCGGACGTCGGTGCCGTGGCTGCTCGACGTGGTCCAAGGCGTGGGCTGGGCCGCCTTCTTCCTCTACGGCGCCGCCACCCGGGGGCCGTGGGGCGCCCTGACCTGGTGGTTGGCCGCCTTCTGGATCGGATTCATTGTCCTGGCCAACGGCGTCCACGGGGCGCTGCGGGACGTGGCCAACGACGCCCGGTGCGGGGCCCGCACCACCGCCATCGCCCTGGGCGCCCGGGCCGACCCCGACGGGCGGGTGGTCCTCCCTCGCGCCGTGGTCCGGTACGCGTGGGCGCTGCACGTGGGGCTGATGGGCGTTGTCCTGGGGGCGTGGGCGCTGGGCGGGCTCGGGTACGGCGCCGTCGCCCGGGGCGTGACGCTGGTCGCCATCGTGGGCGTGGGAACGGCGGGGGCCTGGGCCCTGGCGGTCGCGGCCAACGGCGGCGGCGACCCGGAGACACTGCGGCTGGCGGGCACGTTGCACCTGCTCCTGCTCATGGCCGCGCCGGTGGTCCTGCTGCTCCCGTGGCTGGAGACCCGGTTCCGGGTGGTGGTGACGGTCGGCTTCCTGGCCCCGCTGGCCGCCCTCGGCTGGTTGCCCGACCTGGTCCGGTTCCTGGGGGCCCGAGAGGTGCGCCGGTGCCGCTGACCCGCTATCACGACCTCGTCCTCCTCGCCGATCAGGTGAAGGAGCGCGCCGGCCGGCTGGCGTCGTTCGTGGTGCGCGTGTTCGACTCGCCCGCGGGCCAGGGCGAGCAGGCGGAGCGGGTGAAAGTGCCGGCTGACCTGGACGTTCGCATCGGCTGGCTCGACCGGCGCCAGCTCGACGCCGATCTGGGCGCCCAGATCGAGCTCGGCACCGCCATCGGCCTGCTCCTCCTCCCACCCTACGCCCGGGGCCTGTTCCAGGCCAGCCTGGCCCGGCTGGCGGACGACGAAGGGCTGCGGGTCCGGCTGCGGTTCGACCCCGCCCTGGCCGACGTCCCGTGGGAGCTGGCCTGGGTGGCCCGCCACGAGGGGGAGGCGACGGCGGCCGGGTTCCTCGCCCTCGACCCCCGGATCTCCATCGTCCGCCACGAGGCGGTGGCCTTGCCGGTCCCCTCGGCTGCGACCGCCGAGGCCGGTCGGCGGATCGTGGTCGCCCTGGCCAGTCCCGAGGGGTACCCGCCCCTGCCGTCGTTGGCGGCCGAGCGGGCGGCGTTGGCGGAGGCCCTCGACCGCGTGGCCGGGGTGACGGCCGCCTTCGTCGACGGGGCGACCCCGGAGTCGGTCCTCGACGCCCTGGCCGCGGGCGCCGACATCTTCCACTTCTCCGGTCACGGGACGGCGGACGGGGGCATCGTGCTGGCCGGCGCCGACGGCCGGGCGGAGGTGGTGCCGGCCGAGCAGCTGTCCCAGATGGTGCAGGCCAAGGGCGTGCGCCTGGCGGTCCTCGGCGCCTGCGACACCGGCCGCCGCGACGATCACAACGTGTGGGGCGGGGTGGCCGCGGCCCTCGTCGAACGGGGCGTGCCCGCGGTGGTGGCCATGCAGTTCACCATCGGGGACCGGCGGGCCGCCTCCTTCGCCGGTGCCGTCTACCGGGCCCTGGTGGCCGGGCTGACCGTCGACGAGGCCGTCGCCCTCGGCCGCACCGCCATCCGCACCGTCTCCACCGGCGGCGCCGGCCCTGGCGGCACCGGCGGCGCCGGTCCCGGAACGGCGGCGGACGTCCGTGACTGGGCCGTTCCCGTCCTCTACCTGCGGGATCACGGGGGACGGGTGTTCGAGCCGGTGTCGTCCGCCCCGGCCCGGGAGGCGGCGGTGGCCGGGTCGGCCCACCTCTACCAGCAGCGGGTGGGAACGATCTCCGCCGGCGGTCTGGTGCTGGGCGTGCTGCTGGGCGCCGACTCGACCGAGAAGGTGGAGATCGACCAGGACGCGGAGCGGGTCGACGGACGGCTGATCGGCGTCGTCGGCCACGGCGAGGACGGTGTCCATGTCGAGCAGGACGTCGAGATCGTCGGACCGGGAGGAGTCGTGGTCGGCGGGGGCGCCTCGGCCGAGGAAACCGCCGAGGCGTTGAAGCTGCTCGGCGCCCTGAAGCCGGAGGACCCCGGTTGACCCTACGATCGATGGGCAGGAGGTAGTCGTGGCTCGATCGATGTGGTCCGGGGCCATCAGCTTCGGGCTGGTGAACGTGCCGGTGAAGCTCTACAGCGCGGTGTCGCCCAAGGACGTCCGCTTCCACCAGATCGACGCCAAGAGCAAGTCGCGGGTGAAGCAGAAGCGGGTGTCGGCCGCCACCGGCGAGGAGGTCCCCTACGAGGACATCGTCAAGGGCTACGAGCTGGGCCCCGACACCTACGTGATGATCTCGCCCGAGGAGCTCAACGCCCTCGACCCCAAGGCCACCCGCTCGATCGACATCGAGGACTTCGTCGACCTCGACCAGATCGACCCCATCTACTACGACCACCCGTACTATCTGGCCCCCGACAAGGGCGGGGCCAAGGCCTACGTCCTGCTGCGCCGGGCGATGCAGGAGACCAACAAGGTGGGCATCGCCCGGGTCGTGCTGCGCACCAAGCAGTACCTGGCCGCCATCCGGCCCTTGGGGCGGGCGCTGGTACTGGAGACGATGCTCTACCCGGACGAGGTCAACCCCCTCGACGACCTCGACGTCCCCGGCGACGAGATCGAGGTGACGGAGCGGGAGGAGAAGATGGCCCGCCAGCTCATCGACTCGCTCACCACCGACTTCGACCCCGACAAGTACAAGGACGACTACCGCGAGCGGGTCCTCCAGCTCATCGAGCAGAAGGCCGCCGGCCAGGAGATCGTGGTCGAAGAGGCCACCGACGAGGCCCCCAAGGTCGTCGACCTCATGGCCGCCCTGGAAGCCAGCCTGGCCGCGGTCAAGAAGGGCAAGCCGGCCGACAAGAAGTAGGGCGGCTCAGACGCCGACCGGCGAGCATGGGCCACGAACACCCCCTCCATGGCGGACTCGTGCCACCTGCTCGGCCGCCGGGCGAGCGTTCGCCGCCCTCGGAACCGGGTAGTGAAAAGACACACCCGTTGAGCAGCCAGCGCCGTGTCCTCGTCGAGAGGAGAGGATCGCATGCGTGCCGTCCGTTGGGTGGGTGTCGCCGCCGCCCTGGCCCTGGGCTCCACCGCCTGCGGGTTGAAGCTCGTCGAGCCCGGCGCCGGCCCTGCCACCACGACCGCCCCGGCCCCGACCGCGCCCCCGCCGGCGACGACAGCCGTGCCGGAGCCGCCGCTGGCGGTCCCGGAGGCGGGTCTCGGCCCGGGAGACAGCGGCGAGCTGGTGGCGGCCCTCGAACGGCGACTCGACGCCCTCCATTACGACGTGGGCCCGGTCGACGACGTGTTCGACGCCGAGACCGGCTACGGCGTGACCGCGTTCCAGAAGGTCAACGACCTCCCCCGCTCGGGACGGGCCACACCCGACGTGGCCGCCCGTCTGACCACGGTCCAGCCCCCGGCCGCCATCGTCGGGGCCGGCGGTGCGACCCGGGTGGAGGTCGACCTCCCCCACCAGGTGCTCTTCCTCTACCAGGGTGGCGCGCTCGACCGGATCCTCTCCATCTCCACCGGGTCGGGCGAGGACTACTGCTCGACGGAGCACTGCGGCACCGCCGTCACGCCTCCCGGCAGCTACCAGGTGCAGTACCACGTCGACGGCTGGGACACCGGCCCCCTCGGCGACCTCTACAACCCCGTCTACTTCGACCCCGAGATGGGGCTCGCCATCCACGGCTCCGAGGAAGTGCCCGCCGACCCTGCGTCCCACGGATGCATCCGCATCTCCCTGGCCGCGGCCGAGTGGTTCCCCGCCAAGACCCCCAAGGGCACGCCGGTGTACATCTCCGACGGCCAAACCGCCCTTCAACCGGTGTAAGACGGGTCCGACCGGGGCCCTAGAAGAGGCCGCGCGCCAATAGCGCCTTGCCGAAATGACCCCACCGGCGATCCAGGTTTTCCTGGACCCGGGCCGCCCCGTGGGCGTCGTTGTCGCAGTTGTAAGCGTAGATCCGCTGGGCCTTCTCCCACGCCTCGTCCCGGGCCTTGTCGACGATGAAGTTGCTGATGTAGTCGATCGCCCGGGCGACCATCCCCTCGTCGAGTCGATCGATCTCGCCGGAGGTGAAGCGGTCGCGCAAGCCTGCGTACTTCTCGAGGAAGATCGTGTTGATCTGCTCGTAGTCGTTCCGCTGATCGCCCGGCGGTTGCGGGTCGATGTCCTCGAGCTCCCGGCAGGGGGTCCGGATCAGGGCCGGTGCGAGATCGAAGTTGATGTGGGCGTTCACCCCGGCGACGGCGAACTGGAACGGTGCGATCTTGTCGACGCGGCGCCGCTCCAGGAGAACCCTCCACACTCGGGGTACCGCCTGCGGCTGGCCCTCACCCCACGCCCGCAGGGCTGCGAAGTACCGGTTGGCGAAGGCGATGTCGAGCCTGGTCAGGAAGTCGGCGTCGACGAACATGCTCTTCGCCAGCCGCTCCTCGACGGCCATGGTGATGGTGGTGTACAGCACGTTGAATTGTCGAAGGCCGTCCTCCTCGGGCTGGGCCGCGGTGATCGCGTCCATCCTGTCGATCGCCTCGGAGACCGATGTGACGTCACCCTCCGTCCTCTCCGCATCGGAGCTGACGGGCGGACCAAAGTGCCCCTCGAAGAGGCCCAGAGGCGCAAATCCTCCGCCGGTTCCCTCGGGGAGATCATCCTCACCGTTGGGACCGACGCCGTTCCCATCTTCCGCCGTGGTTGTCATGCCGCGGACGCTAGCAATACGCCTCGGCGCCTGCCACCAGATAAGCGGCAATACTGGCGGTGTGCCTGGCCGAGCTCTCAGCGCACCGTTTCTCGGGCGGAAGAAGGAATTGGAACAGCTCTCGGCGGCATTGGCCAGGGCCGCGGCCGGCGAGCCCAACGCGGTCATTGTCGGGGGCGACGCCGGTGTGGGCAAGAGCCGGTTGGTGGGCGAATTCTGCCGCCAGGCGACCAACTCCGGGGCGTGGGTCCTCCTCGGCAGCTGCATCGAGGCGACCGACGACGGGGTGCCCTACAGCCCGATCGCCGAGGCCTTGCGCCACCTGATGCGGGCCCCGTCGGCCCCCGAACGGGACGACGTGCTCGGGCCCGGCGCCCACGAGATCGCCCGCCTCGTCCCCGAGTTGCGCCGCACGCTCGGACCGGAGAGCGACGACGGCCCGGCCGGCCCCGCCTTCCGCTCCCAGCTGTTCGAGACGGTGCGCGACATTCTCGGCCGGCTCGGCCAGCGGGCGCCGGTCCTGCTGGTGGTGGAGGACGCCCACTGGGCCGACAGCTCCACCCGCGACCTGCTCACGTTCCTCCTCGTCAACCTCCTGCACGAGCCGGTGCTGGTCGTGGTCACCTACCGCAGCGACGAGCTGCCCCGCCGCCACCCGCTGCGGCGCTACCTGGCCGAGCTGTACCGGCGGGGGCGGGTCGACCGGTTCGAGCTGGCCCCGTTCGACCGGGACGAGCTGGTGGCCCAGCTCACGGGCATCTGCGGCGCGCCGCCCGCCCCCGACCTGGTCGACGCCATCTGGCGCCGTTCCGAGGGCAACCCGTTCCACGCCGAGGAGCTGCTCGCCACCGCCGACGACGACGAGGACGCGCTGCCGCTCACGCTCCACGACATGCTCACCGCCCGCCTGGGCGTGGTTTCACCGACGTCCCAGCGGGTGTTGCGGGCGGCGTCGGTCGGTGGCGGCGAGGTGGCCCGCTGGTTGCTGGGCTCGGCCACGGGCATCGGCGAGGAGGAGCTCGACGACGCCCTGCGGGAGGCCATCGACCACCAGCTGCTGGTCTTCGACCCCGACCGCCGCACCTACCGCTTCCGGCACGCCCTCCAGCGGGAGGTGGCCTACGGCGAGCTGTTGTTCGAAGAGCGGACCCGCCTCCACAGCCGGTACGCGGAGGCGCTCAGCCGCCACCCCGATCTCGCCGGCACCACCAGGGAGCGGGTGGCGGAGGTGGCCTACCACTGGTACGCCGCCCAGCAAGCCGACCGGGCCGTGCCCGCCCTGGTGGAGGCGGCGGTCGTGGCCGAGGGACTCCACGGCTTCGCCGAGGCCCAGCGTCAGTACGAGCGGGCCCTCCAGCTCTGGAGCAAGGCCGACGACCCCGAGCGCCTCGTCGGCTGCAACCGGTCGACGCTGCGGGCCCGGGCCGCCGAGGCCGCCCACCTGGCCGGCGACCACGACCAGGCCCGGGTCCTCGTGGCCAAGGCCCTCACCGGCGTCGACCCGTCGACCGACCCGGTCGGCGCCGGCCTGCTCCAGGAGTCCCTCGGTCGCTACCTGTGGGCCGCGGGCGAGACCGAGGCCGCCCTGGTGGCCTACGAGGAGGCGGTGTCACTGGTCGGGGCGGGGGCGGGGCAGGTGGCGGAACGGGCCCGGGTGGTGGCGGCGGTGGCCCAGGCCCTCATGCTCGCCGGCCGGTACCGCGAGTCCCGGCGCCAGGCGGAGGAGGCGATCGGGCTGGCCCGCAGCGTCGATTCCCGACCCTACGAAGGCCAGGCCCTGGCCACCCTCGGCGCCGACCTCGTCCTGCTCGGAGAGGAGGAGGACGGGATCGCCCACCTCCGGGATGCCATCCGCATCCTCGACCGCAACGGCCGCCCCGACGACGTCGGCCGGGCCTACCTCAGCCTCTCCGAGCTGCTGTCGGGACCGCTCAACCGGGTCGACGAAGCCGTCGCCACCGCCCGGGAGGGGCTCCAACGGGTGCGGGAGCTGGGCATCGACCGCGTCCACGGCGTGTCCCTGCTGGCGGCGGCGGCCAACGGGCTGTTCCGGCTCGGCCGGTGGGAAGAGGCCGACGCGCTGCTCGACGAGGCCATGTCCCTGCGCCCGAGCGGCACCGCGGCCATCGATCTCTACCTGGCTCGAGGCCGGATGTCGGTGGGACGGGGCCGGCTCGTCGACGCCGCCGCCGACCTCGACACGGCCCGGGCCCTGTCGGCGCGAGCCCTCGCCCCCCAGTACCGGGCGCCCCTGAGCACCCTGACCGCGGGCCTGGCTCTGTGGGAGGGCGAGCTGGACAAGGCGTGCGACGCGGTGGAGGAGGGCCTCAAGGCGCTCACCGGCACCGAGAACCCGTGGTTCGGCGCCCCGTTGATCTGGCACGGGCTGCGGGCCCAGGGTGACCGGGCGGAGCGGGCGCGGGCCCGCCAGGCGGACGCGGAGCTGGCGTCGGCCCGGTCGGCGGCCGCCGACCTGGTGGCCGACATGGACCGGCTGGTGGGGGCGGCGCACGGCCTGCCGTTCGCCTACGCCGGCATCATCGACGCCTACCAGCGGCTGGCTCGGGCCGAGCAGGCGCGCGCCGACGGCTGCCCGTCGCCGCCGCTCTGGGAGGAGGCGGCCGCCGCCTGGGACGCGGTGGGTCAGCCCTATCCCGCGGCCTACGCCCGCTACCGGGGCGGCGAGGCCACTCTCTACCTGCGGGAGGGCGGAGGGGCGGCGGCCGCCGCCCGCCTCCTCCAGGAGGCCCATGCGGCGGCGGTGGCGTTGGGCGCGGCGCCGTTCCAGGCCGAGATCGAGCGGCTGGCGACCCGGGCCCGGATCACGCTGGCGTCGCCCGACGACACCGGGCCGGCTCCTGAGTCCGGGCCCCCGCCCCCGCCCTTCGGCCTGACGGCGCGGGAGCAGGAGGTGCTGGCCCTCGTCGCCCAGGGGGCGTCGAACCGCCAGATCGCCAACGCCCTGTTCATCAGCGAGAAGACGGCGAGCGTCCACGTGTCCCACATCCTGGCCAAGCTCGGCGTCGCCAGCCGGGTCGAGGCTGCGTTCGTCGCTCACCGCATGGAATCGGCGGCCAGGTAAGGGTCCGATCCGGCCCAGATAAGGCATCCTCCCGATGCGCCGGCGGGGCCCCCTGACGAAACTCTGTCCTCAGGCGGGTGAACCACTCGACCAGCCAGGGTGACGGTCTCAGCAGTGATCGCAACACCGGAGGACACGGCGGACCGGTCGATCCGGGCGGCGGGGCGATCAGTGCGGCGGGGACATCGTCACCCTGGTTGGTCGGGCTGGGGCGTCGGCCGGTTCGACGGATTTCCGCACTGGGGATTGCGATCGGGGGGTCGCTGAACATGACGAGTCTTCGACGTTGCCGGGCCCAGAGGCCTGGACCTGCTTGTCCTTCCGACGGCGCGCTCGACCGCCCGTCCCGGCCCCCGACGCGGGGCCTGTGCCCTTCACGTTCGTCACGTCTTCGAGCGTCGCGCCGGCCCCCACTCGGCCGGTCACCGACGACCGGCGTCGTGGCTCCGCCCTCTGCGATCGGGTCTCCGATCGTCGAGTAGCAGGCCGGGGTGGGGGCGACGGGACGCTGCTGGGCGGCGAAGGTCCGCGGCGGGATTTTCGGGTCCGGCTGTCCCGTCGGCTCCAAAGCCGTGCTCCGGGCGACACCGGGCGGCGGCCCCCGACTTAGCATCGGCCCATGAGTCCGTCGTCGACGGGGGCGAAGAAGGAGGTGGCGGTCGAGGTCGGCGGGCGGCAGCTCACGCTGTCCAACCTCGACAAGGTCCTCTATCCCGAGGCCGGGTTCACCAAGGGCCAGGTCATCGACTACTACACCCGGATGGCGGCGGTGCTCGTCCCCCATCTCCGGGGGCGGCCGGTCACGCTCAAGCGCTATCCCAACGGCGTCGGCAGCCAGTTCTTCTACGAGAAGAACTGTCCCAAGCACCGGCCGCCGTGGGTGTCGACCACGCCGATCTTCGGTGGGCGCAAGAACGAGCTCATGGACTACTGCGTGGTCGACGACCTGCCCACGCTCGTCTGGATGGCCAACCTGGCCGCCCTCGAACTGCACCCGTCGTTGTCCCGGGCCCCCGAGATCCAACGCCCGACGATGATGGTCTTCGACCTCGACCCCGGCCCGCCCGCCGCCCTTGTCGAGTGCTGCCGGGTGGCCCTGCTGCTGAAGGGCGTCCTCGACGGGCTCGGGCTGCGCTCGTTCGCCAAGACGTCGGGCTCGAAGGGCCTGCAGGTCTACGTCCCCCTCAACGGGGACGTGACGTACGACGACACCAAGCCCTTCGCCCACGCCCTGGCCCGCCTGCTCGAGGCCGAGCACCCGGGGCAAATCCTGTCGCTGATGAAGAAGGAGCTGCGCACGGGCAAGGTCTTCGTCGACTGGAGCCAGAACGACGAGCACAAGACCACGATCTCGATCTACTCGCTGCGGGCCCGTCCCCGGCCCACGGTGTCCACCCCCGTGACCTGGGACGAGGTGGAGGGGGCGGCGTCGAGCGGCGACGCCGACTCGCTCGTGTTCGAAGCGGCGGCCGTCCTCGACCGGGTGGCCGAGCACGGCGACCTGTTCGAGGCCGTGCTCACCCTGGAGCAACACCTCCCGGAGCCGCCCACCGGCTGACGGGTCTGGCAGCATGGGCGGCCACGGGGACGAGGACGGGCCGGGCGGTGGTTGAGGACGAGCAGGTCGGCCGGGGCGTCAAGGCGTTCGTCGCCCTGTTCCTCGCCGTCTTCGTCGCCTGCGGCCTGTTCCAGCTGGAGGCGTGGCCCTTCTCGGGGTGGGCGCTGTTCAGCCACCTCCGCACCGACGAGCGCCCGGGATGGCTGGTGACCGGTGTGGACGCCGACGGCGGCGAACGGCCGATCCCCTTCTCGACGTTCCCCGCCGCCTACGGGGGCGAGCAGCGGGTGCTCGACGGCTTCGACGACCTCTCGCCCGCCGCCCGCCGGGGCGTGTGCCAGGCGTGGGCCGCCGAGTGGGCCCGGACCGCCGCCGACGCCGACGCCGACGCCGGCAGGATCGGCGAGATCGACGAGATCCGCATCTACGCCGTCGTCGACTCCACCCGTCACCCCGGTTCCGGACGGCGCGACCTCCGCTACGTCTGCCCCCTACCGTGACCCGCCTGCGGCTGTTCGGACCGGGGACGGCGCGGCGCATGCTCGTCACCCAGGTGGCGCTGGCGGCGGTGATCGGGCTGCGGATCGCCGTCGGCCCCTACCTCGCCCTGGCCGGGCAACCGCCGGCGCTGTTCCGGCCGGTGTGGTTCCTCCGGCCGCTCGACGCCATGCCGGGCCCGGCGGCGATCCTCGCCCTCCAGGTGGTGGGCGCCACCGCCGCCGCCCTGGCCGTGGCCGGGTGGCGGCGCCGGGCCAACTTTCCCGTGGCCTGGGTCTGCCTGCTGGTGCTGGCCGGCCTGCGCAGCAGCCGGGGCAAGTTCCTGCACAACGACGCCCTCCTGCTGCTGGCGGCGGTGCCCTTCCTCCTCGCGCCGGCGGCCCGGTGGCGCGAGGAGGTCCGCTCCCCCCGCTTCGGCTGGCCGGTCCACACCGCCACCGTGGTCGTGGCCGGCGCCTACTTCTTCAGCGGGCTGGCCAAGGTGGTGCACTCCGGGCCGGCGTGGATCTTCAGCGACAACCTGCGCTACGTCCTCTACCAGGCGGCCGACGGCGGCAAGGTCAAGTTTCCCCCGGTCGCGACCTGGCTGGCGGGCCAGGCGGGGCTGGCCCACTGGCTGGCGGCCGGGGTCCTGCTGTTCGAGATCACCTGCCCGGCGGTCCTCTTCGGGGGCAGGCGGACGTCGGTCGCCTACGCCGGCGGTGCCGTCGCCCTCCACGCCGGGACGTGGCTGGCCCTGGGCCTCGACTACTGGGCCTGGGCCATGGTGGCGGCCGTCGTCCTCGTCGACTGGACCCCCGTCCTGGAGCGCGGTCGCGCGGGGCGGTTGTCCCGGTACCGTCTGTGGCGATCACCGCGGTTCTTCCCCGACGACGGGAACCGCCGGCCCGTGGCCGACGTCGAACCTGCGGATTGGCGGGAGAAAGCAGAGGCCCTGACGTGCGAGAACGTTGGCCCGGGCGAGGACCCGGTCTCGCCGCGCTCGCCGCGCTGGCCGTCGCCGTGGTCGTCGCCATCGGCCCCGCCGCGTCCCCGGCTGCCGCGGCCACATCGCTGAAGGTGACAGGGGCCTACGACGGGTCCTATGTCCCGGGACGCTCGATGGCGGTGCGGGTGCAGGTGACAGCCGACCGGCTGGTGCGGGGTCGGCTCGAGGTCGTCGCCGGCCAGGCCACGCCGGTGGGGATCCCGGTCGAAGTCCCCGGCGGGAGCAGCAAGGAGTTCCTCCTGGTCGTGCCCGCCTGGGAGTCGTTCCGCTTCGACGGGGCCATCGGCGTGCAGGCCCGCCTGCGGGACGGGTCCACCGACATCGCCACCGGCGACGGCGCCCTGCAGAGCTCGGTCGGCCAGGAGCTGGTGGGGCTGCTGCCCGGCGCCCTCGGCGGCCGGGGCGTGCCCGGTCCGGCTCCGCTCGCCATCGACGCCGGCACCGCCCGCTTCACGGCCATCGGCCCGGCCGAGCTGGCCCAGGCCCCGGCCAGCCTGGGGCCGGTGAGCACCGTGGCGGCCGCGGCCGACGAGCTGACCCGCCTGCCGGCCGCCACCCGGGCCGCCCTGCTGGCGTGGGTGGAACAGGGCGGACACCTCCTCGTCGACGCCGACCGGGGCCAGACCGTCGACGGGCTCCCCTCGGCCTGGCAGCCGGGCGCCGACGGGCGCTCGCCCGCCGGGCGGGGCGAGGTCAGGCTCACCGCCGGGGCCATCGCCGCCGGCCAGTGGCCGGGGCTGGTGGAGCCCACCGGCTGGGCCGTCACCGGCGACCCCGGCGGCCGCTTCGGCAACGGCTTCGTCGGCCAGGCCCTGGCCAACGAGGCCGGGCTGCGGGTCCCCCGCTTGGGATGGCTGGTCGCCTTCCTCGTCCTCTACGTGCTGATGGCAGGCCCGGTGGTGTTCCTGGTCCTGCGCCGGAAGGGCCACCCCGAGCTGGCCTGGGTGGCGGTCCCCCTGGTGGCGGTCCTGTTCACCGCCGGCAGCTACGTCGGCGGAAGGGGGTTGCGTGACACCACCCGTCACGTCGACACCAGCGTCGTCAGCACCGGCCCCGTCGGGACCGCCGCCGCCACCTGGACGGGCGTGTTCTCGTCGGGCGGGCAGACGTCGCGCGTCCGCTTCGGCCCGGGATGGATGCCGAGCGGCCAGTCCGACGTCGACGTCTCCGCCTCGCTGTCGTCGGTGACCATCACCCCCGACGGCACCGAGGGCTCGATGCCCCTCGATGCAGGCCAGTTCGGCATCGTGGCCGCCAACGGGCCGATCCCCTCCGAGGGGGCCCTGGAGATCACCTCGACGGCCACCGGCGCCGACGAGGCCGCGGGCCGGGTCAAGAACGCCACCCCCTGGGCCCTCGACGAGGTCGCCGTCTTCGTCGGAACAGGCGGCACCCTGGTGGGCCACCTCGGGCCGGGCGAGGAACGGGACTGGTCGGTCACCGACACCGATGTCGACCTCCGGTTCCAGGGCGACGCCGGCATCGAGTTCCGGCTGTGGAGCGCGTTCGACATCTTCTCCCCCAGCTCCGACAGCCCCGTCGACATGAGCCTGTGGCAGACGGCGGTGGCGCTCGGAGGGCAGGAGTTCCGGGGGCCGGGCGAGGTGGTCGCCGCCGGCTGGACCCGGTCGTTCGCCCCGCCGGTCGAGGTCGACGGCAAGGACGCCGGTGGCGGGGGACGATCCCTCGTCCTCGGCCGCAGCCGGCTCGAGGTCCCGGCCGACAGCGCCGCCCTCGACATCCGCCGGGAGGTCGTGCGGGCGCCCGACTTCAAGGGCGGGAACGAGGAGTCCTACGTCGTGCGCTTCGTCACCCGCGACGCCGACCGCGGCGGGCGCACGCCCGAACCCACCCGCCTCCTCCTGCGGGCGGCCACCGCCCAGATGGAGGTGTGGTCGGAGGGTTCCTGGCGGGTCCTGGCGCCGGCCGTCGGCGGTGGCGGCGGCAACGGCGACGGCACGGCCGACTTCCAACTGCCGGCCAACGCGGTACAGGGCGACCAGGTCTTCCTGCGGTTCCCGGCCTCCTCGTCCATCGTCGACGTGAACGGCATCTTCACCCTGCGGGAGCGGGCATGACCGACGTGGTCACGGTCGACGAGGTGGAGGAGCCCCCCGCGGCCGGCGACGCCGTCGCGGTCCGCACCTCGGGGCTGACCAAGCGCTTCGGCGAGCTGTTCGCAGTGCGCGATCTCACCCTGGAGGTCCCGACAGGGAGCGTGTTCGGCCTCATCGGGCCCAACGGGGCGGGCAAGAGCACCACCTTGTCGATCCTGGCCACGGTGCTCACGCCCACGTCGGGCACGGCCGAGGTGGCGGGTTGCGACCCGGTGCACGACGCTCGCGGCGTCCGGGCCAAGGTCGGCTACATGCCCGACGTCCTCGGCGTCTACGACAACCTGTCGGTGCAGGAGTACCTGGAGTTCTTCGCCGCCGCCTACTCGCTCCCCCGGGCGGGCTGGAAGGGGCTGGTCGACGGCCTGCTCGAGCTGGTCGGGCTGGAGGTCAAGCGCACGGCCATGGTGGAGTCGTTGTCGCGGGGCATGAAGCAGCGCCTGGCCCTGGCCCGGGCCCTGGTCCACGACCCCGAGGTCCTGCTCCTCGACGAGCCCGCCAGCGGCCTCGACCCCCGAGCCCGGGTGGAGCTGCGAGGGCTGTTGGCCGAGCTGCAGTCGATGGGCAAGACCATCGTCATCAGCTCCCACATCCTCTCCGAGATGGAGGAGATGTGCAGCCACATCGCCATCATGGAGGCGGGCCGGCTCCTGGCGATGGGGTCGCCCAGGGAGATCAGTGCCCAGCTCACGTCGGTCGCGGGGCGGCAGGTCACCGTCCACCTCGCGGGTGGTGAGGTGCGCAGCTTCACCGTCGCCGACGACGACGAGCAGCAGGCCCTGCTGCGGCGGCTGGTGGTCGACGAGGGCCTGGCCGTGATCGAGTTCCGGGTCGACGGGTCGGGCCTGGAGGACGTCTTCATGCAGGTGACGGAGGGCACGCTCCAATGAGTACGTCGGTGGCCTCCCTGCGGCGGGCGTTGCCGCCCCTCAACCCGGTGCTGGCCCGGGAGCTCAAGCAGCGCATGCGGGGCAAGCTGACGTGGCTGGTCGTCACCGGCTACCTGGCGATCCTCGCCCTCATCCTGCGCTTCGTCTACCTGGGCGCGTCGCAGTCGGCGGGGTCCGACTTCGGCAACCCGCTGGCGTCGGCGTCGGTCGGGCGCTCGATCTTCCACTGGCTGCTGTTCTTCATGCTCATGCTGGTGTGCTTCATCGTGCCCGGGCTCACCGCGTCGGCGATCTCCGGCGAGCGGGAGCGGCAGACCCTCGTCTCCCTCCAGGTCACCATGCTGCGGCCGCGGTCGATCGTGCTGGGCAAGCTGCTGTCGTCGCTGGCCTTCACCGCCTTCCTGGTGCTGGCCAGCCTGCCCCTGCTGAGCGTCCCCTTCCTGGTGGGTGGGGTGTCGGCCACCGAGGTGGTCAAGGGCGTGGTGATGATCCTGCTCACCGCAGTGGTGCTGGCCTGCCTGGCCGTCGCCTGCTCGGCCCTGCTCCGCCGGACCCAGGCCGCCACCGTGGTCGCCTACGGGCTCACCGCCGCCCTCACCGTGGGGACGTTCATCGTCTACGGCGGGCAGCGGGCGATGGACGGGCCCGTCGACAAGGCCTCGCCCGCCATCCTGGCCCTGAACCCGTTCGTGGCCACCGCCGACGTGGTCCAGGGGCGGGCCGAGTCGTCGTCGTTCGACTCGCCCTTCACCGCCCTGGCCGACCTGGTGCGGCCCGACAGCTTCGGGTTCGCCACCGACGGGGGGATCGGCGTGGCCGGCATCGAGCGCCGGCTGGCGGTCGGCAAGGGGTTCGCGCCGGCGCCGTTCGCCACGATCGCACCAGCCGCGCCGGCGCCCTTCGTCCCGACCACCGTCGTCGTCGGCGCCGGAGTCCCGCCGCCCGATCTGCCGGTGGTGGCGCCGGCGCCGGCCGACGTCGGGGTCAGCAGCCAGATCCAGATCTTCAGCAGTAGCGGCAGCACCGCCGACGCCGCCTCGGCCCAGGTGTTCATCGACCCGGGCGACGGGACCGGCGGCGGGGTGGGGCAGGTCTTCCCGGAGCCGGTCCGAGCCCAGGCGGAGGTGGCCGGCCTGCGCCTGTGGGTGGCCTGGCTGCTGGCGTCGATCGTCATCGGCGGTCTGGCCCTGATGGTGGCCATCCGCCGGGTGAGCCTGCCCTCGGCGAGGGACTCGTCGTGACCGAGCTGCTGGAGGGCGGGTGGCTGCGACCGGCGTGGGACGGGCGGCGGGTGCGCCGGCCGTCGGCGAGGGACTCGTCGTGACCGAGCTGCTGGAGGGCGTGCGCCGCCGGCTGCGACTGGCGTGGGGTGTGGCCACGGCCCAGTGGATCGCGCCGGCGGTGGCCGGGTTGGCCCTGGCTCTCGTCCTCGCCGGGCGGCTTCGGCCGTGGGCGTGGCCGGAGCCGGTGGCGGTGGGGTTGGCCGTGGTCGCGGTGGTGGCGCTGGTGGCGGCGGCGCTGGTCGTGAAGGTACCGATGCTGGTGGCGGCCCGAGCCGCCGACCGGGGTCTGGGGACGGGCGACGTGTTCGCCACCGCCCTCGAGGTCGAGGGCGGCCGGGCCGCGGGCCCGTTCGGGGAGCGGGTGCAGGCCCGGGCGTCCGACCTGGCCGCGGGCCGCCGACCGTCGGACGCGGTGCCGGTGCGGCTGGAGCGGCGGCGGATGGGCGTGGTCGCGGGCCTGACGGTGGCCGCCGTCGCCCTCGGGCTCATGGCCAACCACCAGGATGTCGTCCGCCGGCGGCAGGCCGCTGACCAGCAGGTTCTCGACGCCGAGGCCGACAAGCTGGCGGACGCGGCCGAGGAGATCCGGGCCGCCACCCCGCCGACACCGAACCAGGACGAGCTGGCCCAGCGGTTGGAGGAGCTCTCCCGGGAGCTGGCGTCGGCGCCGGACCTGCCCCAGGGCCAGGAGGCGCTCGACGCCGCCGCCCGGGAGCTGGCCGGGCAGGTGTCGTCCAACCTGCTGGCCCAAAAGGCGGCGGTGCGGGGCCTCGACCGCAGCCTGGCGTCGTCGCCCCTGCCGGGAGCGTCCGCCGGCGCCGACGCCGCCAGCCAGCTGCGATCGGCGGCATCGGCCCTGGCCCAGCTCAGCCCCGAGGCCCGCCATGCGCTGGCCGAACGGCTGGCCGCGCTGGCCGCCACCCAGGCCGCGGGGAACACCGACGCCGCGTCGGCCCTGTCGGCCGCGGCCACGGCCCTGGCCAGCGGCGACCTGACCGCGGCCGCGTCGGCTCTGGGGGCGGCGGCCGACGCCCAGGCCGCAGCCGCGGCGTCGGTGGCGGGCCAGGAGGCCACCCTGGGCGCGCTGTCGTCGATCGCCGCCGCCCGCGCCGCCCTGTCGGACCCTGGCCAGGGCCAGGGGCAGGGGCAGGGCCAGGGCCAGGGGCAGGGGCAGGGCCAGGGCCAGGGGCAGGGGCAGGGGCAGGGGCAGGGGCAGGGGCAAGGTCAAGGGCAGGGGCAAGGTCAAGGACGGGGGCAGCAGGCCCAGGGCGGGGCGTCGGGGCAGGTCGGGGGCACCAACGCCCGCACCGGCAGCGGCCAGGGCGGGCCGGGGACGCCGGGCGGCGGCACCGGCAACAACCCGTCCGGCGGGCTCGAGTCGGCCACCGTCTTCGACCCCGCCGCCAGCACCGACGGCGAGGTCCTCAACACCACCGGCCAGCAGGGCGAGGGTCCCAGCCAGGTGGTGGGCAAGGGCGACGGTCTCACCCTGCAGAACGGGGCCCAGGTCCCGGTGGGCAACGTCCTGCCCCGCTACTCGGCCGAGGCCACCGCCGCCCTCGACCGCCTCGACATCCCGCCCACCCAGCGGGCGCTGGTCCAGTCCTATTTCGCCGCCCTCGCCGAGGGCCAGTGACGATCACATCCCCCCTCATCACCCCGGAGGAGTACGTCGAGCGGGCCCGGGCCATCGAGGAGCAGATCGGGCGGGTGATCGTCGGCCAGGCCGAACTGGTGCGCGACGTCCTCGTCTGCATGCTGTGCGAGGGTCACGTCCTGCTCGAGGGCGTCCCCGGGCTGGGCAAGACGATGCTCCTCAAGACGTTGTCGGCGGCCGTCGACCTGCCCTTCAGCCGGGTGCAGTTCACCCCCGACCTCATGCCCGCCGACATCCTGGGCACCCAGGTGCTGGAGGAGGACGAGGCCGGGCGGCGCAGCTTCCGCTTCCGGCCGGGGCCGATCTTCGCCAGCCTAGTGCTGGCCGACGAGGTCAACCGGGCCACGCCCAAGACGCAGTCGGCGCTGCTGGAGGCCATGCAGGAGCGGGCGGTGACGGTGGCGGGCGAGACCCGTCCCCTGCCCCGGCCGTTCCTGGTGATGGCCACCCAGAACCCGATCGAGATGGAGGGCACCTACCCCCTGCCCGAGGCCCAGCTGGACCGGTTCCTGCTCAAGGTGGTGGTGCCCTTCCCGCCCGCGGCCGACCTGGTGGCGGTGGTCGAGCGGACCACGGGCGGGGCCGGCGCGCCGGTCGCCAAGGTGGCCGACGCCGCCGTCCTCACGGCCATGGTGGAGCTGACCCGGGCGGTGCCGGCCGCATCGCACGTGGTGCAGCACGCGGTCGACCTGGTGGTCGCCAGCCACCCGGCGCACGCCGAGGCCCCCGACGCGGTCCGCCGCTACGTCCGCTTCGGGGCCTCGCCTCGGGGCGCCCAGGCCCTGATCCTGGCGGCCAAGGCCACCGCCCTGCTCGACGGCCGGCCCAACGTGTCGGTCGCCGACGTCCGCCGGGTGGCCACCGCCGCCCTCCGCCACCGGCTCGTCCTCGGCTACGAGGCAGTGGCCGACGGCATGTCGGCCGACGCCCTGGTGGCGGCGGTGCTGGCCGCGGTCCCCGAGCCGGCGGCGGGCATGCGCGGCGCGCCGTGAGGTCTGCGTTTCGTGCAGCTGTAGGGCCGTGAAGGGGCCCGTTTCCGGCGAGATCACGGCCCTCCGGGCGCAGGAAACCGGCGCCCGGCTGCTCGACCCACGGCTGCTGGCCCGGCTGGAGGCGCTGCAATTGGGGACCCGGCGCCGGCTGGCGGGACACTTCGCCGGCGAGCACCGCTCGACCCGCCGGGGCTCGTCCCCCGACTTCGCCGACTACCGCCAGTACCACCCGGGCGACGACTTCCGCCGCATCGACTACTTCCTCTACGCCCGCCTCGACGTCCTCCTGCTCAAGCTCTACGAGGCGGAGGACGACCTCCACCTGCGGCTCCTGGTGGACACCTCGGCGTCGATGGCGGTCGCGGGGAAGCTCGAGCAGGCGACGCGGGTGGCGGCCGCCCTGGGGTTCGTGGCCCTCACCCGCCGGGATCCGGTGAGCGTGCACACGTTCCCCCTGCAACGGGCGGCGCCTCGGTTCGCGGGCCGGGGGGCGGTGCCGGCGCTCTTCGGGCATTTGGCCGGCCTGGAAGCCACCGGCGACACCGCCTTCGCCGCGGCCGTGTCGTCGATGCTGGCCCGGCCCGGACCGGCCGGGCTCACCGTCGTCATCTCCGACCTCCTCACCGAGGAGTGGGAGGCCGCCCTGAGCCGGCTGCCGTCGCGGGGCGGCGACGTGATGGTCGTCCACGTGCTTGCGGCCGAGGAGCTGCACCCCACCCTTGTCGGCGACTTGGAGCTGGTCGACCGGGAGGGCGGTGGGCGGGTGGTCGTGAGCCTGGCCGCCGACACCCTGAAGGAGTACGAGCAGGCCACCGCTGCCTGGTTGGATCGGGTGCGGGGCCGGTGTGCCCAGGTCGGGGCCGCCTACGTCCGCCTCCTGGCCGACGACGACCTCGAGGCCGCCCTGCTCGGCACCTGGCGCCGCGAAGGCGTCCTGCGGTGACCCGCCCCCACCGCCGAACCGGTGCCAGAAACAGCCCGCAGGGGGCGCTACGTGTCACCGGTTCGGACCGGCGGCGAACTGGTGACACGAACAGCCCGCAGGGGGCGCTACGTGTCACCGGTTTCGGCGGGAGCCCCCTCGAACTGGTGACACGAACTGTCGTCCTGGCGACCAAAAACGTCACCGGTTCGTACGGCCCCCTCGAACTGGTGACACGAACGGTCGTCCTGGCGACCGAAAACGTCACCGGTTCGCATCGGGACGGGCGGGACGGGCGGCGGCGGCGGTGAGGTTCGCCAACCCGACCGGGTTGTGGCTCGGACTGCTGGCGATCCCGGTCGTCGTGCTTCACATCCTCCGGCCCCGGCGGCCGCCGGTGGAGGTGAGCTCGACGTTCCTCTGGCGGGCGGTGGCCCGGCCGGTGTCGGTGGCAGCCCCCTGGCAGAAGCTCCGGCCGAGCACGCTCCTCGCGGCCCAGCTCGTGGCCGTCGCCCTGTTGGCCGCGGTCGTGGCCCAGCCGGTGCGGCCCACCGCCGCCCGATTGGCCGAGCACACCGTCTTCATCCTCGACGCGTCGGGCTCGATGGCCGCCACCGATGGCCACCCCGACCGGCTGGAGGACGCCAAGGACGAGGCCCGCGACCTCCGCCGGCAGCTCCCGGCGGGCGGCGTGGCCAGCATCGTCGTCGCCGACGCCCAGCCCCGCGTCGTGCTCTCCGCCAGCGCCGACTCCGACGCCTTCGCCACCGCCCTCAACGCGGTCAACACCACCGCCGGTCCCGCCGACTTCGCCACCGCCTTCAACCTGGCCGAGAGCGTAGAGACGCCGGGAGCGGCGGTGGGGTTCGTCCTCCTGTCCGACGGCGGGCTCACCGAGGACCAGCAGAAGCTCCTCCCGCCGGGCGCCGACTACCGCCGCACCGGCTCCCGCGCCACCAACCGAGCCATCACCCGCCTCACCGTCGAGCCCCGGGGCAGCGGCCTCCACGCCCGGGTCAGCCTGCGCAACACGGGCGGGCCGGCCGCCACCCAGACCCTCCGCCTCGACGTCGACGGCCGCACCGAGCACACCGAGCAGGTCCAGCTCCCCGCCGGCGCCAACATCGACAAGGAGGTCGACCTTCCCGGCGGCGACCGGGTGGAGGCCTTCCTCGAAGGCGAGGACCTGCTGGCAGCCGACAACCACGCCTTCGCCACCGCCCGCCGCCGACGACCGCTCAAGGTCCTCCTGGCCGGGCCGGAGAACGTGTTCCTCGACCGGCTCTTCGCCAGCCTGCCGTCGGTGACGGTCGAGCGCAGTGAAGAAGGCCGCCCCGCCCCCGGCTTCGACCTCGTCGTCTACGACGGGGTGGCGGTTCCGGCCGACCCCGGCGCCCCCTTCCTCGCCATCGCTCCCCCCGGCGGCGCGACCACGGCCGGCGTGGCCGTCACCGGCGAGGTCGAGAACCCGGCCGTCGCCCTCGTCCGCAGCGACGACGCCCTCCTCGCCGGCCTCGACCTGTCGGAGGTCGGCATCGCCAAGGCCCAGAGGCTCACCGCGCCGAGCACCGACGTCCTCGTCGGGGCCGAGGGCGCGCCTCTCCTCGTCCGCGGCGCCCACGGCGGGCGGCCCTTCGCCTACCTCGCCTTCGCCCTCAACCAGAGCAACCTCCCCCTGCAGGTGGCGTTCCCCCTCCTCGGCGACCGCCTGCTCACCGAGTTGGCCGGCGCCGCCCTTCCCCCGGCCGACCTCCGGGTGGGCCAGCCCCTCCCCGTCAGCCTCACCGGCCCGGCCACGGTCGACGCCCCCGCCGGCGTGCAGCTCAGCCTGGCCGCCGGCGGCGCCGCGCCCGTCACCGACGCCATCGGCTACTGGACCGTCCACCAGGAGAGCCGGCCCGACGTCACCTTCGCCGTCAACGCCGACCCCGCCGAATCGGCCATCGCCCCCGCCGACCGCCTGCCCGTCCCCGAACGGGCCCTCAACCCCGGCGAGCGGCGGGCGACCGGCGAGCGTCCATGGCTCAAGTGGTTCGTCATCGCCCTGCTGGCGACGCTCGCCGTTGAACTCGTCCTCAGCCGCCGGCGCAAGGGGGTCTCCCGCAACCAGTGGCGGGCCGCGGTCGCCCTCCGGGCCGGAATCGCCCTCCTCCTCGTCGGCGCCCTCGCCGGCCTGGCCATCCCCCGTACCTCCAAGCGGGTGGCGGTGATGTTCCTCGTCGACGGGTCGGACTCGCTCGGCGTCGGGGGCCAGGCCGCGGCCGTCGACTGGGTGCGCGACGCCCTCCGCCACCAGCCCAAGGGCGCGCTGGCGGGCGTGGCCTTCTTCGGCGGCGACGCCCGCCTGGAGCTCACCGTGCAAGCCGACGCCGAGTTGGTCCAGCCCGCGACCAAGGTCGACGCCTCCCGCACCAACCTGGCCGGCGCCCTCCGCCTGGCCGGGGCCGTGCTCCCGTCCGACGCCCGCCGCCGGATCGTGGTCGTGTCCGACGGGCGCGCCACCGAGGGCGACGCCGGCACCGAGGCCCAGCGGCTGCGGGAGCAGGGCATCCAGGTCGACGTCCACCCCGTCGACGCCCTGGGCGGGGCCGACATGGCCGTGTCCCGGGTCGACGCCCCCGGCCACGTCAAGGAGGGCGAGGCCTTCACCGTGCGGGCCACCATCACGTCCACCACCGCCCAGACCATCGGCCTCCGGTGGACCCGCGACGGCGAGACGGTCGAGGAGCGCACCGCCGACGTCGCCGCCGGCCAGACCGTCGTCGAGCTGGCCCAGACCGCAGGCGCCGGGGGCACCACCCCCCTCGCCAGCTACCGCCTCCAGGTCAGCGGCTCGGCCGACGCCCGCCTGGAGAACGACGTCGGCTTCGCCGCGGTCCAGATCGAGGGCCCGGCCCGGGTCCTCCTCGTCGAAGGCATGGCCGGCGTGGGTGCCACCCTGGCCAACGCCCTCCGGGCGGGCGGGATCCCGGTCGACGTGGTCGGGGCGGCCGAGGTCCCCCCCGTCGACCGTCTGGCGACCTACTCGTCCACCGTCCTGGTCGACGTCGACGCCCACAGCCTGTCGAACGACCAGGTGGCCAACCTGACCGTCGCCACCCGCGACCTCGGCCGGGGGCTGGTGGCGGTCGGCGGCGACCGCTCCTTCGCCCTCGGCGGCTATCTCGACAGCGACCTGGAGAAGCTCCTCCCCGTCATCAGCGACATCAAGGACCCCATCCGCCGCCCGTCTGTGGCCGAGGTGCTGGCCATCGACAGCAGCGGGTCGATGGGCGCCTGCCACTGCTCCGAGAACGGCGCCAACGGCCTGATGGGCGGCAACCGGGCCGGCGGCGGGGTCAACAAGACCGACATCTCCCGGGCCGCGGCCGCCCGCACCATCTCCGCCCTGGCCGCCGACGACCACGTCGGCGTGCTCGCCTTCAACACCGACCAGGCGTGGATCGTGCCCCTGCAGCAGCTGCCGGCGGAGGAGGTCGTGAGCAAGGGCCTGCGCCAGCTGTCCCCCGCAGGGGGCACCAACCTGGCCAAACCGCTGCTCACGGCGGGTGAGGCCCTGCGCAACGACAAGGCCAAGCTCAAGCACATCATCCTGTTCACCGACGGCTTCACCAACGAGGGCAACTTCGACGCCTTGGTGCAGCAGGCCACCGCCCTCGCCGCCGAGGGGATCACGGTGTCGGTGCTGGCCACGGGCGAGACGGGCGCCGACGCCAGCCTGGCCAAGGTGGCCGAGGCCGGTCGGGGCCGGTTCTACAACGAGACCGACCTCACCCAGGTGCCCCAGATCATGATGCAGGAGGCCATCCTCGCCTCCCGGCAGATCGTGATCGAGGGCGAGTTCTATCCCAAGGTGGTGTCGTCGGCGGCGCCGGTGCGCGACCTGCGGGCGTCGCCGCCGATCCTCGGCTACCTGGGCGCCACGGCCAAGCCCACCGCCCAGACCCTCCTGGCGGTGGGCGAGGAGAGCGACCCCCTGCTGGCGTCGTGGCAGGTGGGACTGGGGCGGGCCACGGCGTGGACGAGCGACGCGTCCGCCCGCTGGTCCCAGGCGTGGTCGACGTGGGAGGGCTACACGTCGTTCTGGGCGGGCGTGGTCAAGGACACGTTCCCCCTCGGCGGGTCGGCCGGCGCCGGCGCCCGGGCCGAGCTGGTCGAGGGCAGGCTGCGGGTGACGGCGGAGTCGGCGGACGGGTGGCCCGACGGCGCCACCGCCGTGGCCAGGGTCGCCGGCCCCGACCTCCAGGGCCGGGAGGTGGCGCTCGAGCGGACGTCGGACAACACCTTCGTGGGTGAGGTGGCGGCCACCGCCGCCGGCACCTACGCGGTAGGCGTGTCGGTCACCGGCCCCGCCGGCGAGACGCTGCTGGCCGCCACCACCACCGCGGTGCAGTCGTACTCGGCCGAGTACGCGGTGGGTTCGGTCGACGTCGACGCCCTCACCCGGATGTCGGCCCTCGCCGGCGGTCGGGGCGCGATCGAGCCGGCGGCGGCCTTCGACGGCACCGACCTCCCCGTCGGCCACGGCCGGGTCGCCCTCGCCGGCTGGATGCTGCTGGCCGCCGCCCTCCTGTTCCCCGTCGCCGTGGCCCTCAGCCGGGTGGCGCTCCACGGCTCGGGCGTGGCCGCCCTGCAGAAGGGCCGCCGGCGCCTGCTCGACGAGGTCACGTCCCGCCTGCCCGCCCGCCCCGGCC
>JADMIO011694136.1_pt1 | contig 64722 bp, 43 predicted proteins | sample 8958161 | NCBI WGS metagenome assembly JADMIO01 (sample SAMN16585339, study PRJNA669376) | soil metagenome | isolation source: Crop rotation soil | place: USA: Cullars Rotation, Alabama | collected 2011 | reverse complement strand
TAGATCGCAAGCCGGTCTAATGAAAATATAAAAAACTATGTTATTAGAGGCTCCCATAAATTATTTCCATTCAAATTCAATCCTATACTACCATTAGGTGCAACAGGGAGAAGAGTGAAATTAGGACAAAAAGTATAACCAATATATCCCTCGGTTAGTTTCACAATTCCGTTTGTATCAACAGTAAGTACTTTTCCCCATGGATTTTCATATGAGTTGGAATTTAAAGTACAACCTTTATACAGTTGCCGAAACTGTAAACCACTTCCGTCAATACCATTTTTAAAGGTCGAGTTTAACCTTGCATTAATTTCAAGTCTACTTCTGGGGCCATTAAAAGCTGTATCTGCTGACAAACCAATTCCTATATTATGTTTATTATTTCCCAAAATAAATTTATCAGAAGTCCTAACTAAACTATTTGCACCAATTGTGACAGAATTATCAATGTTATTCCACGTGCTTGTTGTAGTACCACTATTTTGTGCGTTGTAACCAATAAAAATATTTTCTATGCCGGAATTAAAATTCCTTCCTGCACTATGGCCAAACATACAATTAAAATTATTCGTTACACCTGAATCACCTGATGCTTGCCCAGAATGCGCACCATAAAATGAATTCCCGCTACCTAATTTATTTTTATCTCCGGAATATTTTCCGTAGTAGCAGTTAGCCTTTCCATCATAATTGTTTTCACCTGCATGAAATCCTACGATTGTATTCCAACTACCTAAATTTGTGGCTGAACCAACCATGTGATAACCAGCCTGAAAACCAATAAAAACATTGGACTGTCCTTTTAAATTGTCATGTCCCGCATAAGACCCCACAAAACAGTTTTCAAAACCTGAAGTATCATTTTCTCCTGCTGTATATCCTATAAAAGTATTGTCATAGCCCGTGGTTGTACTTTTACCACTTTTGTACCCAACATATGTGTTTTGGACGCCAGTGGGATTTGCTAATCCGGATTCAACGCCAACAAAAATACTTGTAGGAGTATTATTATGTCTTAAAACATATTCGTTTCCAATTTTATAACCTTTGCTACCTACTACAACATCAAGATCACCTGATTTTTGTAGTCTAAGGTAAAGTGTGCTATCAGTATAAAATTCGATAGGCTGTGCATTTGCGCCTGTAGCCATAGTTTTTATCAACAATGGATAATAAACTGTATTTTCCCATCCCAAGAAATCAAGAGGTGAAGTGGAAGATGGTTGATTAGGAAAACCACTCGTTAAATTCCCTGTAGAAGTAGATTGAGCAGTCGCGAATTTGATAGAAATAAGCATGACTGCGAATAAGGTGAATGTTATTATGTTAGCGTATTTCATGATGTAGTAGATTTAGCACTGTTTAAAATTAATTTACGAGAAATTTAATAGTATTATTAATTTTAATATTTTGAACTGTAATAAGATATAAACCCTTACTAAAAGTGGAAGTATCATAATTAAAAGTTGAAAATGGTTCAATTATATTTGTACTAATAGTTTTTCCAACAATGTCTTTAACGGAAATACTACAAAATATTTTTGATCTGATTAACAAAAAGTCTTTACAAGGGTTTGGATAAAATGTTAACAAGTTATCAATATCTGATTCTGAAACATTTTCATTTATGAATTCAACCACAGAAATATCATCTATAAAATAATAGGAAGCTATATCAGTAGAATCAATTTTATAAATTGATGTCAATGTATCGTCATAAAAATTACCTATACAAATGAAAGAATAAGCAGAATCAGCTGTAAATACTCCATCTATTTTGGTCCAATTAAGAGTGTCGGTTATAATTGAGTCTGTATAAACCTGACAAAAATTATTAATAGGAGCTGGATTAGAAAATGAGTATTGCACTGTTGAAAATAACGCACCGATTTTATTTGTTGAGATATTTTTATGTTGAGTTGTATTGCAAACCCTACTTACAAAAAAAGAAACAAAATAATTTTGTCCTACTGTCAAAGGATGTGATAGCGAAACCCCGATGTATTCCCTATAATTTACTGCCGTAGTAAGAATAGTAGCAAAACCAGCATATGAAAAACCCGTTCTTGGAATTTGAAAATCCATAATATTAAGTGGTACTCCGGAAATATTTCCACTTGATGAACAAGAATTAAAATAATCAGGTGATTCCCTATAACTTGACCATCCAATTGCACGATTTATCTGATCAAGATTATTAGGACAGGAAACAGTATCTTCAAAGCTTGGATTCAGAACTAAATTCTGTGAAAATGATACATCAATAAATAAAATCATTAGAATATATAAAAGCCAAAATATATTTTTTGATTTTATTATGCTTTTCATTTCAATGAATTTATTGCGATATAACCGAAAGGTAAAATTAAGATTTAATAACGCAAAGGATTTTTCTCAAATATTTATGAACATCTTTTTGTAAATTGTATAAATAACAAATAATACGGTCATCATTTTGTAAAAGCTTGAACAGTCACTCTTTTGATAAGAAATCAAATGTTAGTGTAGGGAAAACCCTACACCCCCAGATTACATTATGATCATTGCAATCTTTTTTTAATTAGATCATAATATTTTTTTACTTTTCGATTAGGATAAAATTATGTCCAGTATTCACAGCAGCAATCCCCGTAGAGCCACCGCCAGCATCATTGCCAAAGCTGTGATGACTTATTAACACAAGAACAGCTCATCAATAAAATAAATAAAATCGCAGTACGCTTCGACGGATATTCACCACGCTGTGCAGGATTTGCAACCCACGCTGTGCAGGATTTGCAATCCTGCACCAAGCTATTCAAAAAAATCAGATTTGTTAAGCCCTTGCATTCCCGAAGTTGTTACAGTCGGTAATACAGGTAATAAGTAAATGCGAACGGTCGCGAATCAAGTATCAGTGCAAGATTGCAAATCCGATCGTATGAGTAAGCTGCGAAGTAAATAGGGTGAATCACTTTATTGCATTTAATAAACAGCATCAGTTAATGAAAGACGAATAGCATCTAACAGCGGATGGAATCCGCATGTCGAAAACAACGGATAAATATCCGTCGAAGCGCCCAGCGGTTTTGCATATTTGAAGGCGGTATTTAGCGAATTGAATTTAATAAGTCACAGCAGGTAAAAAAAGTATCGCATCGCATTCAACCTTCTCTCCTTTCTCTGCGAACTTGTAGTGAGCGGAGTCGAACTAAAACTTTGGACACTCTGAGGTAAAAAAAAGTATCGCATTACATTCAACCTTCCCTGCTTACTCTGCGAACTTGTAGTGAGCGAAGCGATGCACTGAGCTTGTCGAAGTGTCGAACTAAAACTTTGGGCGCTCTGCAGTAAAAAAAACCCAATCTTTGCCTAATCCTCAAAATAAATCCTCCCCTCAATCCCCAGATACTTATAAATAAACGAACACACATAAGCCTTCGTCTTCATCCGCTCGTCGAACACCCTGCTTCCCGAGTGACCCGCTTTTTCCTGGTAATACAATACGTACGGATTTTTTCCGGATCCCTTCGCCTGCAGCTGCGAGATGAACTTGAACGAATGAAACGGACTCACCCTGTCGTCGTTGTCCGACGCCACCAGCAGCGTCGCCGGGTAATCGACTCCCTCCTTCACATTCTGCACCGGCGAATAGCGCAAAAGGTTTTCAAAGTCGGCCGAATCCTCCACGCTACCGTATTCATCCATGTATTTATACCCTATGTTATACCGGTGATAACGCAGCATGTCCAGCACGCCCGCCTGCGATACCGCAACCCTGAATAAATCCGGACGCTGAGTGATGCATGCCCCGACCAGCAATCCTCCGTTCGATCCTCCGAGTATCGCCAGCTTTTCCGGGTTCGTATATTTCTCCCTTATCAGGTATTCCGCCGCCGAGATAAAATCGTCGAACGTGTTTTGCTTCTTCAGCCTCTTGCCCTGCTCGTGCCAGCCCGGGAAATCGCCTCCTCCCCTCAGCTGCGGAGCCGCCAGCAGTCCACCGCTGTTCAGGAAGGCGATGTTGCCCACGTCGAAGAACGGCACCGTGCTTATCCCAAACCCTCCATACCCGTATAGTATCACCGGGTTGCTTCCATCCTGCACCATGTCTTTCTTATGCGTGAGGTACATCGGGATCTTCGTGCTGTCCTTCGAATAATAATAGACCGTCTCTGTAGTGAGCTCTTTGAAACTGAACGGCACTATTGTTTTCGACAAGGAGGTTTGAAAAAGCGTGTTCAAGTTGATCTGGTAAACCGACGACGGACTGAAGAACGAATCGAAATAATACACCAGCACGCTGTCGCCGCGCGAGTAAATGAGCCCGCTGAAACTGAATCCTTCGGGGATGGACCACGACTTTAATTTAACTCCCGACGAATCGAAGATCACCCCGAACGATTTTCGGTCGCCGTTATACAACGAAACTATTTTGTTTTCATTGATGATCGATGCCAACCAAAGCCGTTCTTTAAATTGAGGTATGAATCTCTCCAGCGAATTCATTTTTCCTGGATCGCATTTATAGATCGCCCCGTTGGATGCATTGAGATTCGACGACACCAGCAGCCTGTCATTCATCTCGCCGATCACGTCAAAATAAATTCCCTTCTTTCCGGATTCGAGAAATGTCCTGAAGTCATCGCCTTCTTTTAAGGGCAGCGGCCTGAATGAGACTTTGTATTCCTTCTCCTCATTCTCAATTTTTTTCCGCGACAAGATCAGGTAATGATATCCGGGCGTGACTTCAAAGCTGAAATCGTCCTTCAGGCTCTCCGGTGTGTAAACCTTTATGTCTGCATCCTGCGAAGAGCCGATCGAATGATACTGCAATGCTTTTATCTTTATGGTTCCCCTGAAAGATTCCGAGACATCCTTCACGTCGTACTGAATATAAAATATGCCGTTGCCCGACCAGTACACCGGGCTGTATTTTACAAACCTGACGGAATCTTTAAGCAGCTCGCGGGTCTCCATATCGATAAACCGTATCGTCTTCCAGTCGCTCCCGTTTTTGGAAAGAATGAGTGCTAGCGTCTTATTGTCTTCCGAGATTGAAATTCCGTCGATGCTTATCACATCTGATTTTTCCAAAATAGCTGGATCGAATAAAAACTTCGGCTCTTCGTCAGGGTGAAGCGAATAATAGAGCGAGGCCGTCTCATTGCCCCGGTAAACCCGGCTTGTGAAATAATATTTACCATGCTTGCTTATGCGTTTCGATTGTATCCTGGAATAATTGGATAGATGCTCTGCGATGCTTTCGGAGAGCCTGCTTTTGCATGCATCGCTTACCCGGGCCTGCCCCTTCAGCCATTCCTTCGTCTTATCGGAGCTTACGTCCTCCAGCCAGCGGTAGGGGTCTGCCACTGCTTTGCCCCATAATGTATCCGTTACGTTGTCTTTTTCAGTGGCCGGGTAGACGTAAGGTTTTTGCGCTGCGGAAGAAATAATCCAGAAAGAAAAAATTAAAATTGAAAATGATTTCATGGGAATGGATATATGCGATCAAAGTATGTAAAATAAAATATCATTTTTTAATGTTTTTCCTGAGGGGTAATGGCTCAGTTTGAATATTACCTTATTTGAATCCATTGCCGACATATTATTTTTTCCCGCAGAAGATCGCAGAACTGCGCGCAGAAATCGCAGAATTTAAGTAAATGCTTTCTCTGTTTTCTGCGAAACATTCAGTGTATTCTGCGGGTTGCAGAAAAAAGTAAATTAATCTCGTCGATTTCCTTCCAATCTTTAACATTCAGCGCCTTCTGCGGGGAATTTAGCGCCTTCTGCGGGAAAAAATAATTAAACTCATCCGGTTTATCATCCTCATGCGGAGAAAGAAGATTTCGGTATATTCGCTAAAGCCGTAACTCTTTTTTTTGATGATAAAATCATTCTTCCAAAGTAGTCTTATATTACTTTTCCTGTTTCTTTGGATATCTGGCTTTCCACAGAAGCAGGATAGGATATGGTTATTTGCGGATAGTGCGGGGATTGATTTCAATGATATTGCACACCCTGTGGCAATAACTTCTAATATTACTTACCCTTGCTTAACCTCGTTTACATCAATTGCGGATAATAATGGAAATTTATTATTCTACTCGGCTGGTACTGATCTTTTTTACTATTCTATGCATGTTTTTGATAAATATGGAAATCAAATGCAAGGATCCGATTCTTTGCGAGGATATCCGTGGGTCCGACAAGGGAGTATGATTATACCAATGCCTGGAAATACAAATAAATATTATCTCTTCCTAGGCGATAGAATGGGATCAATGGGGAATTATATTTTTTATAATGTAATTGACATGTCATTAAATGGTGGACTAGGATCGGTAATTTCTCGTAATAATCTTCTCCTTAATGATTATGTAAATGAAAAACTAAATGCTGTTAAACACGCAAATGGAAGAGACTGGTGGATTATTGTTCAATCTACTAATGTTGATAGTTTGTTTCACAAATTTCTTGTCACGCCTGATACAATCTTAGGCCCTTTTGATCAAAAGATAGGTTCTGGTGATAATATAAATAAGGCGCATGGACAAATGATATTTAACAGGGATGGAAGTAAATTAGGGCTGGTTGGTTCTAATTCAACTGTTGATTTTTTTAATTTTGACAGATGTACAGGAGATTTATTTAATTACCAAGGCGCAGGCGAAGGAGTAATTTCTTTACAAAATTTTTATTTTGGTTGTAGTTTTTCTTCAGATGGAAATGTTTTCTATACTTCTTCGATTTGGCACGAATATAAAAATATTTACCAATATGATTTAACTGCAAATGATATCAAAGCATCTAAACAAACTATTTTTAGTTATCAGGATACAGGAGTTTACAATGGGTTAAGTATGGGTATGCACTTATTAGGACCTGATGATAGGATTTATATAATTAAAGGAGATGGTTTTACTCATCCAAATTCAGATACCTATTATACACATCACATCGATGTAATATTAAATCCAAATCAATTAGGAATGGGATGCAATTATCAATCTTCCTATCTTGATTTAGGAAATGGCCGCACCATTCAGGGATTACCAACAATGCTTAATTATAATTTAGGTCCGGTTACAGGAAGCATTTGCGATTCATTATCAATCGGCATAAATGAAATTCAAAATGATCCGGATTTTCAGATATACCCAAACCCATTTAACGAGTACATCATAATTCACTCTTTGTTTGAACTAACAGGAAGTATCATGGTGGAGAATGAATTCGGAGCCGCGATTTTAAATGCGGAATTGAAGACCAATAAAAAAATTAATACCGGCGGCTTATCTTCGGGGATATATCTTTTGAGAATCCACTCGAATAAGGGAAGTTATTTTCGGAAAATAATTAAAGTGTATTAGAATTAAAATTCTATGGGGCTAAGTGTATTTCGATCGCTGATTAGTTGATTATTACGGATTAGCGTCCCGATAGCTATCGGGATTTGATTTCAGATTCTATTTGAACTTCTCAAAAACACCAAGCCCAAACAGTGCAAAATCATACTTCACCGGATCCCTAGCATCGAACTTCCTCAGATTAATCGTGAGCTCTTCGGCGGCCTGCCAGTCGTTCTGTTTCCGCTTCAGCAAACCGAGACTGCGCGCCACACGGCCGGAGTGTACGTCGAGCGGACAGGTGAGCATCGCCGGACTCACATCCCAGATGCCGAAGTCGATCGGGCCTTTTCGGATCATCCATCTCAAAAACATGTTGATGCGCTTGGCCGCCGAGCCTTCTTCCGGGTTTGCAAAATGCTTCTCCGTGCGCGGCTCATGCTTCAGGCTGAAGAATTCCTTTCGCCAGTGCATGATTGCCGGTTTAAGATCAGGGTTATTATTTTTCAGATAGGGCTTCAGCAGATTTTTTAACGAGCCGTGTTTTAAATAGACGTGTTTCAATGCTTTCATAAAATAAATACAGTCATCTCCGTTGAAGGTGCGGTGAACGAAATTATTAAAAGGCTTCAGGTCTTTGGGAGTGAAGTTGACGATGAAATCGTGTGGAGAATCGTCCATGCGCTGCAAGAGGGATGATGCATTTTTTAAAATAACCGGACGCTGTCCCCAGGCGATGGTGGCGGCGAGGAAGCCGGCGATCTCGATGTCCGTGTGACGGGTGTAGCGGTGAGGGATGGAGACGGGGTCTTCGGCGATGAATTGATCGGTGCTGTATAGTTTATATTTTTCTTCGAGGAATTGATGAAGATACTCGGGACTCATAGTACGAAGTTACAAATTTGAATTTCGATTAACGGCTTCGCCTTTGTTAGGTGTGTTAGTAAATTTCACTCAGCGCTCACGGCGAACCACAGCGAAATCAGCGTTATGCGGCTTCGCCGCAGTGTTGATTTTTTTCTCGCGGTGTTCGCGGTGAAACACAAAGATCGCAATGAAAAACTTATTTTTTCACCGCGTGATCCGCGTTTCACCGCGAGCACCGCGTGAAATTTATTAATACAACACCAGGCAGCGAAGCTGCACACGAAGCTGCACAAACAAATTACTGTCCTAATAAATATTCCTCACAAAAGAAATCCCGCACTCTCATTTTAAAAAAAATAAGTTCCCTCTCCCGAATATATATTTAAACCCGGATGTTCTGGACAATAAATAATTAATTCAAAAAATTAATTAATTATCCGCGGAAAATAATGTTGTTTGATATTTTCAAAAAGATACTCCATGCTGAACGTCCAGGTTTGGCACCCGTTTAAAAACAACATGCAGAACGACATCAGCCATACATATATATATGTATAAGCATCACCAACGAAAAACACAGAAACCGCGTTTTCAGCCAAATAGTATCAGTAAGAAAGCCCCCAATATCGCTATGTCCAAAAGCAAATACCTGAGTTGTGAAAAAATCTTGATCATTTTCTTACGCGCACTTGACATGGGTGAATTGATAACAGTATAATTTTTGGAACCGGATTTCCGTTATCCAGGCACTTTTTGGACATCGATAAGCCGTGGAAATCTTATTTCCGTTTGCTTAGCCGGGGAATGGATTTTTGATAAAGGAATTGGGATTGACGTTCAGAATCAGCGGATTGCTGTTGGGAACGAAAAACTAAGGAATCGAATATTGAATATTGAATATTGAATATTGAATATTGAATATTGTCCCGATAGCTATCTGGATTCGATCACTTCGCTAATAAACCGGAGTCAGACGCCCGGCATCGTCTGCAACCAGGACCCTCAGGCTAAAGGAGCTGGTTTTTTGCCGGACGCCTGACACCGGTTTGCAGTAGTGAGTCTGGAGTCCGGGTCCGGGGATTTTAGACTTAACCGCCGGCCGGACTTCAGATTCCTTTATGCAGACCGTTTCCTCACTTTAAAGTAACCGCCATGGACGATGGTAAGAGCTTCGGCGACCTGGTCTATCAGGTCTTTTTCTTTGTTCTGCAGCGCCGGCTTTCCGCCGTGCACTACGCTTAGGTTTTGGTTTTGAGATTTCATGGATGTAGGTTTTGCCAAAAATGATTACATGTATAGGAAGTCCTTGAGGTGGTAGACGTCGAGCGGCTTATTGATATAGCGGATGACGTTGGGATTCATGAGGGCGCGGTACTTATGGTTGTTGTCCATGGAAGAGGTTACGACGACGATCCTGCATTTCTCGCGCACCATGAGTGGTAATTCGTTGAATTCGTGGATGAAAGCGAAGCCGTCCACGTCGGGCATCACCAGGTCGAGGAATATCAGGTCGGGTACATCGGCCTGCCTGCGCGCCGATTTCAGCTCCTTCAGCAGCATCCTGGCCGTGGGCACATGCCTGATGTTCTTCGATAAACCCAGCTCCTTGACGATGGCCCTGTTAATAAACAGCTCCAGCTCATTGTCGTCGACCAGTACAACCTGCTCAAAACGAGGCTGTTTCAACTGGGGTGACTCTTCTATCGACTCTGTTTTCCTGGACATCTGTGTGCTTTACACATCAAATGTATCCAGCGACTTTGCCCAAAAAAAGGGACAAACTGAAAATAAATAGACATTTAGAAATTTTACATTTTCTAAATGTCTATTAAATTAAAAAATATATATACTTGTTTTTTAAATGTTTACATTTTTATATTTTTAGATCCTAAGCATAATTTATACACTTATACCAAAAATAAGACATTAGTATTTTGGAGTATCATCATCGATAATAATTACATCATCGGGAGTATCATCATCGATAATAATTACATCATCAGTCAACCTTTCATCTGTGTTAACAAACTTAGCAAACTCAGAATTACCTCCATACGAGTTATATTCACTTGAATTCTTAATAATCCGTGCATTGTTTGAATTCATACTGAAATGATAACCGTTATCAATATTGAATCCCATACTTAATAATACAGCAATAATGAGGTGTAGCATTTTTTCTATAGTTTTTGTGATTTATAACTAATCTAAACAAGATGCGACAGCTCAATTCTAAATTATTGCTCAAATCTTACATTGAAAGAAAACATAAGATATAGTTCTTTATGAAAAATCTTAATTCATTAGTAAATTTAGTAAGTAAGTTATCAAGGGATGAATATAGATCTTTGGATAAATTTTTAAATTTGAATTCTACTATTCAAAATACATCTAAAAGCCAAGAATTATTAAATTTAATATTAAATAAAAATGAAACCAATCCAATTACTATTCAAAATATTTTATACGGAAAAATAAATAACTATGCATTTAATAAGTTAGTTGATAGATTAAATACAAAAACATTGGAAGTATTAATGTTTAATACGAATATTAATAAAAAAATATACTCGGAAAGAGTACGAGTAATTTTTGATCTTAAAAAGAAACTAATTCAATGTGATTTATTAAGCTTAAAAGGTTTAAGGGATGATAGCGATTTATTATGTAAAAAAATAATAACTAAGGCAAAAAAATATGAATTATTTGATATTGTTTCAGACGCATTATCACATAGACAAAGCTTTATTAACATTCGCAAGAAATCTTCATTTATAACTAAAATTGAAAATGAAATAAAATATGCTGATTCTAAATATTCAGCTATAATAAACTCTCAATTCGCTTATAATTATGTAATTAATAAAATCAATAATTCAAGTGAAAGTATAACCTATTATCAGGATTTAAAAGAGGCAATCCGCAAGATAGGTGAAGAATATAAAAAATATAATTCTAACATAATTGGATACTACTTGTATTTCCTTCAAACAGAGTATTATCAAATCCATGAAGATTACATTGAATCTAGTAAATGCCTGTCAATACTTATTAATTTATTAAAAAACAAATCAATTTTTTCTGATAGCCGACTTGGAGGAACTTATCTAAATATAGCAAACAATTATTTACACTTAAATCAATTAGATCAATCTGTAAAATACGCAGAATTATCATTAAAATATTTTGTAAATAATGATTATAATAAAGCTCTTGTTGAAGAATGTCTTTTTTATGCCTATTTTTACAAAAAAAATTACAGAAAATCAACTGATATTGTTAACAAGCTTCTAAAATTACCTATAGCTAATAATATATCATTTAATCTTAATAAATGGATATTTTATTCTGCTGTTAATTCATTTGTAAGAAATGATTTTCATAATTGCATCCTTCAATTAAATAATGTAACAGAAATTAATAAGGACGTAGAAGGTTGGAATATTAATAAACGATTAATAATAATTATGACAAGAATTGAATTAAAAGAATACGAATCTGTTGACCTTAATGTTTCAAGTCTGGAGCGATTTATTAAGAGGTCCCTAAAAAATAGAGATATACGCCTTCGTTATATTTACATTCTAAGAATACTAATAAAGCTTATCAATTCAAATTATGATTTCGATAAAGTTCGAGAAAGCAGAAAAAAATATTTAGAATTATTAAATTCAACTGATAATGACCTAAAATGGAAAATAAAAAGTCCTGAGTTTGTCCCATTTAATAATTGGTTTATCTCAAAATGCTCAAACTAATTTTATTAAAATGAAAATAAAAAAAAAGAAAACAAAGAAAAAGTCTAAAAAATTAATTTTTTCAAAAAAAAGAAAAAGTACTAAAAGCTTAAGTAGAGTAATACATAATGGTAAACTCTCATTTGTTGAAGAGTATTAAATAACCATTAGTGTTTGACTGGTTATGATATTGTGGAATAAATTCATATAATTTTCTTAACGAGCTTATCAATCTGTTTTAATTCAGGTTCAATCTGTTGTTTTATTTTTAATCTTAAAGTTCCAAGGACTTTTTTTGATCCATCTAAAGCATTTAAATAAATAGAGATTTTTTCAGTACAGTTCATACTTAACAAAACGAGTTCATTGTGGTTTTCTTCCTCTCTCGAAAATAAGGGCCAATATACATCAAGGATTTTTTTATGAACATGGCGTGCACCAAATAAACCCTTTGCCTGAAAATCCTTCATAAGTTCATTTGGTATTGAAGAGTTTAATATTGCTGTCAAATAATAAGCTTCCTCTTTATTGTCAGTATAGTAGGCGTAAGTTGTACTTTCAACTATAAAAGGTAAATCTATGGATTGTCGTTCGACAACAGTGGCATTTGCATCCTTAGCAGATGCTGTATATAAAACCAAATACTCCCGATTCAAATTTTGATCTGTAAGTTTATCAGTCCAATTCACATAATCAAATGAATTGGTATCCCTATTTTTCTCCGTTCTGTATTTGATCCATTTTTGTTCTGTTCGTTGAAACCATTCCGGAGCATGTCTAAAACCTTCCTTCCTTAAATCCTCATCGGACCTAAGTTCAATCAAAACCCCATCTTTCGATTTTGCTTGTAAAATAGGAAGGGTAATCAATGGTGGTTTGAACAATGCAAAAGGAAATATGCTTTTAGCAATGGCGGTTCTATATAGAAAAACACTTTCCATCCGACCGGAAAATTCTAAACCTTTCCAAGGCACTTTTGCGTCTTGCTCAACGTCTCTTGAAGTTCTTATATTTACGATTCTATCCTCCCAATCATCTGGAATTTCCTGATTTAGTTCGATAAAATAAAATGCGCGAGGGACGATTGTAGCACCTTGTCTAAAAAGTTTTTTATATGGATTGACTCCTTGCGATTTAGTTATTTTACGTTGTGAGAAAGCTGTTGAACTTCCTTGTTTTATGTAGTACCAGTTAGAATCAACTTCGTTTAAGGATTTTTCACCTACTTGATAATTACAATTGTGATTTGGTAATCGTCCCGAGAAATATTTACCACCGACTCCTGTGGCTTTAATCTTTTTCGAAAATCCTCTACCGGCTTTTTTTGCGAACAAAACTGCTGATGGAATCCTAAATAATGGTGATACTTTTTCTAAATCCCACAAACATGTAATTGCAAATCCATCTGCTATTCCGCGTCTGGTATTATCATGATGATCCGCATTGAAAAAACTTCGAGGTAACACAAAAGCAATCTTTCCCTCATCACGCAAAAAATAACTACTACAATGAGATAAAAAGATGGCCGCTATTTCCAAATGCGGAAAATTTGCTTTTTTTTCCGGCATAATATTATATCTCTCTGCAAGTGCTCTTAAAGTTATCTGGTATTCTTTATTCTTAATCGAAGAGTATGTAAACCATGGAGGATTACCAATTACAAAATCAAATCTGTTAGAAAGGAAATAAGGTTTATATAAATTTTGAATAATGAATTTCCATATGCTATCACGGCCACTCTCCTTTACCCTTTTTAATCCTAAATATATTTCGTAAAAATCTTCGATTATTTGGGGAGTTAATCCACCCCTTCCCCCTTTAACTTGCCTGCTAAGAGATTTAGCAAAAACACTTTTTTCTTCAGGCTGCTTATCTAAAGTAGCTTCGGCAATAGCATCGCAGACTTCTAATGAATCATCAAACAATTCAACATCTTCAAAAATAGTTGTGTTCAATCTAAAGCGAAAAGTATCTATAGACAACTCAAAAGTTCCGCCCCACAATTCCTGAACACCTTCAGGTGCCAAAAGTGTGTTTGCTTGTATGATATTTAAATGGACTGGCCTTTTTGCTTTAGCTACATCTTTCCCCAATGCCAACAATAAAGTAGTTTTTGCGATCTGAACAGACAGTGGATGTATATCAATGCCATAAATATTCTCCGCTAATTGATTAACTGTTATAGAGGGATTAAGTTCCTTAGTCCTGTGCAAAGCTGCTCGAATGAATGATCCGCTTCCACATGCTGGGTCTAAAATTTTATCTGATGTTTTGAAATCATACTCTTTTACAATCCTTTCACATAACCAATCCGGAGTATAATATTCTCCTAATGCATGTCGAGTATCGAGATCAATCAATTCTTGGTATACGCCTTTTAGAACGTCCTCATCGACTTTGTGGAAATCAAATGCAGAAATCTCTTGAGCGATCAATCGAAAAACTTTTTTTAATGCTTCAAAATTCTTATCAAATTTTACCCAATAAAAGAAATCGTTATCTACAAAATTTTGAATGTTGAATTTGTGAAAAATTGTTCCCACAAGAATACTTTTCATTTCATCATCATCAATATAATCATCATTACTTAGTACCGCATAAGCTAACATCTTAGAAAATATTGAGAGATACGTATGTATGAGAAAGTTGCTTATTGATGCGTCAAATGATCCATAAGCTATTGATAAAAATTTTTGCCATTGTTCATAACTCACCATTACTTCGTCCGTCTCTCCATATTCTGAGTAATGAGAAGACATTTGTCTGAAAGATTCAATAAAAACATTCGACTGATAGCCAAATGATTCTTCAATTCGTTTTAAAGTTGCTTTTTGTTTTTCCTCCTTGAATAAAAATCTATCCAACCAATAGAAGAAATCTTCAGTATTATTTTCTGTTAAAACAAATGAGGCTGATTCAACTTCATTTAGTTTAAGTGAATCCTCAGTTTGTTTTTCAAGATCAGCTAACTGGCTAACATCAGGAGAAAAGACCTTCCATGTAATAAAGTCAGATGCAATAAGAGTAAAATTATAGCCTTCGCCAGCTTTAAATTGACCTAGAAAATATCCTGCAAGTTGTTCCTTAGCATGTTTCAGTGTAACCTTAAGGTTGTTTTCAAATTCAATTATTATTTTGTTATAAAGTGTATCGGCTCTGCCACGATGTAGTTTATCCTTTCTTGGAATATTTAAAATCGAATACTCCGCACCTGCAGTAATACCCTTAATTATTTTTCTAATTTCATCATCTACCGAAAATAAGTCATGAAGTAAATCTTTAAATCGTTCCTTTTTTGCTAATTCTTGATTCGCTTTTTTTATATCAGCGAGGTATTCAAGAATAATCTTTGATCGCTTTGATGCCATTCTAACCTGACAATATATAATTTGTTATCAATGCAATATATGGAAATGTCAATAGGTTCGTTTTAATTAATTTTAAAGCTTTAAAACTTTCCTATGTTCAGATTATAACTTTGGAATATAGTTGAAAATGTGCAAGTTATTCACTGAATTATTGATTTATATAATACAGTGTTCAAGTGGTTATCATATGAATCTGACGAAAGTTTGAACATTCACATACTCTCTTTTTTGCAGAGGATTCATTCGTGTAGTTTTAAGTGCGAATATCAATTTTCAAGAAAATGTATTTGTTGTATTTCAGTAAAAAACTACATTATCCCTTAAACCGCAAATACCCATGAAACTCCGGCACCACCTTCAATAAATAAATGAGTCCGCCGTACAGAAGCGAAATCGCAATGCTGCGAAAGAGTATGTCGGCATAATAATTCTCCAGATGGGGCACGAGCCTGAAGCCGAAGAACAGTGCGGCGATGACCAGCAGGACGGACAGGTTCTTTTTATCGAAGGGCTGCAGCCTGAAAAACTTATATACCGAGACGAACAGCATCAGGTTATACAAGAGCGACGCCAGGCATGTGGCGATGGCCGCGCCGTTTATGCCGAAATGCGGGATGAAGATCATCTGCAGTACCAGGATGATTGCCGAGAGCAGGATGAGAAAAAAAGCGCCCCAGCGGTATTTGTCGGAGTTAAACAGGATCGGAGCGTTGAGTCCCGTCGCCATGTTTATGAGCGTTCCCACGCTGATGATCAGCACCACCATCTCCCCCTGCCGGTATTCATCCGGCAAAAACCGCAGCAGCGTATGGATGTTCGTGTTGATGTTGAGGAAAAAGAATCCGCCGATGAGAAACATGTAGAGCGATGACTTGTGGTAGATGTTGTAGATCTGCTGCCTGTCGCCCGCCGACCACGCGAAGGAAATCTTCGCCGCCGCTATCTTCTCGAAGGCGTTCAGCGGCGCCTCGATCACCGTCGGTATAAACGCTGCGATAGTATAGATGCCCACATAGGCGAGCGGCATGAACTTCCCGATCATGATCGAATCGAAATATTTCAGCCCGATGGATGCCACGCCCGCGAACCACAGCAGCATGCCATAACGGATCAGGTTCAGCATCTTCTTCTCCCGGAAAACCTTCCAGTCGATCCGCAGCACCGGCGCGTCGAACCGGAATATGTAAAACAACAAAACGGCGCACTGCAGTCCGTATATCAGCACAAACGCCGCTATGAACTGGTCCAGCGTGAATATTTTTAGGAAGTAGACGCTCACCACTGCGATGGTCAGTATCCTCACGCATACGTCGTTCAGGAAGGCCGGAATCGTCGACTTGTAGTTGCTGTTGCAATACACGTTCAGCACCGCAATGAATCCGTTGAAGAATATAAGCGGGAAGATGTAATTGAAATACTCGAGGAACAGCGGCGACTCCCGCCTGTACTGGTTGAGGATGAAATCCTTTGTGAGCAAAATGACCAGGCATACAAGCACGTATCCGACGAGCGGAAAGATGTTCATGAATGCGAAAAAACCGTGATGGTTCTTGTCCTTGTCCTTGAAGAGCGGGAAATACCGGATGGTGGCGTTGCCGATGCCGAGCGGAACGAACATGGCCACCAGCAATGAAAAGGAGTATAATATCCGCGTGAGTCCGAGTTCTTCGGTAGTCAGAAATCTGGGCTGGATGACTACCAGGTTGATGAACCCGATGATGATCCCCAGGTAACCGGTGATTGTGTTTTTAATGCCCTGCCGGCGGACTACGCCCATGCCATCGTATGTTTAACGGAAAATTTCAGCTCATCCATTCCCTGAACCACATTTGAAAAACAAATACAAACCATATCCTTTCAAAATTGTGAAGCTGATTGTTCAAGTATCCATCCCGCAATTCGCTCACGTTTTTTAAATTCAGGTACGGATTAGCACTTATTGCATCATCTGACATGAAAGACATGAACAAATCTTTCAGTTCATTTTTACACCATGCATGCAGGGGAATTCCGAATCCCATTTTCGGCCTTTGCATGAGCTCAGCCGGTATGTATTTATGTACAATATCCTTCAGGATTTTTTTCTGCAGACTTCCATCTATTTTAAATTCCGACGGTACAGTAGCAATAAATTCAATCAGCCTGTGATCCAGAAAGGGCTCACGCGCTTCAAGGGATACTGACATCGATGCGCGATCAACTTTCTGAAGTATGTCGTCGATCAAATAAGTATTATAATCAGTGGCAAGAATCTTATTCAACGTTTGCACTTTTGATGATAACTTCTTGCTGGTGTAAAAAGGACTCTCCGCTTCCGCAAATGAAACATTTAGAAGTTTACTAAGCTCAGATTTTGAAAATGTCTGGTTAATGATATCGAACATTTCAGATTCGTTCGAAGTATTGAATACGGATTTTAACTTGTCCATTCTATCCGCGGTTACCAGTGACTTGTCATTCATCGGTAACAATCGCGAGATAATCCTCTTTGCAAATGAAGGAATCCTTTTATACCGGTTGATGTGTTTCAGGCTTCTGATATGCCTTGGATAACCTCCGAACAACTCGTCTCCTCCATCGGCAGATAACGCAACCGTGACATGTTCGCGTGCGATTTTACTTATTAAAGTTGTTGGAACGGCCGAAGAATCTCCGAATGGCTGGTCATAGATTTTTCCAAGCTTAGGAACAATCTCCATCGCATCAGTGAATGAACAGTAATATTCCTGATGATCGGTTCCAATATATTCGGCGACCTTCTTTGCGTAAGGAGCTTCGTTGTATCCTTCTTCTGCGAATCCAATTGTATAAGTTTTAATCTTAGTGGCATTATTCTTTTGAAGAATGGCGGCAACACAGGAACTATCATAGCCACCACTCAAAAAAACTCCTACGGGCACATCAGAAACCATCCGATAGTTGAAAGCTGAAACAAGCAAACTTTCAGTATGATGTACTACTTCTTCATAACTCATTGAAGTTGCAAATTTGTTGAAGTAGTCATTGATGTTCCAATATCTGTTCCGCGTAATTTTTTTCCCGTCAAAACTTAATTCCAGCCAGGATCCCGGTTCGAGTTGAAAAGCGTCCTTAAAGATTGAGTTAGGACTGCTGATATAGCCGTGTTTGAAATAATATGCCAGGGAATCGGTATTGATTTCTTTTTTGAAATCCGGATGTTGGTGAAATGTTTTTAACTCCGAACCAAAAAGAAAAAGATCATTTTTCCAGTAATAATAGAACGGCTTAACACCTGCCCGGTCGCGGATGCACACTAACTTTCTGTTTCTCTTATCATAAATTACGATGGCAAACATGCCAATGAACCGGCTTACACATTCGATACCCCATCGCTCATACGATCGCATGACAACTTCCGTATCGCCGGTCGATCTGAACTTTATACCTGAAGTTTCGAGTTCATTTCTGATTTCCCTGAAATTATAAATTTCACCATTCAAAATGATCAGATCCCCTGTATCAGGATTTTTCATGGGCTGATGCCCGGCGGGCGACAAATCAAGAATAGCCAGTCGCTTAAATCCCAATCCGACTCTGCATGCGGCCTCGTCTACAATCTCAAATCCATTGTCATCAGGCCCACGATGCTTAATAGATTCGGCCATCCGAATAAGTATTTCAGAATCAGAGTTCTTTTTGAAATCGACGAATCCGGTAAGGCCACACATATTTTTTGCAAAGCTAACATTAATACCTGAACGAAATCATTCAGATACTTAAGCCAATCAGCCCGATATTAATTCATGGATTAAACTCTTTAACTATTTTCGCACTGAAACTGAAATCTTAATGACGTCGACAAAAGAAAGCAGCGAGGTTCTCAATATTAAAAATACTGACAAAGCCGGAGAAGATTACTGGACTCAAGTCTGGAAAAACAAAAATCTTCCTCCTCCCATCAGGCTAAAAAGCCATAACATTAACGAATACCCTAACAAAGTACTTGATAAAATTTTTCGTAAGATATTTTCAGGATATGATTGCAGGGGAAAGAAAATACTGGAAGTCGGTTGCGGAAACTCAGTCTTCCTGAGTTATTTTTCCAAAGAATTCGGGTTTGAAGTTCACGGCATCGATTATTCTGAATTTGGATGCGAACAGACAAAAAGCATTCTTGCTCGTGACGGAGTAAAAGGTAAAATAATTCAGGCGGATGCATTCAACCCTCCTGATGATATGCTCAATAACTATGATGCCGTGTGCTCATTCGGTGTTGCCGAACATTTTCAAGATACGTCGGCTACCCTCAGGAGTTTTTCTGCCTTTCTTAAACCGGGCGGAATTCTCATTACCTCGGTACCGAATTTTGCAGGAGTAACCGGAGTCTTACACAAATTATTAAATAAGCCTGTATATGATATTCATGTGCCGATGGATAAAAAGTATTTGAACGATGCGATCCAAAAGGCAGGACTTGAATTATACCTGAGTGAATATTTTCTGAGTGTAAGCTTTGCAATAACTTTAGAAGGCATCGACGGCAAGAGGATACCCTATTATATTTTAAAAAGAGTTTTTGTAAAAGCCATTCGATATGCTTCCAAAATAATATGGTTGTTTGAGAGCATGGCCGGCCAGCTTCCGCGTCGACGGTTTTTCTCCGCCGGAATAATCACCGCCGCAAAAAAACCTTTATCGGCGTGAAAGGGAATAAAGCCATTTATGTTTACGTCGGCAGGTCCTCTTTTGTGCAGCGCGACGTCGACATCTTCAATTCATTTTTCACGCTCGTCGAATTCAACTTCCGGCCCGTCGCCAAGTGGAAAACTCCCTTTCAGTTCTTCCTGCAATTATGGTTTCTTCTTAAAAATATTTCCGGATGCAGGCTTATCATCGTGCAGCTGGCAGGATATCATTCGGTGCTGCCATGTCTTTTTTCGCGGATCACCGGCGTCAAATCGATCATCATCGCCTCCGGAACCGATTGCCATTCGTTTCCTTCCATCGATTATGGAAACTATCTGAAAAAACTGCTTGCCATAGCTACGAAGATGTCTTTCCGGTTGTGCAGCCACATCGTTCCTAAACACGAATCGCTCTGGTTCTGCAATTATGACTACAGCACGGGCAACTACGATCACCAGGGAATTCAGTTCTTCAACCCCGGGCTGAAGAAAGATCATACCGTCATTGAAAACGGCTACGACCCTGCAGTGTTTTTTGCGACTCCTGACTTAAGAAAGCCCAACTCATTCATTTCCGTTCCCGGCGGAATGCATTTCCGTTTCCAGCAACAGCTGAAGGGAATCGATCTGTTGGTCGATGTCGCCGGCAGCTTTCCTCAATGCACGTTTACCGTTGTCGGTGTCGATAACCCCGCGAGCCTCGGAACCGTTCCCTCCAACGTCGTCCTGATACCATCGATACCGAATAAAGAATTGCCCGCTCTTTACAGCTCGAATACATTTTATCTCCAGCTTTCGATGGCGGAGGGATTTCCCAACGCCTTGTGCGAAGCGATGCTGTGCGAGTGCATCCCGATTGGCTCCAACGTGTTTTCTATTCCCGAAATAATCGGCGATACCGGGTTCATCCTGAAAAAAAGAAACTCCGGCGATCTTAAAGAAATTATCTCTGCAGCGCTTTCTGATTCCGGAAAAGACCGCGGCAAAAACGCCCGTAGACGCATCGAAGAAAACTACAGCCTGGAAATCCGGAAGAGAAAATTTTCAGAGCTGTTCACAAGAATGAAAGTCATCTGATAATGCTGATCGTGCCATTCCGGTACATGCCGTTGCCCGTTAATAAATAAACGTATACATCGTCCGGCATCGGCTCGCCCTTGTACCTTCCATCCCACTCCATGTGTGCGACATCGTTCGACTCAAAAACTTTTTCGCCCCACCTGTTAAAAATCGTCAGCTCATACGTATCGCACGGCCTGAACAGGCTCGGAGTGAAGAAATCGTTCAGCCCGTCGCCGTTGGGTGTAAACGTGTTAGGAATGAACAGCACTTCTCCCAATGGCGACTCGTAATTTATCATAAGCGCAGCCGAATCGTAGCATGGAGTTTCCCTGTTCAGGATCAGGCTGATCAGGTATTCGCCGTTTTTCGGGTAACGGTGAACGGGATTCATCTCATGACTTACAGAGCCATCTCCGAAATCCCAGTAATACTCAGCGGATCCCTTCGTGATATCATTAAATGAAACTATTCCTGAACAAGAATCCACCGAAAATCCGAAGTCCGAATTCTTGAAGCTCACAAAGAAAATATCCTTTGATATCACGTCTTCACATCCATATAAAGAAGTCGCTTTCAGAGAAACCGGCACGTAACCGGAAATTGAATATGCATGCAAAGGCGATTCGACATAAGAAAGGGAGTCGTCGCCGAAATCCCATTCATATGTATGCGCATAGACCGACTGATTCGAAAACTGAACGTTGGAATCGCACACTCCCACGCTGTAACCGAATCCGGCTTCCGGCAGAGGAGGAATTACCAAATGAACAAGCAGGGAATCATAACACAACGAATCGGTGTTCACAATTAATTTCACGTCGTAAGTCCCGGGGTTTAAGTAATGATGATCTCCTTCAATAAAAGTTTCAGTTATTCCATCACCCAGGATCCAGTGATGCTCAAATGCAAATTCGGATGAATCACTAATCTTAAGTTCAAAATTGCAGGTGTCCAGCGACGTCGAGAAATCCGCCACGGGATTCTGAAGCACGTATACTTTTTGTTTAAGCGTGTCCGTGCAGGCCGAATCAGTAGATGAGACGAGGGTTACTTCGTACTCGCCCGGATGCTGATAAAAGTGGACGTCGCTGCTCAACGATGACGTGGTGCTGTCACCGAAATCCCATTGCCAGAAATTCGGAGGTCCTCCTACTCCATACGAATAGTCGAAGAAATCGAATTCGTTCGAGCAGTGCTGGTTGCTTACGAGGTACTGTGCGGTAAAGACGGGATAGACGTGCACGATGCCCGAGGCAGTATCGTCGCAGGCGACGTTTATTCCCGAATGCGCGATGAGTGTGACGGTATAGTTGCCGGTATCCGGATAGCTGTAAATGGGATTGTGAAGAGTGGACGTATCGGTTGCCGTCGCCGTATCTCCGAAGTCCCATTCGTACGCAAGCGCATTGTAACTGTTGTTTGTAAAATGCGCATTGAGAGAGCCGCATGCGATTACGGGTGAAAAGATGGAAGCAACCGTGATCTGCGGACACGTCACGACATTCACCTGGAAGTCGCGCCTCGTTTCGCCGATATATACTCCATTCCTGTACTCCTTTACGGTGACACCATAAACATATTGTCCAAGCATATCCGGCGTAGCTTTTAATATTCCTGTCTGCGGATCGATTTGCATCGGAATTCCGCCGAGGGGATCGTTTACACCATATGGATTCAGGAATGTTATGGGCTGGTAAGGCGGTGACGGAGGTGGATTCGGTACCGGCAGGGAAGAATCTGCGCCCGCCAGTGGATAGCTGAGCTCATAAACCAGCGAGTCGCCGTCCAGGTCTGTCGCCGAATGGTCAAACGTAAAAGGAGCGTTTGCACAGATGAATGTCGGCGGCCAAGAATTGAAAACAGGATTGCTGTTGACAGGTACAATGTCGCCGTCAGTGATCGTGGCCGAGTATGTCGCGCCGGTGCCGCCGGGGTTTACGATATTCATTATAGAATGATTCCTGCAACATCTCTGGTAGGCGATCGTGTAAGCAGATGATCCGCTCGGAACATTCAGCGTGAAAATATATTTGGCGACTTCGTAGCAGACGTTGGAAGGCGGGGTAAGGCAAGGCGAATTGATGGCGTTGGGAACCTGTCCCTGTGAGTAGATGAAAACATCGATCGCATCAACAAGGTTATTGTTATCGTCGTACACTCCGATGTGCGCGGGATCGTCGAAAGGTGCGACTCCGTTAAAGCAATCACGGTAAACCGTCATCGTAACCTCATACTGGTTTGGCCCCAGGTATTTGTAATTCATTTCGCCACCGACGATGTGAGTTGCGGAAGAACGGTTGAGGAAAAATAAAGAAAGAAAGATTAATGAAAAAAAAGATTTTTTCACTATGAGGGCATTATTAACAAATGTAAAAAACCCCTTACTCATTGCCAAAAGAAATGCTAAGGAGGGCAAATCCTCCTGAAAAACTGTCTGAAAAATGTCATTTATAGATTCCCGTGAACTTCTCGCTGGCTGATTTCCAGCCACGGTACATGCCTTCGCAGTTGAAAGGCATAGAAATATTACCAAAGGAGTCGACTGCAATCAGTCCTCCTTCTCCCCCGATCTTCACCAGCTTTTTGTTTACGACTTCGTCGCAGGCCTCACCGAGTGAATATCCCTTGTATTCCATCAGGCACGATACATCATAGGCGACCACTGCGCGAATAAAAAATTCTCCGTGACCGGTACACGAAACCGCGCAGGTAATGTTGTTGGCATACGTGCCGGAGCCGATAATGGGCGTGTCACCAACCCGATTGTATTTTTTATTTGTCATTCCGCCCGTAGAGGTTGCGGCAGAGAGATTTCCATTCACGTCCAGCGCAACGGCGCCGACCGTGCCGAATTTCTTGTCGCTGTGATCGAGCCTGACCTTGTCCTCATCCCTGATTTCGAGCCACTGATCGTACCTGTACTGGTCGAAGAAATAATTATCAGGTTCGGTGGCTAAATGAATCCGCCTGGCAAAATCTTCTGCTCCCGCTCCTGATAAAAACACATGATCCGACTTGTCCATTACCATGCGCGCAAGCTGTATGGGATTGCGAACGTTCCTGACACCGGCAATTGCTCCTGCTTTAAGTTCATTCCCTTCCATGATGGAAGCATCCATTTCGTGCCTGCCTTCGTTTGTGAATACCGATCCTTTGCCGGCATTGAACAGCGGGCAATCTTCAAGATCAGTCACTGCGGCCTGGACGGCGTCGGTGGAAGTTCCACCTTTTGCCAGCACATCGAATCCCTTTTCGAGGGCCGAGTCGAGAGCGTTCTTATAGATCCGTTCTTTCTCCGGATTCATTGATGACTTCAGAATTGTACCCGCGCCTCCGTGAACTGCAAGAATTATATTCGACATATACTTTTTTAAAGTGTAAAGTAAAGCATTCATTTATCACACTTCCGAAAAGGTTTCAATAAAATTGAATCTTTACGATCGAAAAGATCCAAAAATTACAACGTTGAAAATCCACAAATTTCACGTGTATCACAAAATGTTCCATCAATTGATAAAATTTTCAGATGGAGTTATCCGCTATCGCTGAATTTTTGAAACTGTTTATTCAAATAAAGGGATAAATCTTACAAAAGATTTATTGGAGGTTCTTTCGCCTTCCGGGGGATGCTTCCGGGTGTAGTTTGCGATGTAAATAATTGCAGACTGACATGAAGAAGAACTACACACGATTCTTACCCCTACACTTACTGTTAATCTTACTGCTGAACATATTCGCGACTGCTGATGCACAGACGGGTCTGAGAGGAATGTACATCGACAACTTCGATGCAATACTGGGAAATGCGGTAAAGGAAGACAGTCTGCTCGACTATGCGCAGGACAGTTCGTTCAACTATCTTGCGTTATACGACCTCAGCTCATTCAATCTCAGCAATGCAAACACCGCGAATATGGCGGCGGCTTTCATTAAAAAGGCCAGGGAGAATTACGGAATTCAGTATATCGGGGCCGTGTGTGAATCGTATCCGGAGTTCCAGAATAAGATCGCTCCGTATAATAACAACAGGAGCGACGATCATGAAAAGTTCAACGTCTTCAATCTTGAATTTGAATTCTGGACGTCGTCGTCAGTAAATCCGGGCGGTTACTATTGTACACAATATCTTCAGCCTAACGGCTGCAGCTGCGATACGAGCGGCGCGTTTCAATTTTATATCAACAATATTCATAAGATCGATTCCCTTGCGCACCAGCAGGGAGTCGTTTCCGAAACATACCTTGGATGGTTCAACCAGGGACAGGCGTCGCAGATACAGCAGAATGTGGACAGGATACTTCTTCACGCTTACAGGACGAACACGTCCTCGCTGTTCAGCTACAGCAAGACGAGGCTTCAATACCTGGCGTCAAACAATGCGATGGTGGATGTGGCTCCGATATTCTCTTCCGAGCCTGCGTTCATGAATTCATGGCTGGATAATCATTCCCAGTTAGAGGCTTACGACCAGTACAGCGCCGACTTTGACGCTGACAATTCGAGCTGGAAACAATACATCAATATACTCGGCTACCAGTGGTTCGACTGGGGCTATATGCCGAAACCGGTCGCGGGAAATTTCAGCCCGACGATTACGGCTTCGGGACCGCTTACCTTCTGCCAGGGAGGAAACGTAGTCCTCACGGCTACGGGAGGCGATTCCTACAACTGGTCGAATGGGGCGACAACGCAATCGATTACAGTAGACGCTACCGGTTCCTATACATGTTACGTTACGCTGAACGGAAATACTGCATCGGCCGGACAAAAACATATTGACGTTACAAACAATCCGACGGCGACAATAAGCGGAGCGGCTGTGGTAAGCGGCGTAACGCCTTTGACCGCGAATATTTCGGCGGGAAGCGGAACGGTAACATCCATTCAATGGAAACTTAACAACACGAACATTGGCGGGGCCAACTCGACAACATACTCAGCTGTTGTTCCGGGAAACTACACCGTCGAAGTTACCAATAGCAACGGTTGCAATTCAGTCTCTTCGCCTTATAACGTGACTAACACCGGCATCGAAGAGCTTACGGCGGATGGAACCGGCGTGAAGGTATTCCCGAATCCGGCCAGCAATAAAGTGCGGGTGGATTTTACGGCACAGAAAAAAGGAAAGGGAGAACTTACGCTGCTGGATATAAATGGCAAATCCGTTTTCAGACAATCGTTGTCATTCTATGATGGCGACAACAAGATTTACTTCGACGCCTCTGAATTCAGCAACGGAATTTATTTTCTTACCGTGCATAGTGAAGATAAGACGGGAGTCTGCAAGCTTGTAATTGAGCATTGATATCAGAGTCGTTGAAATGATTTACGATGACCTGTTCATCGAATCTCATAGGTGCCGGCTGATATGATTACCTGACCCCGGTGAATTGCCAGACGACGTAATGAATTCTGTTTAGAACTTTTTTAAATTACAATTCAAGAGACTTCATTTTGAATGCAGAATCATTTGATTTTTTCGGAAATTCGACAGGATATAGTGCAATCCTTCCTGTTTTAAAGCCATAGAAGGATACTTCCGTTAAAAAAGTTCATTATTCCAACAATTTTCCAGGAATGATTTGCTCTATATTCGGAGCGAGGATTTAATCAATTTAGATACAGGGATTGAGGAATTAAAGCCTCAAACAAAAAATCTGATCTTGTAAAATTAAAATTCTGTGATGGTAAAAAAGTCTGCCACGTTTTTATCTTTTTTGATTTTGATGTTGATTGGTTTCAACTCATCCGCTCAAAACACACGTGGTTTTTATCTGACCGGTATCGGAAGCTGGCTTGGAAATACTTCTGACGAAAACGACATTCTCTCCTATGCCCAGGGAAACGGATACAACTATATCCTGTTTTACGATCTTCCCGATATTAACTGGTCGAGCTCAACAGACCTGAATAATCTCGCCTCATTTATAAATCGCGCGCATCAACATGGTATCACTGAAATTGGAGCTGTTGTAGAAGATTATAGTTTCGTAACTTCCTGCATCCTGTCCTACAATCTTTCGAGAGCAAATGCCAACGAGCGTTTTAATGTGATCAATCTCGAATTCGAGTTCTGGGCAATGGCCAGCATCAATGCCCTTTATACCAATCAGTACCTGATTCCGAACGGATACAGCTGTGATACTGCCGGAGCATTCCGGTTTGCGTGGAAACAATTTAAGCTGATCGATTCGCTTTGCGCTGCGCGAGGCTACATTTCGGAAGTTTATCTCGGATGGCCTAACAAGGGACAGATGCAACAACTGGCTTCGAGAGCCGACAGGATACTTCTTCATGCATACCGCCCGACTGACGGAGACGTGTATGCCTATTCAAGAAACAGGCTGATGGACATTGCGAGCATCAGCACGGTAAAGAAAGTGATTCCTTTATTCTCCAGCGAGCCGGCGTTTATGGGACCCTGGCTGTCTACTCATCCGATGACGCGGCCTTACCAGACTTATAAATCCGATTATAATGCGGAGACAGGTTCATTCAAGCAGTTCATAGATCTGCAGGGGTTTCAATGGTTCACTTATGAGTTTATGCCGCACACAATCATGGCAACAGCTTCGATCACTGCAAACGGACCGCTCTCATTTTGTCCGGGCGGAAGTGTTGTGCTCACTGCAAATTCAGGCTCATCGTATTACTGGACACCGGGCGGACAAACGACACAATCGATAACCGTTACGAGCCCCGGCTCATACACGGTAAGAGTTGCAAACGCCAGCGGCGTAAGCGTTGTTTCTACTCCGGTTGTCGTAACGAACGCCACCAGCGGTACAATTCCTACAATCAATTCAAGCGGACCTTTGAGTTTCTGTCCGGGCGGAAGCGTTACACTCACTTCCAGTCCGTCAGTTTCTTATCTCTGGTCAAACGGCGCAACTTCCCAGTCGATTACAGTAAGCAACTCCGGAACATACACCGTCACTACCGGTAGCGGAGCCTGCAGCGCAACCTCACCGGCTATTGCAGTAAGTGCAACTGCGACGCCACATGTTCCAATAATTACGACAAGCGGATCTCTTAATATTTGTCCGGGCTCAACCGTCACACTCACTTCCTCTGCGGCCAACAGTTACCTGTGGTCGAATGGTGCAACAACCCGGAGCATCGTTGTAGGGTCGGCAGGAAATTATTTTGTGAATGCTTACGCAGGTCCGGGATGTTCGGCACAATCCACACTGAAGACAGTGAACCTGCTTTCGGCTCCTCCTGTTCCTTCGATAAGTTCGAGTGGCGGACTGACACTTTCGGCCTCACATCCGGTTGTTTCTCTCAGCACTTCAACTGCCAGTTCATATTTATGGTCGAACGGTGCCACTACACGCACGATCAATGTTTCGAATGCAGGCAGTTATATGGTGACGATTTCCGGAACGAACGGATGCAAGTCGACTTCACCAGCTGTTTCCGTTAAAGGATCATTTTGCCAGGCTCCAGCAGTTCCTGTTATAGGATTAAGCGGTTCCACTGTATTGCACACGGGGCAAACAGTAACACTTACATCATCGCAGGGCGGAGGATATTTATGGAGCACGGGAGAAACCACGCAGTCGATAGTAGTTTCAGGCGCGGGAACATTTACCGTAAGGGTTTACAGCGGTTCCAATTGCTATTCGACTTCATTGCCTGTAACGATTACAACAACATCGCCGCGCGAGGCAGCAGGCTTTACTAAATCCGATTTCGGAATGAAAGCTTTTCCGAATCCGGTAAGAAGTATTTTGAATTTACAATACTCATCAGAAAATGAGGGCGAGTTCACTTTCAGAATGACTGATATCACAGGCAGAGAGGTCATGAGAAATGTACTAAAATCCATACCGGGTATAAACAGGAATGATATTGATTGTTCACAGTTACCTGGAGGGATTTATTTTATTTGCCTGTCGAATGCAATCGACGCTGTGACCACTCGCATTGTGATTGAATAGGTTTCAATCGAAAAAATTAACAGGCCATTTTATTATTTTTCTGACTGATCCCATACACACCTGAAAGCTATCGGGTTGCGTTTTCAGGTAAATCAACAAAGTTCTGCCCCTGGCGGATATACCATTTTCATAAATTCATTTTTGAATGGTATACTTGGCAACAAATTAGTTGCTATACATGATCAAGACTTATTTATTAATCCTGGCAGGTTTCATATTGTTTGCATATTCAAAAGCGCAGGTTGCTTTTCAAACGGGTGAAAAGCTGGAGGGCTTTAACGATTCGTACAGGTTCTATAAACTCCATGAAAATGTTTTTTATACTAACTATCTAAAAGGAGCCGATCATTATATCGATGTTTTTGACAGAAGCACTTTGAGCAGAGTACATCATACAAAGATTCCTTTACCCACGGCCGATTCGATCGATTTTGATATCGAAAATATTTTTATTCAGGAGGACACGTTCAGGGTCTTTTATTCCTATTTCAATAGAAGTACGTCGAGCGTTAATCTCGAGATGACGATATTCGATTTAAACGGAATCAAATGCGGCGAAACGAAATTGATCGATAAGTCAGAGGGAAAAAACAAGAGGAAAGCCGGCGGGTTTGGAATTTATAACAGGCAATCCCGCAATGAATTTCTTTCGTATGGATACAGGTTCATTAAGGATACAACACTAATCAACATTGATTATTTCGATTACGAGGGAATTAAAAACAGATCTCAGAATATCGTTCTGCCGGATGAAAGAGGAGTTACAGTTCATTATATGATGGACGAAGATTGTGATTTATATTTACTTACAAGAAATAAACGGGGAAAAAGAAATGCCAGTTGGTCGATGAAAATTTACACGCCAGATATCAGCGAACCTAAAATTATTCCACTGCATAAACTTGATTCATCCGATATTATTCTCACTGAATTCTATAATACATATTACGATCCGGATGGGAATATCTGCCTGCTTACTCCATATTCAGAAGGAACAATGAATGAGGTTGCCAAAGGAGTTTATATTGTAAAAATAAATCAGGCTTCAAATACCCTGGTTAAAGAAAGCATTGTTCCCTTTAAGAGAAAGAATGAAGAGAAGAATGAAGAAACAAATATATCGTTGTCATCCTGCATAATAAAAAAGGTATTGACATTTGATGACAACAGGTCGTCAATCATCATTGAATCGAGGTTGAAAACTACGACAACCATGTATGGAGTGCCGGTTGCAAACCAATATGAAATCGGGAATATTATTACGATGGACCTGGATAGCAATGATTCAATAACAGAAATTCATAAGATAAAGAAAGATCAGTACGCAACACCTGATTATTACAGGTATACCGGATTTGCGATACTTGCTGATTCCAGGCAAAGTTTTTTCATCTATAATGATCTTGCGGAAAATCTCCAAAAGACACCTGACAAAATGAAGAAAGTAAAACCGGGAAACATTGACGAAACTGTGGTGATTCAGACAACAATTGAAAATAACAAAGTCAAAAGAAGCCAGTTGATTGATAAATTGCCTGATGCCGGTATCGATGCCGTGCTGCCGAATTCATATTTATCGGATATCAAAAAAGGTGAAATTTATTTAGTACGAAAAGTCAACTCGGAATATTTCCCGATTAAGATTTATATCAAACAATAATTTTTGCCGGAAAAAACATCTTAAGAAAAGTATTGACTTAGATGTCTACAAATTCAAATTATAAAGAGGTAAGGATAACCGGCATTACAGAGGAGACTCCGGATGCGAAAACTTTTTATCTGGAGCCACAAGGATGGCAGGCTATCTACAAGGCCGGACAATTCCTGACTATAATTTTTGAGACGCCATTCGGAGAGAAGCGTCGCTCCTACTCTATTTCTTCTTCTCCGGATACTGGAGAACAGCTGAGTATTACCGTCAAGCGACAGGAGAACGGAGAATTCTCGCGATTGCTTATTGATCATTTGAAAACCGGCGACATGCTTCTGACTTCCGGGATAGCGGGATTTTTTGTTCTGCCCGAATCCATCAAACACGATGCACAGATATTTTTTATTGCAGCGGGAAGCGGCATCACACCGTGCTATTCATTGATAAAGACGTTACTTCAGGCAACTAAGGCAAATATTGTTTTGATATACAGCAACCGTTCGGAAAAACAGACAATATTTTACCGGCAATTGGTTGAACTGTCCCGAAAGTATGGCGACAGGTTTAAGACTGAATTCATCTTCACCTCTTCGCATGGAAAAATTCCCGGAAGACTGAACAAAGACCTTTTGCTGCAACTTTTAGGAAAGCATCATGAATGCGCGAAGGAAAATACTCTCGTCTATATGAGCGGGCCCTTCGATTATATACGAATGGCGATGATAACGCTCATCAGCTATGGGATTCCGTTCGTCAACCTGAAAAAGGAAAACTTCAACCATGTTTCCGTTCGAATCCCTGTTGCGCCTCCTGACGAAAACCCGCACCAGGTTAGCATTCAGATCGGGCAAAACACATATCAGCTCGTTGTCCAATACCCGAAATCAATTTTATCTGCTGCGAAAGAAAACAAAGTTCCGGTTCAATACAGTTGTGAAACCGGAGTGTGCGGCAGCTGTGTCGCAAAATGTACCACGGGAAAAGTCTGGATGGCATATAATGAAGTGCTGACGGAAAAGGATGTTGCGAACGGACTCGTACTCATGTGCCAGGGATATCCTGTGGGAGGCGATGCGGAGCTGATAATAGAATAAGAGTCATTTTTTATTATCTTGTAATAAATAATGAAACACACTTTCATAATTATCTTCCTTGCAGCCTTTTCAAACCTCTCGGCTCAGACTGACTGGAGCGCGACAGTTTCAAACATTCTCTATAACAACTGCACGACCTGTCATCATCCCGGAGGCATCGCCCCGTTTCCTTTAATGACATATCAGGATGCATTCGACAATGGCGAGGATATTATTGATGCGGTCAACAACCGCGACATGCCGCCCTGGCCCGCCGATCCGCAATACAGGCATTTCGCTCATGAGGCATTACTTGATTCGTCAGAAATATCTGCGATCAACGACTGGTACAACAACGGTATGCAATCCGGAGACACTACGCAGGCTCCCGCTCCACCGGTTTATAACAATGCAGGATCCACCCTCGATTCGATTCATTTTACTTTTCGCATTCCGGATTATACGCTTCAGTCCAACAGCGACGAATACAGGTACTTCGCCATGCATACCAATTTTTCGGATACCGTTTATGTTAGCAAGATCGAGGTGATCCCCGGTTTGCCGCAGGCTGTTCATCATGCGGATATTCATTATGATGTTACCGGCAATGCATTCTACCAGGATTCAATCACGCCGTTGCCCGGTTTCAGTAACGGAGCTTATTCATCTTACTACATGAATGCATGGCAACCGGGAGGAAATATTGCCGAATATCCTGCGGACTGGGGAATAGCCGTTCCTCCTGGCGCAGACTTCCTCGTCGAAATACATTACGGACCGGGGTTCCAGGGATTGACCGACTCCACAAAAATGAATCTCAGATTTATTACCAACCCTGTAAACGTGCGACCTATCAGCGTTTCATGGCTTCTCAATAACCCGATCCCTTCCGAAGGACCCCTGGTTATTCCTGCGGATTCAATCGTGACCTTTCACCAGATGTCCGTGGCGATGCCGGTGGACAGGTCGCTGATATCAATTTGTCCGCATATGCACCGGCTGGGAAAATCCTATAAAGTCTGGTTCAGGACACTCAACGGAGATTCGGTACCGCTAATAAACATTCCGCAATGGGATTTTCACTGGCAGAAATATTATATGTTTAGAAACATTCAGAAGATTCCTGCGGGAGCGCGGATATATTCCGAAGCGGTATACGACAATACGGTTAACAATCCTGAAAACCCTCATAACCCGCCGATAACAGTGCATAACGGGCCGACTACCGAAGACGAAATGCTCATGACGTATTTTATTTTTTCGGATTATGCGCCCGGAGATGAAAACATCTTACTCGACTCCTCGATCATTTCATCCGTTAGCACTCAAGCCTGGAAGGAATCCGAAGTGAATGTTTATCCGAATCCATTCGACGATCATGTTACGATGGATCTCGGATTAAAAGATTTTACTCCGTGTGCGATCAGGATTTCTGACCTTGCGGGGAGAACGATCAAAGCCATCAGGATAACAGAACCACTTCAATCTATCGACCTGAAAGACATACGTCATGGGATGTATATTCTCTCAGTAGACAGGAAAACAGGAAGTACAAACCGCATCCTGATCAGAAACTGATCATTCGTGCTTGCAACAATCCGGCAGCCGGCTGTAGGCCTTTGGATCGGCCGAAAGAGAATCTGCATCATAGCCCGACTTCGTAATCGCAAGCCTGATCTTATCCGGATTGGTTTTCTTCGGATCATAAATCACAGTGAGATTTTTCGTGTCCAGATCGAGATTCGATTTTTTTACTCCCTTTTCAAACGACAGGTCATGCTCGATTGTCTTCTTGCACATGTCGCACAATGCCGATGTATGTATAACCAGCGTATCGTTCTGGGCAAATGCGATTCTGCAAAAGCCCGTCATCATAAATATTATGATTATTAATCTGAGTTTCATTTTATTTTTTTGTATCGTATGAATTATAAAATCATTTGATTGAATACCTGAGTCCAACGTACATTCTCCTGCCCTGTATCGGTCCCCAGATATTCGTAGCGTCGAAAGAGTTTCCGAATGGGTTTTCAGGGTTGATGATCGGATCGGGCTGCCGGTAATCCAGCACATTCTCCGCTCCCCCATACACTTCGAATTTCCTGAAAACTTTTGTAACCTGGATATTCATGAGGCTGAAAGTAGGTGAATAATTTTGACGGGAATGATTCTCGTCGTAGTAAACATTCTGAAGCTTTTTCTTTCCTTCCCACACAAATGTATAGTCAAATTTCCAATGCTCGTTCAATGTATTGTATGCAATTGTTCCGAGAGCCCTTTCCCTGGAAACGAGCGGCTGCTCTTCCAGCTTTCCATTGAATGTTGATTTTACGTCGTCGATTTTATATGCCACACGAAAATTCAGGTTCTCGAATACTTCAAAATTAATCGTAGCCTGAACACTGTTGCTGAACGATTTTCCCTTTAGGTTATAATATTGAATTGCCGAAGAGTCAGAATAAGTATCAACAACCAGCTGATCGATAAAGCTCGTCCTGTAAACATCAGCGGAGAGTGTCGTCTCATGATTGTGCAGATCGAATCGCTTTGTGAAGTTCAGGCCATAGTTCCAGGCCCTCTCAGGACGGATTGTCTCGTTGAATGCGATCTGCCTGGAAGATGCCAGAACATACAGATGATCGGCAATCAGGTAGGGAGTCCTGTAGCTTTTGCCCGCACTCGCGCGAATGATGAAGTCGTCAGAGAAATTATATTTACCATGAAACCTCGGCGTGAATTCAAAATTATCATTCATCTGAAGGTCTTCCCTCAAACCGAATACGAGTGTTAATTTTTCCAGGTATTCGTAAGTGTACTCCAGGAAGGCTCCGGGAATATATTCTTCAATCCTATCGTCGATGCCCGGGAAATCCTGCTCGAGAAGATTATACCTGAACGTTAATCCTGTCCGTATGCGATGATTGGCCTTCCAAAGGATATTCTGGTAAATGCTCTGAACATAGAGCGACTTTTCTGTTGCATCGTATTTCTTCAGGCCGAAAGACGATTCCATGTCGTGATAAGTAATGTTGAAGATGTTGCCAATGCTCTTAAGCGGTTTCTCCGGGAATATGAGTCCAAGCTTGCCGGTAAATTGGGCGCGGGTGGTAGTCACATTTGTTTTATACGGCATGGCACTCATCACCTCTTTCGTTTGTCCGCCGGCAAGCTTATCGGAAAGAAATTTCACGCTAAGCTGCGATTCAATTTTTGTTCCGCTGTGATACTGCCAGCGGTTATAAAAATTGATTGCCTTATTGTCCGGGGTATCCATGAAACCATCTTTATTGCCGTCAACTTCACGGTCCATTCTTTTTCCATGCAACATCAATATGGTGCTCCAGTGCTTACTGAAAACATGTTTATAAATGGCATTCGCCTCGAGTGATAAATTATCATCTGAGAAGAGATTAAGATAAAACCGCGGCTGTTCCTTATTGTCCGGCTTTTTATATTCCAGGTTGATCTGTCCTGTCGTGGACTCGTAGCCGTTGATTACCGATCCCGATCCCTTGGTAAGCTGGATCGATTCGATCCATGGTCCGGGAACGAACGTCAATCCGTAGATGCCGGCCAGACCTCTCATATCCGGAACGTTTTCCGATAACATCTGAACGTATGTTCCTCCGAGTCCTAAGAGCTGGATCTCCTTCACCCCGGTCACGGCGTCCTTATATGCGACATTGACTGAGGGATTGGTCTCGAACGCCTCCGAGAGGTTGCAGCAGGCGGCTCTCAACAATTCCTTTTCGGTGACTTTCTCGGAATTGATCGGGTTGATGGTGGACATGGCTATCCCCTGCTTCCTGGCTGAAATATTTACTTCGCTAAGCTCGACAGACTTTTTTAAATGAATGTTTACAGAAGATGTTTTATCTACTTCTATCGTATCATTTTTATATCCGGTCATCATGACAACGATTCGTGCCGGGAGGCTGTCCACTTTCAGCTTGAAATTGCCAGCCGAATCGGATGTCGAATTATATTTTCCGGATACTTCATAGACAGTTGCCCATGGAATGCCGGTTGTGTTGTCTGCCTCCATGATTCTTCCTGAGATAACCTGTGCTGAAGCTTTCCCGTACAGAAATATGAAGACAAGAAAAATAAGTTTCTTGTACATAGTTTGCTTTAATTAACTGATAAGAAGATTGATTTAAATACCTGTAAAACAGGTTAATAATACTAATCAGTTAATTGATCAAATCAGCAACTGGCAATGGGATATTTCGAAGGATTCGGGAGGAAAAAATGGTTCATGCGGGATGAAAACAACTTTATCAGAATACACTGGTGAAGCATAAAATATAACCGGAACCGGAAGAAACAGCGTTTCTGTCTCCAGATTTTTTTTGTGCGAAGAAGGAATGATCAGCTTGAAAAAAGAATACTCAGAAGCGCAACATTCCGATGCAATGGATTCACATTTTGCCGAACGTTCAGGATCACACTTTGATTCTTTCGAACTGCAACATGATGAATTCTTAAATAATGAAACGCTTTTTGATGATGTTGAAAAACAGGTATGAATCGCCAGCACAATGCCATTTCCTGAAAACAGGATGGCTAATACTAAACAGAAGGAAACAAGTCGTTTATACCTGGGTAACATGGAGATGCAAAAGTACAAAAGAAGAGTCACATGCCAAGCTATTGATTAATGGTAATGGTTTAGTTTGAAATCAGCTTATGACCCAGAGGAGTCAAATATTTATATTTGATATGGTAGTCGCATGCAGCTTTGATTATTTAACCAAAAGTTTACCGAAATAACTGCATTCAGAATCATTTCGCAGCTCATAGAGATATATTCCTCTCTTTAGACTGGTTGTTCCGGTCAATTCTCCTGTTTTGACAATATCAGCTGATAGTATTGCATTCCCAAAAAGATCATAGAATATTAGTTTCGAATTTTCAGGTTTCAGTTTTACAAAAACCGAATTACCCTCCTTTACCGGATTTGGAAACAGGCTAAATTCCTCTTCATTTAAAACATTAACTCCAGCGCATAAATCAAAGATTATCTGGACTGTATCAACTGCATAGCAATTATTAGTATCGCTGATGGAAACGGCAAAATTGACCGTATCGTTTACCAGAACATTATTGATCACCAGCAGTTGTTCGTCTGCCGAACCATCGCTCCAGATATAACTGTTGAAGCCAGGTCCTGCATCGAGTGTGATGAACGAACCGAAACAAAGCATGGTATCATTTCCGAGATTGACCTGCGGATTGTTTAAGATGTTTATGCTGATGGTATCCGAATTCTTAGGGCAACCGAATTCATCAATAAAAGTGAGATGATATACTCCGCTGCTGTCAATGGTAATTGTCTGAGTGGTATCGCCCTGTGACCATTGAAAATTGCTTCCGTTCGGTGCCGACAGGTCTACTTCTCCTCCCTCGCAAAAACTGGATGGCCCGTTGATGTTTATATACTCCTGGTCGAGATCGTATGAAACACTTATGGCCTGGGAATAGTTGATGCAGCCGTTTGCATTGGTGGCCCTGACGAGGTAGACGTTACCTGCTGTTACAAGGAAAACTGTATCATTTGCACCGTTTACCGGATAGATGTCGTATACGTCAGCAGTATACCACTGGTATTGGTCCGGCTCTACATTGCCGATGATCAATGGAACGGTATCTCCTGCACAGGAGAATGATATTCCCGGATCGATGATCTGGGGTTCGTCAGGTAGTGGAAATACATTATCAATAAAAACACTTCCGGTATCTACAGAACAATAATTTTTCACGATGAGCTGATAGGTCCCGGGCTGATTAATGACGATGGACGGATTAACTTCATCCTGAAGTGAAATTCCATTAAAAGACCACTGAAACGAATTTGTGATATCTGCTGGTGCTGTATCGCTAAGGATCGTACCCGAACAGACGGAAAGAGTGTCGGGTCCAATCGCCGCATGGGCCTGGGCAGCGAAATAGACTGAATAGAGAGGCGTGGTATACCTGGTGCTGTCAGTATCAGTAACCACTGCGAAGTAGTTTCCGGTAACCATTACTCCAGCAGGATTTATTGTATCGCCAGTCGACCATTCAATTTTCATATCCGGCCGTGGCGGAGGATTGATCGTCAGAAATGCGGTGTCCTTTTCACAATAGTACCTTGCTGAAGATGTAATGTTATATCCGGATTCTATCACGCCTGCGGAATCTGTCCTCGCCATGTAAATATGATCATCGCCGAAACTTGTTGTCGAGCCGAGAATGATGAGGTCGTTCGATTCTTGCGTAACTCTTATAGCAGTTTCATCCAGCACACCGCCAAAAGTATGCGACCAGACGCTGTCGCCGGCGGAATTGATCTTTGTAAGCAGGATGTCGTGCTGACCAGGCAGGATGGAATCGCTGATCGTAGAAAGCATCACGAAGCCGCTGTCAGTAGTTTCGACGAGCGATGCGGGAACTTCATCCAGCCTTCCTCCAAATTGTTTTTGCCAGGTAACGCTTCCCGCGTTGTCGAGCCTGACAAGGGACATGTCTTTCTGCATGGATGAATCCTGGACACCGCACACTACCGCGCCGCCATCGCTCGTAGAAATAATCGATGTAGATATGAACTGAAATTCATACAACGAATCGAGCAGGATAGATCCGACAGCGTCATGCTTTTTAATATTGCTTACTTTGAAGAGGGCATTTATACTGTAAGGATAGAAATCGTAATACGCCATTGTATATACAGTACCAGTTCCCGTCGTCGAAATGCCCTGTGCATTTGTGAGTGAACCGTCATAGCTCAGGAAGTCGCTCCAGTTTACCGATAAGTCACGGTTGAGATGATAGAGCGAATAATAGTTCGTCGAAATGAATCCGTCAGTATAGATAGAAATTGAGAGCGAGGTATCAAATGATTGTGATAAAGATATTCCGCTCGTGCCCCATCCATCGAATGGCGGATACACCTGTGAGTTAAGATAGTTGCCGGCATTATCGACGATGACGACTTCGGCTACCGACTGGTAGGAAGGTCCGGAATGCGACCCGATGAAAGCAAAGTTGCCGTCCTTCAGCGAAGTAATACACGAAGAATAAGCGTCAAATGCGTCACAGATTTTTTTTTCCCAGAGCACGTTACCCTCTGAATCGACCTTCAATAAATAATATCCCGGAATTGACGAAGTACTGTCGCGCGAGTTGCCAAGGATCATACATCCATTTTCCGGTGTGGTTGCCAGCTGTACGGCTGACGTATAAGGATCGTGGCCATACACTTTCTCGAAATACTGCGCGTTTGCAAATCTTACTGATGTAAGCAGGAAAAATAAAAGAGAGGCAATAACGGGAGAAAGCTGCAAGGGCGTTTATAATTGAATTGCCCAAAGATACGAAACTTGCTGCTGGCACTCTACCGGTTAATGTATGTGGTTTAGGGTTTGCGGCTCAATCTCATTTACATACTATCACATCCCGCAAAGTTTAAAAACAATAGTTATTTTCTTCGAGCAGTTTCGCTGCAATACGCCTTCTTGTTTCCTTGACGTTTAGAGGAGCTACTTTGGTAAATCTCTTCAAACCCATTAACAGCATTCGCTGTTCGTCACCTTCGGCGAATGAATTGATTGCATCCCTGCCTGCCTTATTCAGGCGGTCAGCGGCATCGTATAAATAGGTCCTGAGCATGTCCAGATGAACACTGCATGCAGCCTCACCACGCATCCCGATCAGGCGTGCGACACGCAGCTGCAACGATTCACTGATGTATACATCGATCATCATGTCGGCGATATTCATCAGCACCTCCTGTTCTTTCGCAAGCTGCATCATCAGCTTTTGAACTGCCGCACCGGCTATAAGAAGAGTGGCCTTCTTGAAATTGGCAATATTTTTTTTCTCCTCTTCCATCAGTTCGCCGCTGCCGCTGCTGAAGTCGGGGATTTGTACGAGCTCATTGGCCACTGCTGTCGCCGGACCAATCAGGTTCAATTCGCCCTTCATTGCCCGCTTGAGCATCATGTCTACTGCCAGCATGCGGTTGATCTCGTTGGTTCCTTCGAAGATCCTGTTAATTCTCGCATCGCGGTAAGCGCGCTCCATGGGTGCATCAGAGCTGTAGCCCATTCCTCCGTATACCTGCACGCCTTCGTCAACAACGTAATCAAGAACTTCGCTGCCGTTTACTTTGAGTATCGCCGCTTCAACGGCAAACTGTTCAACTCCTTTCAGCTTTGCTTTGCCTTCGTCCATCCCTCCCGCTTTCAGTTCGCGTATGGCATCCTCGATGTTCTGGCTGCAGCGAAAGATCGCCGATTCGCATGCGAAGATCCTTATTGCCTGTTCCGCAAGTTTATGCCTGATGGCGCCGTACTTTGCAATCGGGCGGCCGAACTGCTGACGCTCGTTTGCATACTGAATGGAAAGTGTGCTGACGCGCTTTGCTGCTCCGGTAGCGGCGCCTGCGAGCTTGATCCTTCCGAGGTTGAGAATATTCACAGCGATCTTAAAGCCGTTGCCGCGTTCGCTCAGAAGGTTTTCTGCCGGCACGACGCAGTCGTTGAAGAACACCTGGCGGGTCGAAGATCCCTTGATGCCCATCTTATGTTCTTCGGGGTTGAGAGATAGTCCGGGAAATTTTTTTTCCACGATGAATGCGCTCAGGTTTTCGTCGTTGTCGATCTTTGCAAAAACGATGAAGATGTCGGCGAAGCCGCCGTTGGTGATCCACATCTTCTGTCCGTTGATCACGTAGTTTTTTCCGTCGGCAGACAATACTGCTTTGGTCTTTCCTGAATTAGCATCCGAACCGGAGCCTGGCTCCGTGAGGCAGTAGGCTGCCTTCCATTCGCCGGTAGAAAGCTTCGGAATATATTTTTCTTTTTGTTTGTCGTTTCCGTAATAGAGAATCGGCAGGGTTCCAATTCCTGTATGTGCCGCGTAAGAAACGGAGAACGAATGTCCGGCGCCCAGGCATTCTGTTGCAAGCATGCTTGTAGTAAAGTCTTTTCCGAATCCGCCATATTGCTCCGGTACTGAAATCCCTAAAAGTCCCAACGCACCTGCCTTATCCAGTATCGACGGCATCAATCCCTCTTCCTGCGCATCGATACGGTCCAGATAAGGATATACTTCCTGGTCAAGAAAATCTTTGCAGCTCTGAGCAATCATCTGCTGCTCCTCGCTCCACTCCTCCGGAATAAAAATATCTTCGGGCTGAGTTTCCCTGATTAAAAACTCGCCGCCTTTGGTTGTTTTTCTGTCGATGCCTGTTTCCATAAAAAAATAGATGTTATTGAGTCTAAAAGATACGTAAAACGAGGGTGTAAAGTTAGGGGAATGAGGAAGAAATCTTACTAAACGAGTCTGGTAAAGTAAACTTCAATAAAAAAATTGATCTTAAAACATCATTCGAGGTGATTCTTCTGCGGCTCCTTCATTTCATCCTTCTTCAATTTGCTTACCAGCCTGTCGTATTCTTCCTGGAGCTTGCCCATTGCCTCATTGATTTCTTTTTTTGCCGCATCCGTTTTTTCGCCGGTATCATCCTTTAGCTGGCTCATCTTCTCATTCAGCTTTTCCTTTTTTGTTTTGATTGATTCCATGATCTTACGAAAGTCTTCTGACTTGTCCTGCTTCAACTCCACGGCATCCTCTTTCACTTTGTCGATTTTTACATCTAACTTCTTCAGCCTGGCTTTGACACCACTGATGAATTCATCTTTGGTTTGTTTCCATTCATTTTTCTGAGGCTTAGACTGTGTACTATCGGCTGCATTTTCCTGTGCGGATACGAATACTGATAACAACAGCAATGTGGAAGCTAAAATTATTCTGGAGCTTATCATCAATTAATTTTTATCAAAAATATCTATTTACAGATCTACTATCAACTCCTCATAAAACTCTATCGCCTCCATAAAATCTTTCACTCTTATCTTCTCACCTTTTCCATGCATCGTGTCGAGAATTTTATCATTCATGCGGACGGGTAAAAACCTGTAGATATTTTCTGTGACCCGGCGGAAATGTTTCGAATCGGTCTGGGCGATCAGCAGGCTCGGGGCCACAACCGCATCCGGAAAAACTTTTCCTATGGTACGCTGAAGGAGCCTGAAGCTTTCTGATTCAACAGAAGAAACTGAAGACGCTTCTTCCGGAGTTCCGCTGATACGAACTTCTACGCGTTTATCGTTTATTATCTCCTCAACCTTCTTTAAAATATCCTGTGACCGGTCGCCGGGAAGCAAACGGAAATTAAGCCTAGCACTTACGAGCGAAGGCACCACATTTTCTTTCGAACCGCCGCTGATTATCGTAGCGACGGATGTTGTCGTGATCATCGCGCGCGCGGAAGGTATCTTTTTATATTCTCCGAAAATAACCGGACGAAAAAGCCAGCGGTTTGCGAACAGCGCCTTAAACGGCATTCTCATTTCCGGTCCGGCATAGTCCATGAAATTCTCTACAGCTTCCGTCATGCGGCTTTCGAAGGGATGGTCGTGTAACTTCTGAATTGCCGCTGATAATAATTCGACGGGCGCTTCCAGGGGCGGATGACTGGAGTGACCGCCATCGCCCTTCACCGTCAACTCAAGCATCATGTATCCTTTCTCTGATGTAAACACCAGCGCTACTGGCGGTGAAACAAAAGGAACCATCTCCTCGGCCACAAGTCCGCCTTCGTCGAGTAAAAATTCCGCCTTTACATTTTTCTGTTCGAGATAATCTGCAATCTTTTTTGCACCTTCAAGTCCGCCGGCCTCTTCGTCGCACCCGAACGCAATGTAAACATCCCGCTTAGGCTGCGTGTTTTTCTTCAGCAGCCTGTCAACGCTCTCCAGTAACCCGATCACACTCCCCTTATCGTCGATCGCCCCACGGCCGTAAATAAATTCTCCGTCATTGATTCCGGCAAACGGATCCTTCTCCCAGCCGGAAGAATCATTTTTTGAATATGCCGGCACAACGTCCATGTGTGCATAAAGAATTACCGGCCTCTTTTCAGATTGCGATTTCCAGTGCAGAAGTAAGTTGTAATTGTTGATGATGTTGAATTCCAGCTTCTGAAAAACTTCAGGATAGGAAGCCTGCAAGTATGAAATGAAGCCGCGAAACATCGCGGTATCACCAACCAGGTTATTTTTGTTTAACGAATCTTTATCATAGGAAATAGTTTCAAATCTCAGCGATTCAGAAAGCCTCCGTACGGCAATTGTATCCGTTTCGAAAACTTTCCTCTGACCTGCCGGCTGAAGCTGCTTCGAACCGAAGCGAAAAGTATTGATGCCGATGATGACGATCAGCAGCAGGATCAGCGACAAGAGTAGAAGCAGAAATTTTTTCAACTAAATTTAATTAATAGTGTTTAGTGCAGGATTACAAATCCTGCACAGCTTATGTTTAGTGCAGGATTAGAAATCCTGCACAGCGTGATAAAAGCAGAAATTTATTCAATTAAATTTTATATTTAGTGCAGGATTGCAAATCCTGCACAGCGTGTTTAGAAATTTATTTAGTGCTGGATTGCAAATCCTGCACAGCGTGTTTAGAAATCCTGCACAGCGTATTTAAATTGGTCACGATCTGTGAAATCCTAAAATCTGCGCAATCCTGGTTCAGACTTTTTTTGTGTCCCGGTTCAGACAATTTACAACATTTCAAAAATACCCGCAGCGCCCTGACCCGTCCCCACGCACATTGTTACCATGCCGTACTTCTGCCTTCGTCTCTTCAGCTCGTTAAATATCTGTACTGACAATTTCGCGCCGCTGCAACCAAGAGGATGCCCGAGCGCGATTGCGCCGCCATTTACGTTTACGATTTCGGGATTCAATCCCAGCGTCCTGATTACCGCGAGTGATTGCGATGCGAAGGCTTCATTCAGCTCTATCAAATTGATATCGTCCTGCTTCAATCCGGCATTCTTAAGCGCCTTCGGAATGGCATCAATTGGTCCGATTCCCATGATCCGCGGCTCAACGCCAGCCACTCCATATCCAATAAGTTTCGCAATGGGTTTTACATTCAGCTGCTTCAGCATTCTTTCGCTTACGATGAGAACGAACGCGGCACCGTCGCTTGTCTGCGAAGAATTTCCCGCCGTCACGGTTCCTCTCGCATCGAATACAGGCTTAAGCTGTGCCATCTTCTCCAGCGTCGTGTCGGCGCGCGGACCCTCGTCAGTGTCGACGATAATTTCAACCGTCTTCTTTTTCTCTTTCTCGTCAAGGTAAACTTCATTGACTCTTATTGGAACGATCTCGTCTTTGAATTTTCCCTCGGCGATTGCTTTTGATGCCTTCTGATTCGATTCCAATCCGAACCTGTCCTGGTCTTCGCGGGAAACTTTATACTCCCTGGCTACAGCCTCGGCAGTTAGTCCCATTCCCCAGTAATAATCGGGGTTGGATTGCACATATTTAAAATTCGGAACGATCTTCCAGCCGCCGAATGGAATGGGCGACATGCACTCGACGCCTCCGGCGATGATACAATCGGCCATACCTGAATTTATTTTCGAAGAAGCAATTGCAATGGTCTCGAGTCCCGATGCACAGTATCGGTTAACTGTCATCCCCGGAACTTTTACCGTATCGAGTCCCATCAGTGAAATCATCCTTCCGACGTTCAGTCCCTGTTCAGCCTCCGGAGTCGCATTGCCGACGATCACGTCATCAATCTGTTCTTTGTCGAGCTGCGGCACAGAAGAAACGAGATGTTTAATAACATCGGCTGCAAGATCGTCGGGACGTACGTTTCTGAATTTGCCTTTCGGTGCTTTGCCAACGGCAGACCGGAATGCAGCGATGATGTATGCAGTCATTAAATTCCGCTGATTACTTAATATCTAAAAAAATCCACCTTCGGTTATTTTTCATCCTTCTTCGTTTCTTCCTTCTTCTGGTCGCCCTTCACGGGTGGTGTTACGGGAACGGGTCCTTTTTTGGTACCCGCTTTTTTGGCGTCGGCAGCTTTCTTTGCATCGTCTTCTTTTTTCTTCCGGGCTTCGAGCTCTTCCACATTTACGCCGCCTTTATAGGTTGCCTGTCCTACGACATTGCCCTTGCGGTTATATGTTTTCCAGACGCCGTCGCGTTTGCCTTCAATATAAGATCCTTCGGAACGAATTGAGCCGTCTTCAAAATACCTCGTCCATTTTCCATCCTTTTTTCCATCCTTGTAATTTCCTTCTAGTTGAACCTGGGAAGAGAAAAAATATTTTGTGTATTGACCTTCCTTGACACCGGCGAGGTATTCAGTTTCTTCCCTTACCCTGTCGTATCCATAAAATTTCCTTTCGACACCTTCCTTCTGATCATTCACAAAATCGATCTCTGAAATTTTTTCGCCGAAAGTATTGTAGAACATCCACTTTCCCTGTTTCCTTCCGATCTCATCCGTCTTATTCCGGTGTTTTTCTTTGCCGGGTGCGTATTTAGGTTTCTCTTCACGACCCTGAGCATGGGTGTTTTTCATTGTGGAACCCAATCCGGCGACAATTAAGAAAAGCAGGACTATATATTTTCTGATATTATGTGTTTGTTTCATGCCGGTCAGATTTCTAGTTGCGTAGCGGTTTACCAGTGGTCAATATGCTTTGAATACGTTCAAGCGTTTTTCTTTCGCCACAGAGTGAAAGGAATGCTTCTCTTTCCAGATCGAGTAAATATTGTTCGGAGACAAAAGTATAAGAAGTTAGGTCTCCACCACACATAACATAGGCAAGTTTTTGAGATATTTTTTTATCGTGTTCTGAGATATAATTTCCTGAAAACATGGCATTTGCACCGGCGTAAAACATTCCCATGCCGCTCCGGCCTAATACTTTTATGTCTTTTCTTTCTGTAGGACGGGTATATCCGTCATCCGCCATTTCAATTACGGCCCTTTTTGCTTCGCTGATTCTTCTTTTTGGATTCATTACAATTTCGTCGTGGCCTTCTTTAAAAATCTTTAGTTCAAAAGCCTCGCTTGCAGAGGTCGACACTTTTGCCATTGCAATATTCAAAAAATATTCTTTAAGAACCAGCTCGTCGATATTTCCTTCAATAAAGGCGTCGTTTGCCCTTAACGCAAATTCTTTACTGCCTCCTCCTCCTGGAATAAGACCAACACCAAATTCAACCATGCCGATGTATGTTTCTGCCGACGCAATTATTTTGTCGGCATGAAGCGACATCTCGCACCCGCCTCCCAACGTGAGGGCGTGGGGAGCGACAACAACCGGCACGCTGCTATATCTCACTTTCATGTTCATGTTCTGAAATGCCCGAACCGCCATGTCAATTTCATCGAACTCCTGTTCGCCTGCGAACATGAAAATCATAGCGATGTTTGCACCGGCCGAAAAATTCTGTCCCTCGTTGCCGATAACAAGTCCGCGAAAGTCTTTCTCCGCAATGTCTATCGATTTGTTCATGCCTTCCAGGATCTCTCCGCCGATCGTATTCATCTTGGTATGAAACTCAAGATTGACTACTCCGTCGCCGATATCGATCAGCGTGCATCCCGAATTTTTCCAGACAGTTTTTTCCCTGCTGGCATCCAGTATTATCAGGTTATCGGAATCGTTCTGCAGTCTGTATTCACCGGTAATCGAATAATAATATTTCTTTCCTCCCTTTAAGCTATAGAAGGAGCTGAGTCCTTTTGCAAGAAGGTCATACACCCATTTCGCAGGTTTCATATTCATCTGCTCCATCATCCTGATAACTTCCGGAACTCCCAGCGCATCCCACATCTCGAATGGACCGGTCTCCCAACCGAATCCTGCACACAACGCTTCATCTACCTTGAAAAGATCGTCGGCAATTTCGGGAATCCTGTAAGATACATATTGAAACAATGAACAAAATGATTTGCGATAAAAATCTCCGGCACGGTCAGCGGAAGTAAACAATATCTTAAGCCGCTCTTTAACATTTTCTATATTCTTTACCTGGTCCAGAACGGGAAATTTGGTTTTCGATTTGGATTTATACTCGAGCGTCTTAAGATCCAGTGTTAAAATTTCACTTTTGCCGTCACTTCCTTTCACCTTCTTATAAAATCCCTGCCCGGTCTTATCGCCCAGCCACTTGTTTGAAATCATCTGCTGAATAAATCCCGGTAGAAGAAATGCTTCTTTCGATTCATCCTGCGGGCAGCGATCGTAAACATCTTTCGCTACTTTAACGAGCGTGTCAAGCCCTACAAGATCAGACGTCCTGAAGGTGGCCGATTTCGGACGACCGAGAACAGGTCCGGTCAGTTTGTCTACCTCATCAACAGTATATCCATCCCTTTCCACCAGATGCAGAAGCGACATGATTGAAAATACTCCAACCCTGTTTGCAATAAATGCTGGGGTATCCTTGCAAAGCACCGTTGTCTTGCCAATAAATACATCTCCGTAATTCATCAGAAAATCTATGACATCGCTGTCAGTATCGGGACCGGGAATGATCTCGAGCAGACTCAGGTATCTCGGCGGGTTGAAGAAGTGAGTTCCGCAGAAATGTTTTCTGAAGTCATCGCTTCTGCCTTCGGCCATCAGTTGTATCGGTATGCCGGAGGTATTTGAAGTAACGAGCGTTCCTTTTGTCCGGAACATTTCGACCTTTTCAAAGATGGTCTTTTTAATGTCGAGGTTTTCGATCACGGCCTCAAGGATCCAGTCGCACTTAACCACATCCTTAAAATCGTCGTCGAAATTTCCTGTCCTGATCCTCTTTGCAAATGTTTTTTTATAGAGCGGCGAAGGATTGGACTTGATAGCCGATTGAAGGGCGTTATTGACAATTTTATTTTTAACAAGAGGTGAATCTGCCGTCAATCCTTTTTTTGCTTCTTCATCTGTAACATCCTTCGATGAAATATCAAGCAACAAAACATTGAGTCCGATGTTGGCGAAATGACATGCGATACGGCTGCCCATAATTCCACTGCCGAGTACAGCCACGTTTTTAATTATTCTTTTCATAATTGATTTTCCCCGCCCCCAGACTATACCGTCACAGCTTCTTCGCCGTATATTTCACCGATACAGGATTTATATTTTTCACTGATGATTTTCCTCTTTAGTTTCAGAGTTGGCGTGAGTTCGCCGCTGTCGATCGTCCATTCTTTATCGAGCAGCCTGAATTTTTTTATCTGCTCGGTATTGCCAAAATCCCTGTTAAAGTCAGTGACGTCCCTCTGAATTCTCTCGATGACTTTTTCGTTCCGGACAACATTTTCATTCGAGGTGAAGTCTATTCCGTTCTCATCGCACCATTTTTTAAGATGCGAAAAATCCGGAACGATCAGAGCGGAAGCAAACTTCTGGTTCTCGCCAATCACCATGATCTGCTCTATGAAGAGCGACTCCTTGAACTTGTTCTCGATGGCCTGCGGCGCGACGTATTTTCCGCCCGATGTCTTGAAGATCTCCTTTTTCCTGTCGGTGATCTTCAGAAATCTCCCTTCCACCATTGTGCCTATGTCGCCGGTATGAAAATAACCTTCCTTATCAATGACTTCGGCGGTGAGATCGGGACGTTTAAAATAACCGGCCATCACGTTCGGGCCCTTGCAAAGGATCTCGCCGTCATCGGCAATCATTACCTCTACTCCTTTTATGACGGGACCTACTGTACCGAACCGAATCCCGTTTGGTTCAAGGTTGTTGACGGCGATAACGGGAGAGGTCTCGGTGAGGCCGTAACCTTCAAGCACGGGAATCCGTGCAGCCCAGAATACTTTTGCAAGACGAGGCTGCAGTGCAGCTCCTCCGCTGATGATGACCTTCACCTCGTTACCCAGTGCGGCTCTCCATTTCGAGAAGACGAGTGCATTCATCACCTTTAATTCCGTCTCATACATGAAACCGTTTTTGCCGTTGAATTCATATTTCAGTCCGAGATCAACAGCGCGGAAGAAAAGCTTCTTCTTTATTCCCTTCTGCTCTTTCCCCTTGCTCATGATCTTATCGAATACTTTCTCAAGCAGCCGCGGCACGGTAGAGAAAATGTGCGGCTTCACTTCCCTGATATTGTCGGCTATCTTGTCCATGCTCTCGGCATAATAGATCGAAACGCCGTTGTACATGTAGAGATAGGTGAGCATTCTTTCATAGCTGTGACAGAGCGGGAGAAAGCTGAGGGCACGATGACGTGAATCGCATGGACAAAGTCCTTCGCAGGCGATCACGTTGCTGACGATATTATTGTGTGCCAGCATTACACCTTTCGGCGTGCCCGTAGTTCCGGATGTATATAAAATGGTAGCGACTTCGGATGGATTTATTGAGTCGCTTATTTCTTTGAGTTTTTCTGAATCGCCGTCGGAAGTTCCTTTGGATATAATTTGCATCCAGTTTGGAACTCCTCTTATTTCATCGAATGTATATACTTCGCGGACCGATGGAACCTTTGAACGGACAGAATTGATTTTCTTATACAGGTTTTCATCGCCGGCAATGACCATTTTAGCCTGGCAATCGTTGAGGATAAATGCGATCTCGATTTCCGAGAGCGTGGTATAGATCGGCACGTTGATCATTCCTGCCAGCTGCATGCCGATATCGGCCATGTTCCATTCGGGGCGGTTGGCAGAGATAATTGCGACGACGTCGCCTTTATTCAAACCGGCACAAAGCAATCCCATCCCAAACTTTTCCGCCTGGCTTATGAATGTCTCTGTAGAATATGCAATCCACTTGTCCTTCTCCTTGGCATAAACAGAATCCGGCTTTGGATTCTTTTCCTTCTGGTAATATATGATATCGAAGATCCTTCTGAGCACTTTCAATAAAGGTATTGAGGAATTATTTTATAAGTAGAAACATTCAGTTTTTGCAAAAACCCTTCTCGTTATTCCGCCAAAATAATCTTTTTGATTGAAATGCTTCAGCAGTGTGTAAAAAAATTATACTTCTCTTTTTAACATGGTACACATCTATTGGTACAAAGTATAAAGTACAAAGTACAAAGACTTCTGTTAACAGTCGCATGCGCTTAAATACCTATTCTTTCTATATTCTGCTTTGTACTTTGCACTATCTTTCCTGCCCATGATTTTTCACAATGATTTTACCAGAGAATTAAACCTACGCTATCCGATCGTGATGGCGCCTATGTTTTTAGTAAGTAATGTCGACATGGTCAGAGAGGCAATGCGGTCGGGCATACTGGGTTGTTTTCCTTCGTTGAATTTCCGTGAAAATGACGACCTGGCTAAAACCCTTCGCTCGCTCAATGAAATTTCAGAATCACAAAAGGATTCTCCGGGGAAGTATGGAATGAATCTGATTGTCCAGAAGGCGAATCCGTGGTTTTCCAGACACCTGAAGCTCTGCGTTGAATTTAAAGTTCCGGTGGTGATTACGTCACTTGGAAATCCGAAGGAGACAATTGACGCAGTGCATGGTTATGGCGGAAAAGTATTTTGCGATGTTACCAACACGGAGCATGCACAAAAATGTTTCGACCATGGCTGCGACGGTTTTGTTGCGGTTGGCCAGGGTGCGGGTGGCCATGCCGGTCCATTCCCGCTCATACTTTTAGTCGAATCTCTCAGAAAAAAATTCCCTTCCAGGTTTATTCTCGCAGCAGGCGGAATAGCAAACGGCCGGGGTTTGCTCTCTGCCCTTTCCGCAGGGGCATCGGCCGGATATTGCGGGACGAGGTTCATTGCGAGTACGGAAGCAAATGTTTCCAAAGAATACAAGGATGCTATATTAAGCTCGGGCATGAAGGACATCGTAATGACCGAGCGCATAAGCGGAACTCCGTGTACGGTGATCAATACCGATTTTGCGAAGAAGATCGGTCTAAGGCAGAATGCTTTCGAGAGGTATATGAGCCGCAATCCGAAGACGAAGAAATATTTCAAGATGCTCGTGCAGCGCAGGGGATTCCAGTGGCTTGAGGACGCCGTTAAGCCGGGCAATTACAATAACCTATGGTGTGCGGGACAGACGGTAGAAATGATCGATGATATAATGCATGTGAAAAATATAGTAGAAGAAATGATGAATGAGATGCATGACGCGTATTCGGAATTCAGAAAATACTTCGAATGATCAAGGCATACCGGGTTTCGATAGCAGTCGTCTGTTTCCTGTTCTTGTCATTATACCTGGTACTCAGTTTTAACTGTAGGCTTTCCAGCGACGATTTTTATTACCTGGGATTGCATAACGAATTCGGCGCATGGGGCGGAATGGCGCATCAGTATTTTAAATGGAGCGGCCGGTGGGCGGCACACTGGATTGCTTGCGCATTGATAGGCGCTTACAGGAATTTTTGGTTTTTGCCATTAATAACTTTGTCGACTCTGACGGCACTGATATTTTCTATCCGGGGAATTCTAACAGACGTAATCAGCAAATATGGTTATATAACCAAGCCAGATTCGTTATTGATTTCGCTGGCTATCGTCGCTACTTTTTTCTTCACATCGTATGGAATCGGCGAGAGCTGGTTCTGGTACATCATCATCATCACTTACATGTGGAGCATCATCGCATTCATAATTATTCTCAACATGATTTTCCGGGAGGGCAGGCTGATCAATTATGTCATGGTTGTGCTTGCCGGGTGTTTCATCGGAGGAGCGTCAGAGTCGTTTGCGATGATTTTCATTACAGTCCTGTTGTTAATTTTAGGGTACAGAATCTCCCCTCTTAAATATTCTTACAGCGAAAGCGTCAACAAGAAATTAATCTTTGCTATTGCAATCATTACCATCTCGCTTGCAGTTTCCGCATTTGCTCCGGGTACGGGAGTAAGGAATTCATTGCTGCCCTCGGTAACGATAAGCGGTAAAGTATTTATCACGGCAAAAGCCTTTATAAAATACTTCGTACGCTATCTTCCTCAAAAAATATTGTGCTTTCTTTTTCTTTTATCGCCGATTGTTTTTTTCGGGATGATGTTCAGAAAAAATGTGAACAGGAAGATTAACTATGCTTATACCCTAAGAATATTGTCGGTCCTTTATCCGGCCGGATTAATTATTCTTTTTATTCCCACCTGTTTTATACTTGGAGAAACGGGGCCTGACAGAGCGCTTTCGATTGTATCACTCTACACTGTAATAATTTTCGGCATTCTTTTTTTTCTGCTCGGCACACTTATCGAAAACAAACCGGTCACCGCGATTCTGATCGTAATGAACATTCTGACCTCCGTTTATATTTTCTTTGAAATGCTGGAACAAAAACGAATTGCATCTTCTTTTTCTTCTGCGTACGACAACAGGCTGATATATTTAGAGTCGATGAAAAACGATTCGTCCGTTCATATCATAGGTCTTCAAAAATTACCCGATCACGGCATGTTATATCACGAGGAGATTTCCGCTGATACGGCCTATTTTGTGAATCAGCACATCAGGTATGGTCTCGGACTGAAGGCGGCGGTCGTTCTGAAAAATACGGATTGAGATTCTCAGTCAAAACAGGTTAATCACGTATTGATTCAAGAGATTTTTTTCTACACCTTTATAATTAAAATCCTGCTCATGAAAATAAGACTACTCGCCGCCGCAATTATTCTGGTTTTTTCAGCGCCTCCCGTGAAATCGCAGGTGACTGAAAATGTACAATTCGATAGTTATGTGAGTCCGACGAATAACGATCTCACTAATCATTTTTATGGCATACTGCAGGGACTGGTTGCAGTTCCAATTGGTGGCATTACCGGAGGATGCCTGCAGTCGCCCGATTCCAATAATTGGGGGAATGACAATTCGCGGTATTGCTCAAAGATCCTGTCTACGCCAGATTTCACGAGCGTAATCACTATGTGTTTTAAATATGATTCGACTATGGTAATGCCCGGTTTTGGGGAAAGAGCGGCGTCGATCTGGATGGTACCGCACACTGACCCGAATCATTATGCCGTATTCTCTGTTACCAATCAGAAAAAAATAGCAATACTGACCTATGGGGCATTTTCGGAATCCTCAGTGATGAACCTTCAACACGACCACTGGTACCAGTTTTTCGCCACCTATTTGCCAGATGTGGCTGTTAACGGTCAGATGTTACTTCTGGGAGAATTGATGGACCTCGGCACATCAGGCACAGCACCTCCCATACTAGTCACTTCTCAGTATCAAATTACGAACGATACAATCCTGTATAACGATGATGCGATAGAAGTTTCGATTACCGGCGCAAGAAAAGGAGGCGGAGCATATATCGATAATTTCGAGTTTCAGTCGTTCAAGAGTGCGGACAGTTGCCTGACGAGTGAGGTTAATGATATTTTGAATGACGAATTTAAGATATACTTACAAATGGATAAACTCATCATATCCGGAAATAACATTTTGTACCGGAACTGCTTCATGTCTGATGCTGTTGGATGTATCGTAAAGAAATCTGTTTTAGATTCCGAGAATAGTATTGATGTCTCAGATCTGAGAGATGGAGTTTATTGCGTTAGTTTTGTTCAGGACGGCTTTACAATTTCGAAAAAGATTCTCTTAATAAAATAAAATAATTCTATTTAAACGGAAACGAATTTCGGGGGATCGAAGGAGAATTCATATTATTCCACCCCCATACAGGAAGAACAAATACATCGTTACTTTTGATTGTATAGCCAGGAATGCTAAACATAATGGGAACAACCACTTCGGAACGAACCTGTGTTTTCCCTTCACTTGCGGGCTTAAAGTAGGTTTTGTCCATTGCAGCAGTAAAAATGTGATTGACCAGACTATCGCATGCAGGATCGACACCTTTTATGATTTCAACCTTAGAAACTAATCCATTATTTTCTACTATGCAGCGTATGAGGACGATCCCTTGTTTATCATTCAATATTGAAGAATTAGGGTATCTTTTCGGATTGACATAATCCTTATTTAGTTTTGATCTGTATAATTCAGAATTGTTTTCACACAACTGATATATCCTGCCGTTGTCATCATCAAAGTAAGATTTAAACAGCTGATTTTTTCTGAATTCTCTGAAAATTTTACGCTTCATTATTATATCATAAAATACATCTTCTCCATTTCCATTTTCATCCAGTTTATTTTTCCCCTCTTCACTTCCAACATAGCTATAAATCAGTTTATCCGATTTTGTTGAATATTCATAATGAGTTTTGCCATTAGGAAAACAAACCGACTTTGACAGTAATTTGTCATTCAGATAGGACGCTTTTTTACGAATTGTTCCATCTTTATTATACCATTCAAAATTACCGTTCCTTATCATTGGCTGAAAAGAAGAGAATTGACCAAGAGAGTACGGGACACCGTCTCTGAAAAAATATTTAATTGTGATTACAGAATCGTTGATTGAAATCACTTCTGAATACCAGCATTTGTTATCGTCATTTTCAGTTTCGTTCCATGAGGAGTTATACCATGTTTTCTCGTGCCGGTTAAATTTAAGGGTGAACTTAAGAATTTTGGCCATCGACGCGATGTCAACAGCATTGTATTTTGCTTCATCAATTCCTTTTAAAATCATTTGTGACTCATGAAATATTTTTTTTGAAAGTGAATTGAATTTATTGTGACCTGTAGGGAATGTTATAAATTTTTCCGATGTATCCGTTTTCAAAAGATATGATGTTACGTAATTCCTTCCGGAACGAATATGTCTATAAAAAGTCAATCCGTCAAATCGTTCAATGACCTGTGCAAATTCGCGCTTGTCCGAATGCGCCATACTAAAATCTCCCTCGTAGTCAAAGTTGCTGATAACAGTGAATGAATCTGTTCCAACTACATAGGCAGAGCATAAATCCGCATCAAGTAATGAAACCGGACTGATTCCATCCCTGATATATTCAAAGCTGGTCTCCATATCATATTTTCTGATATATCCATCAATTCGTTTTCCTTCCAGGTCATAATAATGTGCAGGAATAAAATTCTTTTCAACATTTGCTATAAAACCCAGTGGCGGCTCAGATCGGTAATCCGAATCGATAAAACCATTGATCAATTTTGAATTGCAATCGATAAAATAACCAGTTTGCCTTTGAAGCTCCTCCTGAGAATAAGTGTCAAATGAGGACAATAAAAAAACAATAAAAATGAGTTGTAATTTGCTTAACATAGTTGCAAAAAAATAAAATTTTTGTGACCGGCAGTTACGCGTCTTCGAATTTAAACTATAAATTCTATCACTTGATTTGATAATCAAACAGAATAGTTTCGTATAAGTTTTCAATCGTAAACCTATGAATTCTGATAGTTAATTGAAAGTTGCTCATTCCATAGTGTTATTATTAACCGCCTTAAAAACAAAACCAACTGTTTTATGCTTTTTAGCATCTACTAACAGAGGAAAGTCACTTTCCGAAACGTGAATCTTTTACGACCAACATTTATAATATACCGAATGCTTAAAAAAACCATTGTTTTTAATTGCCCCTCCCGGCATTGCTTGCAATGCTTACAATTTATAAAATGAGTCTTTTTACTGACATATGATTTAAATCATATGAATGAAAATTTTCATTGAGAAAAAGGAACAGTTATCAACTCAGTCAAATTATGTTCTTCAAATGAAGTTTTTTATAAGAATTATCATAGCAAAGTCATAAGACCTACATTTGCCACGGAGTTTTTAGCACACACTAAAAAGTTTTCCAAATAACCGGAATTTACTGCTACTTCCGGTAAAGACAAGCTCTCTGTTATATCAACATAAACACAAAATGATTAAAAAACTATTAATTGCGATTGTCCCATTGGGACTTTTAGTGGTCCTTACCGGAAGTATGATGGATGATAATGGTAAGGCCGGAAGAACAGGATCTCCGAACGAAAATCCCTGTACTACGAGCTGTCATAACACTTATGCACTGAATTCAGGTCCGGGATCGATTTCAATCCAGAGTCAGGGCATGACGAATTTCGTGTATACACCGGGACAGGTATATGCAATGAGCGTAACCGTATCACAAACCGGTGTAGGGCTCTTCGGAGTCGGGATTGAGGCGCTCACTTCAACTAATAACAATGCCGGTACGCTGACTATCACGGATGCGGCTTCTACGCAGATTAAAACAGCGACGGTGAGCGGCATTTCGAGAAGAAACATTGTGCATAAATTAAACGGAGGCCTGAGTTCAAATTCCAAAGTCTTCAACTTCAGCTGGACTGCTCCAGCGGCAGGTACCGGAAACGTCACCTTCTATTTTGCGGGCAATGCATCGAATTCCAGCGGAACGGATGCCGGCGATTACATCTATACAGGCTCGCAGGTAATTACCGAAGCATGTGTAACACCGGCCCAGCCGGGAACTGTTACCGGAAACGCTACGGTGTGCAGCGGCGGGATGGAAACTTACTCGATCACTGCTGTTGCTGGCGCAACGGGATATACCTGGACCCTTCCTTCGGGATGGAGCGGAACATCAACAACCGAATCAATCTCGGTTACTGCAGGCAGTACTTCTGGAGACATAACTGTTACTGTGGATAATGCTTGTGGCAGCAGCACTCCGGCTACTCTAACCATTACAGTTAACACTGTGCCTGCACAACCCGGATCAATTTTCGGCAGTAATGCCGTCTGCGCCAATTCGCAACACACTTATAATATTTCCCCGGTAGCCGGTGCCAGCTCCTATTCATGGACGCTTCCTGGCGACTGGACAGGGACTTCAACTTCGGAGTCCATTTCAGTTACAGCGGGAGTCATGTCAGGAGATGTAATGGTTACAGCTAACAACGGCTGCGGAGCAAGTCAGTTCACAACCCTGACAGTTACAAACAATCCTCTTCCTCAGCCGGTAATTGATATTAATTCGTCAACCGGTACGGATACATTATATACCACACTTTCCGGCATCGGGTATCAGTGGTATTACAATGGCTCTGCAATCACCGGAGCTACCTATTCAATGTATGAGCCGACTCAGAACGGCAATTATGTGGTTGAGGTAACTGACGCAAACGGTTGCACAGGATCGTCGCAGATATTTTCATTGCTCAACCTTGGCGTAAATCAGCTTAAAGGATCCGGGTCAATGAGCATCAAATGGAATTCTGCAACCGGAAAGCTTTTTGTAAATGCAAATGATAAGGCAGTAAGTTCTGTTTCGATCGTTGATTATTCAGGCAAGGTTATATTAAATTCCAAACTTGATAATGCAGGAGAAGAGATTGACCTGAATGCATTGCCTGATGGAGTTTATTTTGCAGTTGCAAATAATGGATCCGTAAACAGATTTGTGATCACACGGTAAATATTGAGTAAATAGTTTTCAAAGCCATGAATTCCTAAGAGTTCGTGGCTTTTTTACATGGAGGAATTGAGGTTTGACACAGAGGCACCGAGAATCGGAGGAAATGAGAATGTGGGAAAGCAATGGATGAATAGAGGTTTGACACTGAGGCACCGGGAATCGGAGGATATGAGAATGTGGGAAAGCAATGGATGAATGGAGGTTTGACACAGAGACATCGGGAATCGGAGGAAATGAGAATGTGGGAAAGCAATGGATGAATAGAGGTTTGACACAGAGGCACCGAGAATCGGAGGAAATGAGAATGTGAGAAAGCAATGGATGAATGGAGGTTTGACTCAAAGGCACAGAGAATCGGAGGAGATGAGAAAATGAGAAGCAAGATCAGGTAGTGTAATTCAATTCGCAGTTCTGTTACCTAAAAATAAAAACAACTTATCCCAATCAGTTTTTCGAAAAGTAATGGTAAGCCAGAGCAGGATGCAAAACATATATGTCGGGTTCGGGTTATCAAAAAAAGAGTTGTAAATATTGGACAGCAATTGCCTGGCGCCGTCACCGGGAAAATTCAATTCCGGATAGCGGAAGATTGTGTCTGACAGGAAAAGCTTCAGACGGAGCAATAAAATTAAATAAAGCACGAGAGTGGAAATGAACCATGCGAGGACTTTTCTTCCGGCGTTCACAGGCGATGCGAAGATCAGCCCGGAGATGAGCGCCAGCGGAATGAACCAGGAAAGTTGAAAACTGAAGTCGCGTTGGATGCCGTGTATTTTCCCGTTCTGGTCTACCGCTGCCTTGTTACAGACAATGATATTCGTATCGTATTTCTTGCCCGCCATTTTTGAGAAACGCGCTTCACCGGTTTTTTCAAACCGGTGAAAAATTCCCGCCGCATGCTCCCTCATCATCCGCACGCAGCCGTCTGCAAAAGGGAAAACCGGCAGCACCAGGACGAAATAAATGATGAGGAACTTCAACGGGAAAAGAAAAACTATTTTATTTCTCCACATAACCGGATTTTATTTTTTTTTATTCCCTGCCACCTGGAAGCCGAAGCAGCCGATGGCCAGCGCGATGAACACCGCCTGCCACACCAGCCCGTGAATGATCTCGAACGAACCGGGGTAATACCGCTGGATCAGGAAGAGGGAAACGATTCGCAATATGTTCACCGCGAATAAAAACGAGATGCCCATTATCACTCCCCTCACCTTGTACCGGATCGGCGACGGAAAAGAAATGACGGCCGAAGCGAATAGCGCCATCGGCTCCAGTGCGTCGCAGCCCAGACCTACCACGATGCTCGCAGCCGGAGATACTATGTTGTTCCCGACAGGATTCGTATCCTGCCCCAGGAGGTTCAGAAAAAAACTCGACAGCCTTGCATTCAGTGAAAGCTCCCTGCCGAATAGATATTCATTGAACAGTCGCGAATGCAGGAAGACGTAGAACGAAGTCATCAGCACTGCAAATGAAACCAGGAAGAGGGCGACAGGATGGCGTTCAATCCATCCTGTCGCTCTTACATTTATCTGCGGGTTTCTGCTCCCGCGATTTTTTCCAGTTGGTTTCATCAATCAGAATCAATCTTTCGATGGGGCTCTGTTATGATGTAAACAAGCACGGAGAGAATCAGCGCCGTGATCATGCTTCCGAATGCGTCAACCGACGTAACGGATCCGTTTAGAAATTTCTGAATTCCCAGGAAGGCCGCAGCAGCGCCTATGCATAGCATGAGCATCCGGACATACCTGGCGTTCCTGAACCGGGTAACCAGGCTGTTGTTATCATCTGTGTATCCTGCTAAAGCCAGCTGTCTCTTACGAATGAAGATGATGCTTGTAGTTAAAAGTATAAGGGCGAAGATAATTATTCCCCACTGGGAGAGCGTCGGGATTGTAAAAGTATCGCAGACGTTCAGTGTCGCTGATCCGTCAGATGCGGCGGAAAGCTGGACGTATACATGGGCGGTGGCATTCACCGCAAGCGTGGCTGGAAAATATGCGCTGCCTGACGTCGGTGTAAAAGAAGTGTTGGCATTGTCCACCGCAAGTCCCGCAATGGTGCTCCCGGCGGATGGCGTTATCGAAAGGTTGGAGATCGGATGCGTAGTGGTGTTTGTGATGTCGGTGCTTACGAATGCGACTCCGGTCGGAACCTCAACTAAAGCACAGAGTGCGTTGTCGTTCAGGTTGTATACTGCACACAGGTCGTATTCCTTTCCGTTATGTTTTTCGGAAAAGCAGACTTTGATCTTGGTGTTCGGATCGGTGGTTGGGCCAGTCAGGGTAATATCGACGGTGACGACATCGTTATTTTCTATCTGCGGCTGATTATCCGGGATGATCGTCGTCTGGCTTGGTCCAGCAGGACCAGCATTATCGGTTTCCGCCCCGTCGAGAGTTCCGTTGTGATTGTCATCCACATGATCAGGTGGATTAGTATGATGATGCCCCTGAGTATCCGTATGATCAACGTCGGATATGTCCAGCCCGGTAATATCCGCTCCCGGGGGAAGTGTCGCCGGCGGCGGATTGGGATTTGGAGTTGACGAATAGATGGTAACCGTGACGTTGTTTACCTTTTTGCCAGTTGTGTTTTTAATCTGAACCGAGCGGTTGGCTCCCCCGGCGCCAATGGTTATGTCGGCGCATCCCTGGGGCACGGGCGTTTGGGCGAATGCATCCGCCAAAACAAATAACAAAATCAATTCGATGAATAATAGTTTTTTCATTTTAAGTTCTCCTTAAGTTTTAAAAGTTAGATACACTGTTAACCGGATTTTTTTCCGATAGCTAACGGGTCGAAAGCCCGGCCGCAATAAGTCAAATGAGAATGGTATAAATCGATTCAATGAACTAGTACTTACCAGCCTGAAAAATGATTTTTTAAAATGGTGCGATTTCAAAGTTTGATTGATATCTGAATTTTTCCTGCAATCGATTGTGGTGAAACAGACATCTCATTAAGTACAATTTATCTTTAGAATATTGTCCGGATAATTTTTGATGCATGCATCCGGAAAGACGTGAGGGCATTTCATCTGCGGGAAACTGATGCGCAGATGGAATAGTCACGACATGACGATATAAATCTTTGACAGAAGTTTATTTCGCTAATTCCTGATTTGAAGCATGACACCTTAATCGTTCCGCTAACGTCGCAAACGCTCCTTACCGTATAACAACCGGTAAAGGAGCAGTGCCTTGTTGGAAGCGGATGGTGAAAGAGTAAACATGGGCTTTTATTATAAAAATTTTATTGAAGCTCTTATCCTGTATCAAATGTATAATAATAAAATCCTGATTTGCAAGTACGATGAAAAAAAATTATACTATCGCATAAAATGGTGCAATTTCTTTATTTGTATTCTGTAAATTATTTGCACTTCTGCATTACGCAGTGTACGCTGTGCAGGATTTGCAATCCTGCACCCATACAGTTCACATTTCCTTTCCGCTGTTCAGGATTTGTAATCCTGCACCTGTTAACTCGCTGTGCAGGATTTGTAATCCTGCTAACGCTGTGCAGGATTTGCAATCCTGCACCCATACAGTTCACATTTCCTTATTATAAAATGTTTTTTATAATAATGAAGTTCATCATTCGCGTTTTTCTGCCGCCCGCTAAATATAAATTTGCAATCAAACAACTTCAAATGCGCACCGGGCTTCACTATAGCATCAGACCTGAGAAGTCATACTTCATGACAATGACAGTCGTTGATTGGATTGACGTATTTACAAGGCTGAATCATAAACTTCTATTAATAGATTCACTAAGATATTGCCAAGAAAAAATGGGTTTGAATATCTTCGCCTGGTGTCTTATGCCGAGTCATCTCCATATGATTGCCAATACGAAACCTGAATTTGAACTTGCAAATGTTATTCGTGATTTCAAAAAATTTACTTCAAAGAACATTGTGAAACAAATTATATCGGAGTCAGAGAGCAGAAGAGAGTGGATGCTTGAACGCTTTTATTTAAATGGTAAAGACAACAGGAAGATAAAGAACTACAAATTCTGGCAGGATGGAAATCATGCAATAGAAGTGTACAGTGAACATGTAACATGGCAGAAAATTAATTATATTCATCAGAACCCGGTAGTAGAAAAAATTGTTTGTAAAGAGGAAGATTATCTTTTTAGCTCAGCGAGGAATTATTACAACTTACCAGCTTTATTGCACGTCGATTGCATTGCGCCGCCTGTAATAACCGCCGGAATGCCGGGGTTTTATAAGACTGATCTTGATTGAATATGCAGGTGCAGGATTGCAAATCCTGCACAGCATGTGGTGCGAGATTGCAATTGTTGCATAGCGAACGGGTGCAGGATTATAAATCCTGCACAGCGTGATTTAATATAGGTGCGTGATTGCAAATCCTGCACAGCGTGATTGCAAATCCTGATGATTTTGCAAAGAATCATAATACATTTGATGTTGATGAGGATTTAATAGTTCAAGAATCTAATGGCAGAGGAAATAAACGATATGGGGCGCAAAAACACACTGAAGGACCTCCAAATACTGAATCAAAAATCGAAAAACAATGGATATCAGATCGGACATATTACTTTAGCGAGACTCCAGGTTGGACATTTTATTATGATGGATGTGGGATCGATATAAATGGAAATCAGAGAACTTATTATAGGTGGAGAGAAGTATTTATTCCAATAATAACACCAGATGTAGGAAGAATTATACCTGTTGCTGGCCAATGGTCGGAATATATGGACAGTTTAAGGCAAGGTTTAATAAATCCAACATTCTTCAGTAGATCAATAATAATTAATATAATTGATACTACTCTAGGTCCGAGAAAGAGACGACCCTAATAGCACCATGATTAAGAGGATTTTAGTTATTTGTATTTTGATAAATTTTGTGAGCGCACAAAGTCTTGATTCTGAAAAAGTAATTATTTGGTCAAAAGATAGAAAATTGAAATGGTCTGACTATAAAGGTTTTTTAGAAGAAAATACACCAATTGCCGCTTTATCTTGGATCGGCCTTGAATATAAAGTAATTAGCTATTCAACTGAAAAATATTTACTTGCGATTAATGCAATATTTAATTGTGAAGAATTAGGAATATGGATGGAAAAAACAAATGATCAAATTCTAAAACATGAACAATTGCATTTTGATATTGGCGAAATTTATGCAAGAAAACTTAGAATGAGATTGCTAAATTCGCAAAATATTTTTACGCATCCTGTAATGTTTGATTCACTAGAAAAATATTGTGATTTTTATAGTGATTCATTAAAGGATTATCAAAGTAGATATGATGAGGAAACGAGGGGTTCTCTAAATACTGTAAATCAAGAAAAATGGAATAACGAAGTCAAAAACAATTAAATGAATTAAAAAAATATGAGTATAGATTTATTAATATTTATGTGAATAACAATAAATAAGTTTATTATTTAGTCTGAAAATAAATTATAATATTCATCATTGGCTTGTTGCATTAAAGTTTTATTTTGTAGTAGCTTTGTTTCCCACACTGTTCAGGATTTGCAATCCTGCACCCGCATATTCAATCAAAATCAGTCATATAAAACCAAAGAGTTACATGACGTGAGAGTATTCCTCACCACACCTTCTCCCCCCACTTATTCAATTAAAACAGTCTATTAAAACTTAATGCAGGCGGTACAATACAATCAATGTGTACAATAATAAGTAAATTGGAAATGTAGCGGATTTTGTATGGGTGCAGGATTGCAAATCCTGCACAGCGTGTAAAGCAATTGTTGCATAGCGAACGGGTGCAGGATTATAAATCCTGCACAGCGTGATTACAAATCCTGCACAGCGTGATAAATGTAATTTTAAATTTTCTGCTAATAATCTTTTCAAATTAATGGTAGTGTAAAGAACTTTGTGTAAACATCATTTTAATCAGCTGTTGAAAGGTTGACAGTATCAAATAAATTACTAACCTTTAAACAACAGCAAAATGGAAGAAAACAAAAATCCATTAGATCTACCAAAGAACTTCTTCAAGCAGTTTAAAAGTAAAGAAGAGTTCCAAGATTTTTTTCAAAATCTATTTAAGCAAGGTGTTCAGGAAATGCTCCAGGGTGAGTTAGATGAACACTTGGGCTATAAAAAACATAGTCCGGATGGGTACAACTCCGGTAATTCGCGGAACGGTACAAGTAAGAAGAAAGTAAAGACTGAATCACTGGGAGATATGGTTTTAAATATCCCTCGAGATCGTAAATCGACTTTTGAACCCAAGCTTGTTCCGAAGCATCAACGAATGAGTGATAAGATCGAAGAAGTTATTGTAGGAATGTATTCCCGTGGAATGACAACTCGCGACATAGAAGATCAAGTCAAAGAAATTTACGGTGTGGAAGTCAGTGAAGGGACGATCTCAAATGTCACCAACCGGTTAATTGATAACATTAAGCAATGGCAGATTCGCCCTCTTGAACCGGTTTACTTTGTAGTATGGATGGATGGAATATCCTTAAAGATCCGGAGCAATGGAAAGGTGATTAATAAAACTATTTTCCTTGTAATAGGACTTAATAAGGAAGGCATGAAAGAGGTATTGGGCATGTGGATCAATGAGACAGAGAGCGCTTCATTCTGGCTCACTGTATTGACTGATTTAAAAGCCCGTGGTGTGGAAGACATCTTGATCGCTTGTACCGATAACCTCAAAGGATTTACCGATGCTATAAAATCTTCCTTCCCTAAAACTCTAACTCAGCTCTGTGTGGTCCATCAAATCCGTAACAGCTGCAGGTATGTTGTATGGAAGGATAAGAAGGAATTTGTAACCGATCTAAAAGCCGTATATGCTGCACCTAATCAGGAAGCAGCTGCAAACGCTCTGGATGAGTTCGAAGTAAAATGGGGTAAGAAATATGGCTACGCAGTACAATCCTGGCGAAACAATTGGGAAGACCTTACTCACTACTTCCATTTTCCACAAGAGATCCGCCATATCATTTACACGACAAACGTCATTGAAAGCCTCAACAGCGGAATCCGGAAATATACTCGCTCGAAGAATATTTTTCCAGATGATTCATCAGCAATGAAAGCGGTTTATCTTGCTATAAATAATCTGGAAAAAAAATGGACCCAGACAATCCGAAATTGGGGTGCCGTATTAAATCAGTTTATCATTATTTTTGAAAACCGTTGTCGACAATAAATGGCTGTGAGAAATGGTGTTTACACAAAATTATTTACAGGCTCAAATTAACGAATAACAGCAACCTGTAAACTATTCAAACAACTTTTCTGAGCAGAAGACTGATTACCTCCGAATATATAAATTTTATCGTCAACAATTTCCGCTCCTGCATGTCGTCGTGGAATCATTCCTGACTGCTTTATTTCCTTAAATGTTTTTGCCTTAGTATCGAACTTGCCTATATAATATTGATCGGTAAAGTCGAATAGGGTAAATATATCTGTTCCATTAGCTACAATCGAATTTGCCGAAATACCCTTAGGTAGTTTTATAGAAATAGACCACTTATCTTTTATAAAATCATAAACATCAATTTTACCGTAGACTGATCCATTGTATCCACCAATTACATATAGTTTATCTTCAACCACAACTCCCTGAGCTTCCATCGCATGCTTCATATGAGTTAATTCTGACCATTGTTCAGTTGATGTGTCGAACTTGTAAAGTTTTTTCGAATACCCTCCCGATTGCAAAGCGCCCCCGAAGACATAAATATTATTTTTCCATACAACGCTTCCCGAATTATAAACGGGGTTAGGATTGTCAGTCGAAAACCTGACCGAACCATCTTTTATGTTGACTACTTCCAGTTTATTGTTAAAGGGCATCTCTAATAACCTCGTGAATAATATTTGCAAATAGATTAATTTAATGA
>JADMIO010838884.1_pt1 | contig 64722 bp, 55 predicted proteins | sample 8958161 | NCBI WGS metagenome assembly JADMIO01 (sample SAMN16585339, study PRJNA669376) | soil metagenome | isolation source: Crop rotation soil | place: USA: Cullars Rotation, Alabama | collected 2011 | reverse complement strand
AGGATTACAAGATTTTCAGGATTTACATGTAAATCCTGAAAATCTTGTAATCCTGTCCAACATCACACCTGCAACAGGCGTCTATAAAGAATCACACCTGAAGCAAGCCGCGCCGGATTGCGATTGTTACGGCGTGGGTTCGATCCTTGGCCTGGAGTTTATCCAGCAGATGCTTGATGTGGTAGTTGACCGTGGTCTCCGCGATCGCGAGCTCGTCGGCGATTTGCTTGTTGCGAAAGCCGTCGCGAATGAGGCGCAGCACTTCCATCTCGCGTGTCGTTAGATCCTCATCACACATGTGTTCGGCAAGACGCACTGCGACTTCAGGGGAAACGCGCCGTTGGCCTGAATGAACCGATCGGATAACGTCAAGCAGCTCGTTGCCCGGCATGCTCTTCAGAATGTATGCCGAGGCCCCGGCTCGTAACGCACGTTGGATCTCGCCATTGCAATCCAGCGTCGTCAACATGATGACGCGCGCCTGAGGAAACTCACCGCGGATCCCAATCAACGCGTCTATTCCATCGCTGCCAGCCAACCGTACATCCATGAGCGTGATGTCGGGCATGGTCCTGCGAAACTCCGACAACGCCTCGACCGCATTCGTAGCCGCTGCAACGAGAAACATGTCCGGCTGCGAACCGATGATCGTGCTCAAACCCTCGCGAAACACCGGATGATCCTCAACGCTCAAAATGCGAATGGGTTCGACGTCCATAGTTTATGCAGCCTTCGATCGAACTGGCGGAGTTTCTGATTTCGGCAGCTCACTCTCACGGCGCGAGCTCTTACCCGGCGGAGACATCACGAGGGGCAGCACTGCTGAAACCGCCATCACTACAGCAATCACGTGCAACGGACGATAATAGGTCCCGGTACTCTGACGCAGATACGCAATCAACAATGGTCCAACAGCGCTCGCAGTTCCCCACGCCGTTAACATCAACCCGTAAATCGGGCCAACATTCTTCGGCCCGAAGTAATCGGCCGCAAACGCCGGCATCGTTCCGAAGCCACCGCCGTAACACATCAACACAACAAAAGTGAGCACAGTCATGCCTGCAACCATGTTGGCGCGGGCCAATAGCCAGAACAGTAGAACTTGGAGCAGAAACATCACGAGAAATGTCGCGCGCCTGGTAATCAGATCAGAAACCCACGCCCAGAAAACTCTGCCAACTGCGTTGCCAATACTCGCGATACCAACCATGCTCGCCGCGACAACCGCAGTCACCCCCACGAGTTCCTGAAAGAGCGGCGCCTCCTGCGAGATGACCGAGATGCCGGCAAACGTGTTTAGAAAGAGCAACAACCACAACGCATACCACTGCCACGTTCGCAGCGCGCCGGTTAACGTGTAGTCTCCTCCGGCGCGTTGCGACACTTGCGAGGCGGGTGGCGTCCAGCCGGCCGGTCGCCAGCCTTCGGGCGGATTCTGCATGAAGAATGCTGTAACCACTGTGACGATGAGGTACGCGGCGCCGAGATATGCAAACGTATCGAGCACTCCGACACTCTTGATCAAGTACGTCGCCACTGGAGCCGTAATCAACGCGCCTGCTCCAAATCCACCTACCGCTATACCTGCAATAAGCCCACGACGATCGGGAAACCATTTCACGAGCACGGCTACCGGGACGATGTAAGCAAGCCCAAGACCCAGTCCGCCGATCAGTCCATAACTGATGTACAACCACCAGAGTTTGTTTGCAGAGAAGCTCGCCAGAAACACGCCGAGACCGTAAAGCACGCCGCCAGTGATCGCGACGACGCGCGGCCCTTTTCGATTGAGCCACAAGCCGCCGAAGAACGCCGCAACTCCCAGCACAAAGATGCTGATCGTAAAGGTGAGCGTGACTTCAGCGATGGTCCAGCCAAACTGAGTCGCTAGCGGCGTTCGAAAAACACTCCACGCATAGACCGCGCCCAAAGCGATCTGCATGCATATTCCGGCAACGGCGATGATCCATCGATTATGTGTTCCCATCTTCCCTTACCTTGTTAGTCAAATTGCGTCCAAACACTTGCAGCAGATCGCTGAAAGCCGCTAAGCCACGTCGAAAGTCCGTGTCGAAAAACGTTCGCAATAACTTGAAGAGACCGGGTGGCTTTGCCTCTTCGCGATTAGCCTGGACCAGGGCTTTTGGCAAAGCGCTCGTGAAATCACTTAGCAAGTTCGGTTCTACTTCGCCGAGCGCCTTGATCAAGAGCAGTGCGTTTCGTGATGCGCGAATCGATGACGGATCTTTAGCAACAGCAACTGCCTGCTGAACGACAACCTCACCTCCGCCCAACGTTCCGCGCATCAACTCGAGCACGCCCTTGTCGTGCATGAGCTGAAGGACTTCGTAAGCAGCGAGAATCGCCTCCGCATGTTTTGCCGGGACTGCCTGGAGCCGCACTTCCAGCTCGTGTTGGGGATCGCGCGGTGACAGTTTCAATGGTATCGGTTGCGCCATAGTCCCCTCTTGTTACCTCGCCCGCAGCGGTTGGATCTGAAAGAGTTTCGGTCCCGGTAAGCGATAATCAGGACGCCGCCATTTGCGCTCGACTTCAACACCACGTTGCGGCGTGGGATGGCCCCAACGTGAGTTAGTTCTCGGTAGAGGACTCTCACCAACTTCTTCGAAAACAGTCATCTTCACCGCGACTTCTTTGAATGCCGGCGTGTGCGTTACCGGATCGGTGTAGCTGCTTGTCAGTCGGTTGATCGGGTTCTCGACCGAATTCATCGGCACATACAGTTCTTTTCCATGAACGCGATCGGTGACTACCGCACGAACACGAATCTTGCCGTAGCGCGAAGTGAGCTGGACCCAGCTACCGGTCGTAAGATTTCGCTCTGTCGCTAACTCTGGCGAGACTTCAACAAACGTGTCCGGCGTCTTTGCGGCGATTCCCGCAGTGCGATACGTGAGATTGCCTTCGTGAAAATGCTCCAACAGACGACCGTTGTTCACGTGTAGATCAAACTCCGCGTCTGGTTGCTCAGGCGGCTCGTTCCACGTTGTTGGAAAGAAGCGCGCTTTGCCGTCGGGAAACGGAAAGTCTTTCGTGTAGAGCAACGGTTGGTCCGAGCCGTCGGGCGCCACAGGCCACTGAAGCGACTGGTATCCCTCCAAACGCTCATAAGTAACTCCGGCGAACATCGGCGTGAGCGCGGCGATCTCGGCCATCACTTCCGACGGGTGCTGATACTTCCAATCAGCTCCTAGGTGGTTTGCCACGTCGCGAATGATCTGCCAGTCAGGCCGGCAACCATCGAGCGGCTCAAACACCTGATAGAGACGCTGGATGCGGCGCTCGCTGCTCGTAAACGTCCCGTCTTTTTCCAAGCTCGGGGCAGCAGGTAGGACTACGTCCGCATACTGGCAAACGTCGCCGAAGAAGATCTCCTGGATGACGAGGAACTCGAGCTTTGAGAATGCATCGTCAACATAGTTCGCATTCGAATCGACGATGCTCATCTCCTCGCCGATGATGTACATGGCTTTGAGTTTGCCCGCGTGAATGGCGTCAACCATCTGGTGATTGTCGAGGCCTGTTTTCGGCGGCAGTTTAGTTTGCCAGTACTCCTCGAAGCGCCCGCGAATCTCCGGGTTTTCGACCGATTGATAACCCGGGAAGAAATTTGGCATCGAGCCGTTGTCGCTGGCGCCCTGAACGTTGTTGTGTCCGCGCAACGGATACGCGCCGGTGCCCGGCCGCATGTAGTTGCCGGTGACAAGGAGTAAGTTCGAGATCGCGGTGGACGTATCCGAACCCATGCTGTGTTGAGTGACTCCCATGGCCCAGCAGATACACATCGTCTTTGCGTCCGCAATCATGTGGGCCACCTGCTTCAGTGTGTCGATCGATAACCGGCAGCGTTGCGAAGCGAATTCCAGCGTGAAAGGATCGAGACTCTTCCGATATTCAGCGAATCCGTTTACGTGAGCGTCGATGAAGTCGATCTTTGCAAAGCCGTTGTCGATCAGATAACGCGTGATGGCTGACAACCAGATCTGATCGGTTCCGGGTTTCGGGTGGAAGTAAACATCGGCGCGGCGCGCCATTTCGTTCTCGCGCAGATCCGAGACGACCAACTTCAGTCCGTGCAGTTTTTGCGCGCGCTTGATGCGTGTGGCGAGTACCGGATGACTCTCGGCCGTGTTACTGCCGACAATTATGACGAGCTCAGCCGCGGCGATATCGGTGAACGAGCCCGAGTCGCCGCCATAACCGACCGTGCGAAACAGCCCTGTAGTCGCAGGTGACTGGCAATAACGCGAACAGTTATCGATATTGTTTGTACCAACAACAGCGCGCGCGAGCTTCTGCATTAGAAAGCTCTCTTCGTTCGTACACTTAGAAGACGAAATCAGGCCGATTGAGTCTGGACCATTCGCCGCCTTGATTTCATTTAAGCGCCGCGCTACGAGACTCAGAGCCTCTTCCCAACTCGCTTCTCTGAATACGCCGCCTTCCCTAATGAGCGGCTTCGTCAGACGATCTTCGCTATTGATGTGATCCCACGCGAACTTTCCCTTGATACACGTCGAGACGCCGTTCACCGGTCCTTCGAACGGCTCAATCTTCAGAATGTGTCGATCCTTGGACCACACATCGAAGCTGCAACCGACGCCGCAATAAGTGCAGACTGTCTTGGTGCGACGAATGCGCGACTCTCGCATCGCCTCTTCTGCTTCGGAGACGCGCATGACTGTGCCAAAACCCATCTCGGGCTCGAGCCCTTTCACGAGCTCGATCATGCCGTCGAGCGCGGGCTTCGGCAGTCCGGTCAGGAAACCCGCGTGGCCCAACATCGAGGTTTCCATCAAAGCGTTGCACGGGCAGACGGTTACGCAATGACCACACGACACACAACTCGAATTGCCTATCGTCGAGCCGCCGTCCCAGAGCACGCGCGGGTGTGGACTCTCCCAATCGATTGATAACGTCTCGTTGACTTCGAGGTTCTGGCAGGCCTCCACGCAGCGACCACACAGGATGCACTGGTTTGGATCGTAACGATAAAAAGGATTCGTGTTGTCTACGGTGTATGGCTTCGTTTGAAAAGGAATGTTCTGATGTTCAACGCCCAACATCTTCGTCGTGTTGTGCACAGTGCAGTTGCCGTTACTGTTATCGCAAACCGTGCAGTAAAGCAGGTGATTGCTGAGAATCCGATCGAACGCCTCGCGTTGAGCTGCGCTCGCTACCGTGGAATTCGTTGTGACACTCAGACCTGGCGATACTCGGGTGGCGCAAGCCCTGACGAGCTCGCCGTTAATCTCAACCATGCACGTGTCGCAGGTTTGAATTGGTCCAAGCTGCGGGTGATAACAAACGTGAGGTAACTGAACGCCACTGCGATTGATGACGTCGATCAGTAGCTCATCGCTGGATGCCTGCTGACGTACGCCGTCGACTGTGATGGCGAATCGTTGTTTGTATAATCCCTCGGGCACACTCGAGTGACCGTTTGGCTGAGTTTCGCGATTGATGAGTTGAACTGTCTTCAGCATGTCAAAAGCTTCTTCCGTTTTTCTCTGTGCGACCTCTGTGCTCTCTGTGTCTCTGTGGTTTATTCGACCGGAAGATCACCACGGAGGCACAGAGGACACAGAGGTCGCACAGAGAAGCAAGTCATCAAAGATCGAGATCGCTAAGGCCCGGGTGATCGTCGGGGCGTCGACCCAGTGGCCAGAAGTACTTGCGATCCGATTCCTTGATCGGCAAATCGTTGATGCACGCAAAACGCCGGCGCATCAATCCGTTGTCATCGAATTCCCAGTTCTCGTTTCCATAAGACCGAAACCAATTCTGCGAGTCGTCGTGCCACTCGTAGGCGAAGCGCACGGCGATACGATTTCCGTCGTAGGCCCACAGCTCCTTGATAAGCCGGTAGTCGAGCTCTCGCGACCACTTGCGTTTGAGAAACGCGATAATCTCCGCGCGGCCGTTGGCAAACTCCGCGCGGTTTCGCCAGCGTGAATCCGGCGAATACGCCAGGGCCACCTTCTCCGGATCGCGCGTATTCCATCCATCTTCAGCAAGCCTGACCTTCTGAATTGCTGTCTCGCGAGTGAATGGTGGAAATGGCGGCCGCGGCGTCGCCACGTTGATTACTACTTCTACAGAGCTCATAAATCCCTCCTGTTAGAGCTCGCGCACGATCTCGGTTAAGAACCAATGCCGGCGTTCCGCCTCGTCGATCCAGACTTCTATGAAACTGGCGGTAGCGACGTCTTCATACTTCTCGCAAACCGAATGCGTCACTCGCAGCGAATCGATGAACTTCTGGTTGTCCTCGCGCAGCTCACGCATCATCTCGACAGCAGCGATGAACTCGTCGTCGTTGTCTTTGAGACGCTGGTTTCTCGCAATCTCACCGATCGAGTGAATGGTCGTGCCGCCAATCTTGCGCGCGCGTTCGGCGATGTCGTCGGTGATGGCGAAGATCTGACTGGCGTGTTCGTCGAGCAGCAGGTGGTAGTCTCGAAAGTGAATGCCGCTCAGGTGCCAGTGAAAGTTTTTTGTCTTTATGTAAAGTGCAAACGCGTCGGCAAGCAGTTGACGCAACTCGTTTGAGATTTTCGACACGCCTTCGTGACTAAGTCCTGACGTTAGTTCCGCGTGGTCCTGGTCGGCGAGTCTGGCTGCATTAATACGCATGGGCTCCCTTTCCTCTACGTGGTATCAAACAGCGCGAAAATAGCAGCCGCTAAACAGAGTGTCTTACCGTGCGTTGCTCAAAGATGTGTTCGTTTGCTGGATTGGGCCGATGCCAAAAGCGGGTAGATTCGAGCAATTGCACGTAATACCCGAGTCGCGTGCAAATCGTATTTTGAGGTGGAGTGAGTGAGGCTCTTTGTATGACTAAAACAATTGCGATAGTGATTGGGCTAATGATTGCCGCGAGTGTGCAGGCGAAAGGACAGGCCCCGTTGCAACTAACAATTACGGCTGGAAACGAGATCGGCGAGTCGAGGGATCAGTTCAAGGTGGGGGACACGATACTGATCACGCTCACGATGACCAATACGGCGACGGCGACGGCCAGTGTTTGTCTCTCATCAAACCTTTACCAGAACCTGCCCAGGCTCACGAAAGACGGGCAGCTAATTCCGATCATGAAATGGACGTCGAGTGTGCGGCAAATTGCGAAGCATGATGAGACGTGTAAGGACATCAATCTTCCGCAGAAGATCGTTCTGGATCCGAAAGCACAGAAGGACATTGATTGGTTTGTGCTCGTCGACAGCAGCGTCTCGACCGGAGCGGAGTCATGGTACGACTCGCTACCACCGGGCAAGTACGAGCTCTCGCTTCAACGCCGGCTGGATTGTTGTGACGGGCCAACGCTGCAATCCAACAAGATTACCTTCACAGTTGTGCCTTAAACCAGCTTTCTCGGCGGCCCGCAGAGAAAATCAACCTATGAACCGCTGGATAGACGATGCGATTTCGTCGACGTGTGTTTCCAACGAAGTGGCCCGTGTTGAGCAATACGACTTCCGCATTTGGATTGTCGTTGAGAAACGCCTCCGCTCCCGCTGGTTTGAAAAACGGATCGTTCCGGCCCCAGATCGCCAGTAACGGCGGATTGACCTCACGAAAATATTTTTGAAACACCGGATACAGCGCGATGTTCGATGAGTAGTTGAACAGGAAATCGAGCTGGATGTCCTGGTTACCCGGGCGCTGGAGCAAGGCCCAATCGAGTACGTACGACTCAGGCGCGATCGCCTCCGGATCTTGAACCCCAGTGATGTACTGCATGCGCGTGCCATCGAAAGTCAGGAGCGTTCTTCGCAGTGCTTCGCGATTCTGCTCTGACGGGTCGTCCCAGTAGCGCCGAATCTCGTCTCACGTAATCAAAGACGTATAGCGCGTAGCTATCGAGAGCAAGAGAGGTGCGTCTTTTGCGGCTTTGCGGAGATTAACGGCCGGTTGCTGAAGACAAGGTTAGTCGCGCATAACCCTTTTGTGGGAACCCGATGCTACAGAAAAGGCGGACCCGAAATCTGCACTATTGAGGGTTTCTGAAGACTCAGCATTTCTCTATTTTCATTCCACAACGAATGAAAATTACTGAAGAGGGATGTCATGCAACAAATCGGTAGTTTTACAACACCAGCAACCTATCCCCCGCCGGTCATAAACTCAGCGAGATTCCGTGGCGCGTCGAGGCGGGAAACACTTTCCACTGACGACATCGCAACCGCATATCCGGAAGCGGTAGCGGCTACGAGTGACGTCTGCGCGTGGCAAAACATTCGCGTCGTACACCTACGACACGACCTGACTGAAATGCGTGGGCCAGTTTCTGAGCAGCACTGCGTCCTTGTGAATCTGGGTGTCCCTTTGAACGTCAAAGCGACCGTTGACGCGCACTCTTTCGACGGCGAAGTGGACACCGGGCAAGTAGCGATCATCCCGGCGCAAACGTCATGGAGCGTGGAGGCTGCCGGTCCGGAGAGTCGTAATTTCGTGCTGCTCTATCTACGGCCATTTTTTGTCCGGAACACCGCGGCTAAGTTTCAACTCGCATACAGCGACCTGGGACTCAAGCCGGAGCTGGGCGTGGAGTCGAATCATATACGACACATTGCCCTGTCTCTTTTGGACGAGTTGAAAGAGGCAAACCTGGTCGGGAAGATCTATGCTGACTCGCTTGCAGTCGGACTGACGGTGCAATTGATCAAGCATTACAGCTCTGTGCGCAATGTGCGTTTGGGCCAGGGCGGAATGGCTCCGCACCGGTTGCGAAAAGCGATCAGCCTGATCGATCAGCATCTGGCCAGCGAGCAGGAGGGACGCGTGGCGTTGCGCGCGGTTGCAAGAGAGGTGGGGATGAGTTACTTCCATTTTTCGCGTGCGTTCAAGCAATCGATTGGAATGACGCCGACTGGATACATCGCGGAGCAGCGAATTGAGCGCGCGCGAACGTTGATGGAGGATACGACGCTTCCGATTGCGGAGATTGCGCTTCGATCAGGGTTCTCGAGTCAGAGTCACTTTACTACGTCTTTTCGACGCTTCGCCGGAGTCACACCGCGAAGCTTCAGAAAAGGGATGTAGGTCCGGAATCACAACACACTGTTTTCAAGTACGTGGTGGGACTCCTTGCTAGCAAGGAGTCCCACCTCTTGTTTTCTCTGCGGCAGAGAAGATAGTTAACCGGCCTTGTTTATTCGCCTCGTGTCTTTCACAAATCGCTTGACCAGATCCTTCGCAGCGCTGTTGGCTTGCTTTTCTGTTTGACCAATCCCGTTAACGGTGTCTTGCACAACACCGCGCCAAACGAGCTCCTGTGTTTTGGCGTCGATGACGTCGGCCATGACACAACCCTGGATATACGTAGTGGTCCAAATGTCCGGTCCAAATCCCCAACGCCAACGATTACGAAACGGAACCCTGTATCCCCAACCGAAGCCAGGCCCATAACCGAAGCTTTGCACCTGCGTCCGCTCTCTCGTGCGCGAGTAGAACGCTACGATGAAATCCGGATTGTCCTGCGACTCCGTGAACCCGTTCATTTGCAGTTGCGCGGCCAACGCGTTTTGGATCCGGTTGGCCTCAATCGTGTTCGTCACGAGTGGATCGTTGCCGGCTCTCTCAGTTTTAAAGTTGAAGGTCCGCAGGTGACTGAAGTCAAAATCCTTCTGGTAGTCAGATTTGACCGAAGCCCCGAGGGCAATATTTAGCGCTGAAAGAATCACACACCCCATCAAAAGTATTCGAAACGCTTTCATACCAAGACTCCTTTGCTGAAACTCACATTCTTGGTCTTGATGCTAAGGCCGCTGTCATCTGCGTTCTTTCAGGCCATTGCGTGTGGTTCCTGTTTCTTGCGTTGGTTTTTGTGGCTAATATAGCGGCCTATGATCCTGACTCGACGACTACTCTCCTGCGTCGCGGCTGCGTTGCTACTGACGAACTCAATCGCCGCTCGGCCGGCATACTTCGATCCATCGCTGCCGATTGACAAGCGCGTGGACGATCTCATGTCACGGATGACGTTAGACGAGAAGATTGGCCAGCTCAATCAGCTCTTCTACATCGCCCAGTTCATGAAACCCGAGATGATCGAGCCGGGCCTGCGCGAAGGCAAGATCGGCTCGCTGCTCTTCGTGACCGACCCGAAGACGATTAACCGGTTCCAGAAAGTCGCCGTCGAGCAATCGCGGTTGAAGATCCCGCTGCTGTTCGGCTTCGACGTCATTCACGGTTTCCGCACCATCTTCCCCGTTCCGCTGGCGCTGGCCTCGTCATGGGACGTGGACCTCGTCGAGCGCGTGCAGACGATCGCCGCGCGCGAGGCGAGCGCCACCGGCATCCGCTGGACGTTCGCGCCGATGCTCGACATTGCGCGCGATCCGCGCTGGGGCCGCATCGTCGAGGGCGCGGGTGAAGATCCTTTCCTCGGCGCACGGATCGCCGCTGCGCAAGTGCGTGGTTTCCAGGGACAAGACCCGGCAAGTCCGGGCCGTCTGCTCGCGTGCATGAAACACTTCGCAGGCTACGGCGCAGCAGTGGGTGGTCGCGACTACGATGCGGCTTACATTTCAGACGCCGAGCTTTACAACGTCTACCTGCCGCCTTTCAAAGCAGCCGTCGACGCAGGCGTCGGCAGCGCCATGTCTGCTTACATGGATCTGAACGACGTGCCGGCGACTGGCAACGCCTTCCTTCTTCGTGACGTGCTGCGCAATCAGTGGGGCTTCAAGGGCTTCGTCGTGAGCGACGCCGATGCGGTCGGCAATCTCGTCACGCACGGCTTCGCGGAAGACAAAGCGGATGCAGCCGCGCGCGCACTGACGGCAGGCGTCGATATGGAAATGTCCTTTCCGGGTGGTATCTCAAACGCTTACTCGAACAATCTCGCAAAACTCATAAAGGAAAAGCGAGTCACAACCGCTCAGCTCGACGAAGCCGTGCGCCGCGTTCTCGAGGCGAAGTTCAAAGCCGGCCTTTTCGAGAATCCTTACGCGGACGAAACTCGCGCGGCTTCGATGCACAACAACCCCGAGCACAGGAAGATGGCGCGTATCGCCGCTCAACGCTCGGCGGTACTGCTGCGCAACGAGGGCAACCTGCTACCACTCGATCCGAAGTTTTCGTCCATCGCGGTTATTGGACCACTGGCAGATTCGAAGCGCGACATTCGCGGATCGTGGAGCTTAGCCGACGACATGAAGACTGCGGTCACCGTAGTCGAAGGCATTCGTGCGAAGGTGCGTCGGGGCGTGAAGGTCGAATATGCGCCGGGCGTGGACATTGCACGTGCGTATCCATCGATATTCGAGCTGTTCTTCGGTCCACGGCCCAAACCCTGGAATGAAGCGCAAGGGCGAGAAGAGTTTGACAAGGCTGTGTCGCTGGCGCGCTCGTCCGAGTTGGTCGTGATGGTGCTGGGCCAGCATGAAGAAATGAGTGGCGAGGCGGCGTCACAATCCACACTTGACTTGCCCGGCCGCCAACGCGAACTACTCGAAGCGATCTCCGCTCTCGGAAAACGAACGGTGCTTGTGCTCATCAACGGGCGTCCACTCGATATCTCCTGGGCTGTAACACGCGTCCCGGCGATCCTCGAAGCGTGGCATCCCGGAACGGAGGGCGGCAATGCTATCGCCGATCTGCTCTGGGGCGACGCGACACCGATTGGCAAACTCCCAATCACGTGGCCGCGCAGCTCAGGTCAGATCCCCATCTACTATGCTCGCAACCTTACGCAGGAACCGGAAAGCAAGCCGGGATTCAAGTCGCGCTACTGGGATATCGCAACCTCACCGCTCTATCCATTCGGCTACGGCCTGAGTTACACGAGTTTCGGCTATTCGAACCTGCGCGTAAGTAAGGCGACGGCGAAGTTGGGCGAGCCGGTAGAAGTGACTGTTGACGTCGAGAACACAGGGCGTCGTGCTGGCGAGGAAGTCGCACAGCTATACATACACCAGCGCTCCGGAGGGGCGTCGCGGCCCGTGCGCGAGTTGAAAGGATTCGAGCGCGTCGTGCTCGCGCCGGGCGAGAAGAAGACCATTCGCTTCACTCTCGGTAAGACGGAGCTGACCTATTGGAGTTCCGCGACCAGGGGCTGGGTGCAGGAGCCCGCCACCTTCGACGTATGGGCCGGCGGCGACTCAAACGCAACGCTTCAAGGGAAATTTCAAATCACGCAGTAACAACTGTAGGGGTGGCCCTCTGTGGCCACCCGTTTCTTGGAATTGCGAACGGGTGGCCACAGAGGGCCACCCCTACAGTTACTTCGCAGAGGTAACGTACAAACTATGAGCAAAACTAAGAAAGAGTTGTCAGTAAAACAGCGTGAAGAACTACTCAAAACGCTGAAAGCCCGTTTTGAGAAAAACATGGACCGTCACAAGGGTCTTGATTGGGCGAAGGTGCAAGCAAAGCTGGAAGCGAATCCTGAAAAGCTTTGGTCACTGAGTGAAATGGAGCGAACCGGCGGTGAACCGGATGTTGTCGGGTTTGATAAGAAGTCGGGCGAATACCTTTTTTATGATTGTTCAGCCGAGAGTCCGAAGGAACGCCGAAGTATTTGTTACGACCGTGAAGCGCTTGACGCAAGGAAAGAAAATAAACCTAAAAACAGCGCGGTCGATATGGCCACTGCGATGGGCGTCGAGCTGTTAACGGAAGAACAATACCGCGAGCTTCAGAAACTCGGAAACTTCGATCTGAAAACATCAAGCTGGGTGAAGACACCTCCTGACATTCGCAAACTCGGCGGCGCCCTCTACTGCGATCGCCGCTACAATCAGGTCTTCCTCTATCACAACGGCGCCGACTCTTACTACGCCGCTCGCGGTTTCCGCGGCTCGCTAAGCGTCTAGTTTTGAACGTCGCAGAAGCCACAGCCCACGCGCCGAAAGGACGATGGAGAAGAACGCAGTCACGCTGATTAAGAGCAGCGTCCACACGAAGAAGAATGCACCGCTGGAGCCGGCGACCCTGCTGGCGAGGCCGACGCCCTTTCCCTGCATGTGTATGTAGGGAACGAACAACGCAAAGAGCGACAGAAGTAAATTGATGATGAATCCCGATCGCCTTCCGGTGAGCACGGTGGCTCCGTACAGCCAAAGGACAACGATGGGCACAGCAATGAGGTTTGAGAGCCCTCCCTTTTCATAGCCGCGAACGATGTCGTCGGCGAGGTGAAACGTAAGGAAAAGGATCGAGAGCAGAGACGCGATGGTTAACGAAACGTTATCTTTCAATGGGGATTCTCCTTAACAAGAGCCTATAGTCTTTTGGACCTCCAAGTCTCCATACACTGTAACGAGATTGTAAAAAGTTGTACCGAGAGACGCTTTGCACGAAGCTCCTCTTCTCTGTGCAACCTCTGTGTTCTCTGTGTCTCTGTGGTGTTCTTTTGCTCGTAATTCATCAACCACAGAGACACAGAGAACACAGAGGTTGCACAGAGAAGAAGGTCTTCATGCTTTTATGAGAGGTGAGTTACTCGACGAAGCGGTAGCCGATCCGGTGGACGGTGATAATGTGCTGCGGTTCTGACGGGTCTTGTTCGATCTTCTGACGCAGCCTGGCGATGTGGTTGTCAACCGTGCGCGTAACCGGAGTGCTGCGATAACCCCAAACTTCGTCGAGCAGTTGATCGCGTGTGACGATTTCACCGCGACGCCTAATCAAGTAGCGCAAGATCTCAAACTCGCGCGCGGAAAGCTCTAAAGCCTGACCACTCTTGCGCGCCGCGTATTTCTTAAAATTCACTTCTACGTCGCCAAAGGAAAAACTCTCGATATCGACGACTTGTTTCGAAGCCCTCCGCAAATGCGCCCTGATGCGCGCGAGCAGCTCCTTGATGCTAAATGGTTTCGTCACGTAATCATCTGCGCCGACTTCCAGTCCGATCACCTTGTCGATTTCCTGGCTCCGCGCCGTCAACATCAGAATCGGGGTCTCGATCCCGCGCGTGCGCAAGGTGCGGCAAACATCGATTCCGCTCATCAAAGGCAGCATCACGTCGAGCAGAATGATGTCAGGTTTCTCAGTCGTGGCCTTCTCTAACCCTTCCTTCCCATTGCGCGCAACCGCAACCTCGTAGCCTTCATACTCGCAGCTATCCTTTAGCCCGAGAACCATGTTGGGTTCGTCTTCGATGATCAGGACCTTAGCCAACTTGTGTTTCTCCTATCAGCGGGAGCAGGATCGTAAAACGACTTCCCTTCCCGATTTCACTCTCGACCGAGATCGTTCCGTGATGAGCTTCGATAATGTGTTTCACCAAAGACAGGCCCAGGCCACTGCCCTTAACATCATGGACCAGCCCGTTTCCCACACGGTAAAACTTCTCGAAAACCTTTGACTGCTCAGCACGCGGAATTCCAATGCCTTGATCTCCTATTTCAATCGACAGATTAGATCCGCGGCGTTCCGTCGTGATCGAAAGCTTCTTCACGTCGCGCGAATATTTAATCGCATTATCAAGCAGATTCGAGATCGCCTGCTCCATCGCGTCGCGATCAATTAAGACCGGCGGCAGGTCAGGTTGTATGTTTGTTTGCACTTCAAAGCCGGAATTGATGATCTGATAGCGATAGCTCGAAAGCACGTGCTCAATCACTTCCGCCATGTCCCCGGCGGCAAAAACATACGCCTTCCGTCCCGCCTCGATCTTTGAGAAGTCGAGGATGTTGTCGATCATCTTGTTCAAACGCAGGCTCTCGTGCCGGATGATCCGGTAGTACTCAGTCTTCTTCTCTTCGCTGTTAACGCGGCCTAGTTCGAGGATCTCGGAAAACAGGCTGAGTAACGAGAGCGGCGTCTTTAGCTCGTGCGAGACATTCGAGACGAAGTTTGATTTCGCCTGGGCCAGACGCGCCTCACGGTCGGTAGCTCGAAAGGTCAGGGCCATGCCGACTAATAAAAAGACCAGCACGAGGATAGTTGCACCCGCGCTATGCAGAAAACTGTTACGTGCGAGCGTATCGATACTTGTACCCTTCAGGCCGACTCTTGCTTTCCAATTGGAGAACGGACGATCGAAATTGCTTTCGAGAAAGTATTCGGGTTGACCCGCCGCGTTTGAGAAAAGCACCTGGCCGTTCTCGTCGCTAATCGTAATCACGAGGGCTGATGCGACAGCAGTGTTCCCGTGATATATCTTCGAGACGTTGTTTATACTGCCGGCCAGCAAGTCATAGCTGACAAAACCTTTGCTCAACAAGACACCCGCAAAACCGCTCTGATCCGGCAACGCATAAAACAGGTACGCTCCCTTAGGCATGGCCGGCGCAAATAAATACTTGCGATCACCATCAACAAAATTCTGGGCCATCCGCGCTTTGTCATATAGAAACAATTCGTCAGCCGTTGGTTTCTGGTATTCGCCTGAGTACACAATCATTCTCTCTATCTCAGGATGTTTCCGACTTACTCCGGCGAGATATTTATCTAACTCTGCTGCCGCGCCGGGAGACGAGAGGTGCATGCTGCCGATCGGATTCAGGGTTTGATCTGCGATGTCCTCCAAGATTTGTTTCATTTGCTGCTCGACGAAGGGTAAGCCCTGTCGAAGGTTGTCTTTGAATGCGCCTTTGGTTTTGGTCTGGAGCTCGGTGAGCGATCGATATTGCAAATAGGTCAACGCGAGGAGCGGAAGCAATACGCCTACTGAGGTCAGTATCGTCAGCTTCTTTCGCAGCGATAGTTTGCTGATCGCATCTCGGAACGCACGGAGCGAGAGCATACCGGGATTCTACAGAAAAGTTGCCACTCGTTCGTACCTGAGTTGTAAAAAGTTGTCACTCACGCGATGGTTTGCACGAGCGTTCGCTAACATTGCATTCATCGACGTTCGCATTGATGACTCAGTTATCCTGCGATCTCGTGTATTCGCTAACGAAATCGTTAGTTTCTCTGCACACGCTAACCAATCGTAATAAACTCGCAACGAATTTCGCCGAAATTTCACATCAGGACCACGTTCCGCGTTGCGGCGCCATGATTGCTAACTGTACCGGCATGAGGTCACGGCAAAAGGAGAACGTTATGAAAACTAGTTTGCTAACGAAAAAAGTGCTCGGAGGTGTATTTGGTTTATCTCTCCTTCTAGGTATCGGAATGATGCCGGGCTCCGAAGCCAAGGGCCAGTGGCAGGATCCAAACTGGCAGCGCCAACAGCAACGAGAACAGATTAGGCGTCAACGCGAATATGAACGCGAACAACGACGTCGCAATCGCGATTATCGTAATGATGGTCGCTATGACGATCGCTATGGATACGGTATGGATGCCAATGCTCGTCAGACTGCTTTGAATGCAGGCTACAACGAAGGCATCAAGGAGGGCCGTAAGGATCGTTCGAGAGGTGAACGCTTCGAGTATCGCGATGAGGAAGACTATCGCAACGCGAATACTGACTACAATTCGCGCTATGGTAGTAAGGCCCTGTACCAGCAGTACTTCCGACAGGGATTTGTGAATGGGTACAGTGACGGATACCGAGGTTACTAACAACAACGCTTGATTTAGCGAAAGCGAAGGGCGGGATCGGAATCACCGGTCCCGCTCTTTTTTTGCTGCGGCTCTCTGCGTATCTCTGCGGCACTCTACGTTAAGACGCCATTTAACGCTGAGAACGCAGAGATACGCAGAGAGCCGCAGAGAAACACCATGTATATTCCTTGACTCGTATATGCCTTTTGAGGCATATTAAGCGGCCGTGGCGTCTGTATTCGAGATTATTGCGGAGCCGAACCGCCGCGCGATATTGAGCCTGCTGGTTTCGTCTGAACAAACAGTTGGAGATATCGAGCGCCAACTGAGCATGTCGCAACCGACTGTCTCAAAACACCTGCGCGTGCTGCGTGAGGCGGGCGTCGTCGAAGCCACGGTGGACGCACAGCGCCGTGTCTACCGATTGAAAGCCGAACAGCTTAAAGAGATCGACGAGTGGCTAGCTCCCTTCCGCCAGCTCTGGTCCATTCACGTCGATGCTCTCGAACGCCACCTCGACCAATCAACATCAACGAAAAGGACGACAAAGAAAAAACGATGACCGATCGCGAGCAGTACACGCCGGGTCCGGCCGGCGGCGCAGAAGTACGGAAGGACGGAGACAACTGGACGCTGGTGCTCGTCAGAGAGCTGCGCCACCCACCGGAGAAAGTCTGGCAGGCGTTAACCGATCCGGCGCAACTGCGCGAGTGGGCGCCCTTCGACGCCGACGGAAACCTGGGCACTGTTGGCGCCAACGTGAAGCTCACGACAGTGGGAGCGCCAGGGCCGCACGTTACCGAAACAACCGTGACGCGAGCGGATGCGCGGAGGGTGCTCGAGTACAAATGGGGCGGCTACGATATGCGCTGGGAGCTCGAAGCTACTGACGGCGGCACGCGCCTGACACTGTGGACCAACATCGATCGCCGCTTCATTTCGATGGGCGCTGCCGGATGGCACATCTGCTTCGATGTGCTGGATCGACTTCTCGCCGGTCAGCCCATTGGCCGCACAGTTGGACCAGACGTGATGAAGCTCGATGGCTGGCAACGATTGAACGCGGAGTACGCAAAGTTGTTCGGTATTGAAAAACCGTGAGTCAAGGAGGTTCCAAATGAACTGGAACAAATGGATTAGACAGGTGCACCGCTGGATGTCCATCGCCTTTACCGTGACGGTCATCGCCAACATCGTCGTCTTGTCCGCGGGACAAGGAAAGCAGCCGCCCGCCTTAGTGACCTACTCACCGCTGTTCCCGCTCTTTCTGCTCCTGTTCACAGGTCTGTACTTGTTCGTTCTGCCGTACGCCGGCAAGTGGCGCAGCAGGCGCTAGCGACACATGTTAACGCTCTCGCAGTAACAAACGTCTTAACCCGTAACAACCATGCGTCGCATACAAGAATCCCGGACACAACTGTGCCTTTTGCTCATCGTTCTTCTCGGAATCGCTCGATGCACGTACGCACAAACCACTAAACCGGTCGATCTCTCATTCGAGCAAAAGCTGCCCGACTGGCTAAAGCAGAACAACGTCCCGGCCGCAGGCGTCGGCGTCATCGAAAACGGAAAACTCAAATACGCGAAAGTGTTCGGCGAGCTGCGAAGTGGTTCGCCCGCACCCACAAACACGATCTTTCAAGTCGCTTCGCTCACCAAGCCCGTGGTCATAATGCTCACGTTGCAGTTAGTGAGCAGCGGAAAGTGGAACCTCGATGAACCGCTGGCAAACTACTGGGTAGATCCCGACGTTCAAAACGATCCTCGGCACAAGCAACTCACAACCCGGCACGTGCTGACCCATCAATCAGGCTTCCCGAATTGGCGCTCGAACAAATTAGAGTTCATGGCTGATCCTGGCGCCAAGGTGAACTATTCAGGCGAAGGTTTCGAGTACCTCCGCCGCGCATTAGAAAAGAAGTTCAACGAGCCGCTTGAACGGCTGGCGCAAAAGCATCTCTTTCGACCGTATGGCATGAAAGACACGCGCTTCTACTGGGACGCTTCGATGGCTGAGTCGCGGTTCGCTATCGCTCATAACAAAGACGGGAAACCGTACGACATACACAAGAACACAAGCGCGAATGCCGCCGATCTTTTGCTCACTACGATCGCTGACTACGGTCACTTCGCAACGAAAGTGCTGAAAGGAGACGGGCTCTCGCAGTCAGTTTTCAACGAGATGGTTCGTCCACAAGTTCAGTATCCAACTGGGAAGAATCTGTTCTTCGGTTTGGGTTGGATGGTCATGCCCGATCTGAGTAACGGTGAATACGCACTGATCCACACAGGCAGCGATCCCGGCGTGAGTACGGTGGTCGTCCTGTTTCCGAAATCACAACGAGGCTTAATCGTCTTTACCAACGGCGACAACGGCACGCAGGTCTGGACCAAAATCCTCGCTGAAGCTTTTGACGTCGGTAAAGAGATGCTGGGGCGCGGGTGACGTCTACCTTTACGCTTGTATTGAGAAGTTCTGTCGCCGCACAGCTACGCACCCACCCGCTACCGCAGGTGGTACTGACTGTGCCCAAAGTAGATCCTGACTCTTAAGGCAAAGCCTGTTCACTTAATACTGACCGTCATTGTATACGTACTGTTGCGGGCGTCGGAGTCGATGATGATTGTGTAATCACCCGTCTCGGCCAGCACGCCGGTCCAGTCGCGCGCGTTGTCTGCCACAAGACTCCTCGTGCTCGGGCTCATCAATAGAAACCGCACCGTCCTTCGTGGAGCCGTGAGTTTTATCGTCATCGTTTGCCCGGCGCGCGCGCCGACAAGATAAGTGTCAGGCAGGGCGATTGACACTTGACCTTGCACGGTCGCCTCCGATGCGCCGCGTTTGAACTGCAAGCGCCGAGATGCGGGTTTGGTCTCCCCAGTCTCGACCTGGACCAACATGTTCTTCGCTTCACGATACTGCTTGCCGTCAAACTTGTAAGTCATTTCTCCTTGCGTCGCTGCGGTGTCGCGCGCGGTGACCCGCAAATCGCGATAGCCGTTAGTCGACGTCTTCAGAAGCTCAACACCAAGTCCCGCAGCATCATCCAGGATCGACTCAAATCCCTGCCCTGTCTTGCGGTAGATGTAGATCGAGCAGTTAACCATCCCACACGTACACGGCCCGCTCAGCTCGACTTCGTACTCGTTCACGCCGTCACGATTCAAGTCGTGCTCTTCGACGTTCATCTCGTCCTGCGCTTTGCGAAGCGCGCCTTGTTCCTGCTCCAGACACTCGCGCACATCTTTGAAGTCACTGAGCACCTGGTTGAAGAGTTTCGCGCGTAGCTCTTGCTTGTCGTCGTGTTGCTGCGCCTTCACGACCACGCCAAATAGTAAACACGTAATCGCGATGAAGGATGTCGCTCGTCCTCGAAGAGTCATAGTCCTTTAATACCACGGATGACACAGATGAAGAACACGGATTTTGTGGATTTGTGGCGAACGGCTATTAAAACAAAGCGGCGGGAGCGGGAGATTAATGCAGCTCTGCCGCTTTGTTTTCTTGCGGGCGGGGTGAGAAACCACCTGGAAAGACTGCTCGTCAGTCACGAACAAGTCTCCCCTTTCTCCTGTTTCATTACAACGCGGATTCCGCCGCGACATTCCCTCAAATATTTTCCGGTGGTAAAATCAGCAGCCAACGGGCGCCTTGCAGACCGCCCACTCACAACTCCCGATATGGTTTTTCGCCCAATAGAAAGAGATAAGCGAATGGCGAGTAGTTCGTCCGACGGTATCACTCAATTACTCGAAAGATGGAGCAATGGTGAGGAAAACGCGCGTGACGAACTGGTCCGGCTCGTTTATCCCGAGCTGCACCGGATCGCCACGACCTACCTGCGCCGCGAACGCCGCGAGCACACGCTACAACCAACCGCCCTCGTAAATGAGCTCTTCCTGAGGTTTTATGAACAGAACAGCATGACCTGGCAGAACCGGGCCCAGTTTTTTGGCGTCGCGGCGCAGCTTATGCGACGTATTCTCGTCGATTATGCCCGGGCCAAAAACGCTGAGAAGCGCGGCGGCGATCGCTATTGTGTGTCTCTGACAAACGTCCGGGCCTTTGGTGACGAGCCCGACGCCGACCTCCTCGCGCTGCACGATGTTCTAAACGGACTCGCGGAAATCGATTCGGACCAGGCGCGTATTGTTGAGTTGCGATTCTTTGGCGGTCTCACAATAAAGGAGACTGCGGAAGTGATGGGGATCTCGCACGCCACTGTGGAACGCGAATGGAAAATCGCGAAGGCCTACCTCAAGCGCGAGCTCACCAGAACCAAAAAGCGTTCTTGAGGGATTTGGCTGACCGTTCTCGCGTTATAGTCAGCAACATGCAATTACTCCAGAATCGACATGATCACCCATGACAGATGGCAAAGAATAAAAGAGATATTTATTTCTGCCCAGGCTCGCCCACCTGCTGAGCGTTCGGATTATCTCAATGAAGTTTGCCAGGACGATCCGTCAGTACGGGAAGAGGTGGAAACCCTACTCGCCGCTGACGCAGACAATGACGACTTTCTGAGTTCTCCGGCATACGAGTTTGTCGAGGGAATACTCGCAGGTGAACCGAGCGAATTCCTCGCTGGACAAAAGATCGGGCGCTTCGAGATTCTCTGTTCGCTCGGCACGGGCGGAATGGGCCAGATCTATCTCGCGCACGATGAGAATCTCGGCCGCAAGATCGCGCTCAAACTGATTTCCCGTGACTTCGCCGCCGATCCTCACCGCGTACATCGTTTCGAACAGGAAGCTCGCGCCGCGTCAGCCCTCAATCATCCAAACGTCTGCGTGATCCACGACGTCGGCAGGACGGAAACCGGGCGACACTTCATCGCGATGGAGCACATCCAGGGGATCACTCTTCGCGATCAACTCGCACGCGGGACATTCAAGCCAATCGAAGCGTTACAAGTCACACTTCAAGTCGGCGCTGCGCTCGCCAGCGCGCACGCGGTCGGCATCGTTCATCGCGATATCAAACCCGAGAACATCATGCTGCGTCCCGACGGCTATGTAAAAGTCGTCGACTTCGGTCTCGCAAAACTCACGGAAGTCTTGCCCGAGCAAGAGAATGCAGACACTCAAGTGCGCACCGATCCACACTTGTTGATGGGAACGGTGAAGTACATGTCACCGGAACAGCTTCGCGAAGGCGCAGTGGATGAACGCACGGACATCTGGAGCCTCGGCATCGTGCTTTATGAAATGTTGACTGGCTCGACACCTTTCGAAGCACGCTCACGCAACGATTCGATCGCTTTGATTCTCGCTTCGGAACGGGCAGAACTTGTTTTTCCAGATGAGGTACCGCCGAGGCTTCGCCAGATAGTTAAGAAAGCTTTAGAAAAAGACTGCGACAAGAGATATCAAACCGTTCTCAAGTTCACTTCCGATTTAGCGAGCTTAAAAAAAGAGTTGGAGCACGGTGGTGACGGTTACTCCGGCGTCATTCCGCCAATGCAACCGTCGCCGGAACCATTCGGAGGCTCACGAATATTCACGCGGCTCAAGTCGCAGGCGCTCTCGACTGCCGACTCCATCTTCAACGAGATCAAGACACATAAAACAGCAACAGCGATTTTTGCTGGAGCCAGCGGCGTCCTCGCTGTCCTTTTGTTCCTTCCGGCCATGGCGCGTTTGGTCAATAAGATCTTCGATCCGCAGCCTTCCTGGGCTATGACGCAGTTTACGAATACGGGAACGTCAGTCGCGGCGGCGCTCTCACCCGACGGCAAACTGGTGGCCCATGTTGAAGAACAAAATGGCAAGCAACGGTTAGTTGTAACCAGCACCAGCACGCCCGGATCGTTTGTCGCAGCGCCCGCCGAAGACAACGTGAAGTATCTCGGCGTGACGTTCTCACGCGATGGCCAGTACATCTATTTCACCCGAATAAAAAATAATGATCCCGGCGTCCTGTATCGTCTCGCGTGGCCCGGCACCAATCCGGCGCCGATCAAAAACGGTGTCGATAGTCCGATCACCTTCTCCCCAAGCGGCGATCGCTTCGCTTTCGTTCGTCACGATCGTGGGAATGATTACCGGCTGATGCTGGCAAATATCGACGGTTCAAACGAGGAGGTGCTTGCCACTCGCGGTGGCGGCGATAAGTTGTCGGTTTACGGTCTGGCATGGTCACCCGACGGCAACAAGATCGTCTGTCCCGAAACCCGCTGGAAGCCAAAGTATCAAACAAATCTAGTCGCCTTCGACGTGCATGACAAACACGAAGAAGTGATTGCCGGACCGGCGTGGTTCAAGATCTTGCAAGTGGACTGGCAAGATATGACGACTCTCATCGTCAACGCATGTGAGCACAACAACTCGCCTTTCCGCTTGTGGCGGCTCCAGTTGCGTGACGGAACATCCCAAAAAATAACCTCGGATTCAGATGACTACCAGGGCGTCAGCATCTCCGGCGGAAGTATCGCGACGATAAAAACGAATCTGTCGTGGCGCTTATGGATTTCGACGCCCGGCGACCTGCAACAAGCAACCTCGATCACATCCGGAGGCGGTTTGTACTATGGCGTCGCCTGGACGAGCCGCGAAAAAATTTTCTACTCCTCGATGACGCAGGACCGGCTAAACATCTCACGCATCAATCCTGATGGCTCTGATCCGGTCCAGCTCACGATAAACGCCGGGGACAATTACACGCCCACCGTAACTGCTGATGGCCGCTATGTCGTGTTTGCGACCGATCGCAATGGTCCGTTCAACATCTGGCGTATGAATGCGGACGACGGCAGTGATCCAGTACAACTGACGTTCACCGACGGCAACTTCTATCCTTCAACTTCGGCAGACAATGAGTGGGTCGCTTTCGACAACCAGACCGACCCGAAGATGAGTGTTTGGAAAGTCCCGCTGCAAGGTGGCGAGACGGTAAAGCTAAGCGAGGGATATCGCATGCCGGTATTCTCGCCCGACAGTCAACTCATCGCGTGTCGCTTTGACGAAGATTCAGATACGTACGACGTAGCCATCTTTCCGGCACAGGGCGGCGAGCCGCTGCAACACTTCAAGGCGCCAAAGCAGGAATGGCAGTCCGTGCGGTGGTACCGAGACAATCGCCACGTGACGTATGTAAGAAACGACAATGGCTATTCGAACATCTGGAGTTATGACCTCGACACCGGAGCCGTCAAACAACTCACGAATTTCAACAGCGATCAGATCTACGCATACGCCTGGTCACCCGACTACAAGCAGGTAGCGTGTCAGCGGGGGACTAAGATCAGTGACGTAACGATAATCAGCGAAAGGTAGATCTATCGCTGCTGAATGCGCGAGCTACGCCGGCCAGTCTGGATCGCAACCCGGAGGTTTAATACCCGCGACCATCTGGCTTAGATAGCGGAATTCCTTGAGCGCTTCATTCACATCTTTGAGGTCGATGTTGTGGGTTGGAGGTAATGCCGCGAGCGCCTTGCAGAGCGCCTCGATGGCTTTCGCGAGTTTCTCGTCTACGACTGTGAGTGCGTAATTGATCTTTCGTTGTCCGCTGTTAATCGCTGCCTGGCTAAAATCGTTTGGATCGTATTCCATTTGCGTAGTCCCCGGTTTCTTTGATTGTGAGTTGTTCAGCGCTGGATTAAGGAGAGTCGTTGAGTCTGAAACCAGACGCTGAACCGATAAATAAGCCCTGGACGGCTTTGTTCCTTGTAACAGCAGCAGGTGGACTGTTGAGTGAGAGCAACCAACAAAGCCTGGTCCAGGACCTTCTGGGCAATTGTCCCTGCTTAACGTAACGCGGAAAGCGGTAGTGGATTCCCTCAGCAAAGAAGCGAGCAATAGCGGCAGGTGAGGATACTGGCAGGATTGAGCCAGTCAGTTGTAGCAGTGAGTTCAGAGATTCAGAGTCAAAGCGTCAACGTTCGAATTTAAATTCTATTGTCTGCTCGCTTACCACACTTCTTCCATCGCGAGTGGCAGGTCGGAATTTCCATTTACGAGCAGCCTCTTCAGAGACTCTGCGAAAAACGTATGGTCCTTCAGTAGCTTTGGCTGATATCACCGACCCAGCAGCGTCGATGGATACCAGCACCAAAACTCTCCCACTAATTGCCGTACCACGCGGGAAGTTCGGTTGCACTTTCTGCGTTGCCACCGCAGGCACAAAGACGCTTGATGTGTCTGGCGGGGTTATCGTCGGTCCCGACTGCAGCGCAGGCTGAGCGGTCAACGAAACCCAGATTACGGCGAAACTGATCGGGCGTTTCTTTTCATCTCTTGGACGAATGCGCACGACTATCGACGACCAGTTATTCTCCGGGCCTGGAGCTTCATCGATCGATGCGTCGACAACGTTATCGAGCTTTAAGAGCTCAACGCGGCAAGGCAGTCCATTGAGATTTCCGGTCACGTAGTTATTAGCTGGTCCACCCAGGGTTACCCTGATTGTGCCACTCATCTTTGTCGCCTCTCCGGATGAGCCTTCCAAATGCATGATGAGAAACTTGTCCTGCCTCTGTATGTCGAAAGACATCGGAATATTTCTTGCTGTCGGAATGGGAGTCGGAGTCGGTGTAGGCAATGGCTCGAGTAACGGCTCGAGGTAAATAGATTCCCCCGCGCGTGCGGTGACTTCACGCATCGACAACCGGTATCCGGATCTCGAAGTGGTTATGCGGTATCGACCGGGAACGATTTCCACCTGGTCCAAGTTCTGAGAATGGCGACCCAGACTCCTGCCAGTGTCTATATTAAGCACCTCGACTTCCGCGCCACCGACTGAAGGGATTACGGTGAGCCTGGCTGGAAGCGGGACAAGAACTATGCTGAACGCGTTCTCCCGATCGAGGAAGACATCTGCGACTCCTGTGTAATCGCGAAAGTCTTGTTTGCGCGCGCTAAGCCGGTACGAGCCGGGTTTGACGTTCTTGAGTGTAATTAGACCATCGGGCGAGTATAGCGCTTTGACTCGTTGCTGATTGAGAAGAAGTGTGGGTTTAGTGTTATCGACTTCTACTTCGTTAATCCAGACGCGAGAACCTATGGGAGCCTGGATGGTCATGTTCGTGAGTCGCGGCGGGATTACCTTCAGCCCTGTTGATAGCTGACCCTGGCCTTTATGTGGCGATGGTGTTGGAGTAGGACTCGGTCTGCCGCCCGGTCTTTGAAATGCCGATGCGGCGTTATTTACTGCGACCAGCAGCAGCACCCATAAAAATGTTCTTATTAGAGCCATACGCGGAGTCAGTGAGAATTCGGTTTTATAGCTGGCGGTACCTGGCCAGGATCCGCGTCTCTGACACAACGGAACCCGGTTGCCGAATAATCTTCAGCACCGCTCATTTCCAGAAAACCTCTATAAGTTGTAGTTGCTTGTTGCTTGCTCTCTTGCCAGGATCCGCCTCTGATAATTTTCACGGCCTTCGGAACGGGAGACGAAAGATGTCCGCCGGGATATGTGGTCACATCACTCGCGGTCCACTCCCATGCATTGCCGATCATGTCCATCACGCCCGTTGCGGTTTTTCCTCCCGGATAGGAACCAACGTCAGTCAAACGTTTAGCGCTTGAATCACCAGCATTAGCGAGGTTGGGCTTCCAGTCGTTTCCCCACGGGTATCGACCACCATTGCTGCCGCGTGCTGCGTATTCCCATTCTTCTTCCGTCGGCAGACGCTTGCCCGCCCACTTGGCGTAAGCAGTCGCGTCATACCAATCCACACCAGTGACTGGTTGTTTTGCAGCGCCGGGTGGAAAGTTTCCCGTGGTCCAATTCGGCGGCAGGCGATGATGTTGTTCAGTTGCAAATTTTAAATACTCTTCGCAGGTGACCTCATTGACGTCTATGTAGAAGGAAGCCAACCTCACCTTGTGTGCCGGTCTTTCAAACTCATCTCCTGTATCGCCGCCCATCGTGAACTCACCGCCAGAAACGAAAATCATGCCGGGGTACGTAGGCCTTGATGGTTGCAGTGGCTGATTTGTTACTGGTCCACTAACTCGCCGGCTCGTGGAGACAACAATGACTAGAATGACTAACGACAGAAGCGCCACCACGCCGCCGACTATCCATCCAGTCTTGCGTTTGCGCGGCTCGGATGGAACGGTGAATTCCCATGAGATAGTTGGTGGCTTTGTAAGAATCACCTCATCTGTTTCAACATTTCCAGGCTGCGTGTCATCCAGATCTTCTGTCGTATCGAAATCCTCTTCGACTGCCGTTTGTATTTCCGGCAGTTGCACCTGTGTGTTCGAGCCAATCTGAAGATCGCAAAAGAGACAACTCGACCGGCTTGTCCAAAAGCTTGTTCCGATGTCGTCGCACTTGTGTTCGGTGGAAATGGCGCCACTCGCTGAGCCACACCCGGGACAATTGGGTTGGACCGCAGTCTTATCAATCGAGTGGGCCTTACGGCGGACAAGGGCATTCGACTCGACACTAATCACCTGACAATTACCACAGAGATACCGCTTCGTAATTTGCCGCTCGCACACCACGCAATCTTTCAAACGCCCATTCCCGTTAAGCGGCTCATAAGGCGAGAACGTTGCGCAATCGCAGCAATACGTCCACGGCGATTGGCCCGGAAAACCGGACCCAAGCGCATGAGGACTTCGATCACACTCAATCACCTCACCAGTGACGGTGTGGAAACGAATCTGATGCACCGGACAGTAGAAGGCGGTGTTGGTGTGAGTTTCGGTGGACATTAATCGGACTGATGCCTGAGCGCCATGCCCGGCAAAGATTTGGTTAGGTTTTCCTGGTCCATGACGATTGAGCCGTTGACGATGACGTAGCGAATGCCTTCCGGCTGGGATAGAGGTTTTTCGAAGGTAGCCGTGTCGACGATTTTGTTTCGATCGAAGATGACTAAATCGGCCCAGTTGTGCTCATGGACAAGGCCGCGGTCGCTCAGACCGAAAGTTGCCGCAGGCAGCGAAGTCATCCGGCGAATTGCTTCTTCAACCGGAAAGAGATTCTTTTCGCGAACGTAAACACCGAGAATACGTGGGAACGTACCCATTCCACGTGGATGTGGAAGAACAGCAGGACTCTCTTCTCTGACACTGCTATCAGACCCAAACATTACCTCTGGATCTTTCAAGATCGTTTCAACGTCGTCCTCACTCATGTCGAAGAAAACCATCTGCGCGCCGCCGTGACTGAACAGGTCGATGACGGTCTCAGCCTGGCGCTCTGATTCAGCGCCCTGCCCTCTTTCAGGCGCGAACTTCGAGGGAATGACGGAAGCGTGAGACGAGTGCGATTCAACCTCACGCTTTTTTGTTACCTCGGCGATGGTTAACCCCACGAGTGACGGATCGAATTTGTAGTAAGCAATTCGCGCAAAGGTGTAGTCCGGCCAGCCGTTCGCCTTGAGCTGGGCCAACATCTCGTTACGGATGCGCTTGCGAGTCGCTGGATCTTCGAGCTTGTGTTTCGCTGACGCAAATTCACCTTCTGAAAGCCATGCGGGAAGAAGCACGGCGAGACCGGTGCTCGACGCACGGTAAGGATACTGGTCCAGGGAGACATCGACGCCGCGCTCTTTAGCAGCACTGATCAGAGCGAGACGAGCCTGAGCTGAGCCCCACTGATTAGGCCCTTGTGCTTTGAAATGTGAGATGTGAACGTGCGCTCCAGCCTTCTCCCCGATCGAGATCGCTTCCTGAATGGCTTCGACGCCGCGTGGTCCTTCATCGCGGATGTGTGAGACATAGAGTCCCTTTTCTCGTCCCACTACTGTTGCCAGGCTCGTGATTTCATCTGTCTTTGCAAACGTGCCCGGGATATAAACAAGACCGGTCGATAATCCGAACGCGCCGTCGTGCATCCCGCGACTGACCAGAGATTGCATCTCGCTCAGCTCAGTCATCGTGGGTACAGCACTCCTCTGCTTCATCACCTGCAAACGGACCGTGTTGTGTCCGATCAGCGTCGCGACGTTGACCTGTGTTCCTTTTGTATCGAGCTGTTTGAGGAATTTCCCGATGTCGAGGAAAGAGCGGCCACAGTTTCCCGTGATCAAGGTGGTGACTCCTTGTCTCACGAAATTCGGCGCGAAGAAAGGTCCAGCTTGAGGCACATTGCGCTCGACGTGTGTATGAACGTCGATAAATCCCGGCGCCACAGTGAGCCCTGTAGCATCGATCACCGTATGTCCTTTTGCGTTCGACAAATCAGCGATGCACGCGATGCGTTTATTGTTGACGCCGATGTCAGCACGAAAGGCGGGCCGGCCGGAACCATCGATGATTTCTGCGCCAGTTATCAACAAATCGAACTCGCCCGCACATCCCGGCGCTGGTCTGTGGGAGCGGCGCCAAACATAAAAAAGCAGCAGCCCGCTCACTAACACTAAAACCAGCGAACTCAATGTCATGATGTGAAGTCGTTTGCGCATATGGCGGCACCGAAGTTAGTCATCAGTAAAAACCGCGTGCTGCCGTGCGAACTCGAGTTTTTGTCTGATTTTGTCGAGCTCCATATTCTTCGTGCCGGTTGCACCGGGTTCCAGGACCAATGAATATTCCTGCACTGCCGTGTTGTAGTCCTTTTCCTTCATCGCGATGTCGCCGAGCCATGCGTGGGGTCGTGCCCATTGAGGAGCGAGCTCGACTGCTTTCTGGTAGTAGCCCTTCGCGTCCGAAGTATTCTTTTCCAAATTGAACGATGTGCCTATGTTGTTGTAAGGAGGCGCCCAGTTTGGATCGCGTCGCACTGCCTCGGAGTAATAACTACGCGCGCCCGGATAATTCTTGCGCGCCGTGTAGATGAGACCGATACCGTTGACCGGCAAAGGCCAGGTCTTATCCGCATCGGCAGCACGCGCCCACACCTGCATGGCGCGATCTTCGTTTTTGACCAGATACGCAAGCCGGCCTTCGCAATAGAGAGCGCGCGCTAAAAGTGATGAATCACCCGGTTTCAGCTCGACCGCAAATTGCAGCGACTGGTAGGCGGCTTGCCACTCCTCGGCGGGCGGCTCATCATTGCCTGGAATCATGAAATTCCTAATGAGTTGAAGCTTACGCTCCGTGAGTAATGGCAAAAGTTTTTCGCGGTATGGTCTTAGTCTTTCTTCACTCGCACCGCTGTTCTTGAGTTGCAAATAAAGATCGTGAGCATTCTCAGTAGCGGGTGCAAAAATCTGATCGGCTGCGATCGCGTTGTCGAGCCGCTTTTCAATGGATGGACCACTGGCGGAGTTGATAGCGACGACAAAGAGGATAATACCCAGCAACGCAACGCCTGCGACGACCGGGAAGATTACTTTCGATGGCAGGCCTGTCGAGGCAACCGGAGGCTCAATCGTTTCTGGAGGTCGATAAGGGTCAATCGGATCAGGAACTCTAACTTCGGCAACATTCGCGCTGAGCGACGCGCCGCAGCGTTTACAAAATGTATGCTCCTTCCGGCCCAGCTCACCGCAATTACTGCACTCTGTTGTTGCGTCTGACGAAACTATTTCAACTTCCGGCACAGGATCCGGCTTGATCTCAATGAAGCCCGTCTCCTTGAGTTGCCAACCACCTTCAACTGATTCAACCACCGCGGGAGTTAGAACCACGACTTCGCCCGCGACCGGGTTTTCACAATTGAATAATTCGTAATAGGAGTTGTAGTAGTCCTGCTTAGAATTCAGCCGCGTCGTCTTTGGAATGATGATCGAGAGGGACAATCCGCGAGCTAACGGAACTAGAAAGTATTCACCTTTTTTCTCTTCTATTAGCAGGCTCTTTTCGGGCTGAAAACGAACTGCGACGGCTGAGCGGGGCAGCTTTTCAAGATACGCTGCTACTGAGCAGGGAAAACTAGGCGGCCGCTCCAGTCGCTCATCACAGAACGGACAAACTTCCCGTGTCGTGACAAACAGATACCCGAAGTCTGGACACGAATGTTCCAGATTTGTTCGATTGCTTTGTCGCAAACAGCCGGGACAAGCCGGACTGACTGCTCCCTGAGAAGCGATCGAGAATGCTTTTCGTTTCGCGGCATCATGCGACTCGACACTCATCACCTTGCACTCAGCACACAAGGCGCGTCGATCGATGTGGCGCTCACAGACCGGACACTCATCGCTACCTTTATCGCCCTTCGCGGCATCGATGGGCCAATAGTGTTGACAGTCGCAGCAGTATTCCCAAAAGCTCTCGCTCGGGAAGTCATGAGCAAGCGTGTGAGTCGCACTCGAGCACTCGATCGTCGCAGTCGCAGCGGCGGAGAAGCCCACCTTGTGACTCGGGCAATAAACGCGGATCGTGCGCGGAGTTGGTGTGGAGACTTGAGCAGCCATCGTGCGTATTCCCAGATCGTCAGCGGATCTCAAGAACTCCTTTTTCGCGCAATAGCCAACCACCAGAGACTTTCTCGACTACGGCGGGATCGATGATCCAGACTTCGCCCGCGCCTGGTCTGTAACAGTCGTAATACTTTTCGTAATAGGTGTGGAAGTCTTGTGGGGTTTGAAACTGCACATGGCGAGGCACGACAAAGAGTGGCTGAGTCTCGTCGGGGAGTCGAGAGTCTCTGATCAGCATCAGTTCGCCTCTTCCTTCCGGATCATTGATGAGAATTCCGTTCTGGAAATCGGGCTTGACGACGTTGGAGTAGCGCGTCATCTTGTCGATGTAGTCACCTGCAAAAACCGGAAACTCAGGCTCTTCTTTTGGAGGTGACGGATCATTAAAAGAATACGAAGACGAAGACGCGATGGAAGCGTATGAACGGCCGTCACCACGACTAGGTGATGTCTCTCGTACGAGGCGGGCCAGCGTGCGAATTTCAGTGTGGACTTCGTGCAGGCGAGTGTTCGTGTCGTTCTGTGCAGACGACAACGCTGCAAGCTTATCGAGTATCTCCTTCTGTGCTTCACGTGTAACAGACGCATTAGCCGCGGCGACTTTGGCCAGGTGGGTTTGGAGGTGTTGCCGCGACAGGTTGCGGAAGTGCAACACTCCCATTCCGATGATCGCCAGGATCAACACGCCACCTGCGACGAGGAGTCCACGTATGAGCCAGTCCATCAGTCCCGCAGATAATGTTTCTTCTGTTTTATGATTCGAGTCTTTTTGATCTTGATTTGTGCCTTTTTGTGTCTGATCTGCGCCTCCTTGTGATCCCTGATTAGGTTGAACGGCCGTGTTCGAATTTGCGGAGGCATTTGAGTTGCTATCTTGTTTAGCTTCCTGGTTCCCGATTCCGGATTGCGCTGGTCGTTGCTGGCCTTGATCCGATTGCAAGGTCCTTGTCTTGGCATTGGAGTTCGCAGTCCGGGGCCGGGTGTCCCCTTTTTGACCGGCGTTTATAGCCATTACCAAGACAAACGACACCAGCACACACACAAGTATTCGCCTCATCGTCATCTATCTACTCCTCCCGAGAATTCGACTTGTAATTCCCGTTAACGTCAGCCAGCGTATCGAGGTAGTCGTTGTTGGCCTTCTTCGAATAAAGCACTTCCGACAGGAAATGATTTATCGGTGAGACTTCAAGGCGCTCAATGTTGCCGCGCAGCGAGGAGACAAACTCTCCTAAGCGACCGTTGATGTTGGTCCAGGCCGTTCTCGGCATGTTGTCCTGACCTTGATTGCGCACATTTCCAATCGACGTGAAGACAGAAAGAACCGAGTTGAAAGGCTTTTCCAAATCGTCAGGCATGGCGAACGTCCCATCTTCAACCTGCTGTACTCCTGGAAACTTCTCCTTGAAACTCTCACTTCCCCAACGCTCGCACCAACGAATCGTTTCCGCATTGGCGCCGCTCAGTTGTAAATCGACGAGTGTGATACCTGTGTACGGCATCGTCTCTGTACGATCGCCCATGCCACGAACACGATCAGCATTGAGCGCGCCCACGGCCACATTCGTTTTTGCCTTGCTCAGGTTTCCTTCGTTCAGCAGGTTGAGACTTGACACCTTCAAAGCATCGAGGAACTCGCGCTCTGCGGGCGTCGTGTGTTCGCACAATTGCGTCTTGAGGTTTTTAAGAATCGCTTCCACCTGCTTCTGAAGCCGATCGCTGTCGCGGGCAAACTCAGCAAAGAGCATCAAGCCCCAACCATTGCCACCGAGAATTAAATTGATCCCGCTCGACAGCTTGATCTTTTGATCAACAACTGCCGCGCATGCCTGCAACAGCGAGTAGGTGAGGATGTGACGGAAGAACATCTGCGTGCGGTATCGCTGGTATGAATAAGTCCCCATACCCTTGCGTAGAATAGAAGCCTCACGCTCCTGAAACTGCTGGTCGTCAAGACCGCTAATCCCCACGGAGTAAGTGATGTCGAGACCAAAACTCGGATCGGGATTTACCAGTTTCAGCTCACTGTCGTTGGCTCCTTTTAATAACTTGCCAAGATGCTTGCGAAACTGCAGCGAGCCTTGTAGCTGGTCAGAGAAGTTTCTCTTTGCAAACTGGAAGAAGGTCTTGCCGGCGACGCGAATGCTGTCGAGAACGAGAAATCTTCGGTCATGGCTAATGGCTATGTCGCAAGTGCCACCACCAACGTCGATAAAGACTTCCAATGTGGCTTTGGTTCCTACCGAACCGATCGACTCCGCAATGGCTGTACTTTCATCAACCTGATCGTCGTAACTGATGTCTTCGGTTGAAGTCGGGCCATGGCAGTAGAAGCGTAACTGCTTGATAGCGTTTTTTACCTTTGTATGAAAACCCTCGCGGTCTTCCTTGCGAAACGCGAGTGGAAACGTGAACACGTAGTGATCGACTACTGCTCGTTTATCGAAGAAGAGATCCGCGTGGGCGTAAAGCAGTGTCAGCTCCAGAAATAGCGTTCGCCACGGCTCTGTTCGACCTTCCAGATCCCATTTCAGATTTGCGTGCGAGTTCCAAACCGTGTTGAGACTGCCTTCATACAGTCGTTGTTCCAAATCTTTGTGTAGCCCGGGGATGTCAACCTTAAAGAGATGATCGAGCGACACCTGATCGGGCTCCAGTTCGTCCGTTAGTCGCGGATCACTTCGCTTCGAAAGCAGAATCGTGGGATAGAAGCCCTTTGTCGTCGTGGCGCTCCACTCGTAAGGGAAAAATCCCGGTTGCTCAAGGTGTTGGATGTCTCTTCTCGAACCCCAGATCGGACGCGGCGTTAGTTGAAAACGCAGCGTCTCCGGCTGGCCATTATTGAATGAATACGCGAGCGACGTATTACTCGTGCCGAAATCCACCGAGAGCTTTGTTTCGAGATCGTGATTGGGTGTTTGGTCGCCGCCGAAGTCGGCCAGAAACAGCACGCCTCGCTCATGTTCGTTGCTGTCGAACAAAACGAGTCCTTTCGGCTGGTTCGGTAGAGCTGAGCCATAGAGCACGCTCACATATTCAAATTCATCAACGTCGATCAGTTTCCCGAGTCGTCCGTTCTGGTCCACAAGGTGCCAGCGTCCGGAGTCCTCTTTCGGTCCAACACCGAACGCAGCGTACAACCGCCACTCGCTCGACACTTTCGGCGGCCAGAGCGCCAGAGACGAGATCGGAAGTCCTTTCGCATAACTTGGCCGGCTCTGCCATATGACTTCCCTGCCTTTGATCGGAATCGACCACTTCACAGACGATCCTTCAATACTGGGCATCACCTTGATCCGGTCCGTTTCGCGAAGCAGCTCCGGAAAATGCTTGAGCATTTCACTCGTGATCGGCGCCAAACAGATAGCCTGATCCTTGTCAGTGACGACCGGATCGCGCAGATCGATCTTATGAAGGCCCCTGATGTGCGTTGCATGAGTTTCAGAATTCTTTGGGACCTTGCACCAGTGCGGTGCGTCGGTGAGGAATAGATCTTTCAGGGAGACGATGGCATCGTTGTCACCAAGTGGACATTCAAACCGGCGACCCGGCAGATCCACGACGATGAGCCGGTCATTGACGCGGCGATACTGGTACGGCGCCGGCCCACTCGTCACGATGGCGGTCTTCATCCACGGAGAGTATTCGGGCATCCCATTGACGAGATAAAAAGTGCGGCCCGCAGCTTTGTCCACGCCTTCAGCCGTCATTTTGTTTGGCTTCATGAGCGGGTATAAGTTCAGTAGTTCATCGCTGGGCCATTGCTTGAGACCGGGTACTTCCCATCGCAACGGATCCGGATCGAGGTTTGCGGTTACATCGATCCGTTCTTTGAAGTTAGCTTCACAAAAACCATACAACCGGTCCTGCAGACTCCGGTCGCGCATCACTTGCGCGATCGAGCGGAGGTGCGTGTGAAAGTCATGCTCCTCCTTATCAGTCGTAAGCAGGATTCTCCGGCTCCTGGTCCATGACAGCCTGTCATCGAGTAAATAGTCCTCGAGTGTTTTGTCCTGTAACCAGGTGGTGCGATCGCGCGCCGGGAAGAAGATGACGGCCGGGTAATAAGCACCGATGACAGTGTTGTCGTGCTGAAGCAGCTTGATCGACCTCGGAGCTTCTTCACGCACACTCGGATAGGTGCCGCTCAACGCGAGCCAGAGATCTCGATCATATTCCTGTTGCAGCTCGGTCTGTTTCGATTCTGATAAGTAGACGATGCCGAAATAGTGGAGGAGAAACATCGTCACCCATTCATCTATTGCTTCAGAGACCTCTTCAACAAAGGATCCGTTATCAGTGACACTGCCAGGCTTGACCGGGAGATCCAGCACTTTGCGAAACGCATACGCTGCCGCCCATGACGTCGGAAACGTCTCGAAGTATTTAGGATCGTAATCGGGACTGGTGATGTACTCCGTGCGAATCGCCCTGAAGCCGCGCTTGTCTGCAACACCGGCGCCGCCGCCCAGTATGCCGCTGTTCAAAAAGTCTTTGCGATTCCCGTTTGCGCTCATTTAGCCTCCCTCATCCGCTTTTGAATGCGATTCAACAGATTGGACCAGACCAGTCGCAGGTATTCGCCAATCGTGAAATCAGCCGTATCTGGACACCATGCGCCGAAGTCAAATGCCGAGACTCGAATGGACGAGTCACCCAGTTCCAACTCGCCTTTAGCCTCTTTGCCGAACAACTTTTTCGCCGTCTTGGCCGTGATCTCTTTTATGCTGCCGGCGTCATCTGACAGAAACGGACGGATACGACTCGCATCATCACCACTCCAGCCGATCGTGTGTCGTGGATTCGGATCGATCGTCTCCATCACAAACTTCGCGAGCAGCGCCGCAGCAGATTGCAGCTTCCGGCAGTCTTCGACTTTGCGGTTTTCATTGTCCTGATAGACTTGTCGCAACCGCTCGATCTCTTTTGGAAATCCCTTCGCCGGAATGTCCCAGGGGATTTGCTTGGTTACGAGGTGATGCATCACCGCCGTGGCGAGAAAGACTCTTTCCGGATCGATCTCATCCATTCCGGCCATGTAACAAGGCAGATCGCGGAGGCTCATTTTTTCTGAGTTCAGGTCGGCGGTTGAGGTTGGGATCACGTACGATTCCGGATTGCCAGTCCCCGCGCGTGAGAAGAAGTTGAGCGCCGCCAGTGCGGCCACGACTTCTGCGGAATTAAGCGGATTGCTCTGACTCTCACCACCATTACTCCACACCTTGAGCTTGTCTGGTTCAGGTTTTCCGGCGAGATAGAGCTCATCGAAATAATCGGCACTGTGATCTCTGTAATACGCGAGGCCCTGGCGCGCACGCGCTTCCATCGCCTCGGGTTCCGCGTAAAAACCCAAAAGGATCTGCTCAACGAGTTTGCGTTTGTCTTCGATTGTTAACCCGTTGAACGCAGGCTTGTCTCCGTGTTCCTTGACGAGATCCTCAATCTGTTGCGGTGTCGGTTGTCCATCTCGAAGAACACCAAAAGGCGGCTGCGGCGGCACACAATAAGGAGTAAGCAAACACGCTCCGACACGCCAGTCCCAACCCTGGTTGTTACGTTTGAGAGTCCCGAGATACTTGCCCATGATCGGAACTCCCGAAGCGCCAGTGCCGCCGTGCAAACTGCCGCAGAGAAAGAAATTCGTAGCGACGTTTTGAAAGCCAGTGAGACTGCAAGCTTTACCGCCCGGTGAATTTTCATCGCGTAGTGATTCGGCAAAAACCGCCATCACAGCCGCGCCGATGAAAGGCTTCTGATAAAACCCGCGATCGATCTCTACCGAGAGATCCTTCTTTTCGTAGAACGGAGCAAGAAACGGCAACGACTTTTTGATCCCGCCATAACGCGAGTCGAGAATGCCCGCGAGCGTTTTAAGGCTGTTGTCAGAGTCTGTGACGCGAGGTAACTGAAGTGGATCAAGATGACGAACACGTGTGTCGATATCCATGGCCCAATGGCTGCTAGCCACACCCGGGCTCTTGTTCGCACCGTTCAGCAAGCCTTGCAGCTCAGCGTAATCTTTCAACGCGTTGCCAAGGGACACTGCGGCCCCTGAATTCCTGTCCGGGTCGAGTCGCCAGATCTGAAGCGAGTCACCAGCACTACTCCACAGACCATTCTGTTTGTGAGTTGGACAGCCAATCGCCAGTAGACGAACGACAGCTTCGGCGACCTTCGTGCCACTGCCACCAACCGCAATAAAAACGTTTCGCATCTTCAAATCTCCTCACTCACAGGATCTCGCGCCGCCATGGACTAAGCAGATGGCCCGTAAACATCAACAACACGTACACGACCCACGAAAACACCACGCCCTTCAACAACCCGCCGACACCGACGTAATTGAAGAAATTTCTCGTCGTGTACCAGATAACGATGAGGGTCAGTAAAACCGGCAGTACGCCAACGATGATCAGAACAATCGTCTGACCGCGGCTCCACGCTTTTTGAATCAGATTGATCGCGGTGTACTTTTTCAACCACTTGATCGCGAGCATCAGGAGGGCGCAAACAATCGCGACCACCACCGCTGCGATCACCCAGTTCAACGCAGTCTCCTCGCAACCTTCGTCTTCACAGGCGTCCATGAACAATTGGAGAAAACCGGAACTCTGTAATATCAGTGCAAGCATTTCGACTATCCTTTCTCAGGTTCTCTTCATTGCGGTCCGATTCTCAGGTGGGCCCGGGCTACGACTTGAGTCTTTGCCTGTGAGGTGTTCCAGAGACCCAGCAATGCTGTTTCTAAATTAAACGTGCGGTTTCCGGCTTCGCGCGTAGTGTCGAGATCGACAGACCATCCTTTGATCCATGAAGGACTGGCCTCATTGAGATTGAGTGTTCCCTGCAGCTCGTAAACACACCACGAGGGAGCCTCGGTTCCGGATGGAAACCCGGCGGTAGCGTCAATAGTTATCTGTCCCGGTTGGTTGACGTGCGTTCCCACAATCTTCACTTGAGGGAATCGCTTGCGCGTTCTGGCGACTTCAGCCGGATAGATTTGAACTACGTCCCAATGTAAAAGTTGAGCGAGCTCTGCTTCGTCGGCAGTATCGAGTGCGTGATTGGACCATTGCAGTTTTGCCGTGATGGAAAATGGTTTGGCGCCTGATTTCTCAGTATCGACATCGACGCGAACCGTCATTCGCGGTGGTGAGGCGCTGTGATCTTTCGTCTGATTGAGGAAAGCTCGCGAGTCTTTTGGTATAGCTACCTCAAATTCCATTGAGTCATTTGCATAAGGAAACGAGAGATTGAGCTCACGAATGAGCTCAGACTTCGGCATGAGCGGACGCAATCTGTCCTTAAGGGAATTGACCAGCGATTCGAGCGCCTGTGGATCGGGAGAAAATATGTAAAGGTAAAAAGGCCGGAATGTAGTTGGATCGCTCGTGCGCGTGTCATACGGAATCGCTGAGTGATTAACTTCCGAATACACCTTGCCGTGAAAGTCAGCGCGCACGCCGAGAACACAACCGCCCCACTTTTGGGCCAGCAGCTCGCCGATCTTTTGTCTCACGCAAAACTGATCTGAACCTGCGGTGCAATCGTGAGTCGCACTTCCCTGTTTGGTGGATTGCACGCCGTCAGTGACGAGGATGTGAAATTTCGGGACGGGCTCGACTGTTGGCGCGTCAGTCTCCGCCGCTTTGATAGTTGCGGCTTGCTTATCGGTTTTATTCGGTGTCGATGGTACTTTGAAAGAACTGATGGCTCCAGCAAGATTTGTTTCACCACCGCGATATACATTTTGATCCTGCGACGCGCTGGTGAGCTCCATATCGGTGAGAGCCGGGCCCACATCAGAGGCGATGCGACGAACGGACACTTTCACATCCGGACCAAACGTTCCGGTCGCGAAACGTAACTCACGAAGCGTCTTTCCGAAGATCGACTGGCCGTCCTTAGTCACATAGCCGGCCATGCTTGCACTGGTATCGAGATAGACCACCAATTCGTTAGTAGTGGGTGGTGGTTTAGTGCTTCCCTCTGGAGTCGGATTTGGCCGGATCTTAACAATGTCTGGCCAATCAGGAGGTTTTGGATTGCAACCAGAGAACGAGAGCACTGCGATAAACAGCAGGCTCAACCATATCGGTCGCAAGTGTCCTGATCGAAAATGTCGCAGCCACTGGTATCTCATATCGATTAACTCAGCATCAGCGCCCGGCTGGTGGAAACAGAGCGCTTCCCGGTACTTCCATTCTGACGGCCAAAACTTCCTTCTTTCGAACGATGGACATCTGCCGTAACGCGCGTAAACTCTCCTGCTCGCGCAAGTCGGAAGATGCCAGCTCTGAAATTGTTTTCATCGCATTCAACGATCCGCTCACGAACCTTGCACTGTCTTCATCACGCATTAAAACGCAGAGCTCAACGGGATATTTTTCATGAGCGCCACTATCGACCGTGACCGCAAATCCTCTGGCGACATTCACCGCTTTGAGCAACTCACCCACACCACCGAGATTGAATAAAGACAACGCGACTGAGGTTGCGGTTAAAGCAGCGTCGGCCATGTCGAGCGTGCCTTGCGGGATCAATAAGAACGCTCTGAGTTGCTGACCTTTCTTCGTTAATGTGGCGTTGATCTTTTTGTATTCGTCCGACGAGACGATGCTTTCCGTTGCATCCTCAGCGGCACGAAATACGCCAACAGCGCCTTCGCGAGTACCGGCAAAGAGCGTGTTGTTCGCCGGCATAGCAACGTAATCGGTTGCATTGACATAGACTTTGTGACCATCTATAGACTCTTCGCGCCAACCATTCGCCTTGAGCTCGCTCGCGAGTTGTTTCCGATCGAATGAGCCGCGTAATAACAACCCTGAGTTTGTCCGACTATCGATGCTGCTAAAGATCGTGACGGTATTCACTGCTTCACTATCGACATGAAGATGGCGCAACAAGACTTCAAACTCGGCGCCTTTCAGCGCACGCTTTAGTTCCCTATCCGCTTTGGCCGACTCCCAATCGATCGTCATGACTGCGCAACTCTCGACCGGCACAAGCCGCATCAACGACGACTCACGAACTCCACACGACGAACTGCTCAATAAAAACAATACGATCGCTGTGGAGACAGAAACCCTGTTGTTTGACAGAAACCTCTTCATGAGGACGTTTGTGCAGACAGATAGATCTTCGGTGAACGATCGAGGCGGAGCTCACCAAACGAGATCCAAAAGGTATGAAAATTTTTTTAAAACGTTACAAGATTGATTTGATCGTCCGACCGGGAGGTGAGAATTGAGTTCTTAACCCTTCACCACGAACGTATACTCTTCCGCCGGACCTGTTGCGCCGTCAGTAGCAACGCCGCTGATCTCTATTTGATAAAGCCCGCGCGTTAGATAGAGTGAGGAGAGTCTTAGTCGAATGACATTGCCGCTCTCGAGTTGCAGATTAGGAACTCTGAACGATTCATCTTCTTCAAACCTGCGAATCGTCGCTTGGTAGGAGGGGTAGCGTTCTGTCTGCGTCCAAATAAGGTGCAGCTCAACAGACTCAGCATTAGTCGGCGCGGTTACTTCCTTCTCCGCTTCGGCGCTGCGAACCGCGCCCGGCGTCAATGTCACCGCAGGCACTGAAGTCTCACGCAACATCGATGGTGAATTAAGTCGCACCAACTCGTTCTGCATCGCGAGATAGCTGTTGCGCTGTTCCCACCTGCTTCTCAAAGCAATGACAGCAACAACGATCGCGATCAGAACAACTACTGCGATCGGAACCACCACGACAGGCTTCAGCCAGACGCGTGCAAACAGACGACTCCACCTCGACCCGGCAACCGCAGTCGCTTCAGTGGCTGCCCAGTCGTGAATAGACTGCGCGATCCTCAGCTTGCGTTGTTCGGCAGGTGTTTCACCGTACTGCGCAAGAAATCGTTCTCTATTTTCCGGTGTGAGTGAATCGTCCAGGAAATCGTCCAGCAAGTGCTGCTCGGCCGCCATCACTCTTTCTCTCGAAAGAGCACCGGTAACAAACATACTTTCAAGACGTTGCCGCTCCTGGTCGTCGACCTGCCCTAATAAAAATTGCCGCAATAGGGCGTCGCTCACGGGCTCTTCGTTCATGGGTCCTCCTCCCGGCGTCCCCATCCCATTACAATGATTTTTCGCGCGATACGTTTCATTTGTTTTGGGCCATGCGATCGATGCAACGTTCCAGGCATTGTTCCAATGTAGCGCGAATCCGGAAAGCCTTCACCCTCAAAGTCTCCACGGAGATTCCGAGCCGCTGCGCCATTTCTGTTCGATGATCGATCTTAGCCTGCTTGTCTCGCGCGTAGTAAGCCAGTATCAACTCTCGTTTTTCTTGACTAAGCTTTTGCAAACAAGTGCGCAGACAATCTTCACGCATATTCGCGGTTTCCTGCTCCGCTTCGCGACGCGGATCCGAGGCCGGCTCGGTGCCCTGCAGCGTTATCTGCGTTTTGATTTTTTTGGGGATTTCCTTGATGAGATTTCGTGCGACGCCGTAGAAGTAGAGTTTCGGATCGCCTACATACGTTTTTCTAACTTCATGAACCTTCTTCGCAACTCGATCGAAGACGTCGTCAGTTAAGCCATCAGGATCGGAGCAACGGTTCCAGGTAAATATTTTTGTGAGGTCCTGACGAAGCTGGACGTAGATCGTTCCTGCTACTTCACGATCGGGATTGAGCCAGACGAGAATCTCATCGAAACTCTCGGGTGGAATTGCCGAGTCTCGCGCCATTCGGAGTCGTCACTTTTTCTGCTTTTGCGCCTTTTTGTGGCTGACTTTCAATACTATTAGACCACACGAAATCAGAAGCAACGACAGTAAAACTATCACACCGAGATTGCGACGCGAATTGTTTTCAATATTAATATGATTCGTGTACTCACCCTGCACCACAAATCCGGCCCAGTAGTAAGGATTGCCCCAACGCTTGTCCTGCATCACTTTCAACCTGGCGGCCCTGAGCGCAGCGGCCGGCGTCATTCCCTTTTGTAGCATTGACTGGTAGAAATCTGCCATGAGCGCCGACGTCGCTCGATCGTCCACTTTCCAAAGACTGGCAACAACACTCTTCGATCCGGCGGAGATGAAGCTGTGGGTTAGACCAACAAAACCTTCTCCTTTTATATCTTTCCCCAACGCGGTTTGGCAGGCGCTCAGCACTGTGAGCTCGGCGGAAAGATCCATGTTGTAAATGTCGTGCAACGACATTACGCCGTTTTTCTCGACACCATTCTTGTCTACCGTTGTGAGGGTGATGCCGGACAGTTCTGGATGCTCGGTATCGAGGAACCCGTGAGTCGCGAAGTGAATGATCTGATACTCTCCGAGCCGCGCGTTCAGGGCTGTTTCTCGCGTGGCGTCAAAGCCTTTAGCAACCAGCGTGGCGCCGCGAGGAGCGGCTTCCGCAATCGCATCCGCCTCTTCAGAAGAATGAATCAGACGTGCCGAACCATTCCGTAAATTTTCGAGCGCCTTCGTTGTCGACGGTGGAGGTTTCTCGTCTCTTGCAGCACTCGCGACTGCCGGAGCGAGCGACGAGTTCTGTACGCGCGCATCATCCCTCGTAAAAACAGGATCGGCGATCACTGCCGCGATTTTGTCCGCTGCATCACGATTTTTCTTTTCCGTCGCACGAATGGCCCGCAAGGTAGCAATCGATGGCAACTGAACGATCTCATGGTCCAATATCAACCATTCGGGCGATGCACCCGATTCGATCAATCCAGACGGAGCCGGCAACGCAGCAAACGGAACGAGCTGCAATGCTCCTTCAACTACCAGCACAAGCCTTTTTGTGCCGAGTTGGGTAGCAACCTGGCCAAACAGCATCTGGCTTAGCTCGGGTGCTTTTTGGAGAAAGAGTTTGTCTGCTTCGGCAACCTGTGCCTGAATCGAATTCGTGTCTGCTTGTCCCTCGAGCTGCTGTCGTTTGGTAATCGACTTGTAAACCTCGACCGACATCTCTTCGATGGTCTTGCGATCAGGCAATTCAAAATGTTGAAACGAGTCGGGAGTTACCATCCATAAGTGACTCCGCTCGTCGCCCAACGAGATTTCAAGCAGAACGTCATCCTGGCGCAACTCACCTTGAATGTCCTTCAGGCTCAGTGGCTGAAACCGCGCAAGTGATAACGCATGCGGATCTTGTTCGCGTATTTGTGCCTGGAGCTGTTGCCAATCAGATTTCAACTTGCCGATCTGATCTTCGAGCTCTGCGATTTCGGACGGATCTCCGCCGCTCAGCTTCAGCCGCCTCTGGTATTCTCGCTGCTTTTGAATAAGGCCGCTTAACTCGATCTCGCGATCGATCACTTCCTTCGGCACGCCCTTGCGTATATCAGCTCCTGATTCTCGAATCAGATCGACAAGTGCGCGTGCACGGCTCTTCTCACTCATCACCAGCGCCTCAGCAGCAGAGCCGTTGCCTGGTCGCGCATGATCGAGTTCCGCCAGAATATCGATGGCCAATTCATAATTTTCCCGAACTCCCGAGAAGTACGACACACGAAGATCCGGACTGCCGACGTCCCTTCGGAGATCCTCGATCTTTTTAAGCGACCGATTTATCAGCGACAAAGCCTCATCGAGACGTCCCAGCGCCCGTTCGGCGCGCGCCAGATTACAAAACGTCTTGACGATCGTTCCGGTGTCGGCGGCCTGCTCACTAAGCGGCAGTGCGCGACGCAGAATTTCCGCTGCTTCTACCTTTTTTCCGCTTTGTAGAAAAGTTTTACCCAGCTCATTCAACGCATCCGTCTGCCCTCGAAGATCTTTGATCCGCTCGTAAAACTTCAATGCCGTGTTGGATCGTCGCATCGCCTCCTTAATGCGTCCCTGTCCGGCGTAGACGATCGCGCTATCGCTGAGCGCATTAGCTTCGGTACGCAACTGCCCCGCGGAGCGGCTCAACTTCAAACACGTTTCGTAATACAAAAGGGCCTCATCGGGATGGTTCATCAGCCTGTGCATCTGCGCGACTTTCAAAATCGTGCCAGGCTCGAAATCCAGTGCGCCTCTATCGTGAAAAATGTGCGCAGCTTTTTGATAGTTTACGAGTGCGGTTGAGTAATCTTTCAAGTCCTCGTAAACCTGGCCCACTGCGTTGAGCGCGACCGCTTCGCTGTTTCGATTCCCGATGGTTTGAAAAATCTCAATCGCCTTGTTGTGCAGCTCAATTGCCGGGTCCGGCTTTCCATTAAAAGACTCCGTTAGGCCCAGCACGGTAAGTGCGAGACCTTCCCCGCTCTTGTCGTTCATCGCACGGTACAACTTTAGCGCTTCGGAGATCTCGGTCACCGCCTTGTCGCGCGCACCGAGGCTTCCGGCAATGTAACCAGTGAATAAACGTACCCTCGCTTCGCCTTTTCGATCGCCTTTGAAGTATTTAAGCGCCTCAACAAATCGGTCTCGCGCGGTGACCATGTCACCGTTCGAATAGATCACTTCACCGATGTTGCACAGGACTTCACCGTAAACGTCTTTAACGATCGCGTTTGTGTTGGCATCGATCGGGGCGAGCAGATTTTTAGCTTTGGTCAGCTCGTCCTGGGCCAACTTGTTCTTGCCGGTGTAGGAGTGCAGGCGCGCGAGGTGGCTCAGCGCTCGTGCCTCCGCGAGCGGATCGTGTGCCTTTGCGGCGAGCGTAGCTGCGCTTTGATAGCGACTGAGTGCTGGTTGGTATTCGCTGAGGAGAAAGTAAATATCGCCGGATTTCAGAGTCGCTTGTGAGACGCCGCCGTAATTGCCGGCAGACGTCCAGGCCCCGGCGGCCTTTTCATACTCGTCTATGGCTTGCCGGAGCGAAGGTTCTGTCCATTTTGCACGCGAGACACCGGCAGCGGCCATCGCCTGCAGGGCTTCGCTGTCCTTGCGGCTTGCCGGCGTAAGCGACGCCAGAGCGCCAACCTTGATTTCATACGGCCGCGGCTCGTCTACTTTTTCCCCAGACTGGATCTCGATGCGGTAACTGCCAGAAACGTCGACAGGCACCGCAAGATTGACGATCTCGAAGTCTTCGCTAACATGCTCCGCTAACTTAGAGCCACTCGGGCCATAAACGGCTGTAGTTAAGGCCATGTCACCTTTGTCTATCGCAAAGCGAAGCAGTGTGCCTTCGTTAGCCGATACCGCAAACAATGCTCTAGCTCCCGCCGTAATCCGACCTCCCGCTGAGTTGCCGGGAGCTACCTGCAGCGCTTCGTCGATCGCGGCCGTCTCCGTCACGACCATTGACTGCCGCAGCGGAGACAGCACGAGCAGCACACTTATACACAAACACGCCAGCACTATGCTGCAAACGCTATGAAGTCTCGATCGGACTTTTCCGGGTAGCATTAAGAACTTCAAATTCCTGTGGAGACTAACGTCGTGAGACCTACGGAGAGCATGAACTTCTTTACTCTCGGAAAGAAAGACAGACGGCCTTATTTATCATGTATACCGTACAGTTTCAATGTCTGCGCTATCTCTGGAGCACGGCTTTGCACAAAAAGTCACGAAGTCACTCTTCTCTGTGCAACCTCTGTGTTCTCTGTGTCTCTGTGGTTGATGAATTCCGAGCAAAAACAAACCACGGAGACACAGAGAACACAGAGGTTGCACAGAGAAATCCAAAACAAAGACTTTTTGTGTAAGGCCCTGGAGCACGGCGGGCGGGCGCCGCACTCCAAAGAGCGCTTTGTCGACTGGTTCTTAGCGTCCATCGCGAAATAGGCTGCGACGCTCGGCTCCAGTTTTACCACACTTGCCGGAAGCTCCCCTCCAGTCCTGGTACGTGCCGAGCCTGGTGCCGGGCGCTTTCGCTTGAGACTTTCGACAAGCTGAGATGGACGAACTACGCTTGAATTTCTTAGTCATCTTTTTTCTCCTTATCCAGGTGCGAAGCGTCGCAGTCACACTTCACACGACTCCCCTGCCGGGCGTGATTTCCCGCTCGAGACGTCACGCCTGCGCCAGCGTTATCTATTGACCGAAAGTGAAAGTTGATCTGGTGACAACGGAAGTCTTGAACACTGTGATCTCAAGTCGTTCTTCCATTGTTTTGTAAACGAGATTTGTCGGGGAGAATTTAGAAATTGGACTTCGCGGAAACCGATCTTTCTCATTGATGCCGTCTCGCACAAACAACTCGATTCCCTGCGTTCGTGGCATCTTCGTTAGCACGAGCTCCGCCTTGGCCGAGTTGAAAGCATCGCGAATGGATTTACCAAAACCCAGCGCACGATAAAACGCTCCTGCAAACGCGACGCTTCCTTTGTCGCCGATTCCCTTACCCGTGCCGACTGAGTAATCAATCACAGCGGCGATCGAGCGCGCCTGTGTTTTGGTGAAGCAAGCGTTCAGTAAAACAAGTCGCAGATGATGATTGTAAAGAGCTAACACATCCACGAGACCTTGCTGATCGATAGTCTTCCCGCGCCCGGGCGCTCCACCTAAAATGATCTTGTGTTTCTTACTTGCGTGACCGCTGAAATGAACGATGTGTGGTTTGTGCAACAACATTAGTCGCTGCAAGTCGATCGGGCGCGTGGCCATATGTTTGTGCAATTCAAATCGATCGCGATACGGTCCTTCCTGAATTCGTTCAAAGATCTCTCTGGCTTCTTCATCCACCCGGATTCGGCCGGTGGTCCATGGATTTGCGGATAGAAACAGTATGCGGATTTTTTCAGTCATCTGAGCCCTCCGTCGTCTTCTCTCAACCGCTCTCACAAACACAGGCGGGAAAACGAAAAAATTTCCGTCACGCAAGCGAAAACTTTTTTGTAGGGATTAACGGAGGGGTGCTACGGCGATGGGCAGGTTCTCGTTATCGCCGAGCAACATTTGTGGAGTCTGTTGACGATAGGTGGCAGAGAAGACGTTTTGACGGACGTAACGAAACAGCTCCCCAACAGTAACAAAATGATCCTCGTTGGTGTCGGCTTTGCCCCGCAGTCCTTCCAGCAGGAAGTAAGTAAAAACGCCGTGGCCGTTGCCCCACTCCGACGATTCTTTTGACTTTTCGTTCACATTACTGGAGGTGATGATGGCCCGGCCCTGCTCCTGATAAAGCAAGTCCTGCAAGTATCGGTTCGTAAGGTTGTTGGCCAGATCGCGCGTGCCTGTGGTCGATAGGCCCGCGCTATGGCATGCATCGAGAAGCAGGATCAGGCGCTTTGATCTTACGTTTTGATCGACATACCGGCGCAGCTCGGGCATGGCGAATGCGGTTTGAGGCATCGCATCCACACTCGTGTCGTGCACGATCAGATATAGATTTTGTTCTGCGTACGGATCGCGATCGCCATGACCGGCGAAGAAGATCAAAAGCAGATCGTTCTCTGCTGCTCTGGCAACAAAACTCGTGAGGGCACTGCGAATCTGCGCCAGCGTTGCGTCTTCATTCGCCAGCAGCAGCATGTTCTCTCGTGCGAAGCCACCCGCCTCTGGTTGTTGTAAAAAGTTATAAAGCGCTTTCGCGTCCCTGTCAGCGTATTCAAGGTTAGGGACGCCTCGCGAATTATTTCTGTACCTCGAGATGCCGATTATCAAAGCGTACTTATCTCGCACCGGGGTCACCACTCCAGCTTTCGTTGGAACAACTGGAATCCAAACCTGCGTGCGAGAACCTAACTTATCTTCAGCCTCAATCACGATTCGGGTCGCGCTCGCGCTGATCGTGACGATCGTTTCAAAACCTACACTCCGTTCGGAGTTACTCATGCGAGTCAGTTGACGAATGTTGCTTTCAGGTTTGAGCTGAACGTTCTTGCCGTCGACGGAGACGCGTGTGATTCCGTTGTCGGCGGTTGCGATGCCGCGGATTCGAACTTTCATAGTGTTGAGTCGTGGGGAAAACTCAACGGCTCGCTCCGGTTCGAGCAGCACAACCTGCGGAGGCGCCTGATTCGTCGCTCCATGGCCCGGCTCAACGTGATAAGTAAAATCCTGATTCCAGTTTTCAGTTTGGGTCTTGATGACAAAGCTCGAATAGTACTGGCGACCGCGCCGGTTGCGCGCCCACACCTCAACGGTGTTGCGACCGTTAACAAACTCATACCCGGAACGTAATCTGAGATCGATCTTGACCGTCTTGCCTCGCGCACCGTTGACAACTTCTGAGATCGTTGCCGTCGCCTGACCGTTGATGCTGGTCCTAATCGCGTCGTAATCGATGAGGTCGGCGACAGGCTTGAGGACGTGTACGAAGACCTGGCTCACGTTTGCAGAAGGAACTGTGAATTCCCTCTCATGTGAAGGAAGAATATTAAAGTCCGGCAGCTCGAGCTCGAAGACTATCGGCGGACCTTCGGATCGCGTAGCTGTCAGTGGGTTGAGAAGAAGGAAAACGAAAGTACAACAGAGGACGAGAAATAGCGCTCTCGTCCTCCGTATTCTTTTTTGTCGTGATACTGAACGAGCAATCACGGTCTGCTGGTCTTCCTCGGATTGCCTGGAGAAAGTTGTTGTGAGGCCGGCACCATCACCGGCGCCTGCGGAGAAACCACCGGCGCACTCGCGCCAGCTTTCTGCAACTCAGACAGGTTCGGTACGGTCCATGTCTTGTCGCCGAGCAGTCTCATATAGCCGTAAAGGACATCGAGGTTGGGCGGTACGAAAGGTTGATTAGCCTGCATTGTGGCGCGCTTGCGTTCGTATGCAGTGATGTAGTTTTTCAGCGACGAGATGGCTTCTGAGTTGCTGTTACTGTCTTTACTATCCATGAGCATCAGCGCGCGATGCAGTTGTATTTCGGGTATCTCCTGACGAGTATCGAGACTGATCGCTTTCAGCAATGACTGCTGTGCAAGGTCAAGCTCTTCCTTAGTGCGACCCACCTGCTTCATAACGCGCGCGTAGTAGTACGCTGCCAGTGGATCGTCCGACCTCATCATCACAGATTGTTGCAGGTTCTTTCTCGCCATTTGAAACATGTCGTAGTAGAAGGCCTCGATTCCGTTATCGCGCTTCAATTCCGCCATGATCAGGTTGAACTCCGGACTCAGCCCTTTGAGCTTGTTCGAATTCAAACTCTCTTTATACTGCGCTTGCAGCGCACCGCTGATCAGATTCTGCGCATATTCGTTTCGCTCTCTGATGCGCTTGCGCGAACCCAGAAAGCCGAGTTGCGCACGGTTATCAACTGAAGCTACCTGGGCCATCGCCGTGTACAACCGCGGCACCTCCTGAATGTCGAAAGATTTTCCAAGCGTCGCGCGTATGGCAAAATCGTCGGCTTCATTTTCCTGTGCGACGTTCCAATCCAAGCCGATTTTTTGCGAGTAATACATACCAACTGCGTAACCCGTTCCGAATCCAACTCCGGCCCCGATGGCTGCGCCTTTTCCTCCCGCTGCGGCAGCACCTATTCCAGCGCCGGCTAAACTAAAGAGACTGGCCCACAAGAGCCTTTTCTCTTCCTGTCTCCGGTTGTATTCGACTTCGGCGATAGGCAGCATCATTTTGAGTTTCCAGTGGTCCTTATAAACGTGCGCCAGCTCGTGAGCCAGTACATAGGCCAACTGCGCCTCGTTATCCAAAAGCGAGATCATTCCGGTACTGATCAGCACCGTTCCCGTAGAAAGAGTGTGTGCTTCGGGAATGGGATTAACGGTGACTTTAAATGTGTAGAGCTTTTCTGAATCTTCAGGAACGATCTGCTGACCGAGGCGATTTACGTATTCCTGAACTCGTGGATTGTCGTAGAGTGCGCGACGAATGATAATCATTTCCCCTTCGTTTTCAGTTCTCAGAATCTCTCGCGTATGGGAGGTGTTCAAAATGTAAGCTTCGTTCGCATGTTGTCTCTGCAGATCCAGATAGCTATCGTCTACGTAGTCTCTGAACTGGCTATTGCTGGCGTAAAGATCTAACGCAAAGTCAGTGAGACTGCTGTATTTCTTCATCTCATTTGTGCGCTCCCTCTCTTCTCTGCGCTTGCGGTCCTCTTCTTTCTTATTGCGTTTCTCTTCGTCCTTTCGGATCTTCTCTTCTTCTTTCGATTGTGGCTGGGGGTCCCTCACTTCTTGGCCCATCGCAATTAACTGGGCCGAGGGAAGTGTGAATAGTGATGTGAGCAGTAACGCTACCACTCGCAAAAATCGATGTTTCATTTGCGTGAGTCCTCCTGGGTAGGGTTTGTTTAGGAAGGTTCAGTTTCGGGTGAAGCTCTTGTGGAGAGCTATGATGAGAAGCGGTTCAAACTCGGTGTTCGAACGGGTGTAGAAGTTCTGACTCTTCTGGTTGAATTTGATGTGGAAGGCGCGCTTCGACAGACGATTGATTTTGAACTCTTCAACTTCGCTGTAGCTTATCTTGAATCCATGCGCGCCTTCAGACGGGACAAACTCGATTCCGTCTTTGCGCAGGTGCAGCCAACCGCGACAATAATCAGCGACGTAGTCGGTGTTGAACTTTTCGTGTGAGTGGGTGACAAAGAAGGTTGCCCCTCCGCCGGCATTGAATGCAGCCTTGAAATCTTCGAGGGCAGTCGTGAAATTTTGGTGGAGGTAGAGATTGGCTGTCGCCCTGTACGTCAACGCCTCGGCGTTTTGGGGATCCTTTTCGAGGATTTCTTCGAGTCGGGTGATGGCGTCGTCATACTTTTGGCGATAGATGAGATCGAGAATGGCTGGGCCCGGTGTCGACTGAGCCGCAACGAGTTCGGCGGCAAGCAGAACTGCAATTGCTACGCGTAAGCTGTTAGAAATAAAGTGCATTTCTGGGACCGCTGAGTTTACGAAGTACGAGACTTGGGCCAGGTCGGTACCACCACGCGATTGCGGTGGGTCTAACTATATGTATTTCACCATCGATCCATTACAGACTTCTTTTATCTGACGTAGGAGAGCAGGAGGTTGAAAAGCAGGCCGTCGCTGCTGCGGGGAACGAGAAAATAGATCGTCTGGGGGGCTGGGTCGTTGCGGGTTAGCTGCCTGTTTCCAGCAGGTGATGCGGCTTCTTGCTCTTCGATGGTTCGGGTCTCGCCTGCTCCATCATTCATCTCAAACCGTTCAGTTATTCCGCTCCACTTTTTCGCCCACGCTACTAATTGCGTATTCGAAACCGGCAGTGGATCATACGTGAGGCGAAACGAGAGAGGAGCCGACGTCACGATGATCGTGAGCATCTCACCTGCTTGCTTTGGTTTCGGTGATGCTTTGAACGGCTCATGGTCCTCGCCCGGTATATCAATCAATTTTCCAGCCTCGAGTCGATTGTCTTCACCGCGTTGCGGAAAGATCAAATTCGTCTCGCCGCCCGAGCTGCCGTCAGTAAACCAGTCACGATTAATTACGTAAAGATAACCAGGTCGCGGCGACTCGATACTCAAACGCAGCAAATCGCCCTCGTGAAACTGTGTGTCAGCTTCGACGCGTTTAGCGACTTCCCTTCCTGATGGTCCATCACTGACGCGCTCTACTTTCCAGAGTGTGACACCGGCTTTCAACGTGCTCGCACTCTGCAGGTCCAACGGTTTAGCAAGCGGCGGTGAAGCCTGCCGGTATCTACGCGTGCGTCCAGTACGTCGTTTGGCGTTTGGCCGGTCTTTGTTGAAATCGTCTGAAGTGATCGACCTGTCTTTCGACTGCTGAGGGTGGGCCACCAACGAAAGCGAGACCGCGAGGATTAATAGGAAGATTCGAATCACGATCAGCCTTTCTTACCTGTGTTCTAAGGGGAGCATTCTCACAACTACGTCACCAACGCCACGGACGGTAGTCTGTTGAGTAACCTTGTCTCTGTTGATTTTTGATTTGGATTCTTCCTGCTTCGTGTTGAGGAAGGTTTTCACGGTGTCGCGACCTGGCCCGCTTAATTTCCCGTCATTGTTGAAAGCATCCGTCTTGGCCGACTCCAATTGCGGGACGGGCGTAGTAGACCAAACCATCCACAGGTTCTCTGTTCCGGGCTCTCCTCCAAATGTGTTCCAGTTAGTCCGCGCCCATTGATCTGCACCGACTGAAGCAGAACCATCATTCGTACCAGGAATCGGATAGATTATCGTGAAGCTGCTTCTGTTAGGTTCGGGTGTTCCTTCATTAAAGATATAAACGTAGCCAGGATTATGACTGAAGACATTCAGTTTAAATTTATCCCCACTGTCGAAAACGTCCTGTCCCGTCGATTGGAAATCATTTTGAAAAGGTTTCCTGTTGCGCATCCTTTGTACTGTGAGCGAGTAAATAAAGGAGTGGGTAGGAGGCGCCGGTGTTTCCGTGGTTGTGCCGCTGCTCAACTGCTCCGGATTCCTTGCAGCCTGGCCACCTGGTTTCATCATCCACAAAACCACGAACACCGCGATCAAAACAACTAAGAATACGAACATAACCGCTAGCTGAAGCTTGCCCAACCTGAATCGCCGATCGCGAACAGGGCTTTCAGGTACGAACTGTCGCGCTGGCGACTCTCCAACTTTCAAGGTCTCAGCACCGTCCAACTGATGATGTCCGGGAGCGGTTTCCCCTTCGTTCAAAAGCGCGCGAGCCAAACTATCACCAAACTCAGCAGCACTTTGATACCGGGCAGTTCGCTCGAACGATAGCGCCCGCAGAATGATCGCCTGCGCCTCGGTAGAAACGCTCGAGCGAAGATCGATCGGCTTCACGCGTACGCCTTCGCGATGCATCTCCAGCAATTGCGGCGCTGAAGCCGGATTGAACGGCCGGCGCCCCGTCAACATCTCGTATGCGATCACGCCCATCGAGTAAATATCGCTCGCAGCCGTAACTCGCTCACCACCACGAAGCTGCTCCGGCGACATGTACAGCACCGTACCAATCGGAACTTTATCCACCGTACTCGGCGCCACAACTGAATCTTTTACTTTCGCAATCCCGAAATCCACGACTTTCACATGCTGTTCGCCCTTGAGCGACTGCAGCATGATGTTGTCGGGTTTCAGATCACGATGCAGAATTTTTTGCTCGTGCACGTGTTCGAGCGCAGCGCCGATCTGCTTCAAAATCACGGCGGCACGCTCAAGATCCATACCTCCTACAGGGATTTGTGAGCGCAGAGTCACGCCGTTCACGTACTGCATCACGATGTACGACTTACCATCCGGCAGCTCGCCAGCACCCAATACGTTCACAACTCCCGGATGATCAATGCGCGAAAGCGCTTCGACTTCCTGTCTGAACTTCCGAACGACATAGTCGTCTTTCACCGATGCTTCGAGGAGCACCTTGATCACGACCGCGCGGTGGTGAAGGGTCAGATCACGCGCGAGATAGACCTTACCCATGCCGCCATGGCCCAACTCGCGTTCGACCAAATACTTATGATCGATCGTCGTACCGATAAGACTATCCGTGGAGCCATTTGCAATCTTGAATTTGTTCGCGCCGCTGTCGCTGGAGATGATCTTGAGCCCTAACTCGAAGACGGAAGATTCGAGGAAGCCGGCCGATGAGTCGTCGGCTGTCAGCAGCGACGTAACCTCATGCACCAGAAAAGGATCCTCGTCACAAGCAGTCGCGATGAACGCGCTGCGCTCAGACTGAGGCATTGGCAAGGTCGAATAGTAAATTTCCTGAATGCGATCCCAGACCGGGCGCTCCATTTAAGTGTCTCCTAGGGGTGGGGACTCGAAAGGCGAAGTCGCGCGCAGAGTTCTTAACACGCATGGAGTTGTCAGTTGCGGGCAGCATTCTATATATGCGTACCACGCCTGACAATAGTCTCTTAACATAATGGTTTCCGACCACAATTCATTACGCCTGTATCAACTGTAGGGGTGGCCCTCAGTCGCCACATGTTCCCCCAAACAGTTGATACACACGAAAGCTTTAACAGTTTTTCACCATTTAGATCGGTGGTTTGCTGGTAAGATACAAAAGGCCCAGGGCTGCTCGCGTGTTTAAGTCTTACTCCCATGACCCGGACGCACGAAATTACTGACCTCCTGCAAGCGTGGAGTCGAGGCGATTCCGAGGCTTTAGCGAAGCTGATACCACTCGTCGATCGTGAGCTCAAACTGATCGCCCACGCGTTCATGCTCAACGAACGCGCCGGACATACGCTGCAAACATCCGCCTTAGTTAACGAAGCACTATTGAGCCTGATGGCGGATAAACCAATCGACTGGAAAAGCAGAAAGCATTTTTACGCTATCGTCACCTGGCGAATGCGTAACATTCTCATTGAATACGCGCGCGGCCGGTTAACCGTGAAACGGGGCGGAGGCACGGAACGTGTCGACCTCGACGAAGCCGCATTCATGTCCAAAGAGAAGTCTCAGGAAATGGTCTTGCTTGACGAAGCGTTAAAGCAACTCGCCGAATTCGATGAACGGAAAGCCGCGATTGTCGAGCATCGTTACTTCGGAGGATTGACCACGGAAGAGATCGCAGACCTTCTGGACCTCTCAACATCAACAATCGAACGTGAATGGCGAATTACTCGCGCATGGTTGTATCGTGAGATGACCGGAAAAGATAAGTAGATTTCGTCTGGCATTGCCACCGTGACCTCACGGCGTTATTCTCTCGGCATTATGAGATCCCTCTTAACCCTCGTCTTCGCAACTCTTCTTTTTTCCTTTAACGCACTGGCCCAATCTGCTCCTCCTTCCACCGTCAAAACTGTGGTGGTCATAGCTTCAGCGAAGGAAGCCGAAGTCGGTCAACAGGTAAAGATCACCGTTACGGCCAAGGACGCCGCCGGCAACATCATCCACGAAAAGCCTTCGACCTACTTCGCCGGACCGTTCGACATCGCCGCCTCCGATTCAGACGGCAACGTGAAGCTCTTCGGCGCTGGTGAAGTGACTGTCGGCGCGATCGTGGGTGGCACGCCGGGTTTTTCTACTTTCAGGGTGAAAGCGCCGACCGTGAAGACGATCGAGATCGCACCCGTCAAGACGCCTCTCGTAACCGCCGGCAACGTACAACTCGACGCCGTCACGCGTATCTTCAACGGCGATCCCCGAACAGGCGTTCCCGTCAGTTGGACTTCCGATAACGCGCAAGTCGCGACGATCGACGAGGCCGGCGTGGTGACCGGTGTTGGACCGGGCAAAGCCTCAATCACCGCCACCGCAGGTTCTGCAACTGCGACGACGACGATCACTGTAGTCAAAAATAATCTCCGCAGCCTGACCGTGACCGCAGGCGCAAAAACCGCACGCACAGGCGACGTGATCCATTTCACCGCCAAAGGTGATCCGAGCAGCGACTTCAGCACACGCTGGTCAGTGAGTGGCAACGGTGCAACGGTGGATGCGAACGGCGCGTTCGTTGCCGACTTACCGGGAACTTACATCATCACGGGAATGAGTGGAAACGTTTCGTCAAGCGCGTCGATCGTGGTCGCGCCGCGCGATATGGAACGTGAGCTCGAAGTCATCGGACGCGTGCCGATGAAGGAATATCAGGGCGCGGAACAGTGGATTATCGGCAACTACGCTTACTACTCGACGATCTACGATCGCTTTCTCGTCTATGACATTTCCGATCCCGCAAATCCGAAACTGACTGACACAGTGAAGGTCGATGCGCGCCTCGTTAACGACATCTCGACGACGGCCGACGGCAAGATTCTCGTGATCTCGCGCGAAAGCGCGTCGAATCGAAAGAACGGGATCGCGTTCTACGACACTTCTGATCCGGCTCATCCAAAACTGATTTCGGACTACACGGCGACAGTCACGGGCGGTGTGCACAGCGCATTCGTGGACGGTCACTACGTTTATCTGACTGACGACGCAACCGGCTCGATGCGCGTGATCGACTTCGCCGACGTTAAGAACCCGAAAGAAGTCGGGCGCTGGCAGATCGAAGGTCCAAGCGTGACCACGATCGCTACGAAGGAAGGCGATCATATCGTCGGGCGCTACGTCCACGATCTACAAGTCAAGGATGGTCTTGCGTATCTCGCTTACTGGCGCGATGGCCTCGTGATACTCGACGTCGGCGCGGGAATTAAAGGCGGCAGCCCGGAGAATCCGAAGTTTGTCAGCCAGTATCGCTTCAATCATACCGAGCTTTACGGCAACGGCTGGCTCGCGGGCACACATTCTGTCTATCGTTATCGCAACTACGTGTTCCTCGGCGACGAGGTGTTCCCGGCGATATTCGACATCAGATCGCCGAAGCGTATTCCGGTGCGCGGCGTGGTCCATGTGATGGATGTTTCCGACATCAACAACCCGCGGAAAGTGGCGGAGTATCCGGTGCCGGAAGGCGGCGCGCACAACATGTGGGTCGAGAACGATCTGATGTACATGGGTTACTACAGCGGCGGCGGGCGTGTGGTTGATGTTTCGGGCGAGCTGCGCGGCGACCTATACCGGCAGGGACGTGAGATCGCGCGCATCTACACCGGTGACGCTGACGGTTTCCGGCCAAACCTGGCGTTCACGTGGGGCGCGCAACCGCACAATGGGCTAATCTACTTCAACGACGTCAACTCGGGCTTGTGGATCGTGAAGCTCGGCGAGAAGAGCGACAAAGGCTCCACCACCGCGCCCGGCAAGTGAGTTAATCGTAGACAGGGTTTACAAGATTTTTCAGGATAGACATGTTAATCCTGAAAAATCTTGTAAATCCTGTCTACAACTACTTATAAAAATCAATCCCTGCCGCTCCCTGCGCAACATCAAGGGTCGCTACCGTCTTCATCACGACGAGATCGATCACTTCAACCGTTCCCGGTTCAGATCCAATACCCTCCACCGTCACAAACGCATAACGATCGTCCGGCGTCACAACCACACCGTGCAGCACCTTCCGCTTCGTCGGCAACCGTGCTAACTCTTTCCCAGTTTTCAAATCGTAAATCGACACTGACTGGTCGCGCTTGTTCGTCGCAATCAAACGCGATCCGTCGTGCGTGATATCAAGATTATAAACACCCGGTCGCGCGGGAATGCGACGAACACGCGCCCACGTGTTCGCGTTCACCTCGACGATCTCACTCGAACCATTACACGCAACATAGATCGATGAGCCATCCACGGAAGGCTCGGCCCACGTCGGCGAGCACCGGTTGTCGCCCGGCTTCGGCGGCTCAGTGCCGTGTCCGGCGTTTCCATGGACCGTGTGCATCTCCGGGCTCATACGCGGTCCCGGTGGTCCGGGCAGCCCATTTTCCTGGTTCTTTGTGACGATGAAATGCCTCGACACTTTCAACGTTCGCGTGTCGATCTCGACGAGTATGTCGTCCATCATGCACGCCGAATACTGCTTCGTGCCCTGTGGATTCAAACGCGAGCCGTGCGGCATTGTACACGTTTTGATGCGCGCGATTTCGGTCATCGTTTGTGTCGACACCACTGAAACACTCGATGGCTCCATGTCGCCGTGCAGGTTGAAATTGACGACGAAAAGAAAATCTCCGCCGGGACTGACGTCGAGTGTTGCCGGGAAAAGACCGAGCGACGCTTTGCCGATGAGGGCGTCGTTCTTCGTCGAATACTTCCAAACGGATCCGAACGGGCGGCCGTGTGCGATCGTGACGTAATAGAACTGTCGATCGGGAGAAAGAACGATGCCGTGAGGGCCATCGATGTCGATCGGCATGTCGCCGGTGTCGATCTGGTGATCTATTTTGATCCCCGCGGGTCCAAAGCGTACCAGCGCGATCTTGTCCGCGCCTTCTGACAGGACGTAAACGAGATAGTCTTTGTCGGGCTTCGTCTGCGATCGCGCGAAAAGAGGAGAGAACGCGATGAGAACCAGGGCTAAAAGGATTGATGTCTTCATTGCGGGAAGTCTACTACTCTTTGCGACCATACCAACAGACTACAAGTGACGAATCCAAATGCATTCAGGAGGCCGTGCGTCATCGCCATTCCGGGGATCGTAATGATTAGCGTTTGGGTTGCGACGCTGTAAGCGTAAAGACACGCGAGCACCATCGCCGCACAGCTCGAGATCGCTGCGATTGATAACAGCGCGCGCCACAGGGACGAGTTGATGGATGGTCTTACCCAACCGAGGGTGAGCACAGACAGCAGCATCAGGCCAAGCGTCAGCAACAGCGCGCCTGCGAATCCGATCCAGGGTGAAAATGTAATTCCTGCAGCAACGAGTGGCATGGCTGCGATGAGGGCAACTACCGAGAGTGCAAAAACATTTCGCGGGTAGTTCCGGCGGCTGAGTACTCTTCCGTTCATGCCGGCGATGATCGGCGTAGCGAAACCTGCAAAGTGAAAGTGGACGGCGGTCAGGAGAACAATCATCTCGCCAAAATCGAAAGGCTGAATGCCGAGGCGATAGATGACGAGCCACCCACCTGCCACCGGCAAGTACAACAAACCAGCATCGATGCTCAACTCCTCGATACGTTGAAAGCCTCTGCTGGTAAGTCTGACCAATCCGAGTAACGCGATGAGTATGTTGAGGATGAGCCACGCTGACGCGAGCGCTGCGGATAGCCTGCCCTTTTCGACGAAGAACGAAGCGACCGTGAACAGTGCGGCGATCGGCTGCGCATAGACCACGAGCTTGTATAACCCACGCTCCTCCGCAACAACTGAAAGTCCCAACGGCACGATGACGAGCACCGCCCAAAGCACAACCTTGTGGACTAATTCAGCCTGCTCGGAATCAGAGGTGGTAAGCAGAAGCGTGATCAGCCAAACAATCACACCACCCGCAGCGCTACGTTTGGCGAAGGTTGATAGCATTTATTTTAGCCGCGGATTACGCGGATAAACGCAGATCTGCGTCAATCCGCGTTTATCCGCGTTAGTGTACTTAACTGGGCTGCGACATTGTCAATGACCTTGTCCCACTTCCCTTCCTCGCGCTGCCGGAAGAAACGCATCGTTGGATACCAGGGTGAGTCGTGGCGGTCGAGCATCCAGCGCCAGTCGGGTTCGAATGGAAGTAAGGTCCAGGTGTTCACAGCGAGTGCGCCGGCGAGGTGCGCGGTCATTGTGTCTACGGAGATCACCAGATCGAGCGTGCGCATGATGCGCGCGTCGTCGAGCGGATTGTCGCCCCCCGAGATCGAGCCTATTGACCCGTCCCAACCAGCGCGCACAGCGTATCGTTGCAGAATGTGCCAATCGATCCCCGGCAACTCCGCGAGCCTTCTGATTTCGGGAAAAGCAATCGAACGACGATTGTCCCAATCACCTGACTGCCAGATCAGCCCAATTCGTAAACATCCATTCCGCGTGAGCGAAGCAGGTTCTACAAAGATGTACGGCACGTCCGCAGGAATCGTCGCGAGTGTCGTTCGAAACAGATAAGGCAACTCGTTCAGCTCGACATCAACGTCGTACTCGACTTCCGGCGCGCCATCATGCAACGGCAACAGTCGATCAATCCCGCGAACATCACACAGCAGAGGAATCAACGAAGGCTGCACCCAAACAATCACCTCCGCCGCAATCCTTTTTAACAAACGCGCATAGCGAATGAACTGGATCGTATCGCCAAGTCCGTGATAACAACGCACCAGAACTCGCTTGCCAACAACCGGCCTGCCATCCCAAACACTCTGAAACCAACGCGGAAGATCTGTTTGATCCTTCTTTGTAGCAAGCAGCACATCACTGATCTTCCATGCAGTCGCGAACTCACCGCGCCGCATCGCGTGCATCCAGGATGAATTTAGATCCTCATCAGTCATCTCAAACGTAAAAAGATGATCGAGATCAACTAACCGTTATTCGTTTCGAAACTCTTGTTTTCTTCGCAAGGTACGCGAACGAACCGAAGGTACATAGTTGCAAGCGTACAGTACGTGACTCCCAAACATCCGTCTGCTGTTTCTGCCGGAGGAGCGGTGCGCGAGAGCAGCGAAACACGTTGGCAGGAGAATCGATTGTTAGCGGCGCTTCCAGAACGCGAGCGCGCACGCCTCATTCCGCAACTCGAAATCCTCACGCTCTTCGCGAAAGAAACCATCTACGAAACCGGCGACGAGATGCACTACGTCTACTTCCCACTCGACTGCATCGTCGTCTTGATCAGCTCAGTCGAATCCAACGCCGCTATCGAAGTGGGGTTTATCGGCAACGAAGGATTAGCCGGCGCGCAAATCCTCATGGGCGCAAAACAATCCCCGAGCGAGGCGCTTATCCTCACCGAAGGCAAAGCACTTCGTCTTCCGGCTTCGAGCTTCTGGAGGGAGGCGAAGCGCAGCAGCCGCATGCGCGAGTTGATGCTCACTTATGCCAACGGATTGCTCGCACAAAGCGCGCGACTCGCCGCCTGTCACCGTTATCACACGCCGCAAGCTCGCTTAGCTCGCGTGTTGCTGATGATTGACGATCGATTGAACACCGCTGAGCTGCACATCACCCAGGATTTACTTGCACGCTTACTCGGCACACGACGCGCCACCGTCACACAAGCCGCAAATCAATTACAAGACGGCAAACTGATCGAATCGCTACGCGGACGAATTAGGATTCTCGACCGCGACGAGCTCGCGAAGGTCGCTTGCAGTTGCTACGCGATCATCACTGCTCAACAAGGAGGTGAGCAGTAGCCTATGTCTAACAATTTCTTCACGGTACTTACATTTCTAAGATTCAGGTACGCAGGCGTACGGATATACACACGACAACCGCGTACCTTCCCCGACCTCAAGGATCGATCTGAACAGTACCCTCAACTGGGCGTAGGGTATCGAGCAAGGGGGCAAGCATGACAAGGGGTAAAACGAACGCTGCGACCAACGGCAATGGTCGTCACAAAAGCGCACAGGCATTAACTCCCACGCCGGTCAGTAAAAACGGCAAATCGAAACCCATTTTGATTACAGGCGGCGCCGGATTTGTCGGTTCCAACCTCGCGCATCGACTACTCTCGAGTGGTCATCGAGTGCGTTTGCTCGACAACCTTTCTCGTGCGGGCGTCGAGCGCAATCTCCGCTGGCTGATGGAAACTCACGGTGACCTTGTCGATATAGAAGTGCCTGACGTCCGCAACCTCTCGATCATCAAACAAGCTGTAAAAGACGCATCCCAGGTCTTTCATTTCGCGGCGCAGGTTGCGGTGACGTCGAGTCTGGACGATCCGATCGAAGACTTCGAGATCAACGCGCGTGGCACACTGAATCTTCTCGAGGCAGTTCGCGCCGTAGACAATCCGCCGCCGCTCATCTTCACGTCGACAAACAAAGTCTACGGCAATCTCGCCGATCTCGAGTTTGATAAACGAGGCACTCGATACGCGCCGGCGAATGAGGTGATTCGCGAGCGAGGAATCAACGAAGACCGGCCACTTGACTTCCATAGTCCCTACGGCTGTTCGAAAGGCGCCGCCGATCAGTACGTCACTGACTACGCGCGTACTTATCGACTGCCCGCGCTCGTGTTTCGCATGAGCTGCATTTACGGGCCACACCAGTATGGCAACGAGGATCAAGGCTGGATCGCGCACTTCGTGATCCGATCAATCTCCGGCAAACCGATCACGATCTACGGCGACGGCCTGCAGGTGCGCGACATTCTGTTTATCGACGATCTCGTCGACGCCTTTCTACTCGCGCAACAGCACATGAAAAAACTTGCGGGAAATGCTTTCAACATCGGCGGCGGTCCTGGGAACAGTATCAGCCTACTGGAATTACTCGATCTGCTTGCAGAGCTACATGGTGGCGATGTTTCCGTGCGTTTCGAAAATTGGCGCGCGGCGGACCAGCGCTACTACGTTGCGGATACGAGTAAGTTCAGCGGGCTGACTGGATGGGCTCCACGCGTGCCGGTGCATGAGGGCGTGCGGCGACTGTATGAGTGGATCCGGACGGGAGAACAGTTCTCTGCGGAGCATGTGCGCGTCGCGAGCTTACCGGCAGTTAATACGATCGCAGCAGTCAAATTCTAAGTGCGGAGCAGACGGAAGTGCAGTCAGTGAAAACAGCGCCGTTAGTGCGCGCAGTGCCGGGATACGCGGCAGTATTTTCTGGTCCACGACAAATTGATGTGCGTCGTGTTGAGTTTCGTGTGCCTTTGGCGGGCGAAGTTCGCGTGAAGATCGAGGGCTGCGGTGTTTGTGCTTCGAATCTCGAGCTGTGGCTGGGAAAGCCTTGGTTCAAGTATCCGGTCGAGCCCGGTGCGCCTGGGCATGAGGCGTGGGGACGAATTGACGCTGTTGGTGAGGGTGTCAACGGTTTTGCGCCTGGCGATCGTGTGGCGATGCTTTCGTCAAATGCTTTCGCTGAGTACGACTTTGCGAAGAGCGCTGAAGTTGTTCGGATACCGGATGACGGGCCATTTCCTGCTGAGCCGCTCGGATGCGCTGTCAACATCTTCAAGCGCGCGAACATTCATCGTGGCGAGACTGTGACGATCGTTGGTACAGGTTTTCTCGGCTTGTTGGTCACCCAACTTGCAGTCAACGCTGGTGCGCGTGTCTTCGCGCTCTCGCACAGGCGTTCGTCACTAAAATTTGCGCGACAGTTTGGCGCGTCAGCGACGATCGAGATTCACGAGAAGCAACAGGTGACCGATTTAACGGGCGGACATGGATGTGAATGTGTGATCGAGGCGGCAGGCAAACAGGAGTCACTCGATCTCGCCACTGAGCTCACGAGCGAGCGCGGCCGGCTTGTGATCGCGGGATATCACCAGGATGGCCCACGGCAGGTAAACATGCAGCTCTGGAACTGGCGTGGACTCGACGTCATCAACGCGCACGAACGCGATCCACAGGTGTACGTCGCGGGCATGCGCGAGGCGATTGAGGCGATCGACGCCGGCGTTCTCAATCCACGGCCACTTTACACGCATACGTTCAAGCTCGCTGAGTTGTCGCAGGCTTTCAAAGTTCTGGAGCGTTCGCCTGAAGGGTTTGTGAAAGCGTTGATTACGTTATGAGTAGAGCAGCAAGACAAATCAGGGTTACATCAGCGCCGCGTCTCGGGTTTGTGGGGCTGGGCTGGATTGGGAGAAATAGGCTCCAGTCTGTGGCTGAAGCTGAAGTGGCGGAGATTGCTGCAATTCACGACGTGCAGGCAAGCGCGGTTGATGAAGCACAGAAGTTGTCGCGCGATGCAGTTCAGTCTGCTTCGTTTGAGGAGCTGCTGAATCTCGGTCTTGATGGAGTAGTGATTGCGACGCCAAATTCTTTGCACGCCGAACAATCGATTGCAGCGCTCGAACGTGGAATCGCGGTGTTCTGTCAAAAGCCGCTCGGGCGGAATGCGCGTGAGACGCGAAAGATAGTCGATGCAGCGCGCGCGGCGGACCGGCTACTGGGAGTCGATCTGTCGTATCGCGCCATACCGGCCATGCGAGCCGTCACTGATCTCGTCGAGAGTGGTGAGCTAGGGAAGGTGTTTGCGGTCGATGCGAAGTTTCACAACGGTTACGGGCCTGACAAGGCGTGGTTTCGTGATTTCTCGCTCGCAGGTGGCGGCTGTGTTCTGGATCTCGGGTTGCATTTGTTGGACCTTGCGCTGAGGCCGCTCGGGTTTCCCAGCCTCACGCGGGTGCAGAGCTCTTTGTTTGCGAATGGAAAGTCGCTCGGTGTCGAGGAGGTTGAGGATTACGGCGTGGCCACGATCGAGACTGAAGATGGTGCGGTGATCAATCTCAGTTGTTGCTGGAACCTGAACATCGGACGCGATGCAGATATCGAGATCGCGTTCTACGGGACTCGCGGTGGTGCGAAGCTGCGGAATGTTGATGGATCGTTTTATGACTTTGTCGGTGAGAAGTTCACTGGGACGAAGACTGAGACGCTGAGCAGCCCCGAAGACGTCGCGTGGCAGTGGGGCGCACTTGCGACGATCGAGTGGATCAAGAAGTTGAGTGTTGATGGACGTTTCGATCCGGCGGCAGAGCGGTTTGTGTTGTTAGCGGAAGTCGTGGACAGGATTTACAAGATTTCACAGGATTCACATGTAAATCCTGAAACATCTTGTTAATCCTGTCTAAAACTTACTATGAGAATTTTAATGACAGCGGACACGGTTGGCGGTGTGTGGACCTACGCACTCGAGTTGACGCGCGCGCTGGAACCATACGGTGTCGAGGTGTTGCTCGCTACGATGGGACCATCGCTCAACACATCTCAACAAGACGACGCTCGCAGTCTCTCCAACCTCTCGCTCTTCAAAAGCAATTACAAACTCGAATGGATGCCCAATTGTTGGTCCGACGTGAAGCGCGCCGGCGATTGGCTGCTCCACCTCGAGAACCGCCTGCAACCAGATCTGATTCATCTAAACGGTTACGCGCACGCCAACCTGCCGTGGAAAAATCCGACGCTCGTCGCCGGCCACTCGTGTGTCTTCTCCTGGTGGCAAGCCGTCAAAAGAGACACACCGCCGCCGGAATGGCAGCGCTACAAAACTGAAGTACAAAACGGATTACGCGCAGCAGATCTCGTCGTTACGCCGAGCGCCGCGATGCTTCACGCACTGAACAAACACTACGGACCGACCAGTAACGGGCGCGTCATTCACAACGGGCGCAATCCGGAACAATTCAAGCCGCGCTTGAAACGCAACGTTATTCTGTCAGCGGGACGTTTGTGGGACGAGGCGAAGAACATCGATCGCGTCGCCGAGATTGCTTCGGAGTTGCCGTGGCCCGTGCTTGTGGCTGGGCAATTTCAACATCCGGATCAACCAGCGCGTCACAGCTTCGCCGCGAGAGACTGCCGCTGGCTTGGCTCACTAGCAGAACCAGAGCTTCGACGCTGGTTCGCAGCCGCGTCGATCTACGCACTGCCCGCGCTTTACGAGCCGTTTGGTTACACACCGCTCGAAGCAGCACTCTCAGGTTGTGCGCTCGTGCTCGGCGATATCGAGTCGTTACGTGAGATCTGGAGCGACGCCGCTGTGTTCGTCGATCCAAACGACAGCAAGGCACTGAAGCACGAGCTGCTGGCACTCATTGATGACCCACAGCGCCGCGAAGAGATGGCGCAGCGTGCACACGAACGAGCGCTTGAGTTCACCAGTGCTCGCATGGCCCAGAATTATTTCGCGGTCTATGAGGAGTTGTTCGAACAAAAGGAGGCGTTGGCGCGGTGCGCATAGTCCTCTTTTATCCTTTCCAGCACATTGGGATCCTAAGCTTAGAATTCCACGTGGACAAGTTGTCGCG
>JADMIO010928572.1_pt1 | contig 64724 bp, 52 predicted proteins | sample 8958161 | NCBI WGS metagenome assembly JADMIO01 (sample SAMN16585339, study PRJNA669376) | soil metagenome | isolation source: Crop rotation soil | place: USA: Cullars Rotation, Alabama | collected 2011 | reverse complement strand
CGCGACTTCAAGTCACGTGAATTCCAAGCTTCGGATCCCACTGTGCTGGAAAGCCGCGAGGGAATACGCGGTCCATTGTTCGCGGCTTCTCCCTTGGAGCTCGATGGTCCCCGAGAATGTGGCGACGACGCTCGTGATCATGATCGCGAAAATCGCGAGCGCCACCATGGTCTCCAAAAGAGTGAACGCGCGCATCACGGGCCATCCTTCAGCGCGAGCGCACCGAGGGGAGCGCGCAGAAAGACGTGATGGAGCGCGCCCTGCTCTGTCGTGAAGATGATCTTCGCGTTTGCGGAAGCGAGATTGCCGACGCCGCAGACGGGCGACTGCGTGGGGTCGTTGTTTCGAAAATAGTTGTCGCTCGACGCGCAGAACCGAATCGTTGCAGCGGGGTCACCGGCGGGCGCGGTGCCCACGACGGCACCACTCGGCCCGAGCGTTTCGAGCGCAGTGACCGTCACGGTGTGAGGCAGCTGCACAGTTTGATCGATGACGTACGAGTCGACGATGCGGCGAACGGATTCTGGCGTGGAGCTCACCACCGCTCGCGCGAGCTGAATCGAGTGGGGTTGCAAAATGACTTGCACCGGTGCGTTCGTCCGCTGCGCGATCGTGCGCGCTCTGCCGACTGCTGCGAGGACTTCGGCTTTGTCCCCGCGCGCTTGGGCGTGTCGACGCAGCTCTTGCATCGTGGACACGCCGAGTGACATGACGATGCCTGCGATCGCAGTGACGGTGAGAATCTCCGCGAGAGAAAAGCCACGCGCCTTCACAAAGTCTCCGAGGCGCCCGTGGGATGATCGCCGCTCGGAGCAGAAGCGGGGACGCTCGGCGCAGACGCGGGTGCGGGGGCTGCTTCTTTCTTGAACGTCGGAACGTCGGCGGCGGTGGCAGCAGAATCGTCGCGTTGGACCGACTGAAGCTCTTGCAACGCTTGCTGAATGCGCCCGGCTTGATCGAGCAGAAGGCGCGCATCTTTTTCAGGTGTGAGACCGATGGCTGCCTTGGTGTCTTCTTCTGCCTTCATGGCGGCTTCGCGCGCGATGAGGAGCGAGAGATCGGCGACGCGACGTGCCACTGCCGCGCGATCTTTTTCGTTGCGCGTTTCGCGGACCGCGCGCGCGTAGATCGCGCGGGCCTCGACGAGCTGTCCTGACTTCACGAGCGCTTCTGCATCGTCTGTGTCTGCGCCGCGCGCCAAAAAGCCGGAGATGGCGGGCCACCCCGCGAGCACACCGACGACGACGGACACGAGAACGATGGTGACCGTGACCGCCGCGCGCCCGGCGGTCGTATCGCTGTGCTTCTCGTCCTCGACGACGACGAGCTGCGAGAGAAGGGACGCCGTGGTTTGGATGTCTGGCAGCGACTTGGTGCGTGGACGCGGAACGCCGCCCGGGTTCGTTTGTTCGCGCCGCAGGGCACCGACCTCGATGCCGGGGTTCGTGCCGGTGGGAATGCGCATCGACGGGTCCGACGCAGGCGAGCTGCGCGGGGGATGCACGGGGATGGAGCTCGGCGCAGCGACGTCGAGCTGCAATGCGACGTTGCCGGTAGGATCGGACAGTGCGCGATCGGACAGTGCGCGATCCGACAGTGTGCGAACGGTGCCACTCGGATCGGTGAGTCGAATGTTCGCACTCGGATCGTTCAGACGAATGCTGCCGCTCGGATCGTTGAAGCGCGCGTGACCGCTCGGATCGGTGATGGGTCGCGCGCCGGGGTTTGTCGACGGTGCCGCACTTCCTGGGTTCGTCATTTGCCGTCCGGGGCGCGGCGGCGGACCTGGAGCGGCTGCGATTTTTCCCGATGGATTCGATGTGGCGCGCTTCGCGTTTGGATTGGTGGAGGGCGAAGATCCAAAGCCGCTCGACGACGAGCCCGGTGCGCGTGGGTGCGGGCCCGAGTTTCCTGGGCGAGAGGGCATCGTGAACGTGGCGTAGATGACGCTCGCGATTTGTCGTTCGCTCGCGAGCACACCGACGTGCGGCTCGATGGTGCCCGAGCGCGCGGCCTCGTGCACGCCGCCGGGATGCGCGAACGCGATGTAGAGCTTGCCGTCGAAATATCCAAGCGGCGCTGCGCGAACACGACGCGCGAACTCTTCGGTGATCAAGTTGCGATACGGATGCTGCACCGCGAATTCGATCCAACCCGGACGCGCGACCATGAGGCCGTGCGCTTGCGCGAGCGCTTGCGTGACATCGCCTTCTGCGGCGCCGAGCTCAATGAGCCGCAACGCGATGTCGCCACCTTTCGTCTTTGCGAGATCGCGCGCTTGCTCGACCTGCGTGGCAGTGACTTTGCCCGCCGCGAGGAGAAGCTCGATAAAATCGCCACTCTTGGCGGGCGCACCGCTCGGCTTCGCCGACATGGTCCGAATCTAGTCCTCTCGGCGATTCAGGGCCATGCAACCCGCTGTTTCAGTCGTACCTGTTGCACCTTGGCTCACGCAGCCAGGCATCCCACCCGATGCTCACTCGACGTCGAGGAGGGTGGGCTCGTAGATGCTTGGCGCCTCGAAGCCCAGCAGGTTCATCACGGTGGCGGCGACATTCGCGAGGCCCGGCGTTTTTAGGTCGTGACGAAGGCGAACGGACGTAGGCAATCCGGGCCCGGTGACGACGAACGGGACCGGCGCCAATGTGTGCGACGTGCGCGCTTGCACTTTTCCCTGCGCATCCTTCAGCGGAGCGCCCTTTTTGTCCCTGAGGGCCATGTCGTCTGCATTTCCGTGATCGGCCGTCACGATGGCGATTCCGCCGGCGGCACGCACGGCGTCGAGAATTCGGGCGAGCGCGGCGTCCGTGGCCTCGAGCCCGCGGATGGTGGGCTCGAGCTTTCCCGTGTGTCCGACCATGTCGCCATTCGCGAAGTTCACGCGCAAGAGATCGTGTTTGCCGGAAGCGATGGCGGCCACGGTGACATCCGCGATTTCATTCGCCTTCATCTCGGGCTTGTCCTCGAACGGAGGAAGGTTCGATGTGACCTCGACGTACGTCTCGAGCGCGTCGCTGAATCGACCGGACCGGTTCCCGTTCCAAAAGTACGTGACATGCCCGTACTTCTGCGTCTCGCTGCACGCGAAGGTTCGAATGCCCATGGCCGCGAGGTACTCGCCGCTCGTGTCCTCGATGACGGGCGGCGCCACGAGGTACGTCTTTGGGATGTGGAGGTCGCCGTCGTACTCCATCATGCCCGCATAGACGACGTGGGGCCTGCGCACGCGATCGAATGGCGTGAAGTTTTCTTCTTCGAACGCCCGCGAAATTTGCATCGCGCGATCGCCGCGAAAATTCGCGAAGACCACGGCGTCGCCGTCGAGGATGGGGCCCACGGGCTTGCCGTTTTCCGTGATGACGAAGGGCGGAAGGTTCTGATCCGAGATGTCGGGTGTCTCCTCGCGGAACGCGGTGAGCGCCGCACGCACGGAGGGAAACGCGCGCGCATCGCCGAGAACATGCGCATGCCAGCCGCGCTCGACGATGGACCAGTCGCTCTCGTAGCGATCCATGGTCACGCGCATGCGCCCGCCGCCGGAAGCGATGCGTGCGTCGACGCCTTTTTCTTTCAGGCGCGCGAACACGGCCTCGAGCTCGTCGACGTACTTTTGTGCACTCCGATCGGGAACGTCTCGACCATCGAAGAGCGTGTGAAATCGAATCCGCTTGGCGCCGCTGCGTGCGGCCCCTTCAGCCAGTGCGATCATTTGATCGAGCCGCGAATGCACGCCGCCATCCGAGAGCAAACCGATCACATGAAACGTTCCCGTGGCGAAAGCTGCGCTGAGCTTTTTCCAGCCGGCGCCTTCGAAGATCGCACCGGACGCGATCGCTCCGTCGACGAGGGCAGCGCCCTGTTTCACGATGCGACCGCTGCCGAGCGCGTTGTGGCCCACCTCTGAGTTTCCCATGTCGTCGTCCGAGGGGAGGCCCACCGCTGTGCCGTGCGCCTTGAGCGATAGAAAGTGCGCTTTGTCCTCGAGCAGGGCCTTGAAGCGCGGCATGCGCGCTTGCGCGACGGCGTCCCATGCATCTCCAGGTCCGAGGCCGACGCCGTCGAGGACGATGAGGGCGAGCGGCCCTTTTGACTTGCGGAGCCGTGGATGAGTCTTCAGAGTGAGATTGCCCATGCGGCTCCGTATATAGCAGGAGTGACCATGTCGACCGAGAAGCCATTCACGATGAAAGTCCAAGGGATGCACTGCGGCGGCTGTGTCTCGCGTGTGCGAAAGGCCCTCGAGCAACTTGGCGTTGCATGTGACGAGGTCGAAATTGGCACCGTGCGCGGCACGTTCGACACCACGGAAATCACGCCGGAGCAGCTGATGGCCGCGATCCAGAGCGTCGGCTACACGGGCGCATTCGAGGCCGCCGATGGGTTCGGTTGACGTCGCAGCCGCCGGCGTCGCAGCTGGCGAAGGAAGAGCTGGCGAAGGAAGAGCCGCCGAGATCACGCTCCCCATCGGCGGAATGACATGCGCGGCATGTCAGTCGCACGTCGAGGGCGCGCTCTTGAAAACACAAGGTGTGGAGAGCGCCACCGTCAATCTCATCACGCGCAGTGCGCGCGTCGGCTTCGATCCCCAAGTGACCTCGGAAGCCGCCCTCGTCGACGCCGTGAAGTCCTCCGGCTACGACGCCGCGCTTCCGAGCGGGACCGAGAGCGTGCTCGCGAAGCAACGCCGCGACGACGTGGAGATTGCGCGTGAGGCCCGCGGACTCTTCGTGCGCGCGCTGGTGCTCCTCGGCGGGATGGGGCTCACCATGCTCGCGATGTCGGTGATGCCGCACGAAGCGCACGCCGTGGTGAACGCAGGGCTCATCCTCTTCACCGCGGTGCTCGCGGTCGCGTGCGCGCACCCGATCTTTCGTCGAGCGTTCGCGGCTGCGCGCCGTGGGCAAACGCAAATGGACACGCTCGTTGCGCTCGGCGCTCTCGCGGCGTTCGCGGCATCGGTGTTCTCGCGCGAGTCGTATCTCGAGAGCGTGACGGGCATCCTCGGGTTCGTCACGCTCGGCAACGCGCTCGAGGCCACTGCCAGACGCCGGACCACGCGCGCGCTCACAGGACTGGCGTCGCTCTCCGTCAACGTGGCGCATCTCGAAGTCTCGGATGCAGAAGAGAAATCGATCCCGGTCGACGATCTTCGTCGTGGCGACGTCATTCTCGTTCGCCCGGGTGAGCGCATCGCCGCGGACGCAGTCGTCCTCGAAGGAACCGGCGGTGTCGACGAGTCGGCGCTGACGGGAGAAGCCGTGCCCGTCGTGCGGAAACCGGGCGACGCGATCGTGGGCGGCACGCTCAACGTCGACGGGTCGTTCCGCGCCCGCGTCACTGCCATGGGGGACGAGACGATTCTGTCGCAGCTCGTGGCCCTCTTGCGCGAAGCACAGTCGAGGCGCGCACCGATCCAACGCCTCGCGGATCGTGTGAGTGCGGTGTTCGTACCCGTTGCCATTGGAATTTCCCTCGTCACATTCGCGGCGTGGATGTTTCTCGACGCAGGCGTCCTCGTCGCATTGCGCACCGCGGTCGCGACTCTCGTCATTGCATGTCCGTGCGCCATGGGACTCGCGATCCCAACAGCAGTGATGGTGGCCACCGGCAGAGCTGCACGCGCAGGGCTGCTCATCCGCGGCGGTGAAGCTCTTCAACGTTTGGCTGCGATCGACGCAGTGGTGTTCGACAAGACAGGCACTCTGACGCTCGGACAACCGCGCGTGACGGGCGTTCACGGAGATGCCCGCACGCTGGCGATCGCCGCTGCGCTCGAGAAAGGTGCGGAGCATCCGTTCGCGAAAGCCATTCTCGAGCGCGCCGCGGCAGAAAACGTCGTCGTCAAGCGCGCGCGGCGCATCACGGTCAGCCCCGGGCTCGGTGTCAGCGGCGAGGTCGACGGCAAGCAATGCGTCGTGGGAAGCGCACGGCTCTTGGTTGAAGCGGTGTCGCGTGAGACGCGCGCCGTCATGGACGAGAGCGCGGCGCGCGGCGAAACACCAGTCGTCGTCGCAGAGTCGGGCAGCGTCATCGGAGTGATCGCGATCGCGGATGATGTGCGTCCGAGCGCACGGACCACGATCGATGCCTTGAAGAAACGCGGCATGCATGTCGCCATGCTCACAGGCGATCGTGAGGCGACGGCGGCGCGCGTGGCTGCGAGCGTTGCCATCGACCACGTGCACGCCGAAGTGTTGCCCGCGGGCAAAGTCGACGTCGTCAGAAAACTCCAGAGCGAGGGAAGGCGCGTGGCCATGGTCGGCGACGGCATCAACGACGCCCCTGCCCTCGCACAAGCAGACGTGGGCATCGCGCTCGCGTCAGGCACCGACATCGCCATGGATGCCGCAGATGTCACCATCGTGCGCGGCGACCTCACGCAGGTCGTGGTGGCGATCGACCACGCGAAAAATGCGCTCGCATTGATGAAGCGAAATCTCTTCTGGGCGCTCGCGTACAACGTCGTCGCCATCCCGGCCGCGGCGGGACTTTTTTCGCCGTGGGGAATTCACGTCAGCCCGATCATGGCGTCGCTGGCGATGTCATTGTCGTCGGTGAGCGTGGTCGTCTCGAGCTTGTCGTTGCGACGGTGAGTGACGCGGCGCCGGCCCTTCAATCGCTCTACACGTCGCCGATGGGACCCATCTGTGGATCGAGCGTGTAGCTGAACTTTGCAGGCGCGGGTCCCTGCACGAGGCGCGATTCCTCGAAAGCCTCCGCGCCGATCACGCCGTCGAGGAGCGCGTGGATGGCTTTTGGATCGTCCGCGAACACCGTGGTGAACATGACGCCCACGCCTGAAGCGCCCGGTTTCCCTTCGCGCACATGAGAGACGATCGCAGCCATGGAGACCCAGAGCGGCTCCGACGCGTGCGGATGCAACGATGCCTTCACTCGCACGGGAGCGCCCCGCGGGGGAAGAACATCGCAGTGAATGAACATTCCTCCGGGACTGATGTCCGATGAACGCGCCTGCAGATCGACACCCTGAAATTGCAGCGTGACGTCCGAGAAAAATGCAGTGCGCAACCCGACGCGTTGCTCGGTGGGGACGCTCGCGTTGCCCTCTCCAGCCATCGAGGTGACGTGCCATGCGTCGTACCCTGCGGCATATCCCTTGAGATCGAGGCCACGCGCGGCGCGCGCGACGACATGATCCTTCACGAGCGCGTACGTCTCGTTGCTGATCAAGACGCCACCCGCCGGTGCTTTGCCCTCGAGCCGCGACGCAAGATTCACGCTGCGGCCGATCGCGGTGTACTCGAGATGCTGTCGACTGCCGATGCTGCCGACGAAGACCTCCCCCGTGGCGATCCCGATCCGCACTTGCAACGGCGAGAGGCCGCGGTCGGTCCACTTTCGACCGAGCTCTTCAACGCGCTTCTGCATGGCGAGCGCTGCCTTCACCGCACGCAGCGCGTGATCTTCTTGCGGCAACGGATCTCCGAAGAACGCCATGATGCCGTCGCCCATGATTTTGTCGACGGTGCCATCGTGCGCGAGAAGAATCTCGACCATGGCGTCGAGATACGTGCACAAGAGCTCCACGATCTCGTCTGGCGCCAACGTGTTGGACAACGTGGTGTAGCCCTTGATGTCCGAGAACAAGAGCGTGAGCGTTCGTTTGTGACCGCGGATGTCGATGCCATCTGCGTTCATGAGGATCTTGTCGAGAATGTGCGGCGCCACGTAGCGCGCGAACGCCTGGCGAATTTTTCTCTCCTCTGCGTCGCGCACCTTCACATTGACGATCGTCGTCGCCACGAACGCCAACGCGGCGCCCAGTGTGGGTGCTGCGAGTGGTGCCCAAACGGCACCTTGGATTCCTGCAGCGCCGAGAAACCACAGGCCGCCGACGGGCACGAGCGAGAAAAACACACCGCGGCCAACCGCGAACGCGGACACGCACGCGCCCACGATCATGGCGAGAAGGATGGTGAGAGACCAGACGAACCCAGGCGATGGCGGCGAAAGAACCGAGGTCGCGAGGATATTGTCGACGAGGTTCGCGTGCGCGAGGACGAGCGGCGCGTCTTTCGACTGCGGGACCGCGCCGCGGTCGCCCACGCTCTTCGCGCTCTGCCCAACGACCACGAGGGCATCGTGAAAAATCGCCGAGAGATCGACATCCGGTTTTTCACCGCGGCGCACAGCCTCGTCCGCGGCGAGCACCTGGAGCAGCGAGAGCGCGCGAACATCCGACTGACGCGCCGATCGCCAATTGATCCACGCGACGTCCTGTGTGGGATCGGCGGCGCCGCCCTGGCGGGCGAGCGCGAGAGCGAGCGCGGCGTAGGCGTGACCTCCGGCAGCGAGCGACAGAGGCACCGCTCGATAGACGCCGTCGACGTCGTTTTGCAGCTGCACATGCGTGGGGCCGATGCTCGCGGCCGCAAGCGCTTTGAAGGGCGCCTCGACACGCATGGAGCCGTCATCTGTTGGCGAAAGCTGCGAAGGAAAAAAAGCGCAGCGACACTTGCTCGCAGCCTTCACGAGCAAAGCGTCATTCTCCGGCGACGCGCTCTCCTCGAGAAACAGGACGTCGAACGCGATGCCCTTGGCTCCATGCTCGGTCGCTGTATCGATGAGTTGCGCATAGAACCCGCGCGGCATGGGCCAGCCGAGAAGATTGAGCGTCTCATCGTCGACGTCGACCACGACGACGCGCGGATTCACGACTTGTGGACCGCGCAGAGCGAAGCGGGCGTCGAGCGTGAGCGCTTCCATGCGATCGAGCGCGCCTGCGTTCGCCAGAAGCGCAGTGACGAGGCCGGCGGCGAGACCCACGGGAGCACCGAGGAGCTTTCCCCAGCGCTTCCCAAAGCTCGCGGTTCCGGTCGTCATGCGCGCGAGACTCGTCGACTCAACTCATCCAACGCAGGAGCTCGGCGGTTCGCAGCTTCGACTGCGGATCATCTCCGCGCCGTGCACCTGAAGGCATGGGGTTCGCGAAACGATCGCCTTTCGTGGCGGCGGTCTTGTCTTTCGCGGCCGCGTTTTTCTTTCGCTGCTCAATCGCCTTTGCGAGCACGGCTTTGAGGTCTTGCTCTGCGACGGTGAGGCGCGCCTCGTTGCCGGCGCGGGTTTTCTCCTCAATGCCGGTGGCGACGAATGCAGTGGTCGCGCCTTCTTTGAGTGCGGCTTCGAATGCGTCGACGGCATGGACCGGATCGCCCGCTGCCGTGTACGCGATGCCGAGATTCGTCAGCACGTCTCCCTTGCGCTCACCCGCGGCGTCGAGGATCGATCGATACGATGCGACGGCTGCTGCCGGCGCACCACTCAACACGTCGACGTTCGCGAGGTTGTTCACGAGGGTCACGCGCGCGGTTTCTCCTTGGGTCTTCCCGACCGCTGCCTGCAACACGGACCGCGCTTTCTCGACGTCACCCCCGCGCGCGAGGAGCGCTGCGTACGCGCTCGCCTCCGGCGCGCTCGGGTCTTTGGCGACGGCCTTCGCGAGCACATCGAGTCGCGTCTGGCGCGCTGCTTCTCGCTCGGCGACGACGAGCTGCGTCTCTTCGAGCGCGTTGCTTTTCTTTCCATGGGCAACCGCGACCTGGACGCCGGCGGTGCGCGGGAGGGGAGCCGGCGGGTACGCGGCCCACGCGCGGCGCGTCTCGACGATCTGGAGTCCCTCTGCGCCGCGTTTCTTGGCCACGCGTTGGACGTTCACAGCACCCTGATTCCACGCGTCGCGGAAGCTCTTCTGGAGCGCCGTGGTCTCCACAGGAATCCATGCTTTGCCTCCGGACACCACCACGCGCGCGGGATCGAACGTCACGCGATCGAGCGCGTCCGCGGGAGCTCCCGTGCTCACACCGACAAACACGTGGCCGGGCACGAGAAAAAACGCGGTCTCCACACCGACGCTCTCGAGGAGCGACGCATAGAGAACACTGAGATCATCGCAGTCGCCGCTCTTTCCCTCGAGGGTCTCGCGCGCGAACTGCACGGCGTCGAGCGAGCCGGAGCGCGCCGGCATCACAGGATCTTTGACGTAGCGGAGGTCGAGCGCGCGCATGCCTTCGAAGAGCGCGACCGCGTTCGCGACTGCCTCCGGGAGCGCGCGGTCGCTCTTGTCGCCGTCGATGAGCGCGCTGCGCGCGAAAGTTCTCACGACTTCTTCTTGCGGCGTCACGAAGGCCGCGATCGGATTGTTCTCCGTCCAGTCGATCGTTCTCCTGCCGTACACGAGCAGCGGCGCGACACGACGCGCGTTCATCTTTCCGCCCGACACGTTGTAGTCGACGACGACCTCTGCTTGCGTGGGCGTGTTCTCCTCTGCAGCGAAGAGGGTGCCTGCGTCCAACGTGATCTTCAGCGGGATTTCTCTGCGTTCACCTGGAGCGAGCTTGCCCACGACGATGTCGCTCTTCAGCTGCATGAAGCGCGGAATGTAAACGCTGACGACGACGTCATTCGCTGCGGCGCCGTCTTTGTCCGAGTGCTCGAGGATCACGGAGCCGACTGCGTTCTCCTGGTAGTAGCCGAGCTTTGCAGGAAACAAGTTGTCGAGCTTGAGACCTGCGATGCGAATCTCGGGCGTGTCGACTGCGGCGATCTTCTCGGGCTTGTCCTTGCCGGCGAGCGCCGCGCGGGCGAGCGCCGTGCCGTTGTTCCTCGGCTGCGAGCGAGCGAGCGCGGGAAGAAAGCCCTCGTCAATTTTCTTCATGACGCTCGAGACGAGGGCGGGCAGCTCGTCGAGAGAGCCGGTGCCGGACGCAACGAACAGCGATTTCTTCCCCGTTGGATCTTGCACCGTGATGGTGAGCGAAATGTTTTTGCCCGCGCTCTTTGCCTCGGGCAGCAGCGCGACTTCTGGATTTTTTTCCACGACGTCGAGAAACATGACGTTCTGTGTCTCGGCGCGGACGAGCTCGGGGAGCACATGCGCGACCCATTCACCGCGCGCACCGAGCTTCACCTTGGATGGCAAGATGAGCGCGCCGAGCTTGACGCCGCGCTTCATGTCGTAGCGCGCGAGAATCGAGGACGACGAGGTCTGCACGATGTCGAGCGGCAGCGCCGCTTTCTCCACGTCCGTGGCGAGCGTGTCTGCGTCCGTTGCCGACGTGACCTCGATCTTCGTGATGCCCGTGCCCGATTGCCGCACGACGACGCCGCTGACCCCGCGCACTTTCCCGAGCGCAGACTTGAGCGCATCTCCCTGCGCGCGATCGGGCACGCCATGCACGACGAGGTCGATCGACTTGGGCTTCTTGGCGAGCTCCGCGATCGCAGCCTTCACTTCGCGCGCGAGAATTTCTCCCACGGATCGCGCGGCCTTCTGTGCGGCTCCGGCGTCGCTGAAGTCGTTGCCTTTTCCCTCGAGAGAAAAGGCTTGAACGATCTGCGCGCTGTCGACGCGCACGAGCTTTGCGGTTGCAGACGCATGGTAGCCAACGAGCCCCGCGCCTTCGATGACGCCGATCTTCGCCATCTCGACTTGACCGAGGATGACGACGTCTGCGTCGAGCGACGACAGCACGTCTGGGATTCCCCCGGAGAGCGTGAGCGACACGGCCTGCGCTTTTCTGAGCTTGTCCGCGACGTCGCCGGCGATGAGCCGATAGCCCTCTTTCGACAGCGCGCTCGTCAAAGCGATCTCCGCCGCGCTCGTGCCGGCTTTCTTTCCGTCGACGGACTCCTCGAGAACGACGACGACCCGCGGGAGCTCGGCCCGCGCCGCCGCGCTGTGCATCAAGCCGTGCACGAGGAAAAGCGCTGCGAAGATGGATGTGGTTTTCACGCAGCGAAATTAACACGCGACCGCTCCCATTCTTCCCTCCGGAGCCGGGAAGACATCACGGGCCCGTCGATCGCCCTGTACGTGAAGGTCCCACTCGTCCTGACCTCGGATGGGGTAAGTTCTCCGCATGCGCGTCCTCGTCCTCGTCGCCGTCCTCCTGCAACCCTTCGCCGCCCACGCCATCCCGGTCACCGTCATCGGGACCAACGATCTTCACGGGCGCGTCGAGCGACTGCCGATCTTCGGCGGGCACCTCGACATTCTTCGCGATGAAGCCAAGAAGAAGGGTGGCGTGGTCCTGTTCGTCGACGCCGGCGACATGTTTCAGGGCACGCTCGCATCGAACCTCAACGAGGGCGCGTCCGTCATCGACGCGTACAACCTCTTGAAGCCGGACGCCGTCGCCATTGGAAATCACGAGCTCGACTTTGGACCCGCGGGCCCGCTCTCCACGCCGCGCGCCCCCACCGATGATCCGCAAGGCGCACTCAAGGTGCGCGCCAAGTCGGCCAAGTTTCCATTTCTGGCCGCGAACCTCGTCGACGAGAAAACCAAGAAGCCCATCGCGTGGCCCAACGTGAAGCGCTCGATCCTCGTGACCAAGGCCGGCATCAAGATCGGCATCATCGGCGTCACGACGAAAGACACGCCATTCACCACGATCGCGAGCAACTTCAAAGGGCTCGAGATGGCGCCGCTGCGCGAGTCCGTGGCCGCAGAGGCAGACGCGTTGCGCGCAAAGGGCGCCGCCGTCGTCGTCGTGGCGGCGCACGCGGGCGGCAAGTGCACGAGCGTGGAGAACCCGAGCGACAGCTCATCGTGCGATCTCTCGGATGAAGTCTTTCAGCTCGCGGGCGGTCTTCCCGCGGGGCTCGTCGACGTCATCATCGGCGCACACACGCACGCGCAGATTGCGCATGTGGTGAGCGGCACTCCGGTCATCGAGTCGTGGGCGAACGGAAAAGGCTTCGGCCGCGTGGACCTCGACGTCGATCCGAAGACCCAGAAGGCAACGCTCGTGAAAGTGCACGCGCCGCACGCCGTCTGCGTCGACGACGAAGCGGCCGTGTGCGTGACGCCGGACTACGAGGGACGTGCCGTGAACGCGCGCGCCGACGTCGAGAAAGCAATTGCGCCTTACGTCGCCAAGGCGAACACCGTGAAGCACAAGAAGCTCGGCGTGAAGATCACGAACGAGGTGAAGCGCGGATATGACACCGAGAGCGCGCTCGGAAATCTCTTCGCAGACCTCATGCTCGAGGGGCGGATGGCTGATGGAAAGCCTGGAGACGTCGCGCTCATGAACGGCGGCGGCATCCGCGCGAATCTCCCCGCGGGCGATCTCACATACGGCCAGTTGTTCGAGATGATGCCGTTCGACAACCGCTTCGCTTTCGTGAAGGCCACGGGCGCGGATTTGCGAAAGTGGCTCGAAGGGAATTACTCGGCGAGGAAGGGTGGCATCCTCTCCGTCGCCGGCGTGAATGCCGTCGTCGCATGTGATGGCAAGAAAGCGAGCGTCACTTTGACGCGCGCGGACGGGCGACCTCTGCCCGACGACGAGAAGATCACCATCGTCACGAGCGACTTTCTCGCCATGGGTGGTGAAGCCACCAAGCTCCCTGCCGGCAGCGTCACCCTCGACGAGGGTGAGCCCATTCGCGAGACGCTGGCGCGATCGTTCGAGAAACGAGGCGGCGTGCTCGATGGCGAGGACCGCGCGCTCTTCGATCCGAGCAAACGCCGCATTGCGCCCGGTCGCTGCAAAGACCCGGGCTGACGATCTGCGTTTTGGCAGAATAAGCTCTTGGCGGGGAAGGTACGGCTATAGGCGCGGTCGCGTCCTCCTGACTCGGCCGAGAGCGGTGCACATGAGCGCGTGGCGCGCTCATGTGCTTGGCTCAAAGCGATCCTGCAAAGTACCGAGAAGCGGACCGAATCACCTTTGATGCTAGGACGTCGTCGTCAATGACAAGCTCCGCGCCGAATGCTCCGACTTGGAGTGATTCAGGACGCGGCGCGTCGTCGTCATCGAGACCTACCGCCCACAACTACAACGACATCCGCGCGCACTGCAGCCTCGGATACCGGACGCCACAAGGGCTCAAGGGGCTGCTAGAAGTCACCGCGCAGGTCGCAGCTCTCTGTCTCTATGAGCGGATCGAAGAACCCAGCGGTCATACCTATGTCCGACTTTTTGTGCGTGGGAGGATTGCGAATGAGAGACGAGCTCAAGCGGCAACTCGACAAATGCATCGCAGACTTCGAGGCCGACCTCAGAGAGATCGTGTTGAACGCGGTTCGCGACGCTGAGCGTGCCTACAAGGTTGCGCCAAAAAGTCCGACGGGAAAGGAGCAACACACAGACGTGCGCCCGCTGAAGGCCGCCCACGAAGAGCTCCGAAAGAGCCTCATCGACGCAGCGATGAACGCATCGGGTGGAAACATCCAAAGAGCGGCGAACTCCCTCAAGATCACGCGTCAGGCTCTCTCGCTCGAGCTCTCGAAGCGAAAGACCAAATAGACGTCTTCCACGGTTCGGTGGTGCGGGTCTCCTTCAGTTGCTCCGATGGAACCGCAACCCTCCTGTTCGAAGCAAACACCGGCGCAGAGCTGGTCTTCGATGATGGGACAACCTCACCTCTTTCGACGCTTACGATTCGCGCGACCGAGCTCACTGTCGGGGAGAGCGGGCCGCTGGCGATGCCGGCAGATCTGCCGCCGAGGAGCGCCTACACGTATTGCCTCGACGTCACTGCGGACGAGGCGATCGCCGCAGGCGCAACGAGCGTTTCCTTCTCGCAACCGGTGACGCTGCTTGTGGAAGATTTCCTCGGTTTCCCTGCAGGAGCTGCGATTCCTGTCGGCTACTACGACCGACTGAAGGCCCACTGGGTAGGACTCGAAAACGGAATCGTTCTCGAGATCGTCTCCATCACGGCGGGTCTCGCGGACGTTGACGTCACCGGTGATGGGCTCGCCGACTCCGGCTCCGCCCTCAGTGAGCTTGGAATCACCGCTGACGAACGCGAACAGATGGCGACGCTCTATACCGTCGGAACGACGCTGCAGCGCGCGCTCCTCCCTCACTTCTCAGCTGTCGACCTGAACCACCCACTCGATGAAGACCCGGAGACGCCGGATTCGGAAGCCGATGGAGAAGATGAGAAAAACCCTGACCACAATTGCGAAAGCCAGAACGCTTCGAGCATCCTGATCGACAGCCAGATTCTCGGCGAGACGGTTCCAGTGAGTGGGACGGGCATCTCCCTCGTCTACAGAAGCGACCGGGTGAGAGGTCGCGCGGCTGCCTATCGCGTCAACATCGATGCCGGGATCCCCGGCGATCCGCGGTTCCTCGACGCCGATGCGGTGCTGAAAATTGCCGGTCGCTCAATTCCGGTCGAGATAAACGGCCAACAGGCGTCGGTGATCTGGGATGGACTCGATTCGTTTGGGCGCCGTGTCCAAGGTGATGTCAAAGGAATCGTTGCAGTCCGCCATCTCTTCGAGCGCCGCTACCGCGTTGCCGACGGATGCTGGTCCGGGCGAAACAGCTTTGGTGGCTGGTCGTGCTCTGCGACCGAGCCGAGCATCGTGCGGGTCCCCGTTGCGAACGTCGCGCAGAAAAAGATCCGGCTTGGTCTGTTCGACGCGACCGCATTGAAGCTCGGCGGATTCTCTGTCGCGACGCACCACGTGCTCATTCCCGAGACCGGCACCGTCTATCTGAGGGACGGCCGTGTTCGCCGAAACTCGCCAACGCTCCGCAAGCGACAGCTCGTCCCCATCGCCGGCTACCGGCCGTGCTCGACCTCCGACTGCTCCGTCGACGGGACGCCGACTGAGGAAGCGACCGTTCACATTGATGAGTACATGCCGTTCAAGATTGGTCCAGACGGCGCAATCGTCTTCTCCGACAAGCATACGCACCAAATCCGAAAACTGACGCCCGGTGGAGCTCTCACAACGGTCGCAGGGGTTCCAAACCCCGGCAGCTCCTTCTTCGATGAGGACGAGCACCTGACCGTTCAGGGCGGCGACACATTCGTCACGGATGCAAATCGCGGCGACGGTGGCCAAGCGGTAGACGCTCTCTTCTCACGACCTTCAGGGCTCGCGTTTGCAGAGGCTGGATCGATCTACGTCGCCGACGCCGGCGACCAGCGCATTCGCCGAATCGACCCCGATGGAATCATCACGACTGTCGCGGGTACATCCCTCAGTTGTCACACGACGTCGAGCACTTGCGGTGACGATGGCCCGGCGAGTTCTGCGAAGCTCTATGAGCCACGGGGGCTGGCGTTTTTCCCTGACGGCACGCTGATCATCGCTGACGACGGCACATGCCGTCTGCGGCGCGTCGATCACGATGGCTTCATCTCGAATCTCGCTGGCGACCCGAACTGCTTTGGCGTCGAGCCAGCCCCAGACGGCACACCCGCGGCCTTTGCGTCCTGGTCGAGCCTCCGAAACGTGCTTGTCCTTGCGGATGGCACGATCGTGGTGTGGACTGCGTCGTACGAAGGGATCGACACCATCGATCGAAGCGGAATTGTCCACCCGCTTGCGAGCTACGTCTTCAACGACCCAGAGCACCTCACCGACGCCGACAGCTTTCCAGGTGCCGATGATGGCCTCGCGGAGGGGCCCGGTGGGTTCATCTGGGCAGGTGGAAACGACCGCATCGCTGAGATCGGGCGGGATGGAATCATCTCTGGTCGAGCCGGTTTGGTCTCGACGCCCGACTTCACAGGGACGATCCCCGTCTCGAACCCGGGTGTTGAAACTCACGGTGTCGCCGTCGGCCCAGATGGAACCGCATATGCGACGACGGCCAACGACGACTTCTTTGGAACCTCGAGAGTCTCCGTGATCCGGGAGCCACACGAAGCCGGCGCACCGAGCGGGCTCGTCACGATCGCGTCGGAAGACGGTCGGGAGCTCTGGGTCTTCGACGAAACCGGCCGACACCTGCGCACCGACGACGAGCAGACGGGAACGACGCTTCGAACCTTCGGCTACGACTCGCATGGATTGCTCACGACCATCATGGACGAAAACGATCTCGTGACGACGATCGAGCGCGACTCCCAGGGCTACGCGACGCAGATCGTCGGTCCCTACGGCGAGACCACGCTCGTCGATATCGACGACGGTTACCTCAATGAGGTCACAGCCGCCGATGGCGCGCACCGCGGCTTCACCTGGCTTGGCGACACCGGCTTGATGGAGACCGAGATCGACCCCCGCGGCGGTCTGCACACTTTCGAGTTCGATGCGCTCGGCCGCCTCGTCTCTGACGAAGATCCGGCCGGAAGCGTTCAAACGCTCACCCGCGAAGAACTTTCCGATGGCACCGTACGCGTGTCGCTCACGACAGATGAAGGCCGGACGACGGCCTACAATCTGCGCGAGTCGCCCAACGGAACCGTTGAACGTCTGACGACGTTCCCGAGCGGTCTTGAGAAGGAAGCGGTCAGCGATCGGCTGGGGAACACAACCACGACGCGACCCGACGGCACAGCCGTCACCGCGTTCGCGCTCCCCGATCCTCGCCTCGGTGCCGGCGTTCTTCTGACCAGCGACAGAGCGGAGGAGACCCCGAACGGCCTTGTCCGCCACACATCTGAGCTGCGGGTACCGACGATCGAGAACGGCGTTCTCGTCGCCGACCACCGCGAGCTTGAGATGAACGGCCGCGTAACGATGATCGACTGGGACGGGACGACGCGCGCGACAACGACAACAAGCCCCGAAGGGCGGGTCACACAGCGGACCGACGATGCCCACGGGCGACCGCTGGAAGTGGTCGCTCCAGGCGTCGAGCCGATCAACTACGTCTACGATGGCGACGGTCGCCTCGAGAGCGTGACGCAGGGCGCTCGGGTCGTCACGTCCGTTTATGGCACCGACGGACGCCTCGAATCGTCGACCGATCCTTTGAACCAGACGACATCGATGACGCGTGACGCGGTCGGTCGAGTAACGACGGTGAGGCGTCCCGACAGCGAGGAGCTCCACATGGACTACGACGAAAACGGAAACATGATCTCGCTTGAGCCGCCTGGAAGACCTGCGCACACGTCGGGCTACACCCCGACTGATCTGCTCGAGACCTACGAAGCTCCGACAGTCGGGAGTATCCCTGTCACGACCAGCTACGCGTACGACGGCGACCGCCGGGTCACGGAGATGTCCCTTCCATCGGGTGACACAGTTATCACCGTCTATGACGAAGCCGGTCGTATAGAGACGATCTCGTCCGACGCGGGACAGCGGAGCTTCAACTACGATCTGGTCACTGGCCAGCTCGCGTCGATTGATTCCCCAGACAGTGAGACCCTCTCATTCGGTTACGATGGGAGCCTCATGACATCCGTCGACTTCGCCGGACCTGTAAATGGAACCGTGATCACGGAATACAACGACGACTTCCTCCCGCTTTCGGAAAGCATCAACGGCACGCTCACTGCGTTCGTCACCCGCGATAACGACCTGCTCCTGACATCGGTCGGCGATCTCGCCGTAGATCACGATCCGACGACTGGTTTTGTGACGCGCACGACGCTCGGCTCCGTTGAAACGACAACGACGTACGACTCCTTCGGAACAGTCGAGACCATCGCCGTGAGCGGCGTCCTCGACCTGACATACACGCGGGACGATCTCGGGCGCGTCAAGACCCTCACCGACGATGGAACGACGACGAGCTACACCTACGACGAAGTAGGGCGGCTCACCGACGTCGACGTCGACGGAGACGTGACAAGCTACACCTACGACGCAAACGGCAATCGCCTCAGCGAGGCAACGAAAGCGAATACAGCGACCTGTGAGTACGACGACCAGGATCGCTTGGTCTCCTGCGGAAACGTCGAGTACACCTTCACTGACGACGGGAGCCTTTCATCAAAGACAGACACGAAGAACAAGCTGACGACGTTGTACATCTACGACGCGTTCTCGAACCTCCGACAGGTCGACCTCCCCGATGGACGCGTCATCGAATACGTCATCGACGGGCAGAACCGTCGCGTCGGAAAGAAGATCGACGGAAAGCTGCAGCAGGGCTGGCTCTATAGAAACCAGGTGCAGATTGCGGCGGAGACCGACGGAAACGGGAACGTCACGAAGCGCTTCCTGTATGCGTCCGACTCGAATGTTCCCGACGTGGCAATCATCGCGGGCACCTCATACAAGATCATCAAGGACCACCTCGGCAGCGTCCGCGCGATCACGACCGACGCGGGGAAGGTGATTGCGCTGCGGAGCTACGACGGGTTCGGCAACGTGCTCATCGACACGAACCCCGGCCTCATCCCGTTTGGTTTCGCGGGCGGCTTAGAGGACCTCGATACCGGGCTACTCAGGTTCGGTGCTCGCGACTACGACGGGGCCGTGGGCCGATGGACAACCAAGGACCCGATTGGGTTTCAGGGCGGAGACACGAACGTATTCGCGTACGCGCAGTCAAATCCTACCAATAGGAAGGACCGCAATGGTCTTTGTGACGGTTGCGATCCCGAAATCCCTGACCTCATTTCCCAAGGCCACAATCTGGCTGAAGCGAGGCACCAAGCTGAGGACGAGTTGGCCCACCATCAGGAGAGCCATCAGGCCCCCATCTTAAGCTCGCGTGAACAGCGCAACGCGGTTATCCACTGCACGGCGTCGTGCAAGATCGCTCGCGATTTTAACGAACCGATATCATTGGCGGTTGGTCAAGGTCGCGAAACGCTTGAACTCATCCGGCAACCACCGGGCAATGAACTGACGGACGTTTGCAACAATCTAGAGGGACTCCGGCAGGCATCGGGTGCCGACAACTGCTTCGAGCAGTGTCTCGGTGCCTTGGCAGCTTCAAACCTGACGGTTCGCGCGGACGACGAGTACCCAGATTGGTGGCTCGCAATCGCCCCTGATCTCGCAGGATTCGTTGCGAGCCTTTTCCGATAAGAATCAAGAATGCTCCGGTTAGCTATCCTGGTTGTCTTTTTCGGTGGGTGCGCCACTGGGGGCAGCCCAGTGCGTTCCGTGATTCCACAACTCGAGCTTGAGCGATGCCCTGAGGGGCGGACGCTAGTTGTCGAGGACGTCGATACGAAAAGATGCGTCGACACTGAAGGCCGGCGAGACGGGCCTTCAGTCCTCACGTTGGAGGACAGCGTGTTTCGCGTCGAATACGTCGCCGGCGTCGCGACTGGCCGCTATCGTCAGTGGAGTCGAGAGGGCGTACTGCTCATGGATGGGTATCTCGATCGTGGTGAGCGCGATGGAGAATGGAAGGTTTGGTACTCCAATGGCCATCTACGGTGCAGCGGCCGTTTCGCTCGCGGGAAGCTGAGTGGGCAGTGGAGCGTTTCAAACTACGATGGAAGTGATTTGCACCTCGTCGACGCGGAGGTCGAGCCGAACGACGTGCCGTGCTTCGACCTAAACCGGATGGAAAAATCTCCGCGCTCCGCCGGGATCGATGTCAATGGAGCAAAGTGATCGACGATGGCGTCTTTTCCGTGAACCCGGCGGGTACGACCGACAGCGTACAAATGGTGCGCAACCTGAATCAGGAAGCCAGGCGCGCGACGGCAACGGTGCGGAGCTTGCGTCCGTGCAAAGCGGGCGAGAGAAGCGTTGAAATGGAAAATGCGAGGCGGGCGACTCGGCGCCTGCGAGCGCGCGCAGACCAAGCGGCCCGCTCGACCGCAAGGTCACGCGCATCTAGCGTCTGCTCATGCACGCGGATACCTTCTCCCCGCACAGCGCTTCATCGAAGAACGAATGGACATCGCTCGCGCGCACGACGCCGACCGTGTCACCGATCGAACATTCGGCCACACGTCGAAGAAGCTCAAAACCGCATTACGGCGATCGCCTTCATCTACGACGGAAATGCGTCGGGCGGTTTCTTCACAACCAAGGACCCCATTCGTTTCGCAGGTGGCGATTCGAACCTCTTCGCATACGTGGGCAACGATCCGGTGAACGGTACCGATCCGAACGGCAGACTCCATAAGAGCAACTGCAACTCGTTCATGGACCTGCTGAACGGAAACTGCGGTTACTCGATCGGCGTTGCCGCTCCAGGCCTCGCAGGGCCCGGTGCAGCGGCTGGGAGCGGTGCGGGCGCTGGCACCATCGCCATCGGGGAAGGCGAGGTATTTTCGGCATGGCTGCTTTGTCGAATTACTGGGCACTGCAGTGATGCCGTGGCGTTACCCGGTGTCGCTGACACGACGGCGGACATCTGCGCTGTGGCACCGGACGCCGAAATCTGTCCGCTCGATGAAGGCATCAGTGGCTACGAGCCGCTTCTCGGGATCACAATCTGTCGCTATTTCTGCACGAACTTCATGGAGATTGTGACGATCGAGTACGACGGCAATGTGGAGTGTCCAGGCGCAACGACTTATGAGCCGTGAGATGGATCCGCAGGAACAAGCGCGTGCGCGCGCGCTCCTAGTTGACTGTGCCTCGATGTCGCACGTGACGGCCAAACTCGGGCCGCCGGATCAGACGCGTGACGATCCTGTGTTTTGGGAACGCATCAACGAGGGAACGCGGTCAGCTGCTCAAGCTCGCAATGCGAAGGCTCGCGAGTACCGTGCGAAGTTCTACTATTCAAAGCTCTTCAAAACGTTTGACCTCGTTGTTGCTGAGCTCATCGACGGTTCGATACGACTCGAATATCGACCGAAATGAGTGACTTCATGCCATCACATGGCGCCAACAACCCGTCGAGTATCTTGATGACGACGTCCTCCTTGCTGCGTGGAAGCTCTCGAAGCTTCTGGATGCGTTCGTCGAGCGCTGAGATGGGCCCGGCTTTTCCTTACTCCGCTTGGTTTCCTCATCGAGCAGCCCGCCGATCTGGACGTCGAATCGCTAACCACCGACGGCGTGCGCCCGCAGTCGACTCCATCCCAACAACGACGAGCTACGAGTATGACGGAGACAGAAAGCAGACGCTCACGAGTCTGCCATCCGGCGATTCCATTGAAACGGTGTACGACCAAGCCGGACGCGCAGAGACGGTCACGGCATCGGGAGTCATGCGTACGTTTAGCTATGACGAGGAGAGTGGGAAGCTCAACTCGATCGAGGCCAGCGATGGCGAAGTCGTCTCGTATGGCTACGATGGGAGCCTCATGACCGACGTCAGCTACACGGGCACGCTCGAGGGGAACGTGTCTTTCATCTACAACGACGACTTCGTCGTCTCGTCTGAGAGCGTGAACGGGATGTATTCAGCGGTCATCGGCCGCGATGACGATCTGCTCGTTACCCAAGTCGACAACCTCGTGGTCAACCGCGATCCCGACACCGGATTTGTCACCTCAACGGTCCTCGGCGATGTCGAGACCTTGGTCACTTACGACGACTTCGGCGCCGTTGAGTCACTGACGACCGATGGCGTGCTCGAGCTTTCCCACGCTCGTGATGACCTCGGTAGAATCACGGAAATTGTCGATGGATCGGCAACGACCGGCTACGAGTACGACGCGGCTGGAAGGCTCATCACGGTGACGGCCGGTGGCGACACGACTACTTACACCTACGACGCGAACGGCAATCGATTGACCGTGGCACGCGCGATGGTCCTCGACGCCACTGAGTGCGACTACGACGATCAAGACCGGCTCATCAGCTGCGGAACGCTGACGTATGGATTCACGGATGACGGGTTCTTAGCGTCAAAGACAAACTCGAAGCCGGAAGAGGAGACGAACTACGTCTACGATGCGTTCTCGAATCTGCGAGAGGTTGATCTGCCGGACGCACGCGTCGTCGAGTACGTGATCGACGGTCAAAACCGCCGCATCGGCAAGAAGATCGACGGCGAGCTCGTGCAAGGGTGGCTCTACGGAAATCAGCTGCAGATTGCCGCCGAGACCGACGGGAAGGGAAACATCACCAAGCGTTTTCTCTATGCGTCTGGCTCGAACGTCCCCGACGTGGCGATCATCGACAGCGTTGAATACCGCATCGTGAAAGATCATCTTGGCAGCGTGCGAGCAATCGTTGCGGGTGACGGAACGGTTGTTTCTGCGCGGAGCTATGACGCGTTTGGCGTCAGTCTTACCGATGACCTGCCGGGCTTCTTGCCGTTTGGGTTTGCCGGTGGTCTGGAGGATCTCGACACCGGGCTCATCCGCTTCGGCGCGAGAGACTACGACGCAGAGACGGGTCGGTGGACAACCAAAGACCCCATTCAATTCGCGGGTGGCGATACGAACCTGTACGTGTACGCAGCGAACAACCCGATCAACGCGATCGATCCGAGCGGCAACTGGGCCGGCGGACTTCCGCCACTTCCGCTGGCACCGCCCCCGACGCCGGTCCTCGGCCTAGCGGGTCCTGCGGCGGCAGTTGTGGCCGCGGCGGTGGGTGGTGCAGCTCTCGGTTACGCGTGTTTTGAGAGCGGCCTCTGCGACATCACGGACTGGTTCATCGACGACGACGATCAGGACTTCGGTACGCCCGACGACATCTGCGCGAGCGGCGGAGGCAGGCCCGGCGACAATCGGGCGCAGAATCGTCAGTATCGTCAGGCCATCGCAGCTTGCGAAGCTGAGATCGGTCGTGAGCTCCAGCCTTGGGAACGTGACTTACTGCACGAGTCAATTCACCACCTCGAGAACCCGGGATATTGGGAAATTATCGAGGAATGCGTGAGTCTGTTCGGGTGAACCGCGCGAAGAACCCACTCGTCTTTTCCGCCCATCTTGGAGTCGGTTCGGCTCTCTTGATGAAAGCCGGCGACAAGATCGAAAGCACCGATGCCAAGGGTCGGGTTTGGGTGGAAGGATCGTGGTCACTCATGGTCGAGCTGGCTGCCTGGCGGGTTCGCAAGGGCACTCGCATCATCTCCGGCAGTCAGCAGGTTCGAGAGGACGCCTCAGAGGCGCTCAAAGTGCTGATTGGTCGTGCTGTCGAAGCAGTCGAAATCGCTCGCGGGGATTGCACGATCCATCTGAGCGGTGGTTTCCGCGTGGAGATCTTCACGGATTCAACCGATGAGGACTACGAGCCGTGGACACTTTTGCGGCCGGGAAGGAAGCCATACCGCCCACGCCCACGTGCAGGACGAAAACCGCCGGCGCGGACCTAGGGCGCCAACAATCCATCGAGCATCTTAATGACGACGTCCTGCTTGCTTCTCGGAAGCTCTCTGAGCTTCTGAATGCGTTCCTCGAGCGCTGAGACCGGCCCCGGTTTTTTCTTCGCGCTCCGCTTCGCCTCTTCATCGAGCAAGCTGCCGATGGGGACGTCGAAGAAGGCTGGGACCTTGTTAGCGACCTCGAGCGTCGGGTTTTTTGCTCTTCGCTCGTAATAGGCGACGAGGGAGAGCTTGATCCCGAGTCCCTTGGCGAGCTCTGCCTGCGTGAGGCCGCGTTTCTTCCGCAGCGCCGCGAGACGACGCCCAAAGAGAGGAGCTTGTCCAGATGGAGGACGACTAGCCATGGCCCTTCCCTTTCGGGGCGGCGGTCGACGGCGAGGACAAGCGCATCTAAGATCCTCAAATGCACGCTGACATCGCTCACGGCAGAGAGCTTCAGCGAGGAGAGATTGCCCGGGGATCGCGGTCGCGACGTCGACCTCATCGTTCGAATACTCGACGCCACGTCGAAGAACCTCGAAACAGCATCACGGCGATCACCTTCGTCTACGACGAAAGTGCGTCCGGCGGTTTCTTCACAACCAAGGACCCCATTCGATTCGCAGCTGGCGATACGAACCTGTATGCGTACGCGGGAAGCGACCCCGTCAATCGAATCGACCCAAGCGGTCGCTTCGCTCAGGTCATCATTTTCGGCGTGGCAATCGGCGTCGGCGAACTGCTGAGCATGCTTGGCATCTCGAGCGGCTTGGCCTGCATCAGTCAGCCCGAGGCGTGTGCCGATCTTGCCGAGCGCCTGCGCGTCGCCGTGCTCGCCGCCGTAGCAGCGGCGACGACAGCAATCGAAGAAGGCGTTGAGATTTGCACGGACTTGGACGACCCAACGAACCAGCAGTGCAGAGAAGGTTGCTACCTCGGCTTTGAGGACATTGTGCACGGATTCCTCGAGCAGGGGATGTCGCCTGCCGAAGCGGTTGCCGCGGCGATGGGCGTGTTGGCTGCATGTCTGGAGGGATGTGATGCCCTCTGACGGCGCGACATGTTCGCTTTGCGAGGGGAGCGGCGCGCGCGTCTTTCAGATCAACGCGCTTTCCGTCTGCAGCTTTTGCGTCAGAGCCACGGCACGCCTGCTCCTGCAGGGAGACGATTCGGTCGTCGCATCGATCTGGCCTTTCGTCGACGTTCGGCAACGTCACGAGGATGTCGTTCCAAAATCACTCGAGGTCGAACAGTCTATTCGTGAGTGGATGGATTCGAAGTCCAACGAGAAGTTTCACGCAGTGGACAACTATGCTCTCACGCCCGAATTGTTCGGCACGCTAGCAACTGCATACGAGCGCTCTGGTTTCGGGACGCGAGCGCTCGTCGCAGCAGGACGTATGTTAATCGAAGGCTCGCTCGGCGACCGGCATTCTGCGCAACGGGACGCAGCGTTGAGAATTCTTCTCGTGCCGATCAGCGGTGACGGCATCGTTCGGTTGCGGAACTTGATGGCCGTGGCATGACGAGCCACCGCTCGCGAGGGCGCTGATGCTGGCCGTGCGTTGTCGCATGGAGAAGATTGGCAGCTGTTCCAGCGACCACGGGCAGCGGGCGGACGCGTCACGGGTGCAGCGGCGTCGCCGTTGGTGCCGCGTTGGTTCTCACCCGCTGCGCCCATCGGCTTTGGCTTGTCGGAGAATCTCAACCGCGCGTTCTGCGATCGCCTTCATCTACGGCGGAAATGCGTCGGGCGGTTTCTTCACAACCAAGGACCCGATTGGCTTTGCGGGCGGGGATACGGACGTCTACGCGTATGTTGCAAACGATCCTGTGAACCAGATCGATCCCAGCGGCAACTTCGCCGGTGCGCCGCTTCCGCCGCTGCCGCTGCCGGCCGCCGGTCTCGCGGGTCCAGTCGCCGCAGTTGTCGGTGCAGGGTTGGGGGGCGCTGGGCTCGGGTACTTCTGTTTCGAGAGCGGCTTTTGTGACTTCACCGATTGGTTCTTCGACGACGATCACGATTTCGGCTCCGTTGATGATGTGTGTGCGAGTAGCGGCGGCCGTCCAGGAAACAACCAGGCGCAAAATCGGCAATTCCGACAGGCAGTTGCAGCCTGCGAAGAAGAACTCGGCATATTTCTCTCAGATGCCCAACTACGTCGTCTCCACGATTCAATCCACCACCTTGAAAACCCGGGATACTGGGAGATTCTCGAAGAATGCGTCGGGCTCTTCGGATGAAACGCTTGCAGAACCCACTTGTCTTCTCCGCCCATCTTGGGGTCGGTTCGGCGCTTTTGATAGACGCGGGGGAACGGATCGAAAGCGCCGATGCGAAGGACCGGGTTTGGGTGCAGGGCTCCTGGTCGCTCATGGTTCAACTCGCTGCATGGCGGGTTCGCAAAGGTCGGCGGATTCTGGCTGGAAGTCAGCAGATTCGGGAGGAAGCTTCGGAGGCGCTCAATGTGTTGATTGGTCGCTCTGTGACCGGTGTCGCCATTGAAGGAGTGGACTGCACGATCGACTTCAGCGGTGGTTTGCGGGTTGAAATATTCACAGACTCTACTGACCAGGACTACAAGCCGTGGACGCTGTGGCGCCCGGGAAAGAAACCGCACAGCCCGCGCCCGCGGCGATAACAGGGCGAGGGTGCCAAGAGTCCGTTGACCATCTTGACGACGACATCCTGCTTGCTGCGCGGAAGCTCACGAAGCTTCTGAATGCGTTCTTCGAGCGCTGACACTGGTCCTGGCTTTCTCTTCGCGCTCCGCTTCGCCTCTTCATCGAGCAAGCAGCCGATGGGCACATCAAAAGAACGCAGCGAGCTTGTTCGCGACCTCGCGAGCGTCGGTTCTTTTTTTGCTCTTCGTTCGTAATAGGCGACGAGGGAGAGCTTGATCCCAAGCCCCTCGCCGCCGCGATTGTGAAGAAGCGGTCGCGTTCGTCGCGCTTGGTGCGTCTGCGTCCTTCGCCGAAGTTCACGGTGATTCAGCGGCCGCTCTTCGGAGCTGGTGGGCCAGAAGCCGTAGCCAGCGGGCAGCCGATCAATGACGTGCTCGCAACCGCGTCTGTTCTCCCCACTCTCACTTCTGCCTCGTTGAGTGATGCAGGCGGAACCGCCGTGAAGGTGTGTTGGCGCACGGCGAACACGGACCGCTGCATCGTCACCGTCGTTGATGAACAAGACGAGGCCTATCTCCTCGAGGAGGTCGCCCCGATTGCTGACTGCCGCCTGGTGCCCACGTCGAGCGCGAGTGTTTCTGCGGTGCCTCGCTGCCCGGGCACGTCGAGTGCCGCTGGCTGCGCTGCACAATTGCTCTCGCTGACCCGGTGAGTTGACGAACGTTTGAGGGGCGATGGGGTGCCTTTACGGACGGCGTTTCGTCCGTGAGAGTCCGCGCCATGCGTCTCCTTTCCTTCGCGTCACTTCTGTTCGTCGCAGGTTGCTTCTCGGGCGCCGTGCCGGACACCGTCATTCTCGAATGCGCTGCCGCCGGTGATTGCCCGGTCGGCCTCGAATGCGCCGTCGACGTCGGTCGCTGTGTGAGCGCAGAGGTTCTCGCGGCCGCTGCTCCCGTTCTCGAGGGAGAAGTGGCCATCGCGCCAGCGCTCGCGTCCACGGACACCGTCGTGCGCGTCGCGTTCAGCGTCGATCAAGCGCTCGCTTTCGAGCCCGTGGTCACGATCGAAAACACGCCGTTCGTCTTCGCCCTCTCGAGCGAGTCGCATCCGGCCGACGGCAACTTCGTTTTCAACGGCACCATCGGCATCGCGGATCCTCCCGAGGGCACGGCCACGATCGTCGCCGTCGTCACCGCGGCCTCGGGTCGGCCCACGGTTCTGCGCCTCGGCACCGTCGAGATCGATCGCACGCCGAACCGCATCGATGGGGCGGCTCTCGTCGCGGGCTCGATCGCACCGGGCGGGAGCAGCAGCATCGCGTTCAACACGCTCGACGCCGTCGACCCCGATCATCACCCGCGCGTCTTCTTCGTCGACGAGGAAGGCGTCGAGAATTTTGCATGGACGGAAGAGACGGCAAACACATCCGCCGCCGTGGCGTCGTTCTCCTTCGCCGTCACACTGCCGAATCCTTCACCGCTCGCAGACGGCAGCCACGACGTTCGCGCGATCCTCCTCGACAATGCGGGCAACGAGAGCGCGCCCGTGTTTCTCGGCACGCTGGACATCGATTCGCAAGCGCCGGACATCGTCGAGGCCAACGCGACCATTCAAGGATCCGCACCGAGCGCAGTGCTCCTCGGCGCCCCGGTCAGCGCCGCGGGCGTTGGCGCAACGGTCCGCGTCGTCTTCAGCGCAACGGAAGACCTCGACATCGCGTCGAATCCCGTTGTCTCTCTCTCGTGTGTGAGTGGCAGCGAAGATTTCGCGCGCCCGCTCACAGAGACCTCCGCGCGCTTCTTCACGTATCTCCTTCACGTCTCAGAGACGACGCCAGAGGGAGATTGCACGGTCATCGGGACGCTCCGCGATCCTGCGGGCAACGAGAGCGAAGTCGACGTCGTCCACGTCTCCATCGATCACACGGCGCCCCCTGCCCTCATCGATCCGGTCGGCGCCGGTGCCACGCTCGCACGCGCGCCATGGGGCGCGACCGATCTCGACGCCGATGGCGAAGATGATCGCGGCACCAAAGTCATCGTCACTTCCACGAGTGAAGCTGGCGCGATCGCCGTCGCGCTCGATCCTGCAACCGACGCCGTCCTCGCGCGCGCGGATTTCAGCGGCGCGGGGGCCGTGCTCGATCTCGGGGCCATCGACCGAAAGAACGTCGACATCGAGGCCGTCGATCGCGCAGGAAACGAAGGCCCGCGTCGTCGAGTGAGAAACGGTGTCTGGGTCGCCACGCTCGGAGACAAAGAAGTTGGAAACCTGGTCGCCAATCCGCATCGCGGCGTCGCGCACCGCGCACTTCCCATCGCCCTCGACGACGACGACGGCCATGAGATCGGCGCGGAGGCCGCCGGGACAGACGGTGTCTTCGCCGAGGCAACCACCACGGCGCGATGGCGCATCGGTCCAGACGGCAGCACGTCGGCCGATCTCTCGCGCGTGCTTCCTTCCGCCGTGTTCGACGACGCCAACGGCGCAGCGTTCCTCTTCGGTGGCGTCGATCAAGGCATCGCGTCCGACGACACGTTCCGATGGGATGGAAACACCTGGGAGCTCTTGAGCCTCGACGACAGACCGCCTGCACGCAGTGGCGCTGCGTTCGCGTACGACAAGCGACGCGGCGTTGCCGTCCTCTTCGGTGGCAAGGACATCAACCTCACTCCGCTCGACGACACCTGGGAATTCGACGGCGAGATATGGAGAGAGCGCCACATCGTGGGACCTCCGGCGCGCGGTGAAACGCAAGCGGCCTACGATCCAGGACGAGGTGTCGTGGTTCTCTTTGGGGGTCGCGGCGTCCTCGCGAATTCTTTTTTCGGCGACACATGGACATTCGACGGCGAGAGCTGGGCTCATCCCACGAGCGCCGGGCCCACGGCCCGCGCGCGCGGGGGCATCGCGTTCGATCCCAACCGCAACGCGGTTCTTCTCTGCGGCGGCCTCATGCAAAGCGGAAGCACAGACGACGACGTTTGGGCGTTCAATGGATCCACGTGGGACATCGTTCCGCTCACGGGCACAGGGCCGGCGCTCAACAGCCCCACGGTGTTCGAGCATCGAATGGTCTTCGACCCCACGCGCAATGCTCCTGTCGTTCTCGCGATGAATTCCGTGCAGCAGATCGAGATGCAGCTCGGTGTCATCGGTGCCACGTCGTGGTCCGCTCTCAACACTCTTCCCACGCCGCGATCCGATCTCGTGTTTTTCTTCGATCCAAAACGAGAGGAGCTCGTGATCGCGGGCGGCGGCTCCACCACGGACGTCCTCGGCAACGGCGCTGGTGCATGGGTGGCTGCGGACGGCAACCCGGGGATTCGCAGTCGCCTCGGATCCACCTTCGATCCTCACACAGGAGCCGTGATCTTCATGGCTGGTCGCACGGGAGCAGGCACGCGCGCGGTGGACTCGTGGATCTTCGACGGCAATCGCTTTCGACTTCTCTCCGGCGCAAACCTCGCTGCGGGCGCAGACGACATGGCCAACGCAACGCCCGCCGCAGATCCACTCACGTTCGGCGGCATCGTGAACGCCGTCGGCTTCGTGAACGCGGTGAAGCGCTTCAACGGGACTTCGTGGGTCGCCGTGACGACGACAGGAACCGCTCCCACTGCGCGCGGCAAAAGTGCGATGGCCGTACAACCTGGGACCGCGAACGTGATCCTCTTCGGTGGCATGAACGGAACCACCACGAACAATCCGCTCGGCGACACATTCCGACTCACGGGAACCGCGTGGACGCCACTCAACATCCCCGGACCGAGCCCGCGCTTCGGCCACGCGATGGCTGTGGATCAAAATCGCAACGGCATCGTCCTCTACGGTGGTGACGACGACAATGGCGCCGGTTCGTTCCTCAACGACGATCCGGCCACCACGCCTTTCGCCGACACGTGGCTGTTCGCGAACGGCGCATGGAGCGACATCTCATCGCTCGTTGGCACAGGGCCGGGCCCGCGCACGAATCATCAGATGGCAACCGATCCGGTGACGGGCTCGCCGCTTCTTTTCTCCGGCACCAAAGCGAACGGTGCGCGCGACAACGTTCTTTGGGAGCTCACGCCCACGGGATGGGAGGTCGTTCCCGCGGGACCCGCGCCGCCACCTACGGATCAAGCGGCGCTCGTCGCGGACAACGTGCGCGATCACGTCGTGCTCTTCGGTGGAACCGGACGCGACGGTTCTTTCGTTCTCGATCGCGCACCCGGCGGTCGACCTGCCGTCGCGTTCTATGCAGACCTGGCCACGCTCGGGCTCGGGAGCAGCACCGTCTCGAACATCGACGTCACGGCGATAGCCACCGGGGCTGGCGCCGGGACGGTCGCTCCAGTGTCTGGGGCAGAGCTGTTTGTCTGGAGCCAAGGCGCGTGGACGTCGGTCGATGCACATGCATCATCGACGCTCGATGTGCTCGCTGCGTCGCTCACACCGGACGATGCACTGTTCAAGTCGAAGACCGTGAATGTCGCCGTGGTCTCGCCGGCGCAAAACGGATCCACACCGGCCACCATCGACGTCGACCACATCGAAGTACGCGTCGATTACGAGGTGACACCGTGACCGCGCTTCTTCTCGCTGCGCTCCTCGCGCTCGCACCGGCGAAGTCGAAGAAGCCGGACATCATCGAAGACACGCCCGCGCCGGCCCCGGCGCCGGCCGTGATCCCCGCGCCCCCCGCGCCGCCGCCCGCTGCGCATGCGCAAGACACGTCGTCACGAAAAGCGCTCCGCCTCGCTGTGTACGAGCTGAAGGTCGACGGCGTGTCGGACCGACTCGGTCGCATCGTCACGGACGCGCTCGTCGACGAGATCCGAAAGCTCCAACGCATCTCCGTCGTCAGCATGGACGAAGTGCGCGCCATGCTCGACATGGAAGCGCAAAAACAACTCGTCGGTTGCTCAGACGATTCGTGCCTCGCGGAGATCGCGGATTCGCTCGGCGTCGATGGCGTCGTCATAGGCAGTCTCTCGAAGATCGGCGAGGAGAGCGTGTTCGGTCTGCGGCGCATCGATCAACGCGAAGCCAAAACTCTCGGTCAGGTGACGCAACGACTGCAGGCCGCCAACGGCGAAGAATTTCTCGCGATGATCGGTCCGTCTGTCGAGGAGCTTTTCCCCGAGCTTCCTCTCCGCCAAGGACAGGAGCGCGGCGTTGCACCCGAAGTCGCGCTGCGCGTGAATCCGCCACCCCTGCCCGCGTGGGTCTTCTGGGCCACCGGCGCGACCGCCGGCGGGCTCGCGGTCGCCGCGGGGACGTCGATGACCGTCAATCTCGTGCTCCTGCAGCAACTCGAGGAGCGCAGCCTCGTCACCGCACCGCAAGATGGGAAAGCATTCGCGGATGCGCAGAGCCAAAACGACACTGCAGCTGTGACCACTCTCGCGTTTGCGGGCGGTGCTGTCCTCGTGGGCACCGCCGCAGGCGTGGTGGCTCTCTTCACGGATTGGCGCGGCGACGCCGAGTAGCCCTTCAGTTACATGCGCGCAGCGACACCGGGCATGGCCACCGGCTTCGCCATGTTTTCCGTGAGCGACATGTGTTCCTTCATGTCGTCCGGATAGCGCTCTTTCAGAAGGCGATCGAAGTAGCTGTCGAGGACAGGGAACTGATTCACCATGGCAGCGAAGTCGTCGCGCGACATCACGAGCACATCCACCGAGCTCTTGGCGCGCACCGAAGCGCCGCGCGGCACGTCGCTGAGAAGCGCTTTCTCCCCGAAGACCTCGCCCTGTTTGCATTGCGCGATGACGTTCTCGCCTTTGCCATTCTCCAAGGGGTCGAAGACCTCGACCTCACCCTTCTCGATGATGAAGAGCTCGCGTCCGATCTCCCCCTTGTTGATGATCACCTCACCGGGCTCGTAGTGATCGACGCGCAACCGGTTCGCTTTGAGCGTTTGAATCTGCGTGATGTCTCGAGGGAAAAAGAGATCGAGCGTCCAATCGAGCGCCACGCGAAGACGACGCACGATGCCGGGGAGCTTGCTCAGGTACACGGTGCGCCACGCGAACCACGCGAGAAATCCCGAGAAGCGAATGCCCATCATGTCTGCGACCGCGGAGCGACTGCCGAGCGATGCGAGCATGCCGAGCGCCTTGAAGTCGAACTTCTTTTGCGGGCGCCCATCGATGGTCGCGAGGATGTTCTGCGCGCACGTCTTCGCTTGTCGGATGGCGAACTGTGCCGTGGCGGGACACAGCGCTCCAGGCGTGGTCGCATGCGGGTCGGGGACGCCGGCGCAATCGCCGACCGCCCAGTGGCCGGGCTTGTTCGGACACTGCAGCATGAGGTCGGTCGCAAAAACGCCGACGCCGCGGCCGGCGACTTTTCCTTCTTCGAATCCTTGTCGGAGCGTCTCTTTCACGACGGGATTGGGGCCGTTGCCCACCGTGCAAATGAAAGTGCGCGTGGCGAGCATCTCGCCGGTGCTGAGATACACGCCGTGGCGCGTGGCTGCACGCACGCGTGCGTTCAACGCGAGGCGAATGTTTCTCTTGAGGAGAATCTTCGCGGCAGCTTGGCCGAGGCTCGGCGCCATCTCGGGAAGCAGAGAGTCGCGCGAGTGAATGAGAATGAGCTTCACTTCATCGATGCTGATGTTGTGAAACGCGTGCACGCACTTGTGGATCATCTCCGAGAGCTCACCGATGGTTTCCACGCCGGAGAAGCCACCGCCAGCAACGGCGAACGTGAGCAACGCTTCTTTGTCCTGCGCATTGTCCTCGACGTCAGCGAGCTCCAAGCAACGGAGCACATGATTGCGGAGCTTGAAGGCGTCGCTCAGATCTTTCATCGCGAGGGAGTGCTCGGACACGCCGGGCATGGATGAAAAATCCGAGACCTTCCCCACGGCGAAGACGAGGTGATCGTAGTGCACTTCCACGAGCTCGCGACCTTCGCCTTGCGCGACGCGAACGACCTTCTTCTCGGTGTCGACCTCGATGATCTTGCACCATCGGAACTGCGCGCGCGGAACGATGTCGCGTACGGGATTGACGACGTGGTTCGGATGAATTCCGCCGGCCGCCACCTCCGGCAGCAGCGGTTGAAACACGAAATAGTTTTCTTCGGAGAGAAGCTCGACGTGCACGTCTCGGCGCGACCCGAGCATGTTCGTCAGATACTTGGCCGCATACACACCGCCGAAACCGCCCCCGAGAACGACGATGTGGTGCTTGGCCTCTGCGAGTCGTTTCAACAGCGCGGGCGGACCCTCTTTGGCGATCAGCGCGCCGCGATGGTGGTCTGCGTGAGCGTGATCGTGACCTGCCGCCATGCGAGCCTCCGTGTTCAGCGGCGGACCCTATCACCGATCGACAACTACCGACCCGCGTGACGAATGGCGACGATGTGCTCGTCTCTGTCAGCTCCGCCTTTCCAGTCGGCACGCGGCGCTGACGCAACGGCGACGACGTGAAGGCCAGCGCGCGGTGCGAGCTCTGCGAGCTGCAGGTCGGCAACGATGCGTTGGCCTCCGACCTCGCCGTCACCCACGACGAAGAATGCAGTCCCGCGAGCGTCGAGAACGGCTGCGATCGCGTGGAGAACGTCGAGAACCTCAGTGTCCCATCGATCTTTGCCCGCACGGGCTCCACGTTCTCCTGTGTGTCGTCTCGCCCCGATCTCGCCTTCGACCAGCCGACGCGAGCTTTCGCCGAGCCACGGCATCCGAAGCTCGTGGTGCTGCGTGTAGTTGTACGTCCCGGCATAGGGTGGCGACGTGATGATGAGGTCCGCGCGCTCGAGCTTCTTGCGCTTGACGTCTGCAGCGAGGTTGCGCGCGTCGTTGAGGATCAAGCGCGGCGCAGGTCCGCTCAGTGCGGCCGCCGCCAAAGCTTTCCAGCGCAAAATGAGCTCGTCGCCTTTCTTGTGAAACATCTCGGTGGGGATGTAGCGGCCAATGCGTTTCACGGCCTCTTCACCCAAGTCGGATGCGGCGCGCGGATCGCGTTGCACCTTGAGCAGGATCGACGACAGCACCATGACGAGCGCGTCTTTGTCGTGCTCGTCGTCGACGGCGTGGATTTCAGTCCAGAGTCCGGCGAGCTCCTTCAGGACATGCCCTTGATAGTGACGCGCCTGCGCAGGAGTGAGCGGCGCGCGCGCGTCGACTTTGGCTTTGACGCGCTCCTTGCTGCGAATGACGACGTGAGCGAGCCGCGCGGCGAATGCATCGAGCGATGCGGGCGTGCGGACATCGGTCTTCACTTCGGTGAGACGGAGCGCCGTGGGATTCAAATCGACGCCGGTCGCGCGCAGTCCGCGCCGGCGCGCCTCGACGAGAACGGTCCCGCTGCCGCAAAACGGATCGACGACGTGGTTCCCGGGCTTCGCAACGCCATCGAGGAGAACGGATGCGATCGCGGGATGCATGCGCGCGGGGTACGAATGAAAACCGTGCGTGACGGTGTCGGGCTCGGTGGCCGCCGCCTTGTCGAGGGCGTCGAACAACAGCGATGCCAGCGGCTCCTCGCCGCTCGACCGCGTGGGACGGCGGAGACCAGAGAGCGCGAACTTCTTTTTCGGGGGGGCCGCCGTCATCTCGCGATGGTCATCGAGTTCGCGGGGCGGAGCAATGCCTCGATGTCGTCGGCGTCGAGCGTTTGCCAAGTCCCTGGCGCGATGGGTGGCAACGTGTACGTGCCGATCGCTGCACGGAAGAGTCGGAGTGTGGGGTGGCCGATCGCTGCGGTCATGCGACGCACCTGCCGGTTTCGCCCCTCCGTGAGGATGAGCTCGATCCACGACGTGGGGATCGACTTGCGAAATCGGATCGGCGGATCGCGTGGAGGCAGCGCGGGGTCCTCGATGGAGCGTGCGCGCGCAGGCCGCGTCATGTCTCCATCGATCCGCACGCCACGCTCGAGCGTGGACAACGCATCCGCCGTAGGCACGCGGTCGACTTGGACAAGATACGTCTTCGTGTGAGCCCGCTTGGGGTTCAAGATCGCGTCGACGAGGTCCTTGTCCGACGTCAGCACGAGGAGGCCCTCGCTGTCGGCGTCGAGGCGACCCACCGGATACACGTCCTTGGGCAATCCCAGGGCCGACAGCGGTCGGTGCGCGCTGCCGTCCGGGGTGAACCGCGAAAGAACGCCGTACGGCTTGTGGAGCGCGAGGGTGGGCACGTTTGCAACGTAGCTGGATCTTGACGCGCGATGAACCGGGCTTACTGCGAGAGCACAACAACGGAGGAGCACATGCTCATCAGGAACAGTCTTTTCGAACCCGCGTTGTTCGAGAATTTTGCAGATCTCGATCGCACGCTCGCGACGTTCGACAACTTTCGCCGCCGCATGGAGACGCGCGCGCCCGAGCCGCGTCTTTCGCTCGAGGACAAAGGGGACGCTTTCGTTCTCGACGCCGAGCTGCCCGGTGTGACGCCCGAATCGCTCGAGCTCACGTTGACCGGCCCGGTGCTCAAGTTGCGCGCGCGCAGAAACGTGCTTGTGCCCGAGGGGTTCGTCGCGCATCGCCGCGAGCGGCCTGCGTTCGATCTCATGCGAAGCATCACGCTCCCTGCGCGTGTCGACGCAGAGAAAGTCACGGCCACGGCGAAAGACGGGATCGTCACCGTCCTCTTGCCGAAGGCCCCGGAGTCCATGCCACGCAACATCACAGTGAAGACCGTCTGAGGAGGATCCACATGACGACCCAAAAGCTGCAACCAGAGAAGACCGGTGTCGAGCGCATGAACGAGGAACGCACGGCAATTCCCGCGGTGGACATCTACGAGGGCGCCGATGAAACGTGGGTCGTCGCCGATCTCCCCGGAGTGAAGAGCGGCGACGTGCACATCGAGCTCGAGAAGAACGAGCTGCGGCTGCGAGCGAAGGCGCGCGCGTTCGCCGACGGCGACGACTTTGCGTACGCGCGATCCTTCCGTCTGCCTCCCGGCATCGACAGCGACAAAGTGAACGCCGATTTCAAAAATGGCGTGCTCACGCTCAAGCTGCCGAAGCCCGCGGAGCTCAAGCCGCGAAAGATCGACGTGAAGAACGTCGCGTGACGACGAAGAGAAGCGCGAGGAATCCGCCGCCCATCATGGGATGGGAGGTGTCACACGTGCAGCCACTCGGAGGTTCTGGCGGCGGCTCCTCGTCGAAGAACGTGATCGCGGCGAACGGTTGGACCAAACCGAAACCGTAGGAATCGTCATGATCGTCTGCGTTGGGCGTGGCGAATGCGGACTGGCGCGCGGTGTTTTGCATGGCGCGATTCACCTCGTCCGCAGTGAGATCGGGGCGGTGCGCGATGACGAGCGCTGCAACGCCGGCTGCAATGGGACACGCCGAGGACGTGCCGCCGAATTGCGCGGTGACGTCGCCGGGATCCGCGCCCTCGGGGCCTGAGATGTCGGTGGTGATGGTGCCCGTGGGCGCCACGACGTCGACGGATGCGCCGCGGTTCGAGAACTGCGTGAGCTCACCCAAGTTGTTCACGGCACCGACGCCGAGAATGCCGGGGACCGCGAGGAGCTCGTCGTCGTCGATGTTGCGTGAGTCGTTGCCGCTCGCGAACGCGACGACCGCGCCTTTGCCGTCGCGACCGTTTTGTTGGACGTCGATGATGGCGTCGCGCAGAGGCCCGGGAACAGGAATGGCGTCGATGAACCCCCACGAGTTCGAAACGACGTCGACGTTTTGCTCGAACGCGAAGTTGAACGTGAGCACATCGCTCGAGACGGTGACGGGCTCGCCGTCCGCGGGAAGAAGGCGGGCGCAGCGAAGACGACACGCAGGGCACGTGCCCGCGATGTCGATGTCGTTGTCGGTGGACGCAGCGACGAGGCCGGCGCACGCAGTCCCGTGCTCGTTGCCCTCGCCGGGCTCGTAGGAGGGATCGTCGTCGTCGTCGAAGGGATCGAAGCCCGGGTCGAGCTTCTCGATGAGATCCGGGTGCTGCAGGTCGCAGCCATTGTCCGCGATGAGCACGGTGACGTCTGCGGAGCCGGTGGTCACGGCCCATGCTTCTTCGATTTCGATCTCATCGAAGTAAAACTGCCCCGGGTAGCGCGGGTCGTTGGGCGGCACATCCACAGAGTGGAGCCGGTGGGGAAACGCGAGATTCGGATAGGCAGCGCGCAGCGTGCCATCGAGGACGAGCGGCATGAGCCGATGCGCGAGCAGCGCGGCGTCTTCGTTGCGCGCGCTGCGCACGAGGATCATGTCGAGGTGCGGCATGAGCGAGCGCACCTGGATGACGTCGAGCGACGCGAGTGACGAGACGGGTGCGCGCACGATCACGGTGTCGCCGACGAGAGCGCGCGCGTGGCGACCGGTCCCTGGATCGACGAACGTTGCCTCGACGGGGGCGCTGTCGGTGCCGAGCGTGTCGCCGCGAATGAGGACGCGCTCGTGGTCACCGTCCGCGAACGCAAATGTCTGCGACGGATGCGGATGCGACGAATGCGTATCAGACGGACCAAACGAATCGCCCCCGCCGGTCGCGCCCACGTCGGTGACGACGAGGGGAACGATGGCGAGGGCGATTGCGAGCACGAGCTTCAGCTCAGGCTTGTTGCGCCATGGCGGCCATGCGCTTGTCCATTTCCTTCTTGGAAACGTCTTCGACGTGGGTCGCGAGCGTCCACTCGTTGCCGAACGGATCACGCACGGTGCCGCTGCGGTCGCCGTAGAACTGCGTGGTGAGCGGGCGGGTCTGCGTGGCGCCGGCGGCGAGGGCCTTGTTGAAGACCTCGTCGGCGTTCTTCACGTAGATCTGCGCGCGAACGTTGTACGTCTCTTCTTGCATGTCACCGCACATGACGATCGAGTCGCCGATGCGGAGCTCTGCGTGCGCGACGCCGCCGGCCGGGGTCTTGTAGATGTCCTTGACCTTCATGCCGAACGTGTTCGTGAGCCACTCGATCGCCTTGCCTGCATTCGGCACTGCGAACGCGGGCGTGAGCGTGGTGAAGCCCTTCGCCATGTAGCTGACCTTCTTCGAGGTCGTCTTGAGCGTCTTGGTCGCGGCCTTCTTCGAGGGCGCCTTGCTCTTCGATGCGGTGTTGCGGTTCTTGAGAGACTTGACGGTCTTGATCGTCTTCTTCGCCATGTTGTTTTCCCCTGGGGTGGATGGGTTTCCTCCCGATACGCGACAAATGCAGAGACGGGAACTGCCATAGAGGAAATTCCGTATGGACGAGTGAGATCTCCTCGGTACACTCGACGTCATGCGCGCGGTCTTCATGGCCCTGGCCCTGGCACAGCTGACAGCCGCCTGCGAACGACCACCTGTCGGCGGGGCCCGAAACGAGCCGCCGCCGGAGGGCAGAATTGGCCCCGTGGCTTTCGAGCTTTTCGTCCAAGACCGGCCTGCCATCGCAGGAAAATGGTTCGACTATGACCCCTCGGGGCACACCCTCGACCCCAAGGCAGAGGCCTGGATCCTGAGGGACGAGAGCGGGGAAAACCCGCGCCACGCCGCCTTCCGCATCGAGAGCATCTATGAGGCCGACCGCGCCGAGAGCGGCCTGTTTACGCTCTCGGTCGCGCTGCATGACGGATCCTCGTGGGGGCCGGCAACCCCTTGGGTCGCTCCCAGAAACATCAAGGACGGCCCCCCGCTCTGCGTCGACGTCTTCTCCGGTGGCGAGCTCGACTGCGGGCAGCCGGGCTGGCAGCTGCGGCTCATGCAGTTCCATTACTTCGCCCCCCTCTCGGGGATCGCGGTGTCCGAGTCAGGCGTGTTTCTCGCGAGCGTCGCGGGGACGGATGCGTTCGGCGAGGTCACTGCGGCCCGCATCGACGACGTCACGGATCTTTCTTCCCTGCCCGACCCTCAGTCCCTCACAGTGCTTTCCGACGCGCCGTCGCCCGCCTGGGACACCACCGATTGGGCGTTCGGCTCGCTGGCCCCGGATCTGCCGGAGCCAGGCATGGCCATCGGCTCACGGCTCACGGACGGAGACGTCTTCTGGCTCATGACCTCGCGCTTCGATCTCGTTCGATTTTCCGCCTCGAGCACCGCAGACGCAATCGACTTCACTTTTGCAACTACCGAAGTGAGCCGCGAGGACTGGACCACGCCCGACACGATGCCCGCGGACGCGACTGCGCACGTGGCAATCCCTCCCATCGGCGACGTCTCGTGGCTCACGTTCGACACCCCGGACCTTCTCGTCGCGGCCGAGCACCTCGAGGGGACCGCGTGGCCCTATGCGCCGCCCAAGACCACCCGGTTCGATCTCGCCGTGGAGCACACGCTCGACGGTCGTGTTCGCATTCTCGTTTCCCCCGCTGCCGCTCTCGTCAACGCGACTGAGCTCGGCCTCGACACTGTGAATCCACCTGTGAGCTCCCTATGAAATCCTTCGCCCTCGCTTTTCTCGCTCCCACCCTGTTCATCGTTGGCTGCCCTGTCGACGACGGCGCGCACGATCACCCCGCCGACATCGAACCCATCTGCACCGAGCCCGTCGCAGACGTCCTGTGTCGAGACCAAAGCCTCGTTGCCCTCAACATGGACGCCGAGAACGTGACAGACGGCGACATCGAGAACGAAGCGCTCGACGGGTTCACGCACAGCACCGTCGACGCGGATGTCGGCGGCCTCAGCAATCCCGGCTACGTCTACGCCAAGTTCACCGAGGACGGGCTCGAGCGTGTCGAGGTCACGGACGACGAATCGTTCGAGTCCATGGATTGGGACATCGCGTTTCATCGCTTCGTCATTCGCTTGAACAGCGGCGTGGGCGGACCCTCTTGTGTCACGGCCGCGCGCACGGGCACCGGCACCGATTTCGCCCTCTTTACGCGCGAGACGCTCGACTCCGTTTCGGAGGAGCTCGACTTCAACGCCGAGCAGTACATGACCGAGGACAGCTGCGACATGATTCCGGATGGCTCGGGCCTCCCGAACTCGCCCGGCGTCGTCCTGCAAAACTATTGGACGTACGTGAACTGCGTGCAGATGACCGGCAATGTGTACGTCGTCGAGCTCGCGGATGGACACCACGTGAAGCTCCTCGTCACCCACTTCTACGACGACGCCGCGCAAACCGAGTGCAACGACACCGGCAGCAACACGCCGAGCGGCTCCGGCCACATCCAGCTCCACTGGGCGTTTCTCGATTGAGCCGCGCCTTCACCCTCATCGCGCTGCTCGCCGCGTCGTCCGCGGCCGCTCGCCCCGACACACCGGGCAGCGATCTGTTCACGTTCGATGCAGGCGACGTCATCGAGACGTTCGACACCGCGCGGTTTCGCATCCATTTCACGCGCGCCGGCGTGCACCGCGTTCCGTCCGCGGACGTCGACGTCGACAATGTGCCGGATCATGTGGAACAGATTGGCGCCATCTACGAGGAGGTCCTCGACTTCTACACGCTGACCCTCGGCTACCGCGCTCCCCTCGACGACGGCGACGGCATCTTCGATGTCTATCTCGTCGACTTCGGTCTCTCCGCAGACGGCGCGTTCCGACAAGAGACGTGCAACGGCGATGTCTGCGCCGGATACATGGTGCAAGAGAACGACTTCGCGGGATACCCGTATCCGTCTGCCAACTACGCGAACCGTCTCCTCGCGAGCCACGAATTTTTCCACGCAGTGCAGGCCGCGTACTCGATCAGCCAAGGCCCCGTGTTTTCGGAAGGCACCGCCGTGTGGGCGAGCGAGCAATTCGATCCCGATCTCGACGACCTCGAGGCTTTTTCCACCGCGTACCTCGAGGAGACCGATCGCCCCCTCTATGCAGACGGCACCGGGCCTGTCGATTCATTCACGTACGGCACCGCGATCTTCTGGGAGTATGTCGCGCAGACGCTCGGTGACGACGTCGTTCGCGCGCTCTGGGAATCCACGGAAGGCGGCGCAGATGTCTTCGATACGATGAACGACGTCTTTGTCGCGCACGAAGAAACGTTCGACGGCGTCTTCACACACTTTGCGTTGAGCTTGCTCGACAACCCAAACGTCGCCATCGAAGAGGAAGAAGCGCCCTTCGAAAAAGACAGCTTCCTCACGTTCACGGCTGCATTCCGCACGCTCGACATCGACATCGACGATCACGACGCGCTCGAAGTTGCGCTCGTGGGCGAAGGCGATGACGTCGACGGGTTGAGGATCGCCATGTCCGCGCAGGGCGCCGGTTCCGCCGCCCTCACCTTCGGGACGACCCACGCCGCACTCGACGATCTCGTCGGAGCCGACCGCGTCACGGTGCAGATCGTCAACACGCGACTCACGGGAAACGGCGCACGACCCGCTCTGTGCATCGGCTCCGCCGAAGAAGTCGCTGCGTGCATTGCCGCGCACACGACATCTCCCCCCACCAACATTCAGCCGCCGCCCGTGAATCCCTTCGAGGTGTTCGGCTGCGCATGTCGCTCCACCTCGGTGGATGCATCCATCCTCGCTCTCCTCGTCGTCGTTCTCCCGCGGAAGCGTCCGCGAAAGTGGACTCCCAAGTGCTGTCGAAGACGGGGCGCTTCGGAAGCGAGCGTCTGACGAAAGAGTCGCAGCTCGGCGCGCGCGTGCCGGACGGGAGCGCGCCACGGCCTCGTCTTGTTTCGTTCGAAGACGCGATGACTCACTTGCGCGATCGCAAAATCGACGATCGGTGCCGCGGCCACGAGGAGAACGTGGCGCGTGGCAATGCCGACGACCACGAGCGTCAATGCCGAGGCCGTGGCCAATGCGTGCATGCGTCGCGTGGACGGGTGCGCGTGCATCCGTGCATACGTGTGCCAGAACTCTTCGAAGGTTTGCTTCATGCCGCTGCGTCCAGAGCGCGCTCCACTGCGCGCACTGCATCTGCGGTTCCCGTGTCGAGCCGCGGATCGCGACGCGGCGTCCAGGTCGTCGCGAGGAAATCGCGGACGACTCCAGACGTCATGCGTCGCGCACGCATGCCGAGTCCGAGAGCATCCACATAGGCCGCGTTGATCTCCTGCTCTCCTTGGTGACGAATCGGAATCGAGAGCACGGGCTTGCCAAAGTAGCGGGCCTCCGCGAGCGCCGTGTAGCCGCCGTTCGAGATGACCGCGCGCGCGCCAGCGAGATCGGCGGCGAATCTGTCGAGGTCGAACGCGCGGTGCTCGATGTTCTTGGAAACTGCGTCACCTCTTGCGCCGTAGATGACGAAGGGAACGTTGGAGACGCCGGCGAGCGCGGGCAGCAGGTCGGGATCGCCGGCGGCCGTTTGATAGACGAGCACGTGCTCGCCCTGGCGCGGCGTGAGGTCGGCAAGCTCGGGACGAAGAATGGGCCCGACCACCGTGGTGTCGAGGAGATGGCGCTTTTTCCGCGGAGGAAAAAAGAAGCTCGTCACGACGTACCGATCGCAGCGCGGAGTTTTCGACGCTACGAACGCATGGGTCGCCAGCAGGGTCGCGAGAAGATCCCGAGGCAAACGCTGGCGAATGGCGCGGTGATCGCACGTGGTGATCACGTGTTGATGATCGAGAGAAATCACAGGGCGGCCGAGCACGAGACCCACGGTGTGCGCAAGCGACTCGAAGTCCGTGATGACGACGTTCGGATCGAACGCGAGCGCATCCTCGAATGGCGCACCCAGGTTGTGTCGCAATCTCTTCGGTGTCGCGCGCACGTTCTCGAGGAGAGTTGCGCCCCTCTGCACCGCCCCATGGCGATATCGCAGGTGCATGCCCTTGATTTCCGTCACGGAAAAATCGCGACGCAAGAGCGCGGCCGCACGCCCCGAGCTCGCGAACAGCAGTTGGTGGCCTCTGCGTTCGAGCTCTTTTCCGACGACGCGAGCCCGCATGACGTGACCGAGGCCCTCGCCCATGACGCCGTAAAAGATGCGCATGAAGAACCAAACGCGTGGTTGGCGCCAGGCATTCCGCGGTGCGTCAACTCACTCGAGGCGCAGCTTCTTCTTGATCTGGACGAGCTGCTCGCCGCCCACACCCTTCGCTTCGAGCGCCGCAATCATCGCGTCTCCGTTTTTTGCGACGACGCGGTACTTGCAGCCGTCGAAGAGCTCGGGGTCCACAGCCGTGAGCTGCATGCGCGGGTAGTCGTGGCACATGCCGGGACGGCTTTCGTAGCTGTCACATTTTCGTGTGTTGGCGTCGAAGTGCGTGCACGTGAAAACGAAAGCGGCGGCATCGCGGTCGCGTTTGACGAGGACGAAACCGTTCATCGCGCGCTGCCACCACACCCAAGCGCGCCACAAGAACGGAATCGCCATGAAGAGGCGACCGACCGCGATGGTGGGCGACTCGCAACAGTGCGCGCAGTGACCGCAGTCGCCGGCGAGCTTCCAATGGAGCTGGCCGCGTGCGTCGAGCGCGTGGCGATTTGCGTCGTGCGCGCGGACGTATTGCGCGGCGAGAGCGGTCTTCACGTAAGCGCGGAAGGGGCCGTCTTTCATCTGGCGTTCGTCATCGCGCGAACATGGGAGGCGCGCCGCGTTCCTTCAGGTGCGGAACGAAGAACGTGAGCACCATGCCCGGGATCGTCACGATGAAAGTGAAAGCGAAGTACGCGGGGAATCCGATGGCGTCTGCGAGGTAACCAGAAAAAACGCCCGCCAGCGTGAACGCGATGCTCATCAGCGACGTCAGCAACGCCATGTGCGCGGCTTTGTGCTCCGTCACTGGGCAACGAATGATGTAGACCATGAACGCCGCGGTGCCGAGGCCGGCGCCAATCATCTCGATCACGATCACCACGGTGACCACCGCGAAGCGCGTGTGCGGATCGGCAGCGAGGATCTCCGGCGTGAACAGCGCGGCAAAACAGAACACGAGATGCAAACCGTTCTGCGCCAAGATGAACGGCCACACGCAGCGTTGAAAGCCGAGCTTGGCGATGAGCATTCCGCCGACGACCGGCGCGGCCAAGCCCGCGATGAACCCGATGGTGCCGTTGGCCAATGAGTACTCGGATTGCGACAGCCCAAGCTCTTTCATGAAGAACGGTGTCTTCATCTTCATGAGAAAGCTCTCACCCACGCGAAACAGCACGATGTACGCGAGGATGCGTGTGGCGTATGGCTGCGCGAGGAACGCTGCGTACGACTTGGCATAGAGCGAGGCGCTCTTTTCGATTTTCTTGAGAATCCGCGGCAGGAGCACGCCGAGAACGACGAGCGCGAGCAAGATGCCGAGGCCAATCCAATCGGCGGCGCTCCATTTGGAAACAATCTCCGCGGCGCCCGGGAATTGATCGGAGCCCAAGGCCTTGAGCGATGCAAAGGGTGCGCTCAGCAGTGCGGCGCGCGCGCTCGCGATGACACCCGCAATCCCCAGCGCGATGACGACGAAACGCAGCGAGAGCATCGCGCGAAAGAGGTCCGAGATGGGACGCTTCTGGACCTCGGTGCGCGGCAAGAACAGCATGTGAAACACGAACAACACGAGCATGATCGCCGTGAGCACGAGGCCACCCACGAACCAACCGAATTCGCCGCAGAGAATGCCCACGGGTCCCGTGACCATCAGGCTCGCCAATCTCCAAGGCGGCGCACGCCAACCGATGAGCCGCTCTTGGTCCGTCTTGGAAAGCCCCTCGAGATAGAGCCCATCGATGGAGATGTCGTGCATGGCGGACAAGCATCCGAGCACGATGAACACGATGCTCGACGCGATGAGCACGTCTCCGAGCGTGGACGTCAGAGCGAACACGAAGAGCGCGACCGACAAAAGAAGCTCGAGACCGACGAGCCACTTTCGCTTCGTCCCGTAGGCATCGAAGAACGGGCCCACGAGCGCCTTCAGGTTCCACGGAAGATGGAACAGCGACGTGAGGCTCACCTCTTTGAGCGAGGCTCCTTGCGCGACGAAGAACTGATCCACGAGGTTGATGACGACGGAATACGGAAAGCCCTGCGCGAAATACGTGCTGAACGTCCACACGCTCGCCGGCGCGCTCTTGTGCTCTGCTGGCTCCGTCGACGTCATGCGAGGGGGACGCTACACCCCCGCACGACAATCCCTCAACGTCGGCACACAGCCATTTTCGCGTAGCCGTTCGTGAAGGTGCACGAGCCGTCGGCGGGGAGTCGTGTGTTCTCGTCGACGAACCCATCGATCTCGGCGTACCCGAAGTCGAGCGCAGAGAGATCCGCGCCGGGCATGAACACACTGCGGAGGTTCGCGAAGTGAAGCCGTGACCCCGCGAGACTTGCACCGGCGAGGTTCCACCCGTTCAGGTCGGGCATCCCAAAGTCGGCTCCGTTCAAATCCGTGTCGTGGATGTCGGCGCACTCGGCAAACGCGCGCTCGCGAACGATCTCGATGGGCACCCCGTTGCGCGCTTCATTCCCAAGGGCGTCGACGCAGTGGCCCACGTTCGCGTCGTAGTGCACCGAGAACAGCGGGTCCTGCGTCCAACCAAAGAGCATGTCGTCGTTCCAACACGTGAGACCCACGTCGACGCCCTCGAAGAAGTCGGAGAAGGCGCCGCGCAAGACCACGCCATCCGCAAGAAGCCACACGGCGACGGAGCCATAGACCTCGCCGATCCCGCCGACGTCGTCTTCAAAGAGCGTGTGCGTTTCGCCGACGGGAACCGCGTCATCCCAGGCGCCGTCGTGGCTTCTGAAGAGCGGGCCGTACGTCGTGTTCGCGCTCCACACGCCGGGACGCTCACGACCGAGATCGACACGAAGGACGGTGGGCTCGAACGCTTCGAGCGGATCCGTCACACAGCTCAAGAAGTCCGGCCACGCATTCGGGGGCACGACCTCCGTCGGTGCGCCCCACGGCGTGTCATCGGAGGCCTCATGCGCCCCGCGCGCGAGCTCTGCGCCGGTTCGGTGTGACGAAGCCGGCGACGCGGCGCTGTCAACGGGGAGAAGGCCCATGAGGAGCTCGGGGAGCGAGTACGTTCCGCACCCCCCGAGAAGAGACATGAGCGCGATGAGCAACGTTTGTTTTCGACCTGTGTGCATGGCGACCTCCAGATGGAAGGCAACGTAGCCGCCGATGATTCATTCGATAATCATTGATTTGTTCACGATATTCTTCGTGGATTTGCAATAATCACCGAATGCTCCCCGACCTCGAATCTCTCGCCTGTGTGGACGCCCTCGCGCGCACGCTCAAGTTCCACGTCGCCGCCAAGTCCCGCTTCCTCTCGCCCGCGGCTTTCTCCAAGCGCGTGCAGCAAGTCGAAGACCACGTGGGCGCGCCGCTCTTCGCGCGCACCACACGCAAGGTGGAGCTCACGGCTGCAGGGAGCGCGCTTCTGCCGCGCATCCGAACCCTCCTCGACTCTGCGAGCAGCTTGTCGCTCGCGGACGCCGCGACGACGCCGCGTGTCGACGTCGTCATCGGCACGCGTCACGAGCTCGGGATGTCGTGGCTCATGCCCGCGCGCGCATCGCTCGCGCGATCCCATCCGCACATCACGATGCACGTGCGCTTCGGCGGCACCGAGGATCTCGAGGACTCCGTCTTGCGGCTCCGCACGGACGCGATCGTGACCTCCCATGCGCCGTCGACCACCCGGCTCGACTCCGTTCCGCTCCACCGCGAGGACTATGTCTTCGTGGGCGCTCCGCGGCTTTTGCGGCGCGCTCCCTTTCGCAATGCAAAAGACGCCGCGGCGCACGCACTTCTCGACGCGACGGACGATCTCCCGCTTTTTCACTACCTGCGCACCGCTGGGACTCCGCTGCGCTTCTCTCGCGTCATCCGCCTCGGCACCTTGGCCGCGATCCGCGAAGCCGCAGTGGCCGGCGAAGGCGTCTGCGTTCTCCCGCGCTACTTCGTGCGCGCAGATCTCGAGGCCCACCGACTCACCGCGCTCCTGCCGCGCGCGCACCTCGGACACGACTATTTTCGCTTCGTCTTTCGCGCAGACGATCCGCGCCGCTCCCTGCTCGCAGACCTCGCCGACGCGCTGAGGCGCCGCCCGCTTATGTAGCCGGAGCCCGTCGGAGCTTGATCTGCCGGCGCACAGGCCTACATACACCTTCATCGATGCGTGACGTCGTGGAGCGCATCAGGACGCGGTCCGTCACGTCGAGGATGTACAGAAACGTCTGGCATGTCGCATGCTTGACCACGTCGCTGGACCCGAGGTGATCGTGCATTCCCCAACGCGGCTCTCCGCCCTGCTCGCGCCCTTTTCACTCGCCGCGTTTTTGAGCGCCTGTCTGAGCGCTTGCCCCGAAGCCACGGAGCCGTTGTCGCCGGAGGACGAGGCCCGACGCCTCGGCGATCCCGAAACGCCGCTCACCGCCGACATCGACGTGGACACGAACCGCGATGGCGCCATCGATGCGTTCGACGACGCAGACGAGAACGACTTCAACGCCGCGCACGGCGCCGTCTTCTTCGCCAACGTGGACGACGACGACAACGACGGCGAGCGCGACCGCGATGACGACGAGATCGACACAGACGAAGACCTCCTCGACTTCACGACCGTCCGCGTGCGCGGCGTCATCGACCTCGACGGCGAGACCGTGACGTTGAAGGTGGATCCTCCCATCGCGCGCGAGCGCATTCGCATCTGGAAGCCCACGCGCTCGAGCCACGAGATCATCTTCGATCCGAACGACGCACCCGAGTCGATCGACATCGACGACGCCGGTGAAGATCAAGAGCTGCTCATCGAAGCGCTCACGCCGCGCACGCGCGATTGGGATGGTCTCCTCACGCTCACCCTCACCGTCAGCGACGGGCACGATGTGCTCAGCGAGGACAGTGTGGAGCTGCGCGTGTCCCCGCTGATTTTCCCGGACAATCTCCAGACGCCGCGCGTGCTCTTCGTGATGGACCTGCCCTTTGGTCAGGACAACAACCAAGCCTTCGTCGACGCCATGCGCGATGCGATCCCCGACTCCGTCGATCTCTACACGCTCGACGACAACGCGTACTCGGGCGATCGCTGGGTGCAGGACAACATGGAGCTCGGCTACCAAATGAAGACGGGCCCGGATGGCAGCACCATCGAGATGAAGACGGCCATGCAGCTCGAGAGATCAAACGGCTACGGCGCGGGCCTCGAGAACTTCGTGCCCTACGAATTTCTGCAGCACAGCCAAGGATTTCTTTACCCAGGCGGTACGCCCACGTCGCACAACTACGGCGGAAACCTCGAGGTTGCGCCGCCCGTCGACGGCTTCCCGCTCGGCCGCATGCTGTTCGGCGGCGGCTCGCAGGGCACCATCCTCGGTCGCAGCTACTCCGACAGCATGAACGACAACCAAGTCGACTTCCTCGATGCGCAAGAGATCCAAGGGCCCGCGCTGCAGCTCTCGAGCGAATGGCTCGCGGTCGGACACATCGACGAGATCTTTCAGTTCGTTCCAGACCTCACGCCGGACGCGGGCGGGCACGCGTTCAAGGTCATCATCGCGTCGCCGCGTGTCGCTCGGGATGCGCTCATCGCGACACAAAGTCGCGGCGGCGGATCACTCAGCGTGTTCGAAGGTCGCGACGCGCCGTACACCGTCGACGAAGTTCTCGGCGCAGAGAGCTTCATGGCTTTGAATGAGGCCACACAAGCGCGTCTCGATGCGATCCAAGCCAAGATGAAAGCCGAGCTCGGCCTCACGGACGATGACTTCCGCGCCGTGCCCGTCTTGTACGAAGAGGTCGGCAACGGACTGCTCGCTGCGTTCAATCCAGGCGTTCAGAACCTCGTCACCATCGGCGACAGGGTGTTCGCTCCGGATCCTGAAGGACCACATGAAGCGGGTGCCGATGTATGGCGCGAGGCCACGCGCGCCGCGTTGGCGGACACAGATCTCGACGTTGTATTTGTCGATGTCTTCTTTAGTTACCATCGACTCCTCGGCGAAGCGCACTGTGGTACGAACGTAGACCGCGAGCCCTACTCTCAAGCTTGGTGGACGGTGCAGTGATGACTTCTTCAAAGATGAGAATCATGAACACCCTCGTCCCCCTCGCCATCGCCATTGCCGCGGCCTCCGCTGCAGCAGAGCCTCTCGCGGGCGTCGATCCTCGCGTCTACTTGCGCGCGCGAAAGCCCGTGCCTGAGGTCGTGCGCGAGCTCAAGCACGCCAAAGTCGACACCGCGATCCGCATTCTCACCGGCGACGTCAGCGGCCTCCTCGCAGGAGACGACGCGTATCCGCAAGCGATGAAGGTCGACGAGCGGCAGCAGCTTCGTTTCCTCGAGAGACGCGCGCTCGTCATCGGCGCGATTCACTCCATCGCCTTTCACAAGCCGCCCGGAGCGCTGTCGCTCATCCAGGGCCAGCTCACGTCGCCTGATTCCACCATTCGCGCGGAGGCCGCCGATCAACTCGGTGAGCTCGGTGAGCCAGCGATCGATTCACTCTCGCAAGCGGCCAATCACGACAGCGACATTCGCGTGCGCGAGGCAGCATGCGTCGGCCTCGGTCGCGTGCACAGCGATCATGCGATCATCGCGCTCACGCCTTTCGTCCTCGACAGCAAGGATTTCGATCGCCAACGCGCCGCATTGCGCGCGCTCGCCAACATCGGATCTCCCTGGGCGTGGGCCGCCAAGCGCGACGAGAACGGCGGCGCGCGCGTTCGCTCCAAAGCACTCGCGCTCCTCACGCACGTCGAGAGGAAAGGTGCGATCGTGCCGATCCTCGAGGACGCAGAACGCCAACTGAACCGTTAGCGCTGCCCTGGCCTGCCCTCTGGAAGCATTGGCGCGTTTCGGTAAGGTCGCGCCATGCAGGACCTCAAGAAGCTCGCATCGCTCTTCGACGACGCCGACAAAGAAAAGCGGCTCGCGGCCGCCGTCGTCGTGGGTGCGCTCGCCCTGAAGGACGCAGCCTGCACGGATGGCCTCGTCCGACTCCTCGACGGCCCCCCGGATGAACAGCGCGCCGGCCTCCTCTCGCTTGCATCGACGTCGCCGAAGAAAGCGCAGAAAAAAGCGCTCGACCTCGTCACCGCGGGCACGCCGAGTGTGCGCGAGGCCGCTGCACAGCTCCTGAAGGCGATTGGCCCTGACGTCGTCGACGACATCAAGGCGCGCCGTGCGGCCGCGGGTGAAAGCGAGAAGCGCGACCTCGATCGCGTGCTCGCAGAGATGGGTGGCACAGATGCATTTCGCGCGCTCCTCGATGGACTCGCGGCTGCAGACGAGCAAACGGCCCGCGCTGCCGCGCTGAGCGTGCACAAGCAGATCGTGGGCGCGCCCAAAAAAACGCGCGCTTCGTTCGCGAACACCACCATGAAGGTGCTCGAGAAGACGCCCAAGGGCGCCGCGCGCACGCCGCAGCACGAGGCTGCGCTGTTGAAGATCCTCGGCTGGTGCGAGGACGACGATTCCGTCGACACTCTCGTTGCGTTCGCGCGCGACGAGAAAAAACCGGGCGCCGTCCGCCAAGAGGCGATCATCGCGCTGCGCTTTCCGCTCGCGGAGGGCAAAGCAAAAAAGATCGTCATCGACGTTCTGCTCGACGCCGCGCTCGGTGCAGATGCCTTAGTCGCGCGCGCCGCACTCGGAACTGTCACGGGCGCGCGTCTCGAAGAAGCGCATCTTGGAAAGCTCTTGCCCCTCGCTGTGCATCGCGATCCGGAGCGCGGCAACCTCGCGATCAACAAGATCCGCGAGCACGGAGGCGCCAAGGCGGCCGCGGTTCTCGTCGATGTGTCGCTCACCGCGGATCGCGAGCGCGCCCAAACCGCGCGCGACGCGCTGACCACGATTCCCGAGGGACGCGATGCAGCCGTCGCAGGATTGTTCAAAGCCAAGGACGCCGATCGCGCGCGCGCCCTCGCCGAGCTGTTGCTCCCCGGCGCCAAAGATCTCGGGAAGGGCGTTGCCAAGAAGCTCATCGCCGAGCTCGTCGTTCGAGTGAGCGACACGGGCCGTGGCTACGAACCGTTCCTCATCCTCGCGCGCGCACTCGACGCCGAAGGCACCGCAGATGCGCTGCGTGACCTCGCCGCCAAGCTCAAGAAGAGCAAGAAGACCGAAGAGCGCGCCGCACACGTGCTCATTCTTCTCTCGAATACGGACGGCGCCACAGACGACGACCGCCTGCGCCTCGCAGTCAGCGCGCTCCAGAAAAGTCGCCTCGACGTCCGCCCAGACAGCCGCGCACGCGATGAAGCGATCAAGCTCTTCGCGGACATCGCCGGAAAGGTCGACATGAAGATCTTGCGGAAGCAAAAATCCGTGACCGACGAGCAACTCTTCTATCTCGGCTTTCATTTCACCGAGGAAGGCGAGCCGATCGGCAAAGACCTCCTCGAGGAAGTCATCGCGCGCGGCCCGCGCACCAAGCTCGCCAAAGCCGCAAAAAACAAACTGCAGCTCGAGAGCTGAATGATGTTGCGCGCCGTCGAGAGCCAAGTGTCTGCTGAAGAGCGCGCCGTTGCAGACGCGGTCGTGCGTGCCCGGCGCGCGCAGGCCGCGTTTGCAGGCACGAGCCTGCCGCATCGCGCACGTCTTTTGCGGCGCATGCGTGGAGCCATGCTCGCGCATGCCGAATCGTTGATCGACGTCGTCATCCAAGAGAGTGGCAAGGTTCGCTTCGAAGCGATTTCACTCGAGCTCGCGCCGGCAGCGCTCGCGCTCACCTACTTCGCAGCCATCGGCCCGCGCGCGCTCACTGAGGTGCGCGTGCCGCGGTTTCTGCCGCTCCCCAGACGCGCCACGCAACGCTTTCGTCCGCGCGGTGTGGTCGGTCTCATCACGCCGTTCAACTACACCCTCTCTTTGCCCATGAGCACACTCGCGCCGGCGCTGATGGCGGGCAACGCGATCGTGTGGAAACCGGCAGAGACCGGCGCGCGCGCCGCACAGTGTCTCGTGCAGGCATTCGAGGATGCAGGATTGCCGCGCGGTCTCATCGAGATCATTCCGGGTGGAGCGCAGGTCGGGGCCGCGCTCGTCGAGAGCGAGATCGATCACCTCACGTTCGTCGGCAGCACCGCGGTGGGAAGGCGCATCGGCGCGCGCTGTGGCGAGCGATTGATCCCGTGCATCCTCGAGCTCGGCGGGCACGCGCACGCGCTCGTTCTCGAAGACGCCGACCTCGATCGCGCGAGTCGAGCGATCGTGTACGGCGCTCTCGCGAACGCGGGTCAGAGCTGCATCTCGATCGAACGCGTGCTCGCGGTGCCTTCGGTTTTCGACGAGCTGGTGGCGCGCACCGCTGCGCTCGCGGATCGCATCGAGATCGGGACGAGCACTGCGTCCGTGCACCCGGCACAGCGCGCCAAGGTCGATGCGTGGCGAAACGATGCGCGCGCGCGCGGAGCTCAGTTCATTGGGCGCGCGGTCGTCGACGTCACGGATGCCGGAATGCCTACCGATGCACCCGAGGTGTTCGGCCCGGTGATTCCATTCGTCCGCGTGAAGGATGCGTACGACGCAGTCACGCGCGCGAACGCGCACCCGCAGCAGTTGTGCGCCTACGTGTTTGGTCGAAAGCCACGGGAGATCGCGGAAAGGTTGCGCGCGCCGCACGTCGTCATCAACGACGCCATGGTGAGCTACGCCATGATGGAGCTCCCCTTCGGTGGCACGCGCGCAGCTGGGCACGGCCGCGTGCACGGCGTGGAGGGGCTGCGCGCATTGACTGACGATCAGATCATCGTGGAGGGTCACCTTCCCATCGCAAAGGAGCCGTGGTGGTTGCCCTCCGATGACCAGCTCGGTGACACTCTGCTCCGTCATTTGGAGCGCGGCCTGCGCATCGTCGACACATGGAGGGGAACATGAAGTCACACGAAGTCATCAAAGAGACCGTCGACGCTCTCGGGGCCAAGAAGGTGGCGGCCGATCTCGGGATCTCCATGTCGCTCCTCTACAAGTGGAGCGAGCCCACGGACGAGAGCGGCGCTGCCAACCCACTCGACCGCGTGGCCGAGCTCGGCAAGGTCACCAACGATCCGCGCCCCGTCGCTTGGCTGTGCCAACAGATGAATGGCGTCTTCGTGAAAAATCCCGAGGCCCTCGTCGGCAAAGTCGATGTTCTCAAGGAGACACAGCGCATCCTGCATGGCTTTTCCGACATGCTCGCCGCCGTTTCAGGTGGATGGGAAGACGCCAAGCTGACCGCGATCGAAGCAGAGAACATTCGGACCGAATGGGATGAGCTGAAGAGTGTCGCCGAGACCTTCGTCCGCGCATGTGAAGCGCACGCAAAAGGAAAGCGCTGAGGCTCACGCTTCCTGCGGCTCGCGAGATCGTCCGCGGACGTCCTGGCAAGGAGCTGGAGCTCCGTGATGCCACCCCTACCGGAGCCGCACCGAATGTGTAGGGTGACCCGATGACGGTGGACATCGAGAACCTCGAGAGAGAGGTCAAACGACGACGCACGTTTGCGATCATCTCGCATCCAGACGCCGGCAAGACCACGCTCACGGAGAAGCTGCTTCTCTACGGTGGAGCCATTCACCTCGCCGGCAGCGTCAAAGCCAGGCGCGCGTCCCGTCACGCCACGTCGGATTGGATGGCGATCGAAAAAGAGCGCGGCATCTCCGTCGCCACATCCGTGATGCAGTTCGAGCACATGGGAATGCGCTTCAATCTTCTCGACACTCCCGGTCACAACGACTTCTCGGAAGACACCTATCGCACGCTCGCGGCCGCCGACTGCGCCGTCATGCTCGTCGACGTCGCCAAGGGCGTGGAGCCGCAGACCATCAAGCTCTTCCAGGTGTGTCGTCTCCGCAAAATTCCGATCGTCACGTTCATCAACAAGATGGACCGCGAAGGAAAAGCGCCGCTCGATCTCCTCGACGAGATCGAGCAAGTGCTCGGCATCCCCACGTCGCCTCTGACGTGGCCCGTCGGCATGGGCCGCGAATTCCAAGGCGTGTACGAGCGTGAGACGAAGAAGTTCCTCACGTTCGAGCGCGAAGAACGTGGCAAGCGCGCGTCCATGTCGGTCGGTTCGCTCGACGACTTCGCCGAAGTGCTCGGCCCCACGAGCACAAAGAAGCTCAAGGACGAAATCTCGCTGCTCGATGACGCCGGCAACGCGTTCGATCACGACAAGTTCATGAGCGGCGAGATTACGCCCGTGTTCTTCGGCTCGGCGATGAACAACTTCGGCGTGGAGCCGTTCCTCGATCGCTTCGTCGATCTCTGTCCGTCTCCCCTGCCGCGGCGCACGAGTGACGACGTCGTGGTCGAGCCCGCGCGGCCGCTGTTCTCTGGGTTCGTGTTCAAGATCCAAGCGAACATGGATCCACGTCACCGCGATCGCATTGCGTTCGTGCGCGTGTGCTCCGGCCGCTTCGAGAAAGGGATGGAGGTCAAGCTCCTCCGCACCAAGCGATCGATTTCGCTCGATCGACCTCTCATGTTCATGGCGCAGGAGCGCACCGTCGTCGAGGAAGCGTTCTCCGGCGACATTCTCGGTCTTTGGGATCCGGGAAACCTGCGCATCGGGGACACGCTCGCAGAGAAAGACATGCCGGCATTCGCAGGCGTGCCGTCATTTTCTCCAGAACATTTCGTGCGCGTGCGCCTCGCAGATCCACTCAAGCGCAAACAACTGCAGAAAGGTCTCTCGCAGCTCGCGGACGAGGGCGCAGTGCAACTCTTGCGCGAGCGAGACGAAGCATTCGTGGATCCTGTGCTCGGTGCCGTGGGTTGGCTGCAAGTCGAAGTCGTGCAGCACCGGCTCAAAGCCGAGTACGGCGTGGACGCCAAGCTCGACAAGCTGCCGTTCACGCAAGCGCGTTGGGTGTTCATGGCAGACGGCTCGGACGTCGACATCAAGCTGCTCACGAGGCAAGCGAGCATCGAGTGCTTCTTCGACGTCGAGAACCGTCCGCTCTTACTCTTCGAGACCGATTGGATGCGACGCCGCTTCGAGGACAAGCATCCGGAGCTCGTGTTCGTGGCAGCGGTGCAGCCCGGCCGCGCGCGCGCGTGAGAGATGGTCGCTCGCGTCTACCTCATCCCAGGTTTCTTCGGCTTCGCGTCGCTCGGCGAGCTGAAATATTTCCATCACGTGAAGGAAGCCCTCGAGCAGTCCTTTGCGGCCGCGAACACAGACGTACAAATCCACCGCGTCGAGACGTTGCCCACTGCCGCGATTGCGCGCCGTGCCACGCGACTTCTCGAGGTCATTCAGGAAACCGCGAGCCACGACGACGGCCCGATCCATCTCATCGGCCACTCCACCGGTGCGCTCGACGCACGGCTGCTCCTCGATCCCGAGCGTGACTCGAGCCCTGCTCTCCTCGCGCGCGTGCGCACGATCGTGTCCGTCGCGGGCGCGCACCGCGGAACTCCGTTGGCGTCCGCGTTCCGCACCGCTTTCGGCAAAGAGATCTTGAAGCTGCTCGCGATCATGACGATCCGAACTCTCAAGCTCGGCCCCCTTCCGGTCACCGCGATCGCGGCGTTGGCCGGTGTGCTCGCCGCATTCGACAGCGCAGTCGGCGCCAAGCCCGACATGATCGACCAGCTGCAGAACCAACTCCTCGACGACCTCACCACAGATCGTCGCCAATCGCTCCACCAGTTGTTTCAGGACGTCGCAGACGATCGCGCCCTTCTCGACGAGCTGACGCCCGAGCTCGCGCAGCACTTCGACGCACAGACGCACGACCGCCCCGGCGTGAAGTACGCGTGCATCGTCACCAAGGCACGCAGGCCCGGCGTGCGCTCCACCCTCGAAGCCGGGCTCTCGCCGTACGCGCAAGCAAGTCACGCCGTGTACCAAGCGCTCTATCGCTTGGCCTCGTTCTCGCCCGATACTTCCTTACCTATGGAAGCGTTCATGCAAGAGGACGCGCTCGTCGCTGCGCTCGGCGATGCCCCCACGGCCGCGGACAATGACGGCATCGTCCCCACGCTCTCGCAATTCCACGGAACCTTGTTGCGTGCCGTGAAGGCAGATCACCACGACGTCATCGGTCACTTCGATGACGCATACACCGACCCGCCGCACATCGATTGGCTCATCACGGGCACCGGCTTCACGCGCGTGCACTTCGAAGCGCTCTGGAAAGACGTCGCCGCCTTCATCCTCGACGCCCAAGCCGAGCCATCGGCATGAGGTCCGCGGCGGACGGCGACGTCGCACGGAGAAAAGAGCAGTGACCTCGTGAAGCTCCCGCCGTTCGCTCTCGAGAGATACTTTGCTCCACGCGAGTTCACGGCGCGTCACTTCCTCTCGTGCTCCGATTGCGAAGCGCTCGCGCTCCACGACGTGCTCGCGCACGCCGATCCCGAGCTGCTGGCCATGTGGAACACACTCCACCTCGGCTACGTGGAGACGCGCGGTTTGCCTGTGTGGCGCCAAGAAATCGCGTCGCTCTACCGCGGCGTCACATCCGACGACGTCATGGCGTGCGCGCCGGCCGAGGGAATCTTCTTGGTCATGACGTCGCTCGTGCGCGCCCAAGACGTGGTGATCGTGCAGCAGCCGTCGTACCAGTCGCTGTCCTCCATTTCGGAGAGCATGGGCGCGCGTGTCGTGCCGTGGAATCTCACGAACACGGGCACGGCCGCCTACGACGTGGAAGCCCTGCGTGCGCTCGTGAAGACGCACGGCAACGTGCGGATGATCGTGTTGAACGCGCCGCAAAATCCCACGGGATGGCTTCCCAACCACGACGAATGGAGCGCAATCATCGACATCGCGCGCAAGGCCGGCGCCTTCTTGTTCTCCGACGAGATGTATCGCTTTCTCGAGCGAACGCCGGAGGAGCGACTGCCAGCCGCCGTCGAGTCCTATGAACGCGGCGTGACTCTCGGCGGCCTATCGAAGGCCTTGGGTGCGCCGGGCTTGCGCGCGGGATGGATCGCAAGCGTCGACAAGGACGTCATCGAGAGCGTCGCGCAGCAAAAGGACTACACCACGATCTGCGGCGCGGGTCCGGCCGAGGTCCTCGGCACCATGATCCTCAGACGACGAGACGCGATCACCGCGGAGAATCTCGCGATCGTCAGGCGCAACATCGAGAGCACCCACGCGTTCGCAAAAACACTTGGGGCGCGCGTTCATTTCGATGCGCCGCGCGCCGGTTGCACAGCGCTTCTTCGCGTGGACACGAGCGCAGCTGCTCTTTGCGACGAGCTGTTTGCGCGCGAGAGCACGCTCGCTCTTCCGTCGACGGTGTTCGGCTTTGGCGACAGCCACGTGCGGCTCGGCCTGGGGCGACGCGCGTTTCCTGAAGCGCTCGAGAAGCTGCGCGCTGTTTTGTCCTAGCGGAGAACGAGCTCAAAAAAGGCTGAGCTGCGGTCCGCTCTTCTTCGGCCGCTCGAACGTGGTCTCTTCGATGTGGCTGCCGTCGTGCGCCTTGCGCTGCCAAAGGCCGAATCGCTGCGCTGCCTTCGTGAAGATCGCCGCGATCATCTCTGCGTATTGGCCCTCGCCGGTTTGGCGTTTGCCATACCGAGGATCGTAGAGCTCACCGCCGCGTGTCTCGCGCAATCGATGAAGAATCTTGTCGGCGCGCAACGGGAATTCTTTGCGCACTCTCTCCTCGAAGACTTGCTTCACGGAGCCGGGCAAGCGCAACAACACATATCCCGCGTGATCGGCGCCCGCGGCCGCCGCTTCCTCGAGGATGCGCGGAATGTCCTCGTCCGTGAGGCCGGGGATCACGGGCGCGATCATGATGCCGCACGGAATCCCTGCTTTCGCGAGCGTCTCGACGACGCGCATGCGCCGCTTGGGTGTCGCGACCCAAGGCTCGATCTTGCGCGCGTTGTCTTCGTTCCAAAAAGGAATGCTGATGCTCACGTGCACGCGCGCGTGCTTGTGAAGCTCCGTCAGAACGTCGAGGTCGCGCTCGACGAGGGCCGACTTGGTGATGATGCCGACTGGATTCTTGTACTCGGCACAGACCTCGAGGCATTGGCGCGTGAGCCGATAGGTGGCCTCGAGCGGTTGGTAGCAATCGGTGACGCCGGAAAAGACCACGGTCTCGCCCTTCCAGGAGGGGCGCTCGAACGATGCACGCAAGAGCTCCGGCGCTTTCACCTTCACCGCGATCTTGGTGTCGAAGTCGGTGCCTGCGCCGAGCGAGAGATATTCATGCGTGGGCCGCGCGTAGCAGTAGGCGCACGCGTGGCTGCAGCCTCTGTAGGGATTCACGGAATGACGAAAGCCGAGATCGGGGCTGTCGTTGTGCGCGAGAATTTCTTTGGTGTGGTCCTCGTACACGGTAAGTGCGGCGCCAGGGTCGCAGCCTTCGAGATAGGTGTTCTCGGACGACGAGAACGGGTTCTTCGGGTTGTCGACGGGACGCCTGTCCATGCGTCGAGCGTAACGGAACATTTGTTCAGTGTCCATCGATGGCCCGGCCCGAGGGCGTTGACCTCGTCCGTCGACGAGACAGGGTGCGCGCATGGGCCGGCATCTGCACCTCGACGCTCTCGGCGGAATCGCGGGCGACATGTTCGCCGCCGCCATGCTCGACGCCTTCCCTGCGCTCGCCGAGGGCCTCGTCCCGGCCCTGCATTCCGCAGGCCTGGCAGCAGACGTTGCCATTCGGATCGAGCCCGTGCGCGACGAGGTGCTCGCAGGCACGCGGTTCGTCGTCGACGATCCCCGCGAACGCGGCAGACCCGCTCCTGCACATCACCACGTTCGCATCGATACCGAGGCGCACGCGCACGTGCCGTTCTCGAGAGTGCGCAGACAAATCGCAGACAGCGGCCTCCATCCAAACGTGATCGCGCGCGCGCTCGACATCTTCACGCGCCTCGCGAGCGCCGAAGCGCACGTGCATGGTCTCGCGGATGTCGACGCCGTCGTATTTCACGAGGTCGGTGGGCAGGACTCCATCGCGGACATCGTGGGCGCAGCATGGCTCATCGAGAACGCGCACGTCCTTTCATGGTCGTCCGGCTCGCTCCCGCTCGGGCATGGCACCATCAAGACCGCTCACGGCGTGTTGCCCGTCCCTGCGCCCGCCACCGCAAAGTTGCTCGAGGGATTTCCCGTTCACGACGACAACCGTCCGGGCGAACGCGTCACGCCCACGGGCGCAGCGATCTTCGCGCATCTGTCGCCGTCGTCGAGGAGGCCCGCGGGCTCGCTCGTGCGCGCAGGCATCGGCTGGGGGACCAAGCGTTTCTCCGACCTTGCGAACATCCTTCGCGTCACCGAGATCGACACCGCCGCCTCGCTGCATCACGACGAGGTGTCGTCGATCGCTTTCGAGATCGACGATCAACCGGCGGAGGATCTCGCAGTGGCGCTCGATCGCTTGCGTGCGCTTCCCGGCGTCGTCGACGTTCTTCAGATGGCTGCGTTCGGCAAGAAAGGTCGCATGGTCACCGCCGTGCGCGTCCTTTGCTCTCCCGACGCTGAAGAGCGCGCCGTGCGCGCGTCGCTGATCGAGACGACCACTCTCGGCGTCCGCGTGGAGCGCATCGAGCGCGTCGTGCTCGCGCGCGAGGAAAAGATCGTGGACGGCATCCGCGTCAAATCCGTTGCGCGACCGGACGGAACCCGCACCGCCAAAGCCGACATCGACGACGCGCGCGACATCGAAGGCGCGGCCGCGCGCGCACAGCTCCGTCGACGCGCGGAGGAGTCATGAGCGAGCTCGCGCGCTCTCTCGACGACGCCGCGGGCAAACACGGGATCGCCGTCGCGGTATCTGGTGGCGTCGACTCCCTCACGCTCTGGGCGTTTGCGCATCGGCATCGTCGCGCGCACACGGACGTCGTCGCGTTTCACGCGGTGTCCGCGGCGGTCCCTGCGAAAGCAACAGAGCGCGTGCGCGCATTTGCAGCGCGCATCGATGCGCAAGTCACGATCCTCGACGCCGGCGAGATGACCGACGCCGAATACCTCGCGAACCCGGTCGATCGCTGTCGCGTGTGCAAGTCGCATCTCTACGACACCATCGCGGGCGTCACGTCTGCGCAAATCGTCTCGGGCACGAACCTCGACGACATGGATGACTATCGCCCCGGTCTCTCTGCCGCGCGCGCGCGTGGCGTGCGCCACCCGTTCGTGGAAGCCCGCATCGACAAGCGCGGCGTCCGGCTCCTCGCGCGTGAGCTCGGCTTCGCCGACGTCTCGGAGCTCCCCGCGCAGCCGTGTCTCTCGTCGCGCGTCGAGACCGGCATTCGCATCGACGCAGACATGCTGGCGCGCATCGATGCCGCCGAGGTCGCGCTCCGAAACATCGTCGGCAACGTCACGGTGCGTTGTCGCGTCCGACGAGATGGTTTCACCGTCGAGCTCGACAACGCGATTTTGCACCGGCTCGACACGCAAGCGCGCGCGCAGCTCGTGGACATCGCGTGTGCCGCGGGGCTGCAGGGCTCCGGCACTCTTGCGCCCTACCGCATGGGCAGCGCGTTTCTGCGCGTGGTGGAGTGAGAGACGCGCGAGCGCTACTCGGCGGCTTCGACCATGGGTGAGGGCACGCCCGCGATGGGCGCTGCGTCGCCGCGCGCTTCCGGATGGACACGGAAAAAAGTCTCGATGGCGCGCGTGGCGACGTCGAGGGCGCGCACATGCCAAAGCGCTGCGTCGTTGATGACGACGGTCGCCATGGCGATGCGCGGGTTTTGCGCCGGCGCGAATCCGACGAACCACGACGTGTCGAGCCCGATCTCGCGCTCCGTGAGAGATCCCGTTTTTCCCGCGACCGCCACATCGATGACGGCGGGTCTTCCATAGGGGGATCGACGCGCGCCGTGAAATGCGGCCCATGCGGTCCCACGTGAGACCGTGGCAGTGAGCATCGACTGCAAGAGCTCTGCTTGTTCCGAATCGAGAATGCGCTCCTTGGGCCGAGGCCACGGCGTGAGCTCGACTGCTGCGCTCTCGACGATGCGAGGAGCGATCATGAAACCGCCGCTTCCAACGACGGCTGCGATGACGGCACCGTGGAGCGCGCTCAAGCGAACTTCGCCGAACCCGGCTGCGGTCGTAGCGAACGCGAAAGGATCGTCGGATGGAATGGTGGCCAGCGATGGAGACGTGGTCCCTTCGAACGCGAGGGTCCGTCCGAAACCGAAGCGCGTGGCCTCGTCGCTCAGAGCCTCGGGCGTGAGAAATCTCGATGCGAGCTTCGCGATGATGACGTTCTCGGAATACGGCACCGCGTCCTCGAGCGCGACGCACCGGCCGACGTCATCCGCCTCCACGAGATGGCGCGGCATGATGCGCGACTTGCCTCCGCGGCCGCACGCTTCGGTGCTCGGATCCACACCCGCGCGCAGGAGAGCAGACGCGGTGACGATCTTGAACACAGACGCAGCAGGAGCGAGCGGACGCAATGCGGCACCTGGCAAGCCCGGCTCTCGTTCGGAGCTCTCTGCAAGCGCGAGCACCGCGCCGGTGTCGATATCGAGGATGACTGTGGCGCCCCACTCCACGCGCCCTGTCGCGAGATCGTCGACGAGCGGCTTCTGGAGCAGCGGCTCGAGCGTGAGCGTTGCGGTCCCGATGCCATAGGGCGCCCGGTATTTGCCTGCGTCGTCGAGCGCGAACGCACCGAGGATGGGGCGCGGCAGCGCAACGAGCCGCGTCTTTCCGAGCGCACGGAACGCACCGACGAGATGTCGTGGGTGCGCCGCGACCTCAGCGGGCGCGCACGCGGTCGAGGCGACCACGACGAGGAAGAAGGAGGCTGCCAGGCGCACGACGCGAGAATGACAAACGAGCGGCCCGGCTTCCAGTCTCGCGGGAGGCCATTCCTGAAATCGCGCAGATTGTTTACCCCGCGGTCATGATCACACTTGCATTGACTCTGGCCCTCGCTTCGCCCGCCCCTCCCGCCAAAGACACCACCGCGATCGTGCGCGCGCTCGTCGAGAAACATGGACCCGGTATCGAAGCGCGAGCGAAACGCGGCGTCGACCAAGTGGCGTCGCTGTGGCGCGTATCAGACGGCGACATGAAAGCGTTCGTGCTCGAGCACTTCATCCCGGACGACAAGACGGTCACCGAGACCTTCATGCGCTACGAAGCGATGATGGAGCAGCTCGACGGCCACTTCACCGAGATGGGCCGCGAGCTGAAGCGGCCCACCGAAGTCGAGATGGGCCCCATGCTCTCCGTCGATCCCCTTTTCTCGTCGTTCGACACCAGTGCGCACCTCGTCGACGATCTCTTCGACACCAAGCTCGCGTTCGTGGCGCTTTTGAATTTTCCCATGAGCACGCTCGAGCAACGCATCGCGGATGGCGGCACGTGGTCGCGCGACACGTGGGCAGAGGCGCGCTTGATGAATCGCTTTTCGCGTCGCGTTCCCGCAGACATCAACAAGAAATCCGCAGAGGTCGCGGCCGCCGCCGACCTGTACATCGCCGAGTACAACCTCTGGATGCACCACGTTCTCGACCGCGATGGAAATCGCATTTTCCCCTCGGGAAAGCGGCTCATCTCCCACTGGAATCTTCGCGACGAGCTCAAGGCGCAATATGCGAACGGCGCAGATGGAACCACGCGACAACGCACCATCGTGAAGCTCATGGAGCGCATCGTCACGCAGACGATCCCCGCGAGCGTCATCAACAACCCGCGCATCGACTACAACCCGTTCACCAACGAGACCAAGCCCGCGCCCGCAGACACCGTCGAGGCGGACGCACCACCGCCCGTCGATCCGCCGAGTGGACGCGAGCCCGACACGCGCTACGCGTATTTGCTCGCGCAATTCCAAGCGGCGAAAGCAGCCGATCCCTATTCGCCGATCATGCCGTCCGCGATTCAGCGATCGTTCGAGATGGGGCGCGAGATGACCGAGGCGCGCGTGAAGCAGCTCCTCGAGAACGTGCTGACGTCGCCACTCGTGCCGCAAGTCGCGAAAGAGATCGAGCGTCGACTCGGCCGCAGCCTCGAGCCACAAGATCTCTGGTACGACGGCTTCAAAGCACGCTCGAGCATTCCCGAGCAGAAACTCGATGAGATCACCAAGAAGCGGTACCCGACGTCCGACGCGTTCAAGAAAGATTTGCCGCGCATCCTCGAGAAGATCGGGTTCAAAAAGGACAAGGCAAAGTTTCTCGCGGAGCACATCCTCGTGGATCCGTCGCGCGGCGCGGGGCACGCCATGCAAGCCGCGCGTCGAGGTGATTTCCCCAGGCTGCGCACGCGCGTGGAGCCGGGCGGCATGAACTACAAAGGGTTCAACATCGCGGTCCACGAGCTCGGTCACAACGTGGAGCAAGTGTTCTCGTTGTACGAGGTCGATCACACGCTGCTGCAAGGCGTTCCGAACAATGCGTTCACGGAAGCCGTCGCGTTCACATTCCAATCGCGCGACCTCGATCTGTTGGACATGAAGAACAAAGACGCTGCCGCCACCAAGCGCGAGAACACGCTCGCGGACTTCTGGGCCACCTGGGAGATCGCCGGCGTCGCGCTCGTCGACGTAGGTGTGTGGCACTGGCTCTATGAGCATCCGCAAGCAACGCCGGCCGAGCTGCGGGAGGCCACGAATCAAATCGCGCTCGAGGTGTGGCGGAAATATTACGCGCCCGTTCTCGGGGGTGCGAGCGACGGCGCGAGCGCCACTCCGCTCCTCGGCATCTACTCCCACATGATCGCGTATCCGCTCTATCTCGCCGATTATCCACTCGGACACTTGATCGCTTTTCAGATCGAAGAAGCGATCACCGCAGGTGAAAAAAAGGGCCAGCGCTTCGGCGACGAGATCGAGCGCATGACGAAGGTTGGAAACATCGCGCCCGATTTGTGGATGCAAAATGCGAGTGGTGCGCCTGTGAGCGCGGAGCCGCTGTTGCGCGCGACCGAGAAGGCGCTCGCGGATTTGCCGAAGACTACAGCCGGTGCTCGCCCGTGATCTCTTTGCCTTCGAGCTTCTTGAGCATCTTCGCGTAGCTCAAGATCGCTTTTCCCGCGGGCGTCTTTGGCGGTTCATCTCTGTCCGCCGTGGACGCCGCCATGGGCGCGCTGTCCTCGAGGCGCTCTTCGAGAAGCATGGGCTCTGCGGCGAGCTTGTCGAGGTCCGCGAGGCCCGTGGTCTGCAAGCGCGCCTCCGCGCCGAACACCGCTTGGGCGCGGGCCATGACGCGTTTGGGATCTGCGACGTCCGCTGCAGGAGGGCCAACCGCGGCGATGACGCATGCGGCGGCGATGTGATCGACGTCGGTGTCGCCTGCGATCTCTTTTTCGATCATCGCGAACATGGCCGCGGCGTCGCGCGCGCGTCGAGGACGTTCCTTGGGATCAATCCTCAAGAGAAAACCCACCGCGCGCTGGACGCGCGGGTCGACGCGTTCGCCAGGGTCGAGGTCCATGAGCTTGCCCGAGCAAATCTTGCCGATGATCCCGGCGGGGCTGCCCGTCAAAGATTCCTTGCCGCGCAATGCTTCCCAAAGCACGACGCCGAGAGACCACTTTCCAGCACATTGGGATCCTAAGCTTAGAATTCCACGTGGACAAGTTGTC
>JADMIO010955779.1_pt1 | contig 64725 bp, 50 predicted proteins | sample 8958161 | NCBI WGS metagenome assembly JADMIO01 (sample SAMN16585339, study PRJNA669376) | soil metagenome | isolation source: Crop rotation soil | place: USA: Cullars Rotation, Alabama | collected 2011 | reverse complement strand
TTAACGATTTCTCTTGCTAAGTGAAGTCCTATCAAGAAGAAGTGGACACCCTTCCCTCATTACCGCTTCGTTTCCTAAGGTGAAGTCTCATCAAGAAGGAGCCCATCCTTCTTAATTAATGCTTGCGTTTCCAGATGTGAAGTCTTATCAAGAAGGGGCGGCCACGGAGTGCCGCCCCGACAATGATCCACTACCGCGAACAGCACCCTAAACCGCCACTCGACCGGTACATTGAGTGCTTCTGGACACTTCAAAGTGAAGGCGTCATCGAGAACTCGCAACCGGAACGCATCCTCCCTGATGGTTGTGTAGAACTAATCCTGAATTTCGGCTCCCGCTTCACACAGCACGTCGAGAGCAAGCAAGTACTCCAACCGCAAAATTTTTTAGTTGGTCAGATGACCGGGCCAATCCTGATCTCACCGACAGGAACAGTGGAACTTATCGGCATCCGCTTTCATCCAGGAGGAACAGCTCCTTTCATCCGCGTCCCAATGTACGAAGTTAAAGACCAGGTCGTCGCACTCGGAGGAGTTGCACCTGACTTGGAACGAAAGTTATTACGAGTCAGCACTGATCAACCCACAATGACTGCGCGTATCGCGGCCATAGAAGCAATGCTAACGTCGCTCGTCTTAGCGAAGAAGATCAATCCAAGATCTGTTGAACTTGCCAACCTGATTGTCGAGAGTGGTGGACTACTTTCTGTCGACATGCTCGCGAGGAATGCGGGCATCAGCACGCGACAACTTGAACGTAAGTTTCTTCAAGAAGTCGGGCTGAGTCCGAAGTTGTTGGGTCGCATTTTGAGGTTCCAACAAGTATTTCGTGCAGTTGAGCGACGCGACAACGCGTGGGCTCCAATTGCTGTCGACTGTGGTTACTACGATCAGGCTCACCTGATTCGCGACTTCAATAAGTTCGCCCAGCAAACTCCAGCAGTCTTATTCTCAGAACAAACCAAACTCACCGAGTCGTTCACTCGCAAGTCGCGCACGTCGCATTTTTCCAATACGGATTAGTGGTCGATTGACTAGGATTGCGCCTGTGATTCGAGAGCTCAATCATTAGTGTGGGTTCTACTGGTCCTTGCGATGTTAAAACCAGTTCTTATTCGTGTTCTTTCGTGTTGATTCGTGGTTGGGTTTTTGTCGTGCTAACCAAACTATCCTCGAAGCACACGACAATACTTAAGGAGCAACTATGAAACGATTCTCTCTGCGGTTTACGCTTATTTGCCTCATAACCCTCGGATTGTTCACTACGGCTTCGACTCAAACGCAGTCGATCAACGACCTCGCGTGGATCACCGGCGACTGGCAATCAGCTGCAGGGGGACGGGCACAGGTTGAGGAGCATTGGACCAAACCTGCCGGCGCAACGATGATGGGTGTGAGTCGAACAATTGTTGGTGAGAAGACTGCCGAGTTTGAGTATCTTCGCATTGAGCAACGCGCCGACGGAATCTTCTACGCTGCTCATCCAAAGGCTCGCTGCCCGGGAACCGATTTCAAACTGACGAAGCTGTCGGATAGTGAAGCTGTCTTTGAGAATCCTCAACACGACTTTCCGAAGAGAGTCATCTATCGCAAGACCAGTGAAGATGGATTAACGGCGAGCATCGACGGTGGTGAAGGAACAAAGTCAATGGCCTTCCCAATGAAGCGGATGAAGTGAAAATGTCCGATACGCTTTAGAAGCTCTTGCAAAACTCGGATTTGCTGTGAGTCTTTTCTTCGTGTTGTTTCGTGTGCTTTCGTGGATGGCTCTTAATGGATCGAAAAAAGCTATCCACGAAACCACACGAAATAACACAAAACAAAAACCCAAGCGCGCTGAATTTTGCAAGAGCCTCTGTAGCTTGTCGCGACTTGAAAAAGTTAACCACAAAGACTCAAAGTCACTAAGTGAGAAAGAACTTCACGTCTCCTTCTATCTTGGTGCCTTTTAGTCTTTGTGGTTAAGCTCTATAGAGTCACGACAAGCTAAAAAAGCGTATCGGACATTGTTAGACCTGCGAACTGATCATCTCCTCCGAACTCAACGACGCTTGGGCCGCTGCCAACCTCGCAACCGGAACTCGGAACGGTGAACAGCTCACGTAGTTCAAACCAATCTCATTACAGAACGCGATCGACTGCGGATCGCCACCATGCTCGCCACAGATGCCGACCTTAAGATCGGGCTTCACACTTCGCCCACGTTCGGTACCCATCTGAACTAATTGTCCTACCCCATCGCGATCGAGTACCTGGAATGGATCGTCACGAATAATCTTTCGCTCGATGTAGTTTGGTAGGAAGCGACTCGAATCGTCGCGACTCAAACCAAAAGTCGTTTGCGTAAGGTCGTTAGTTCCAAACGAGAAGAAGTCAGCGTACTGGGCAATGCGATCAGCCATCAACGCTGCTCGTGGCAGTTCAATCATTGTGCCTACGTGATACTCGATGGACATCCCATGTTCCCCCATCACTTGTCGAGCAATCTCGTGAATCAACTGCGACTGTTGGTGCAGCTCCTCACTCAACGAAACAAGCGGAACCATGATCTCGAGTTCAACTTTGCTGCGTTCGCCCTGGACCTGGCAGGCCGCTTCGAAGATCGCGCGACATTGCATCCTCGTCACTTCGGGAAACAACAGCCCCAAGCGACAACCGCGAAAACCGAGCATCGGATTAGCTTCGCGGATGCGATTGACCTGGCGTAGTAACGATCGTTTGTGATCAATCTCGTCGAGAATCTGATCCATCTCACTCAATGAACCCTTCTGCTTAAGGGCCATCTTGAGATCGGCAAGCTCAGTGGTTAATTCCTCCGCGTTTGGCAGAAACTCGTGAAGCGGTGGATCCAACAATCGAATCGTGACTGGTAGACCAGACATCTCACGGAAGATGCCGATGAAGTCACCACGTTGAAGGGGCAACAACTTTTCGAGCGCTTTTTCCCTGGCACCGACGCCATCCGAAAGAATCATTTCGCGCATCGCGGCGAGACGCTGATCACCGAAGAACATGTGCTCAGTGCGACAAAGACCAATGCCTTCAGCGCCAAACTGCCTGGCAGTCTTCGCGTCGAGCGGAGTATCTGCGTTTGCTCTAACTCTTAACTTTCTAAACTGGTCGGCCCACGTCATCAACTTGTAGAAGTCGTTATCGAGGGTAGGTTGGATTGTTGGTACTTGTCCGAGAAAGACCCGACCAGTTGACCCATCGACAGTGATCCATTCGCCCTTAGTTACGACAGTACTATCAACGGTGAACTGTTGTTGGCTGTAGTCGATGTTAAGTGCGTTGGCACCGCTCACGCAGGTCTTACCCATGCCGCGTGCGACGACTGCTGCGTGACTTGTCATTCCACCGCGTGCCGTGACGATCGCTTGAGCCGCAACCATGCCGTGGAAATCGTCTGGACTTGTCTCCTGTCTAACAAGGACCACTTTCATTCCTTCACGCGCCATCTCTTCCGCTTCGTCAGGACTAAACACAACTTGTCCCTGCGCAGCACCTGGACTCGCCGGCAAACCTGTTGCTAATACAGTCGCCTTTGTTTTCGGATCGACTGTCGGGTGCAGAAGTTGATCGAGTTGTTCTGGAGTAACGCGTTGAACGGCAGTCTGCTTGTCGATCAGTTTTTCATAAACCATCTCGACGGCAATACGCACTGCAGCCGCACCGCTCCGCTTGCCGGTGCGCGTCTGCAACATCCAGAGCTTCTCGCGTTCAATCGTAAACTCGCAGTCCTGCATGTCGCGATAGTGCGTCTCGAGCAGGTTGGCGATCTGTGCAAATTGATCGTAGACAGCAGGTAATTCCTGTCTGAGTTGACTGATTGGATTCGGTGTTCTGATTCCTGCGACTACGTCTTCGCCTTGTGCATTCAGTAGATACTCGCCGTACAGCTCCTTCTTGCCATTCGACGGATTGCGAGTGAATGCCACACCAGTTCCACTACCCGCACCCATGTTGCCGAACACCATCGCCTGAACGTTGACTGCGGTTCCAAGTGAATCAGGAATTCGATTGATGCGACGGTAGTCGATGGCACGACGGCCCATCCACGAATTGAAGACGGCGGCGATCGCGACACGAAGTTGTTCGTACGGATCTTCAGGAATCGCCGACTGTTCAGTGCGAATGATCTGTTTCTCGGCAGCGATGATTTCGCGCAAGTGATCGGCGTGCAGGTCGGTGTCACGTCCACCTTCAGTTTGTGCCTTGAACCGATCGAGAACCCGTTCGAACTTTTCGTGCGCCACACCCATCACGATTTCGCCAAACAATCCTGCGAACCGCCGATAAGCGTCGAGAGCGAACCTCAGGTCTCCAGTCTGGGTAGCCAGGCCTTTAACGGTTTCTTCATTGAGACCGAGATTAAGAACTGTGTCCATCATGCCCGGCATTGAAAACGCGGCGCCAGATCTTACCGAGACGAGTAGCGGGTTGTTTGGATCGCCAAACTTCTTCCCAACCTTCTCTTCGATCTTCTTAAGGCCTTCTTTGACTTGTTCCCACATGCCTTCGGGAAAGGCTTTGTCGTTGTCGAAGAAAGCGTTACAGGCTTGAGTCGTAACAATGAGACCCGGCGGCACGGGCAGGCCAGCTCGGGTCATTTCACACAATCCAGCACCTTTGCCACCAAGCAATGACTTGTCGTCACCTGGTCCCTCTTCAAAGAGGTAGACCCACTTGGTGGCCTGAACTTCCGCAACTTCCGAGGTCTCTTCAATCACAGTACTCATTAGCAATCCCTCGACTAATTTTTGGATGATAAGAACGTGCGCGCCTGGGCTCCCGCTTAGTTGGGAAGGTGAGCGAGAGCGGACTGATTCAACAAATTCAAATTAGCGCATCAGAGTAGATTTGGGAAGCGGTCAGCCTCTGTGTCTCTGTGCACTCCGTGTCTCAGTGTTTCAACCAGCCTGTCTCCAACTGAGCCATAACTAAACACAGAGAGACGGAGGACACTGAGGCACAGAGTTTAAGTCGTTAGCTTCAAAAACGCGTCTCGAATAATCGACACTACACTGCCGGCCTCAATCGAGTACCTGCGAAAATCGAAAGTCGTTACTGGCGCGACACCAAACACAGACGACGTCAGAAAGATCTGATCCGCATCAGTCAGATCATTCATCTCGTAAACACCTTCGAGTAACGGAACGAAGTGTCTCTCAGCAATGTCGATCACACACTCACGAGTCACACCAGCTAACGCACCTGTACTAAGCGTCGGCGTGTGGAGCGTTCCATTCTTGGCCCAGAAGATATTCGCAGTTGCAGCGGAAACGATCTCGCCGCGTTCGTTGAGCATCACCGCTTCATCGAAGTCGCGACTGCGAACCTCATCACGCGCGAGTATTCGATCGAGATAGTTCAAACTCTTCACGCCGGTTGTGGGAGACGCCGTGTTGATTCGATAGGGTGAAACGGCGAGTGACAGTCCACTGGCCGGAACCTTGTGGACATCGCCCGTCATAATCAGCAGGTCAGTCTTCTTGGCGTTAGGAGTGTTTGTATACCAACTCCCTTGGTTACTTCGCGCAAGAAAAATCACACGCGCTCGACCATCCGTGACACGATTAACGGCAATCAATTTGTCGAGAGCTTCACCGACACTCTTATCCGTACAACCACTTAGATCGATGTCGAGTTTTTCAGCGTGAGTAGCGAGTCGTTTCCAGTGCTTGTCCCATTGGAAAGGTTTGGTGTCGTAGACGGCGAGAGTGGTGAAGACACCGCGCCCGTAGAGCATCGCGGAAGAGACCGGAGCGACGCGCGCTTTGGTCGCTTCAACCATCGACTTATTGAGATAGATAACGGGGTGCACCGATGTCCGTACTGTAGGGGCGTCTCTCCGTGGGCGCCCCTTCGTGACAGACAAGTTTTGGATTAGCAGGGGCGCCCACGGAGAGACGCCCCTACAGTACGACATTAATTCGCAACCATAGCGTCGGCGTGAAGTTTGTTCGAAAGCCCACCGCGCCATGCTGACTCGAGGTTAGCAACACTTTCAGCAACAACCTCAGCGCCGCCGGCTTTGATTCGCAACTCCTTACCACCAACTGTTCCAAGGACTGTTAGTGGTGCATTGTTGGTTTCAGCAAAGACTCGAACGGCGTCTTCGTTCGCCGGATCGAAACTAATAACGATGCGTGATGGCGACTCGGCAAATAGCAATGACGTGTTAGGTAAACTTTCACCCAGATCGATTTCCGCACCAATCGCTTGATGACCATGTGATGAAAAACATGACTCAGCTAACATCACAGCCAAGCCACCATCCGAACAATCATGAGCTGACTTGAGCAGACCTGTCTCGGCCGCTTGCAAACACGTTTCCTGCACAGCCTTCTCAAGCTCCAGATCGAGTTTTGGCACTTCACCAGAGGCAATGATGTCACCCGGATTCAACCCCTCGACACTCACCGAGTATTCGCTCATTAAAAGTTCGTCGTTCGTTACCCCAAGTAGAGCAATTACGTCACCTTCATCCTTGAAGCCAGGCTGGACAACGCGTCTAACGTCTTCAACGAGTCCGACCATTCCAATCACTGGAGTCGGCAGGATCCCCTTCCCTTCAGTCTCGTTATAGAAGGAGACGTTTCCAGACACGACCGGAGTATCAAATGCTCGACATGCTTCTGCCATTCCGTCGATGACTTCTGAGAATGACCACATCACTTCCGGTCGTTCGGGTGAAGCGAAGTTCAAACAATTCGTGATCGCGATGGGACGTGCGCCAACACAAACCACGTTGCGTGCAGCTTCGGCAACTAACAGCTTCGCGCCTTCCCTGGGATTTGCCGCACAGTAGCGTCCGTTTCCATCCAGCGTCATCGCCATACCGCGTCGCGTTTCTTTAATGCGAACTACTGCGGCATCTGCACCGGGCAGAATCGCTGTGTTGGTGCGCACCATGTGATCGTACTGTCGGTAAACCCACTTCTTCGAAGCAATGTTTGGCGATGCTAACAATTTGAGTAGTGACTCGGTGTGGTTGCGTTCTTCTTGCTTTGCACTTAGCTCTTTGCCCTTCGCGGCCGGCGGCCTCAAGGGCCGATCGTATTTCGGTGCTTCATCGGTTAACGCTTCAACCGGAATATCCGCGACCATCTCGCCGTTGTGAATAACCTGCATACGCTGAGTATCTCGAACACGACCGATTACCACAGCGTCCAGATCCCACTTGCGGAAGATGTCCATCACTTCGCGTTCGCGACCTGAATGAGCAACGATGAGCATTCGCTCTTGTGATTCAGACAAGAGCATTTCGTACGCAGTCATTCCAACTTCACGTTGCGGCACGAGTGTTAAATCCAACTCGATTCCCGTACCCGCACGCGCTGCCATTTCGCAGGACGATGAAGTTAATCCCGCGGCGCCCATGTCTTGGATTCCCGCAATCGCGCCACTGCGCATCGCTTCAAGACAAGCTTCCAACAAAAGTTTTTCAAGAAACGGATCGCCAACTTGAACCGTTGGTCTTTTCTCTAAGGCTTCTTCATCAAATTCAGCGGACGCCATCGTCGCACCGTGAATTCCGTCGCGCCCGGTCTTAGCGCCGACGTAAAGAACCGGATTACCGATCCCTGTCGCTTTGCCAAAGAAGATTTGATCGTGGCGAACGAGCCCGAGCGCAAACGCGTTGACGAGTGGATTCAGTGCGTACGCATCATCAAATGCGACTTCACCGCCGACTGTAGCGACTCCAAATGCGTTGCCGTAGTGTGCGATGCCATCCACAACACCAGCTAGCAGCGATCGATTACGTCGACCATTCTTTGGATCGTCCAACGATCCAAAACGAAGACTGTTCATCGACGCTACTGGACGCGCACCCATCGTGAAGATGTCGCGCAAGATTCCGCCGACGCCAGTTGCAGCCCCCTGAAACGGTTCGATAAAAGACGGATGATTGTGAGATTCGATCTTGAACGCCGCACACCAGCCATCGCCGAGATCCACAACGCCGGCGTTCTCTCCTGGTGGAACAATTACACGTGAACCCGTGGTCGGTAGTCGCTTGAGATGAATGCGCGACGACTTGTAGGAACAGTGTTCCGACCACATCACCGAGAAGATACCGAGTTCATCGATAGTCGGTTCGCGACCAAGTAATTCTGTTATTCGTTGATATTCGGCTTGCGTTAGGTTGTGAGTGGCGAGTACTTCTGAAGTGATCATGAAAAAGCGGTCTTCGGCCTTTTGGCCTAAGGTCTTGGATTTTTAAGAACAAGTTCGGGCGGAACCGAAGAGCTAAAGCCCTATTTCTTAACTAACTTTTCGATTGCCTCTCGTAACTCAGCAGTATTTACTCGACCGAAATGCTTGTAAATCAACTCACCCTGCGCGTTGTAAAGAAACGTCGCCGGAAGATCCCCTTGCCAGCGCGGATCCACAGCATTGATGGCGGGCTCTGGATCGTTAGCGTCGAGCAGATACGAAGGCATCGTCGCTTTCATCGTAGCGAGAAACTGCGGGACCGTTGTGTTGATGTCTTTCTTCTCGTCGAGCGACACCGTCACGAACTCGAGCGACTGAGGGCGATACTCCTTGTCGATCTTAACGAGATCTGGAAACTCGTCCCGACAAGGATCACACCAGGTGGCCCAGAAGTTTACTAACAGGGGTTTGTCTTTAGGTTTGGAGAGAAGCGCTTTGAGGTCGTCAGTATTTAGTGGCGCGACCTTGGTCTTAACGACTGGTGTTCGTTTCGCGGTGCTGCTCTTACGTTGAGCCGGCACCGCGAAACTAATCAGCAAAACAACCAAACTAACGGTAATCAGTTTGCGCATGATTAAGCGCGTTTGATCGAACAACCGAACGCTTTGGCTTCGGTCTTTTCAACCGGCTTCCCATTAATAGCGGAATCAAGTGCGTTTCGCAGATCCGTCGCTTCGACATTCGAGCCGTCTCGACTGTTGTCGATGCGGCCGTGATACAAAAGTTTATTGTTAGCATCCAGGAAGTAAGCTTCGGGAGTGACCGATGCACCTAACCTATCGGCGATCTTGTTGCCTGGATCTTTGAGAATGGTGAAATTGAGCCCCTTATCGGCGGCGTGCGCTTTAACTGCGGCGGCATCTTCCGCTGCATTCGAGTTGATACCGACAACTGCGATGCCTTTTGCTTTGTAGTCCTCTGCGAGTTTCGCCATGCGCTCGTTGTACGCATTGGAAACTGGACACTGCACAGCAATAAAGATTAGGACAGTTCCATTTTTGCCCTTAAGAGACTTGAGCGACTGCTCTTGTCCATTCACATCGGGAAGGCTGAATTCATCGATGGTGGCACCAATTGCCGGTGGTGCAGGAACCTCGGTCATTCTTCCGCTGCCGGCAACCACCGCACCCACGATGACTAACAGTGTGGCGAGCAAGATAGAAACATTTCGCTTCATCAAATCGATCTCCTTTCAGGCGACTAAAGAAGTGGAAGAGGAAGATTATCAGCACGGTTGCAGACGGTGCAAGTTGACGCGATTGGTACTAACGGAGCACCACGCTATTGGTGTTGGTGTTTTAATCTTTGTATTTCGAAAAAGGTTTGTGTTTTGACTTCATCCTTCGAAAAACATCTGTGTTTTGGTCTTTGTCCCTCGAAAGACTCCGAACGGCAGTTGGTAGATAGTTCAGATCCTTTCTACAAAGAGACACCGCAAAAAGTCTTCGAATGCCACAAGACGGCAGTCGGTGGTATTCCAAGATCTTTCCGCACGCTCGTAGAAAGGATCTGAAACATCCATTAAGTGCCGTTGATGATATTCTTCCCTGAATGTCTGACGCTTCAACGTTAACAACCCAACAACTTTGTCACCTGTGCCGCCGTGCGGATGGCGCCCAGGTCACCTTCAATGATCTACCTGAAGACTTACAAAAACTCATCGAAGCAAACCTCACCACCCAACAAGCCGAAAGCCAAGTCTGTCGTACATGCGTCGACATCTTCACTCGTGCTCAACAACAACTAAAAGCACATCCAAACATCTACAGCGACTCCGATCGAGCGTTGCCGACACCGTTGCGAATGGATGCCGATGCACGCTTCACAGGTCGCAACATCACTATCGCGTTTCTCGACTCCGGTTTCTACGCACACAAAGATCTAACTGAACCCATCAACCGCATCGTCGCTTATCACAGCATCTTCTCCCCTGAAGATGATCCGACGCTGCTGCAGACGGCCGATGTCGCAAGTTGGCATGGAATGATGACGTCAGTTGTGGCAGCGGGAAACGGTTTCTTGTCTGATGGCCTTTACCGCGGCATCGCTCCAGCGGCCAATGTTGTGCTCGTTAAGATCGGGAAGACCGGGCGCATTCCGGAAGAGAATATTGAAGCAGGGCTTCGCTGGGTGCTCGAAAACAAAGACGACTTCGACATTCGCATCGTCAACATTTCAGCTGGCGGCGACTTCGAACAATCCTACTTGAAGAATCCTCTTTGCGAGCTGGTCGAAGAAGCGGTGAAGGAAGGGATTACTGTCGTGTGCGCGGTCGGAAACGCGGGGCTCGCTCCGGGTCATCCGGTGTTACCCCCGGCGAGTTCTCCAGCGGCGATTGCGGTCGGTGGTCTCGACGATCAGAATTCGTTGAATCGTGCTCGACGCGGTATGTATCGCTCTTCATATGGGCCAACAATCGATGGCTTACAAAAGCCCGAGGTGATTGCTCCCGGAATCTGGGTCGCCGCGCCAATTCTTCCGCACACTCCTACCGCTGACGAAGCACAGCTTTATGCGACGCTCGATGCTGCAGGCGACGACGAAGTGCGTAGCATCATTATGGCCAAGGCTGGTGTCGACAAGGACATCGATGAAGCGAGCGATCTGCCAGTGCCGTTGTTGCGACAACTCATCACGATCAAATTGCGCGAAGGCAATGTCATCAATCAGCACTACAAGTTTGTCGACGGTACCTCCTTCGCGTCGCCAATCGTCGCATCGATAGTGGCGTGCATGTTGGAGGCCAATCCTCGTCTAAGTCCTCAACAAGTGAAACGAATTCTGATCGACACCGCCGAGCGAGTTTCAGGTATTGAAGTTGAGCGACAAGGCTGGGGTGTAGTGGCTCCGAGGAAGGCAGTGGAGTTGGCGCTGAAGTTGAGTTGGCAGTAGCAATGTCCGATATGCTTTAGAGGCGCTTGCAAAACTCGGGTTTGCTGTGAGTCTTTTCTTCGTGTTGTTTCGTGTTCTTTCGTGGATGGTTCTTAATGGATCGAAAAAAGCTATCCACGAAACCACACGAAATAACACAAAACAAAAAACCCAAGCGTGCTGAATTTTGCAAGAGCCTCTTTAGCTTTCGTGTCTAGAAAAGCTTAACCACCAAGACTCAAAGGCACTAAGAAGAAAAGGACCTGAACGGCTTTTTTGTTTAGTGACTTTGTGACTTTGTGGTTAAGCTTTTTAACGTTACGACAAGCTGAAGAGGCGCTTGCAAAACTCGGATTTGCTGTGAGTCTTTTCTTCGTGTTGTTTCGTGTTCTTTCGTGGATGGTTCTTAATGGATCGAAAAAAGCTATCCACGAAACCACACGAAATAACACAAAACAAAAAACCCAAGCGTGCTGAATTTTGCAAGAGCCTCTTTAGCTTTCGTGTCTAGAAAAGCTTAACCACCAAGACTCAAAGGCACTAAGAAGAAAAGGACCTGAACGGCTTTTTTGTTCAGTGACTTTTGTGACTTTGTGGTTAAGCTTTTTAACGTTACGACAAGCTAAAGAGGCTTTTCTTTGTGTTGTTTCGTGTTCTTTCGTGGATGGTTCTTAATGTTCAAAAAAGCTATCCACGAAACCACACGAAATAACACAAAAACAAAAAACCCAAGCGCCTTGAATTTTGCAAGAGCCTCTTTAGCTTGTCGTGTCTAGAAAAGCTTCACCACAAAGGCTCAAAGTCACCGAAAAGAAAAATCAATTTGAGTTCTTTTGACTTAGTGCCTTTGAGTCTTTGTGGTTAAACCCTTCTAGTCACGACAAGCTAAAGCATATCGGACATTAACTGCTCCTGCCTTGCCACCCACTTAACCCGTGTGCAACAATCCAGCTACCAACCAATCACAAACAGACTGAAGTTGAGAGGAGAGTTTTTGAGTTCGTATGTCCGAGAATGAAGCAGCAATTAACAACGGTGCCGCCGAGGCAGCTACACCAGAAGCGAGCACCGAGGAGATCACTTACCACGCAGTAGAGAAAGACGGCGTTGTAACTGCGATCTGGGAAATGCAAGGTCGCAAGCATCTCCGTACCATCGATCCTCGCTCACGCCAGGGACAAGACATTCTTCGTCTTTACACCACCGAACATCACGACGAAGTTGCCGGCGAAGCAACAGCCTCATAGCGTGAAGTGGATTTTGGTCTTTGGGTCGATCCCGATCAACGACCCTGATTCCTAGACAACTAAGTTGCGCGGTTCCCCGCGTACAAATAATTCCAGAGTCTCGATCAACTGGTCGGCAAGCGTCTGCATCGCTTGTCGACTCGCCCAAGCATTGTGTGGTGTGACGATCAAATTAGGCAGGTTCGCGTCCAGGAGAACATTCCCATCGCGCGGCGGCTCAACTCGCAGTACATCGACTCCAGCTCCACTGATCTGATTACTTGTTAGCGCGTCAATTAACGCAGCGTCGTCGATCAAAGCTCCGCGTGCTGTGTTGATGAGTATTGCGTCACTCTTCATCAACGACAATTCCTGTCTGCCAATAAGATTCTTTGTCGCCTCCGTTAACGGACAATGAAGCGAGATAACATCGCTTTCTCGAAGAACATCTTCAAATCGCGTGCGACCTTCACGCACATTCGTCGCACTCTTCCGTTCAGCAATCAGGACATTCATGCCCACGACCTCGGCAAGTCTCGCCATCGCCTTTCCCAAAGCACCAAACCCGACAATGCCGATCGTTGCGCCACGCAGATCATTAATCGGGTGATCCAGCAAACAAAACTGAGTCGCCTCTCCCCACTTTCCTGACAAGGCATCATTTCGATAGGCGATTAGATTTCTCCGCAACGCCAACATCAACATCAATGCATGCTCAGGAAGTGAGCTGACTGCGTAGCCACGCGTGTTACAAACAGCAATTTTGTTCGTACGACAGAAATCCAAATCGACGTTGTCGACGCCAGTTGCCGCGACGGCGATCAGTTTTAGTTGGGGCAGTTGAGACAAGGTCTTACCTCGCATCGCTACCTTGTTGCAGATAGCAATCGTTGCGTCGCGCAAGCGTGGCACCAACTCCTCAACGGACGTCTCATCGTAGTCCGTCCACTCGTGGTCAAAGCTCGGACGACGGAATGACACCTTGAAGGTGTTGCGTTCGAGAAAGACTATCGATTCTGTTTTTGGTTGATTCTGCATCTTTCCAAGAGCATGGATCAATTCAAAGATTTGAACAACCGGGGGTTCATGATTGTGGAAAACGATCCACCTCGTCGTACCTCAAAGACCTAAACATTGGCCCTTTAGTCATTTAGTATTTTCGTCGGAAGTCTCCGAGAAGTTGGAATAGTCATTGCTTAGTTCGTTAATCAGGTTTTCTCGAAACTCTTCGTGGGATCATCCGCGATCCTGAATGTATAGGTGCGTCTTCTCACAGGCGCTTTCAAAGGAGACAACATGATTAAGAAGGCTATGAAGCTCTCGCTTTTGCTCCTGACTTTACTCACGTTCCTGGTATCGCCAACCTTGGCGCAGACGACCGGCTCAATCTCCGGCGAAGTGAAAGACGAGAAGCAAGCCGTCATCACCAATGCCACGGTTACAGTGCGAAACGTGAAAACAAATGAATCTAGAACGGCTCAAACTGATAGCGATGGTCGTTATCGCTTCAGCGGAATGAGCGTTGGTGATTATGAAGTCAGCGTTGAGGCCACCGGGTTTTCCAAGTATGTGCAATCCGGCATCACCCTCGTACTGAACCAGCAAGCAACCGTCGACGCCACAATGAAAGCAGGCGGTGTCGCTGAAGTCGTGAACATCGTTGAGAACGCATCTATTCTCAACACCACCAACACCGAAGTTGGCACTCGCTTCGACAATCGTCGACTCGCTGAACTACCAATCGCAACCAACCGCAATGTCTACAACATCGCGTTGTCAGCGCCCGGTGTGAGCCAATTGCAGTCAAATCAATCTGGTTTCACCAATGGTATCAACTATTCAGCCAATGGTGGACGACTTCGTTCGAACAACTTCCTTCTCGATGGTCAAGACAACAATGACTTCGGCGTCGCCGGCGCAGTCGTACAACTGAACAATCCAGACTTGATCCAGGAAGTACGTCTCGTCACGAATCAATTCAGCGCTGAGTATGGTCGCAACAGCAGTTCAATTTTTAATGCGATCACCAAGAGCGGATCAAACCAGTTTCATGGTTCAGGATTTCTGTTCCACAACGATAATCATCTCAACGCGTGCAGCAACCTGAACAAGACGGCCGGTTTCTGCAGTAAAACAGCGACTGACGAGGCACACAAGATCGCGCCGTTCCGCGTTGAAAACCAACTCGGTATGACAATAGGTGGGCCACTCTACCTCCCGAGCTTTGGCGAAGGTGGACCAACACACATCAGCGGAAAAGATCGCACATTCTTTTTCTTTGCGTTACAGCGTTGGTGGGATCGACGTCTAGGTCAGGGTGTAACGATTCAAGGTGTTCCAACCGAAGCTGGACGACAGGTTCTGCAGGCGCAAGCAGGCAATCGTGCGCAGGTGCAGGCACTTCTTGGCTTCCTGCCACCTGCGCAAGCTGCCAATGGCCAGTCGCGAACGTTTACGATTAATGGCCAAACGTTCAACGTTCCGCTTGGCTCTTTAACTGGATCGAGCTCGTTTGTCTTCAACGACTGGCAGCAATCGATTCGTATCGACCATCGACTCAGCGACAAGCACCAGTTGAGTGGTCGTTACATCTATCAGGATCAGGATACGGTTGGCGCCGGTCAGTCAACACCATCTGGTTACGAGTCTTCAAACGTGTCGCGTAACCAGGGCGTCAACATTTCGCTAAACAGCATTGTCACAAATCGGATGGTGAACGAACTGCGACTTGCTTACCTTCGTGCGGCAAGTGCAACGGTCGCGTCAGATCTACGTGCTGAGGCTATTCCATCTATTCAAATCACGGACCTCGGTATGACCGGCCTGAACGCTGGCGCCACCCGAACCGCAATCGGTCTTGCTGCAAACTTGCCGCAAAACTCGATTCGCAACACCTACCAGATCCAGGACAACTTGTCTTACACGGCTGGTAATCATGGTTGGAAGTTTGGTGTCGACATTCATCGCAGCCAGCTTCATCAGCTGTTCAAACCCACGACGCGCGGTCACCTTGTCTACGCTGATTTGAATGCGTTCGTTAACGACACTGCGAACGTTCAGATCAACCGCGACTTGCCGGGCGTAGCTCGAGTGCTCCATCTCGACTGGCACGACTTCTATCTTTATGGGCAAGACGAATGGAGAGTGAGACCTAATTTCACCTTGTCACTAGGTCTCCGCTACGAGAACGCCGGTCAGCCGATTCAGGATCTACTGTCATTCAACGATCCCGTGTTCGCAGCTTCCGGAAACGATCCGCGTTATCGGGTGAGACCTATTCCAGGTCGTGATACTGACAACTGGGAACCACGACTTGGCTTCAACTGGAACATGCGGACCAGCAGCGAAGGTTTCATTGGCAAGCTAACGGGTGGCGATAAACTCGTGTTGCGTGGTGGTTACACAAGAACCCACGATTACGCATACACAAACATCGCGCTGAACATCTGGAGTTCATTCCCATTTGTGGCAGCGTTCAACGTCACGGGAGTTCCTAACGCGTTTGCGACGTATAAGACCCTTGCGGTGAACCCGGCCACGTTTACTCGTACTCAAGTCACCGACGATTTCCATTCGCCCGTGTACGACTCGTTCAGTCTCGAACTGCAACGCGAAGTCTCGCGCGACATGGTGTTCAGAGTAGGTTACGTGGGATCAAAAGGAACAGGCTTGTTCGAAAGTATCGACGGCAATCCCGTTCGCTTTAGATCAACCGTTCCGACTGCTGGAGACCCGGCGGTGCGCGTCGATCCAAACACTGGTCCAATTCGACTTCGCGCCAACAGTGGCAACTCGATCTATCACTCGATGCAGGCAAGTCTTGAAAAGCGTCTGAGTCGAGGGTTTAGTGCGGGCGTCCACTTCACCTACAGCACGTTCATCGACTCGATGTCGGAGATCTTCAATAACTCCAACGCCGAGATCGCGCTGGCTCAAGATCCTTACAACCGTCGCCTCGATCGCGGACGATCGTCATACGATCGACCACTGCGACTCGCGGGCAACGTGGTGTATGAACTTCCGTGGCACCAGGATCAACAAGGCTTCGTTGGACGTCTGCTTGGTGGTTGGCAGATGAATTCAAACTTCAACTTCCAAAGTGGCGCTCCATTCTCACCGTTGAATCCGAGTGACATCTCGGGAACGCTTGGTGGTTTGGCATCCGCCATCGGAATCGCGACACGAGCTAACGTTATTTCGAATCTCGACTTGTCGCGCATGTCCGTCGAGGAACTGTTTCGATTAAGAGGAACAGTTAACGCAGCAGGCAACGCACTCTATGCCGCGCTGGTTAACGGTCAGAGGATCGGCAATGCAGGTCGTAACAGTCTGCGTGCTGACGGATTGAACAACGTCGATTTCGGTTTGCTAAAAAACACAAGGATTGGTGAGAACGGTCGACTGCAATTCAGGGCTGACTTCTTCAATTTCACCAACACTCGTGACTTTGGTACTCCAAACTCAGTGGTGACGGCACCTGGATTCCTGCGTCAGTGGGATACTGACGGCGGCAACCGAAGAGTTATCATCGGCGTTAGATACGTGTTCTAAAAATAAGAGAGAGCGGTGACGGGCGAAGGGCAAAGCGTGATGCGCTTTGTCCTTTGCTCTTTGCCCCTCCCAGTGCTTCGCGCTTTGCTTCAAAGTCCGTGAAGCCGGTGTTATCCTTCAACCCAAACCAATCTAAAGGAGGACTGAAACTGTGCGCCGCTGCTTGTTACTATCGCTGCTGTTCCTCCTCTTCAGTATTCCTGTCCACGCACAAGATGCGTCTGGCGTCGAAGTACTTAAGTTCAACTGGAGTAAAGAACGTATTGGTTGGGAAGGAAATCCTTTCGGTGGACCAATCGAAAACTTCGACGAAGTGCGCGCGCGAACGCGCAATGAAAAAAGGATTGAAGACGCCAAGCGCGGTAACTCAGCTGATATAGACAGGATCAAGCGCGAGGCGAAGGCAGACGCCGCAAACATCGAAGCACAACATAAGAAGAACTCGCCACGTTATGTTTTTGTCTACAAGGCTTCGGTTAAAAACACCTCCACCAAGACGATTTCATCAATTGACTGGGACTACATCTTTCTCGATCGCGCTGACCAGTCAGAGATTGGACGCCAACAGTTTACGAACGACGAAAAGATCGGACCGGGAAAGTCGAAAGAGTTGTCGATAGTCATCAACAAACCACCCACGCAAACCATCAGCGTTACTTCCTTGAACACAAAGGAGCGTGATGGACTGGTCGGTCGCGTTGTGATTGTTGGCCTTAAGTTCACTGATGGAAGCGTGTGGCAACGACCTCAGTAATGTGCCCACACTGCGTTCGAGTAATCACATCATGAAAGTCATCCTACTATGCGCACTGGCCCTGTTAGGAATCGCGGTCACGAGTGCGCAAACTGTTCCTCGTTCGACGGGTCCCGGGATCGCCGTAGTAAAGTTTAGTTGGATCAAGGAACGAGTCGGTTTGGAAGGAGACTCCTTCACCGGTTCCAGGAACCCTGAAGAGGCAAAGGTGCCGGCAGGGAATGACAAGAAGATGATTGAACCTAAGAAAGGTGGAACAACTCCCGAGGCCGACAGAACGTTCCGCGATTCAGGAAACGAAGCGCTGAAGTATGAGATCAACCAGAACACAACAGCGCGTTACCGATTTGTCTACAAAACTTTTGTCCAGAACACTGGATCAAAGACAGCGAAGGTAATCGATTGGGATTACGTCTTTATCGATTCACAAACTAAGACTGAACTAGGAAGAAAAAAATTTTCTAGTGCTATAGCGGTTGCACCAGGCAAGTCGAAGGAACTGAAGTTTTTGACAGTGAGTCCGCCGGTGCGAATGGTCAGTGTGAAATCACTCAGCAAGAATGAACGTACTAACCTTGAGGAAACAGTAGTGATAGTTCGGGTTGAATATATGGACGGCTCAGTATGGCAACTCCCTGAGAGATAATGATCAAAAAAGCTGCAAACCAGGACGCTCAAACGCTCACCCAAATTGCACTCGATGCGAAGAGGCATTGGGGTTACCCCGAACATTGGATCCAGCATTGGGAGTCGGACCTAACCATCACGACGGATTTTATCGACGAGCATCATGTGTACGTCGCTGAAGATGAAGGTGAGATACGTGGTTTTTACGCGTTGTGTCAGAACGGCGAGAAGGCAGAGTTGGAACACATGTGGGTGCGACCTGCATATATAGGAACAGGGATCGGCAAGGAACTGTTCCTTGACGCGATGGAGCGTGCGTCGCAAATGAATGTTAGTGAAGTTGAGTTGTCAGCGGATCCAAACGCGGCGGGGTTTTATGAGCGTATGGGAGCGAAGAAGATTGGTGAAGTTGAGTCGAGCATCGAGGGCCAACCCCGCACATTGCCGCGCATGAAGATTGATGTCTGATTGGTCAGTTGCCAGTGGTTCGTTGTTTTCAATTTACCACCGGACTACAACCGCTAACTACCAACTACTGACTACTACCAACTGACACTAACAACTGACCAACAAACTACTGACCACTGACTACTGACACTAACAACTGACTAAGACACATTGAGCCGCAGACCTGCGCGGACGCGAATCCAAAGCATTAACAAAGAGTCTACCTTCACAATGCTTCTGACGATCCCAACTGCGTCCACGCAAATCTGCGGCTCAATCTTTCAACTCAACTAAAACTCAAACCTCTCCTTGTACTCGCTCGACTGAATAAACGCTTTCACCATCTCAGCCGCGCGATAGTCGCCACCAAACTGATTAAGCTTGCCTAACCAGAAATCGTAGCCGGAGAAATTGTTGTCAGGCGCATCATCCGGATTCCTGCGCAGGTATCCGAAGTACTGCATCAACACGAATGCGCGATTAAACTCTGCATTAACAAAATCCACATCCTCGGCAATCTTGCGAAGCACCGTCGCTCTTGTTTCTTGTCCACCACTCAACCCGTTTACCAGCGCGTTTCTTTCGTTAGTCGAAAGCGCACCGCCAGCCAACGTATTGAGATTGTCGACATATTGCGCAGCCGTCAGACTCGCCGGGTACTGCGTCTGGAACTCCGAACGCACAACAAAATTATTGATGAACGCGATTTTGTTTTGTTCCAGTTTTGCTTCCCAACCTGTCTCACCCACGATCACGCCGGTCCCGATGGTCCGCGAGTCATTGATGAACTCGTTGAAGCGTGGCAGCCCTCTTGGACGTGCTCCCGATGCCGGGAACGAAGTCTTGTAGAGGCGGTAAACAAGAAAGCCGGTTTCCTGAAACTCGATGGACAGGAAGAACGCTGCGGAAGTGTCGATTCGTTTTACTTCGCGACATTGAGCATTGCTGCCGCACGAATCGATATTGTTTACCCAAAACGCCAGTCCAGAAGCATCAGGCTCGCGATTAAGAAAGTCGCGATAGTGTTGTGTCACGAAAACCGTCGTGTTGTTGAGCTGATTATTGGAAGGACCAAATGCAAGACCGCTTAATCCGAGATTACTCGAATCGGCGGTCGTGAACAGTTTTCCGTTCTCTAAGAAGCCATCCTGACGTGGATCACGAAAAGCGTCGATCCGCGCTGTGTCCAGATTTCCACCTGGTCCATCAAAAGCCGAAGTCGCATCTTCGATGATGTAGACAGTGCCGTTTCGATCGGTTGTCAGTCCATGCAGAAAGAGATTGTTGTCTATCGACAATCCTTCAACTGCAACTTCGTCCTTATCGGCGCGCCCATCATGATTGTCGTCGTAGATTGCCAGTAGCAGCGTGTCATTACCTTCAGAGTGCGAAAAGACCACCCCATTGGAATTCACTGCAACGTCCAACGGCTTATCATCTGAAAACTGGTACGAGTAATAAGGAGTTGCGTCGAGCGTGTCAGGCATTCCATCAGCGTTGGTGTCGCGAATGACTCGAAGTTCATCTGATGCGAAGTCTGCTATCAGCAGATCGTTGTTTGGTAGCAACGCCATGCCATTGGCATTGAACAGACGATCGTCACCAACTGTGACGAGAGTCTTTGATTGTGACTCGACAAATCCACCGGTATTTGGGTCGCGAACAAGTAGTACGACTCCAGGCGACGGTTCATTGTTTGGATCGCTTGGGTTTTGATCGTTGAAGAAACCGCTCGAGCAAACAACTACAAATTCGCGTCCATCCTTCGCCGTGCCAGTAACAACTGCTGCCGCAGAAGGCAAATCAAAATCACGTTCCAGGTCGAACGTTTGAGACGAGTTCGAAACGAAGTCAGCATTCGTATCAACCGCGACAACTAAAACACCGACCAGCGTGTTGTTCAGCGTTGCCGAGAACACTTCATACCTCGAACCTGATTTTCCAACTGCAATGTCGAATGACCCGCCGTTGTTATCGAAGGTTGTTCGATCGTCAGCGATCAAGTCATTCGTACGATCGACGTACTGTTCGTCCGTTCCCGCAGTCGATGTCATGCTCAACATCGAAGTGTGGAGAACTTTACTCAACGCCGTTCCCGACACGATTGCACCAGCTGTCGGCAACGTATCGTCACGGCTGACTCGAACCGTCCGCTTGTCGAAATTAGATCGTTGACGAAGTGGACGTTGAGCTACTGACCGCGCCGGGCGATACGCGTTCGGTCGACTCTTCACACCTGTTCCCTGCTTCGCGTTCAAAGCCCTCGCGATATCAGGCCTAATATGTTGTGTGACAGTTTGTGCGCTGCTAACGGCCGCCAGTAGGAATGCACTGGCGGTCACAAGCGCCAGAAGTCCGACAAACAAGATAACTAATCTCACCTGCTTCATAACCATCTCCCAGTGTTCTTCCGTTCATCAGTTCAACGTTAGCTTCAAGTCAACGTTGAAGTCCATCGAACATCATCTCAGATGCGACAGGCATTCAGATCGTTAACACAGAGATCCGAATGCCTGTCGGTCTGACTTCAGCTACCGAACGGGATCCTTTGGTCTGCTAGGTCTCCCAGTGTCTGTATCCCGTGACGGAGCTGAGCGACTAGGTTCTGAGCGACTCGGCTCTGAACGCGAAGGCTCAGACCTCGAGGGCTCGGAACGTGATGGTTCTGATCGCGGTGACTCTGAACGACTCGGTTCTGATCTCGGAGATTCAGAACGTGAAGGTGGCTCATAGTTATCCGGTCGCGATGGTCTTGCAGGTTCACTGCGTGGTTGGCTACGCGGTGCTTCACTACGAGGAGGCTCACTTCTCTGCGGTGGTGGCTCACTGCGTTGCGGTGGTGGCTCACTTCGCTGCGGTGGTGGCTCACTGCGTTGCGGCGCCTCGCTTCTTTGCGGCGGAGCCTCCACACGCGAAGGTGGAGCACTACGTTGAGGCGGTTCGTAAGATGGCATCGACGACGGCGACTCACTGCGTCGCTCGGGTCGCGCCGGTTCACTGCGATCGCGATTACGCATTGGCCGATCATTCGAGTCTGAACTCGATGGTGGCTCAACACGTGATGGTCGCTCATCTCCAGTTGTGGCCGGACGCCGTTCAGGTCGTGACTCATCTGCACCACTGTTTCTTACCGGGCTTCCCCCAACGGTGTCTGATGATTCACGCGGAACACGCGCCGGTCGCGTTACTGCCCCAGTTGGACGAGTATCAACCCCACCTCCGCCGACGGTCGTGTCAACCGTTGGGGTCGATGGTCGAGCCTCGCGTCCGTTAAGAACTCGACTACGACGAAGTTCATCATCGAGCGGAACTCCTGGTGTTCTTGTCGACGCACCTGTTGCAGGTGGCGTGACAATCGCACTTGACCTTGATGGACGCGCGATGTCAGTGGAACTGGACGAACTAGTTCTCGCTGCGCGTGCCGGTAATCCAGTTAACGAAGGCTCACTACCCATAACCCTGCGAGCCAACGCATCGTCTGCCCTCGTGGGTCGCAGATCTTCATTTCCAAGTTGTCGAGCATTGACTGACGTAACAGCGCGAAGTTGAACTGGATTGACTCGCCTGAGATTCGCCAACTCATCCGAACGCAACGCGGTCAGTCGCCCCGGTCCGTGTATGGGGTAATTGCGCGAGTGTGGATCACGTTGATGATAGCCGAGCGGATACCAGCAATAGTTGTTGTCGTAGATGTAGACCGCAACCAGCGCTGGACGCCACCAACTGTGATCTCGATAGTAAGCGCTGCGTGGACACCACGCCCAGTAACCGCTGTGATACACCCAGCGACCATAGTGATAGGGCGCCCAACCCCACGGTTCGTAACCAACCCAGGTCCAACCGTACGGCGGACACCAAACCCAATGACCGTAGCGATATGGAGCCCAGTCAGAATAGATGTTGATTACGGTAGCGCGCGGCCGCCAAATCCAACCGTAGTCAGCCGTGTAACCCCAGTCGCCGTACGCGTCGAGATCTTCAGCACCCCAAACGTATTCGTCGTAGTACTGAGTGTCGTAGCGCAAGCGTTGAGCGAGGTATTTTTCGCGATCGATGACCCAATCATCAATCGAGTCACGACTATTTGCTATGAACTCCCAGTCGCCGGAATTGTCGCCGGCAACTACGAGTTCAGCGGTGCGACCGTCGCGCAACGCGAATCCCGACGTGTCCGAGTAAATACGCGCGCTGCCGCCATCGTGCACAGCTAAGCGCACGCGACCATCGTTTGGCACGTCGACGCGATACAGACCTTTCTTCTCGATGGCCATCGTTGTGCGAGGCGCATCGATTTCGAAATATTCGCGTTGACGATCAAAGCGTACGAGTCGAACTGTCGCCGTTCCTTCGCTCAGACTCAGCGCTATACCTTCGTCACGAAGGGCAACGATCTGCATCGTGGTGTTGGCAGCTAGTCGAACGAAATTGCGCGAGTCGATCTGAACTTCCAGCCGCGACTCGCGATCTGTTGCGATAGTGTCACCTTCAACGAGTGGGAAATTGAGTCGGGCTCTTTCCCACTCAGTATTGCCCTTTCGCTTAAGAGTTACTTCGCCGTTGATCAAACTGATGCGCACAACGCGAGCTTTCACATCGTATTCATCTGTTTCTTCGTCAGAGGCGCGAACGGATAGGTTGTAAGAAAAGAAAGTGAGGGCTAATAAGAGAATGCTTAAATAGAGTCGGGAAGACCACATGGTAATGCTCCTTTGTTCTGTTTGGACCTCGAATTTGCTTTTTGTCAGCGCGCGGGTTGAAGCAACAAAGAGCTGCGCGCTGGAGCTAAACTAAGCCGCGATTAGCAGGTTGCCGTGCCTGTTGAATGGCAGGCTTGGTTTGGTGGCGAGGCAAAGAGCAAAGTGCATGCCCGCAGCGAAGTGAATCGAGTTGGAACAGGCGATTTGAGAGATCTCAATAGAAGGTTTGCGCGGTTTCTCAACTACTTTTACGTCGAAGCGGTGAAAGTGCAGGAATCAAGCCTAGTTTGCAGATCCGGTGAATAGAAAGTTAACTGTGGAAAACTTGTTTCGGCGGGTCGAGTTCGTCTTTGAGATTTCTCAAGACGACTTTCGGTTGAAAACTATGACGGTCCATATGTCGTCTGAGCGACGCGATGCCTTGAACGGTGCACGCGAAACACGATTTGGTGCGCGACCATGAAATCAGTCTTCGATGTGATCATTGTCGGCGCCGGAATTAATGGTGCGGGGATCGCCCGTGATGCCGCCATGCGTGGACTCAAGGTGCTCGTACTCGACAAGGGAGACATCGGAGGTGGAACGAGTAGCTATTCGACGCGCCTCATTCACGGTGGCTTGCGATACTTAGAATACGGCGAGTTAGGGTTAGTTCGAGAATCTCTGCGTGAGCGTGAGACATTGTTGAGAATTGCGCCTCATCTCGTTCGACCGATTCCGATCCTCATACCGATCTATAAAGCTGCTAGTCGAGGTCGAACTGCGATTCGAGTAGGAATGATTGCTTACGATCTTCTTTCGCCTGGGAAGTCAGTTCCGAAACACGAGGTCCTTTCTCGCGAAGAAACTTTGCAAAGAAATCCTGGCTTGAGAGCCGAGGGTTTGGTTGGTTCGGTAATTTACTACGATTGCCAGGTCGAGTTTGCCGAACGACTCGTACTCGAGAATGTCCTTTCCGCCAGAGAACACGGCGCCGAAGTTCTGACCTACGCTCGCGTGAATAAGATTCAGCAGCATGCGGTGGAGTTCAGGTCTGCGGAATGCCTGGAGAGCGCTACGGCAAAAGTTATCATCAATGCTGCCGGGCCCTGGGTCGACGACGTTCTTCAACAAGACAAAAAGTTGATAGGCGGTACGAAAGGTAGCCATATCGTTGTGAAACCTTTCGCTGGTGCGCCTTCACAAGCCGTGTACGTCGAAGCCGAAAGTGATCGACGCCCATTCTTTGTCATTCCATGGAATAACAACTTCCTGATTGGAACCACCGACGATCGCTTTGAAGGTGACCTTGATCAAGTCCGCAGCGAAAGTTGGGAAGTCGACTACTTGTTGAAAGAGACCAATCGCGTCTTTCCAAACGCCTCGTTGAAGCGAGCCGACATTTGCTACAGCTATGCTGGTGTTCGGCCACTTCCGTTTACTAGTAACGAACATGAAGGTGGAATAACGCGACGACACTTCATTCGCGAGCATTCGTCAGTGAAGAACTTGTTTTCGATCGTGGGAGGAAAATTGACGACGTATCGAAGTCTTGCTGAAGAGTGTGTTGACCTTGTGTTCAAGAGATTGGGAAGGAGTTCACCGCCATGTCGAACGCACGAACTCGAGTTGCCAGGTGCGAAATCAGCTGGAGTGTTCGACTGGCCTGAAAACTTTTCCGAGAATGTTCGAAGACGTTTGCTGGTTGTGTACGGCTCAAGAGCAAAAGAGATAGTAGACCTCTGCCAAGCTCGAAGGAGTCTTGCGGAGACATTCGGTCGAGAAGATAACGTGTTGGCAGCAGAGATCGTGTTTGCGTTTGAGTCAGAGTTGGCTACGACGCTAACTGATTGCCTCATGCGTCGCACGATGATTGGGCTTGATTGTGATCTCGGAAGAGAAGATGTCGAAGCTGCCGCTAATGTGGGGAAGAAGTATTTGGGTTGGAGTGATGAAAGAATTATTGAGGAACTACGCGAGTATCAGGATCACTTGAAGTTGTTAGCAGTACCTTTGACTAGGTACTGCTGACCTCTTGCAACATTCTTCTCAGCGAATCTTGAGCAAATCGCTTTTGAAGCATGCGTGCGAGTGGCCTACTCAACCGCACTAATGGATGACGAGGTTTTGAAAACGCGAGGATGTCGTAGCTGACAGAGTCATCACTCTGATCCCAATCGATCAGAAATCGCTCCTCACCACATTCAACGTGATCAGGAAGCGTTCCGTACGCGAAGCCAAATCGTAGTTCTTCGTTGATGACGTAAACGATTCGTGTCGCGTTCAACCACCATGAGCCAAATGCGTACGCTTTGACAGCGACTGTTGCTGCAACTTCGATCGGCACGCCGTCAGGAACAAGTGACACCCAACCAAGATCGAACTGTCGCCAATGCTGCAGTGCATGAACCGCGCGATGAAACGTCTCGACACCTTTGCCGAGTTCGATTCGGTTGTGATCGATGGTGAAGTCGCGAGGTGGTGTCGTGTTTGTTGCGCCGACTGCGGAGTAGGTGAAGGGTTTGTCGTGTTGCCTGGCTATGAAGTCTGAGACGGCTTGTGGTGATGGCTCGTTGAATAGAAACATTCAAAATGTCCGTTTTGGTGGAGGTCGCATATCACAACCTTGAGCACAGTAACATGGCTCTTCTCTCGAACCGCGCCACCCCGGTCGTCCCCTCAACATTCCACTCACTTGAGCGCAGTAAAACCCTCTTTGTTGGAAAGCGCCTCTAAAATCATTCATCTATTGGGATGATGGTCCTGCTAAATTCAAGGGGGCGACCGGGGGCGCGGTCCGACAGAAGAGCGACGTTGCCGTGCTTAAGTGAGAGGTACTCAAAAGCGGGTCGTACATTCAATCGCCCTTGCTTCTTGCGCGTGGGTGGTGACGATTGTAGGCCGAACGCAGATGACCGTCTGTGATGTGCGTGTAGATCTGCGTGGTTGAGATGTCGCTGTGACCAAGTAGTGCCTGTACTGATCTCGAATCAGCGCCGTGTTGAAGTAGATGAGTAGCGAACGAATGTCTGAGCGTGTGCGGCGAAACTCCTTTTATACCGACTTGCTCTGCACGACCTTTGATCATCGACCACGCCAGATATCGATTCAACTGCTTACCACGATGGAGGAAGACAAACGGCGACGTCTGTTTTCCATAACTCGCCTTCACCGACGTGTATTGCTGCAACCAGTGAATCGCGCTCTTACCGAGTGGAACACGTCGCTCCTTACTTCCCTTTCCATGACAGACAAGCAAGCCTGCGAGTAGATCGACGTCCGTATTCTTTAAGTTAACTAACTCCGATACACGAAGACCGGTCGCGTACATCAATTCGAGAATTGCCCGGTCACGAATTCCTTCTTCTGTCGCAACGTCGGGCGCGGAAAGTAGTTTGTTGATTTCGTCTTCGGTAAGAAATTTTGGCAGGTAGTTGAATCGTTGCGGCGTATCGAGATCTTCAGCCGGTTGATGCTTGATGTGTCCATCCAGCATCAGGAACTTGTAGAAGCCTCGCGCAGTACTGACAGCGCGCGCGACTGAGGTGGGAGCAAGTCCTTCGCGTGAAAGACTCGCAATCCACTTTCTTAAATCTGAACGATCAAGATGGACGACTGACTTGCCGTTCTTCGTGGCCCAGGTGTCGAGCCTGACGAGATCGCGGGTATAACTTTCTAGTGTGAGACGTGCAAGTCCCTTTTCGACTTGAATGAAGGTAATGAATTCGCGGAGGAGGTCTCGTTCTGACACGCGTTGAGATTAGCACAACTGGATGTCCGATATGCTTTAGCTTGTCGTGACTCGGAAAAGCTGGAACCACGAAGGCACAAAGGCTAAGAACGGAAAGAAACCTGAAGTTCTTTCTTACTTAGTGCCTTTGTGCCTTCGTGGTCCAACTGCTTCGAGTTACGACAAGCTAAAGAGGCTCTTGCAAAATTCAGCGCGCTTGGGTTTTTTGTTTTGTGTTATTTCGTGTGGTTTCGGTGGATAGCTTTTTTCGATCCATTAATAGCCATCCACGAAAGCGCACGAAACAACACAAAGAAAAGACTCACAGCAAATCCGAGTTTTGCAAGAGCCTCTAAAGCGTATCGGACATTTGCCTATTCGTACCTGAGACACTCGATGGGATCCAGTCGTGAAGCTTTTCTCGCAGGCCAAACTCCGAAGATCAATCCAACACCGATCGACACTGTTAGTCCTGAAACTACTGCCCAAGTCGGAATCGAGGCCGGCATACTTGGAAAGATGAACATTAACAACTGGGCAATACCAACTGACAGAATAACTCCTAGTGCGCCACCCAAAAACGTCAACATCATCGCTTCAAACAAGAACTGACGCACGATATCTTTTCGCCGCGCACCGATTGCTTTGCGCACTCCGATCTCCTTGGTTCGTTCAGTGACGCTTACCAGCATGATGTTCATCACACCGATGCCGCCGACCAACAACCCAAGGCTTGAGATCGCGATCGCAATCAACCCAACCATCGCAGTGATACTGTCAAACTGTTCAATGAACTTGTCGGCCGTCTTGATGTCGAAGTTATTCGGATCGCCAAACTTCACGTGTCGTCGTCGTCGAAGAATTTCTTCCGACTGGCTGAGCGCCTCTTGGACTTGACCGGTGCGACCCTGGATCACAAACAACATGAAACCACGGCCGGGGGCTACTTTTTGAGCAGTGCGAAATGGAAGAAACACAGCACTATCTTCTTCGTTCTCTCCGAAGAATCCAGCCTTACGTTTCTCGAGTACCCCGATGACTTCAAAGTCGTAGCCACCCATCCGGACATGGGAACCCGGAATATTTTGTTCTCCGGGAAACAAAGCGTCAGCAGCATTGACCCCAAGCACGAGAACATTAGCTCGTTGTTCGTCGTCGAGTTCGGTGATGAATCGACCATCCTTCACCGTGACGTTTGCGATGTTCGCATAGTTTGAAGTTACGCCCTGTGTGTCGCCCCATCTGTAGTTGCGACCCTGGTAGGTGAGATTGTCATCGAATCCCCAGGTGAAGTGAGTCATCGCAACGTCCTGCACAGATGGCGCCAACTTGATCGCTTCAGCGTCAGCTACTTGAAGCGGTTTGCGTAAACGTTCCGATCGATCGCCACCGCCAGTTCGTGGTCCAGTGGAAAGGTGAAAAGCGTAGATGTTATTCGTGCCGTACTCTTCAATGATCGACACGATGCTTTGGCGCATGCCTGTCAGCAACGACGCAATCACAATCGCTGTAAACACACCAATCACGATACCAAGTACAGTGAGAAAGCTGCGAAACTTGTGGCCGCGAATACTGTCCAACGCCATGCCGAGCGTTTCGCGCAACTTACTCTTCGGGATTCGTGATTTTAGAGTACTGAAAAAACTCATAGTCGTTTATGCGCTCGCTTGAGTCAGCGCCACGATGGGATCCATTCGAGCACCTTTGAAGGCTGGATAAATGCCCGCAAGCATGCCGATAAGAGTGGAAAAGCCGATCGCCATAATTATGTAGACGACCGTGATTGTCATGGTGATACCTGCCAGGGTAGTTATCAACATGCACACGCCCCACGACACTAACAGTCCAATCACACCACCAAACGCGCAAAGTAGACCTGACTCAATCAAGAACTGCATCATGATCTGTCGTCTCGTAGCGCCCACGGCTTTGCGCAAACCAACTTCGAAGGTACGTTCCGTTACACTGACAAGCATGATGTTCATAACGACTATGCCGCCCACGACCAGGGTTATGAGCGTTATCGGTATGACGACTTTCGCGATACTGCCGGTAAATTCGTCGACCTGGTTGTTAACGTCCTGCACGTTCACTACACCGAAGTCGTCTTCATCATTGCCGTTGAGACGATGTTTGATACGCATCGCATTGCGCGCATCTTCAATCGTCGACATGAGCGTGTCAGGCGATTTGCTCTTGCCGTGAATCTGCAATCCGTTTCTGCCGAAGATCTGCAGGTGAGTCGTTATCGGTATGTAGATGTGACGATCAGTTGAGTCACCAAAGAAAGATCCGCGCTTCTCTTCAACACCCACCACACGCATCGGAATGCCACGAACCTTTAACGTCTTACCAATCGGATCTCCGTTGGGGAAAAACTTGTCTTTGATATCTCCACCAAGCACTACGACAAACGCCGATCGCTGAACTTCATCGTTCGAAATGAAGCGACCGTCTTCGATTGTTTTGTCTTCGATGTCGACCATGTTTGCAGTCGCACCAAAGACTTGCGCGCCCGGAAATTCAATTCCCTCCTGCTTCAGATCGGTTCCACTGCCAGCGCCCGCGCCGACTTCTGCACACGAAAGACAGTGATCCCTAACCCACTCGTAGTCGTCCCAGTTGAGTCGTTTATTTCTACGATTGCGACGCTCGTATTCCTCGTCCGACATTCTTCCGGAGAACGCCATTCGAGCGATCATGAAGTGGTTGTTACCAAGGATTTTTGCGACTTTGTCGACAACGTAGGTGTTGAGGCCGCTGATGGAAGCACCAACTGTGGTGACTGAAGCGACTCCGATGATGATACCGATCAGAGTCAGGAATGCCCTGAGTTTGTGACTGAAGATTGACTGTAAAGCGATCTTCAGAGCGTCTGAATAAAAGGAAACTAGTGCTCTCATAACCTGACCCGGTAGGCGAATCCTCGTGCTATACGCCCCATTTCGGCGACAGGTTCACAAAGAAATCGCGTCAATCAAAAAAGGCGGGGCGACGATCAATGTCTTCGCCAGTTAGTTCTTTCCAGTAGTTCCTAATGAGTTCCTTTTTATCAACGTGTTGCTCGCGTCGATAAATGTCGAGAATTCGCTGACGCTCGTTCGAGGGAACTATTGGCAACCATCTCAGTCGATTCACAGTTTGTTCTGCTTCAGTGCCTTCGCTATAGATCAGCACAGTCACCGTGTAGGAAACGATACCAGTGTAGGCTTGACTCAACGCTAATGGAGTAGCAACCGACGAGATCACCGCTACTCCAATGATCAGAGCACGAACCCTGGTCGACAGACCGTTCGGTTGCGCTCGAATTGCCCGTAGTCCAGTTCGGAGATAAACGAGCCCCGTTAGGAATGGTGTAAATCCGGCAGCTCCGATCAGGACAATTAGACCGATTACACTAAACGGCAAAAGCACTGCCCCAATGAGAAATGAAAAGAATGCTCCAGCTAAGAAAGCGCCACCGAGGACATCGCCAATCGGCCTGAGCTGAGCACGCCAGGTACGCCAAGCCAGAAACAGTCCCATTTCAAGCGCGCAAAACAAGTATGCAAAGATCTGGAACTTACCCAATATGGGCTGGTCGTCGAAAAAACCGCCTTGAAAAACAAGTGGGTCGACCACGAGCACGGCCACCGGGAGAATCACACCCAGAATGACATCGAACAAAGCCTGTCTGTCGGTTTCAAAATCGCCGAATTGGCGTGCCCAAAACCCCGTACGCGGGTACGTGCTTGCAAAAGTTGGTGACCAGCTCATCTCGTCACAACCTTTCCGGTGGAGTTGGCCCCACCTCTAAGACGCCTTAGTCTTGCCGTTTATTAACAGACTTAACTAATTTCGCTGGCGACCGTCGGCTCTTTCATCGAGAACTTCTCAGTCCAGCGCACCCGACCCGTAACCTGCATCACCACAAACAGGGTCAACACTGATCCAATCGTAATCGCCAGACCAGTGAAGCCTTTAAGGAAGAAGGCATAGGAGAACATCACAAGGTAAATAAACTGCGCAAGAGCCGCCTCGCGACTGGCAAAGCGAATCCCTACGACCAACCTCAAATAACTAACAACCAGGAACACTGAGACTGCAGACGCAATCGCAAAGCTGGCATGAATTGAAATGTGATCCACAAGATACGCCAGGAGCAGGTGGAAAGAGAAGAACGCGGCAGCGAGGAAAAAATAGTTCATCGGGTGAAGATCGATGCCGCGCATTGTTGTGATGATCAGCATGAGGAAAAAGAAGAAGAACAGTGACACTGGGGCGAACAGACTTATCTTTCCAGCTAGTGGACCCGGCTGTAATTTTTCAGGCATGACCATGGCGATTTGGTACCCTGATAATAGACTCCGATAGTTCCACGTTAGTTCCCAACCTTTGTTCGATTGCTTTTTATCCGTCGGTGAAAGCGTGTTGTCCGGGAAGTCGATGTCGCTAAAATTTGTTGTCATCTTCAGCTGGAACTCGCGCACTTGAGCGACTTCAGAGTTACCGAAGCTATAGCGCCACTCATTGAGTCCTTGTGAGCGATAACCTAGTTGAAGTTGCGCGGTTTTGCCGGCACCTATCTTCACGCTGGTCGAAGCGGAGTTCTTTTCAGTTGAGAGGTTTGCTGCGACGCCATCGATTGTAAAAGTGAGGTTGTCGTAGATGGCCTGCGACGTAGGAAACTGCAACTTGAAATCGACTAGTTGTTCTTTGTCACTGGTGTTGCGGAACGTGTAGACACCGGCGAATCCAACTTTGTACGTGCTGTACCAAAGCAGACCTTTTTGACGGTGCTCGAGATTTAGATCGACATCAACCTTGCTACTTTCTAGTGGCAACGCAGTGACATAACTCGTCTTGACCGACTTCACTTTCTTGAAGCCGTTTTCGATGGTCTCCTCATCCTTAGTTACTTCAGTGGTGAACGAAGCTGTCGGGGGTGATTGGTTCTGAGCTGTGCCCCAGGTTGATTCAACCCGATCCGATGAGGAAATACCGGAGTCGTATGTTCGGGAGAAAATAGTGCCACCCAAAATTGCCCAGGCCATGCTGGCACAAACGAAAATGAATACGATGGCAATGATACGCTTAGTCATTTGAACGCTCCTTCAAGGACAACAGTTGATCATCTGGATTTTCGTCTGTGCACCGAGAACCATCAACGTGGTGATCCACAGAACTACACAGGTTGACTACGTTCGGTTATTCAGCGGCACTGTTTTCAAAATATAGGATTCGTGTGGTTCCTCCCCGACATCCGGAAACGACCCACGCCCGAAAAACACTTTCGCAGTCAGTTGCTTCATTAAAGGTAGTCGAAGGCCTGCGCACGCAAGTTCAGACAGTTTCGAAGACCGAAGCTGCGACGCAACACGCCTGGCCCAAAGTCGCGAAGTAAACTTTGATCGAAACAGTTGTCCTGAGTACCGGGTGAGAACTTCGGGATTATTTGTCGCGAGGTATTCGGCAGTGACATTAGCTGCGAGCGTTGAAAGTCTCATGCATGGATCGAGACCGCCAGCAGTTAATGGTGAGACTGCGCCAGCTGCATCGCCGATCAATAGTCCACGACGATTCGCAATCCGTGAAAGGACGCCGCCAACAGGTATTCGACCCCCTCGTCGTTCAACCCTCGTCGCGTGTCGAAGATCAATGAGATCAGTTGTCGATAATTCGAAGTCTTGAAGTGCGGCGAGTGGATCAAATGCTTCAGCATACCCACCAACTCCGACGTGAGCGTCTTCGCCGTCGTAAGCAATCCACGCGATATAACCAGGCGCGATCCGCGGATCAAGAAAACAAAGAAGCCGCGGTGGGCCATCGAGCATGACGTTGTGATAGACATTTTCGACGCCGACGATCCATTCCTCGTTCGCATCCAGTTTCAGATCATTTGCGACACGCGAACAAACTCCATCACCTCCGATTAGAAATCGAGTCTTGATGGAGCGAGGACCGCCAGCTGTTGTCACGTTAACAATCGATCCGTCGTCAACTTCTGTTGCATTGACGTAGTTAGTTGTTGGCCACCATTCGACACCGGAAAGTAAACACTGCGTCAGGTAACGAAGATAAAGCTTTCCCATCTTGCCGACTCGAAACTCGTCGTACTTGCTCTCAAGATGAAGGACTCGATGTGCAGGTGAGTAGAGACTAACGTGTCGAACAACTGGTCCGAGACAATCTTCGGGGATGTCAAAATCTTCCAGCGTTCGCCGAACAAAGATTCCAGTCGTGTGAATTTTTTGATCTAGTGACGGCTTGCGATCGACAAGAAGAACACGCAAACCTTGTCTACCGAGGAGTCGAGCACACTGCAGGCCAGCCAGGCCGGCGCCAATGATTGTTACGTCAAAAGTCTCCATCGCAGTTATTCAAAGCTCTTTGCATCGCAAAGCAGCCGGACAAAAAAAGAGAGACCCAGCCTTAACTGGATCTCATCTGTTTGATTAACGACTCCATGTGGTTGAGATAACTTTCCAAAGCCTTCCGACCTTCGTCGGTAAGCTTGTACTCAGTTTTTGGCAATCGACCATCGAAGTACTTCGTGCACGCGATGTATCCAGCTTCCTCGAGCTTGCGTGCATGAACACTTAAGTTTCCATCAGTAGTGTTCATCAGACTCTTGAGATCACTGAACGTCAACGATTGGTTCGCGGCAAGTGCACTGATAATTCCTAACCTTAGGCGTTCATGAATCAAACGATCCAGGTGCGGCGCAGCACTCCTCCGCGTTGTACCAGTATCTCTTGGCGCACTCGCGGTCGATTCTTGCTTCGTCGGGATTTCTTTTTTTGCTGTTGATTGTTTAGCCACCGTATTTCCTCGCAATAATTACTCCGAACACTATGTGCAACGCACCAAACCCAGCAGCCATGAACCAATTCACAAACTCGGGTGGGGCGAACAGCGCTCCGGCGCCCAAGGCCATGAAGCAAATTCCCATGATCGGCACCACGCCAACTGAGAACATGCCTCCAGTGATTACGCCTGTTCCATAAAGTAATAACCAGACACCCGGGATCGTATTTGTCAGCCCGGCTCGAAACAGCACAATCGTTAACAGTCCACCGGCGATGATTGGTGGTGACAAACTGAAGACTGCTTTACGACCTGGTCCGGAAACCAACGGCATTTGAGCGGCTCTGGCTTTCCGATCCATCGACCAACCAGCAATCAACAGTGAGATGGTGCCTTCAACAAGCCAGACGGCAAGCCACATTTTGTTTGTCGACTGCCGTGAAGCAACAACGCTCGCCAACAACGCAGTGATGCCTATTGCAACTTCTCCCCATCCGGAGATGGCGGTAAAGGCAGTCGCCCGCTCCATGGTTTCGCGAATGTAGCGAAGGTTGTCCATGGCCCGCTCGTGAAGCGCTGGCGGTTCGGATTGTGCTGGCCTAACGAGTCGAACGGGTTCCATGAAAGGCATAGTAAGGCGGCGACGGGATTCGCGTCAAGTACTTTACGCAGCAAAGGGATGTCCGATAAGCTTCAGAGGATACTTGCAAAAGTCACCCAACCACTCGCTCAACTCTCAGTGTCTCAGTGAACCCGGTGTCTCTGTGTGAAATTGCGCCTTGTAATGCGAATTCCCATCTAACACAGAGGCACAGAGTTCACATAGACATAGAGAAGACTTACTTTTGAAAGATCCTCTTCGGCTTATCGGGACATTCAAAGATTCCAACTAAGATTAAGCTTTTGCAGAACTTAAAAGCAGACCAATTGATTAGCGCAGGTGGGGAGGGCGGTTTACCCCCGCTGGCCTTCGATAAATGGAGTGCGACGTCACTTGAATCGAGGCTAACGGCGGTAAACCGCCCTTCCCAACTGCGCTGGATTGAAGATTACAGTGTTCCTGGATGAGTTTTGACAATGCTTCGCAAGCGCACCAGACCTCGCTACACACTCAGCGCGTCGGAGACAATCTTCGTCTGTTCTTTCTGGTGGATGCTGTAAGAACCGGTCGCTGGACTCGCGGAAGCAGTTCGTCCGATGTAAGCGGGTCGCTCACAACCCGGCAATAAGTTCTGAAGTCGCGGCTCAACAAAAGTCCAACCACCCATGTTCTGTGGTTCTTCCTGAACCCAAGCCAGGTGCTTCGCATTCGAGTAACGCGACAACTCTTCACGAACACTCGTCAACGGGAATGGATAGAACTGTTCAAGCCGTAAGATCGCGACCCGTCTCTCAGGCGACTTCTTTCGAGCTTCGATCAAGTCGTAGTAAACCTTGCCACTACACATCACGATCTTCTCAACAGCAGCAGCGTCACTGATGTCGGCGTCGTCAATAAGAGGTCGGAAACCTCCGGTCGTCAGTTCTTCAACAGTTGAAGTAGCTGCAGGTAGACGAAGCAAACTCTTCGGAGTCATTACCACCAGTGGTCTTTCCATACCTGGTCTGACTTGTCGTCTTAGCAGATGGAAGTACTGGGCTGGAGTAGTGGGATAACAGACCTGCAGATTGTTCTCAGCGCAGAGTTGCAGATAACGTTCGAGCCGTGCACTCGAGTGTTCTGGTCCTTGTCCTTCGTATCCATGTGGAAGCAGCATCGCCAATCGCGAAGTTTGTTTCCACTTATCTTCCGAGGCAGCGATGTACTGGTCGATGATTGTTTGAGCGCCGTTTCCAAAATCGCCAAACTGCGCTTCCCACAGAACGAGGGCATTCTTTGCGACTACCGAATAGCCGTACTCGAAACCAAGTACACCTTCTTCTGATAACGAACTGTCGAAGACCTGGAAGCGCGCGTCGGGATTTGTTTCAGAACGCAACTCCGCAAGTGGTGTCCACGACTTTCCGGTCTGCGTGTCGTACATCACAGCGTGGCGTTGACTAAAAGTTCCGCGACCTGAATCTTGTCCACTCAGACGCACCCGCGTTCCATCGATTACCAAAGAGCCGTAAGCCATTGCTTCGGCAAACGCCCAATCCATCGGGACTGAGCCGTCGCCCATCTTCGCGCGGCGTGCAAGCTGACCCACCATCTTGGGATTGACGTTGAATCCTTCCGGAACTACTGCGATCTTGTGTGCGATGCTCCTAATGGTTTCAGCATTGACGCCAGTTTCGACAACAGCTGAGCCGTCCAGCTCTTCGACTTCCGGCTGCGGCGCAACGGGATCTTCTTTTACTTTCCGTTTCGCATTCGCGAGGGCGTCCTCGTAACGTCGCACTCGTTCTTCGATCAGTCCATTTACTTCTTCTTCAGTTAACACGCCTTCCTTGACCAATCGCTTTGCATATATCGCACGGACACCGGGGTGAGCTTTCACACGAGCATACATCAATGGCTGTGTGTAACTAGGTTCATCCGTTTCGTTGTGACCAAGTCGACGAAAACCAACAACGTCGAGCACGACATCTTTGTTGAAGTCCTGACGGTACTGAAGTGCAATCTGCAACGCTCGATAAGCAGCTTCAGGATCGTCTCCATTGATGTGGAAGATTGGCAGCTGAGTCATGCGCGCGACGTCAGTTGAATAGATCGTCGAGCGGCCGGCTTCTGGCGATGTAGTGAAGCCGATCTGATTGTTGATGATTATGTGAATCGTTCCACCGGTTCGATAACCTTTTAGTCCGGCCAGATTCAACGTCTCCATTACAATTCCCTGGCCTGCAAACGCAGCATCACCGTGAAGGAGGACAGGCATTGCTAAATCGATAACCTCAGCGCGATTTATGTCGCGCTTATCCATCGTAAGGTCTTGTGTCGCTCGCACCATTCCTTCGACGACAGGATCGACAGCTTCGAGGTGACTGGGGTTTGGCGACAAAGACAATCGAACCGGCCTACCACTCTCCGAAGTTCGCTCACCAATGGCTCCCTGGTGATACTTCACGTCGCCTTCGTCAGCGGGAAACTCGGGATGTACTGAACCTTCAAATGCAGCAAAAATTCGTTCACAGAGATTGCCGATTACATTCGCCAGCACGTTGAGACGACCACGATGGGCCATGCCGAGTGTGATGTCTTCAACACCTCGAGCCGAAGCGCCTTCGATGAGTCGATCGAGGAGCGGAATAATTGTTTCGCATCCCTCGAGCGAGAATCGTTTTTGACCGAGGTACTTCGTATGAAGGAAACGTTCGAACTGTTCAGCGGAGATCAGTTTCCACAAAAGTCGTTTCTTAACTTCAGCCGGAATAGGTTCCGGTTCAACAAACTGCTGTCTTATTTGTTCACGGATCCACGTCTTCTCTTCTTTGCTTTGAATGTGGCGATACTCGATTCCGACCTTTCCGCAGTAAGCGCGCTGCAAAATGTCCATAATCTCCCGCAGTGTTGCGCTTTCACGACCAGCGAGTCCACCAGTTATGAAGACACGATCGAGATCCCAAATCGTGAAGCCATAGTTCTCAATGTCCAATTCCTGGTGATACAGGATCGGAAGTGCCTGCAGCGGATCGATGTCAGCCAACAAGTGACCGCGTACACGATAGGCGTTGATCAACTCGACGACGCGAGCCTCTTTCATCGTCTGTTCGCGTTGATGATCGCCCGGGAGCAAGAATGGATTGCGATCGCGATTCCAACGAAGTGGTGGATACGGAATCCCTAGATCCGCAAAGATTGTGTTGTAGAACGCACGCTCACCAATCAGTAGTTCATGAACACGCGCGAGAAACGCTCCCGACTCCGCCCCTTGAATGACGCGGTGATCGTAAGTGCTCGTAATTGTGATCGCCTTACTGATACCTAACTGCGACAACGCTTCCGGCGCCATCGCTTGATACTCAGCCGGATATTCGATGGCGCCAGTTGCGACAATCACTGATTGTCCAGACATCAAGCGCGGAATCGACGCAACAGTACCGAGGGTTCCTGGGTTGGTAAGTGAAACCGTCGTTCCCTGGAAATCAGGAATCTGCAACTTACCATCCCGAGCTCGCTTGATGACGTCATCGTAAGCTGACAGAAACTCGGAGAACGATAGACTGTTTGCGTTCTTGATATTCGGGACGAGTAAACTTCTGGTGCCGTCCTTCTTAGTAAGGTCAACAGCGATTCCCAAGTTGACGTTAGGTCGTTTGACACGACTCGGGGTTGCTTCGACTTCCGCGAAGCCATCGTTGAGTTGCGGAAACTCATCAAGCGCACGAAGAATCGCCCACGCGATCAAATGCGTATACGAGGCTTTACCACGATCATTCCGAGCGAGGTACCTATTGATCAGTATTCGATTCTCGTCGAGAAGCTTGACTGGGATACGCCGTTCAGAAGTTGCCGTTGGAACACTAAGACTCATCTCCATGTTCTCAACGATCTTTAGTGCAGGCCCTCTTATCGCAGTGACTTCTGCACTTGGATCAACTGCAGGCGCGGGAGCAGATTTCTTTTCAACGGGGGCAGTCTGCTTTTTGGCAACAACTGCAGCACCGTCACTGTCGACTGACGTGACCTTCGCGCCGTTGCCCGACGGCTGACTCGCGGCACCATCACCTATCAATGAAGTGAAGTACGATTGCCACGAATCATCGACCAGGTTCGGGTTACTTCGAAATCTCTCGAGCAGAGTTTGGACGTACTCCGCGTTGGCACCGAATTCCTCGGCAATCATCTCCGAAACATCAATCTTCTTTTGCTGACTCAAGCTTGTTTACCTCGTTGGGAAGGACGCGAATTCTACGCTTTTGCAGAGGAAATGCGTCGTAAGTTCGTTTGTGTGTTTGTGTGGATAGACTAACATCAACGGGAGGTATTTGCACCCAAACGCACTTTGGCGTTTGGGCTTTGGCCATCGATCTTTGTACTTCGTACTTTGGGCTTGGTAGTTTCTGGTTACGGATTTATATTGCTGAAGCTTCTTTCAATACAAGACCAAAGTCCAAAGACCCAAAACCGTCTTCATGACCGACACACCGGAACCTCGAACGAGAGTTAAGACTATCGTTGTGTTTGCGCTGTTGGCGCTCGTATTTGGCGCGGTCGTGGTCTTTGGCTACTTCGCTACATTCGCTCGCCCCGTAACCACAGTCATCGCGGTCAGACACGCTGAGAAAAAGATCGAGCCGAACAATCCTGATCCAGATCTAACGCCGGAAGGTGAGGCACGTGCGAAAGAGATTGCACGCATGTTGGGCGGTGCCGGCATCAACGCGATTTACGCAACGCAGTACAAACGCACCCAGGAAACTGCACAGCCACTGTCTGCTCAAGTAGGCGTCGCACCAACGATTCTGCAAGCCAACCAAACTGACGAACTGGCAAAGCAAATACTGACCAACCATCGTGGTCAAACGATCTTTGTCGCAGGTCACAACAACACCATCCCTGCACTTGTATCGACGTTGAGCGGCGATCAATATCCGACGATCCCTGAAAGCGAGTATGACAACCTGTACATCGTGACCATCTACAGATTTGGTAAAGCGAAGGTGGTGAAGATTAAGTACGGCAGTGAGAGCACACCGGGTGTAGGAAGTGGAACGATGGTACCGGTTAAATGAAAAGTCTTAGTTCAAATTAGCAGGTAAGGAAGGCGGACCCTGTCCCCGCTAATCAATATGCTGCAAAGCTAAAGAGCGGCGACAGGATCCGCCTTTCTCACCTGGTAATTTATTAAAGTCTCACTTCAGCGTTGAGTTTGATCATTACAGGAGAAGCCCGTGAAACGCAAAAATGACGATTCAGCGAAGCGCGCCAACAAGTCAAAAAACAAAACTTCAAAGAGCCGGCGTTCGTTTGTAAAACTTCTACCCGCACTTGGCGCTGCGAGTTTGACTGCAACCAAACTGCCTCTAAGTGCACTCGCGCAAACTCCGACACCCACTCCGTCGCCAAGTCCGTCACCCACTCCGACGCCACGCATCACTAAGGAGATGATGCACACAGCCGAAAAGTTATTCGGATTGGAGTTTACGGATGCGCAAGAGGCCATGGCCGTGGCGGGGGTGAATCGAAATCTTGATGCGTACGAAGCCGTCCGAAAGATCGACATCCCTCTCGACACCGAACCGGCGTTTGCATTTCATCCTGCACGCGCACGCAAAGAACTGTACGGGGCGAAGAACAAATTCCGATTTGGAAGAGTTGATCTACCTCCTTACAAGTCAGTTGAGGACCTCGCTTTCGCAACTGTTCCCCAGCTAGCTGAGCTCATTCGAACGAAAAAAATCACTTCAACCGAACTCACGAAGATGTACATCGCCCGTTTGAAGAAGTATGGGCCGAAACTTCTTTGCGTTGTGACGCTGACTGAAGAGCTCGCACTCAAACAAGCCGCCGATGCTGATGCCGAGATCAAACGTGGAAAATATCGTGGACCACTGCACGGGATTCCCTGGGGTGCAAAGGATCTCTTCGCGACGAAAGGTATTAAGACAACGTGGGGCGCAGAACCATATCGAGATCAAATGATCGACTACGACTCCACCGTAACGGAACGACTGAACGACGCCGGTGCAGTGCTTGTCGCAAAACTATCCATGGGAGCACTTGCTCAAGGTGCACGTTGGTTTGCGGGAGTCACTCGCAATCCCTGGGTGCCTGATGACGCACAAACCGGATCGAGTGGTTCATCGGCAGGACCCGCATCAGCCACAGCAGCAGGTCTCGTCGGATTTTCAATCGGAACAGAGACTCTCGGTTCGATCATCTCCCCCTCATCTACGTGTGGTGTAACTGGTCTTCGGCCGACCTATGGACGCGTCAGTCGTTACGGAGCGATGGGATTGAGTTGGACGATGGATAAGATCGGACCAATTTGTCGTGGTGTTGAAGACTGCGCTGCTGCACTTAGCGCGATCTATGGTCCAGATGGGAAGGACATCACGGTGGGCGATGCTCCGTTCAACTGGAACCCGGATACAAATGTGAGCGCGTTACGCATCGGTTACATCAAAACTGAGTTTGATGGCAGTGGCGCCACTCCAAACAACGAGCAGCAAAGACAACAGCTCGCTCAGCGACTCGCGCTCTACAAAACTGCGCTTGAAGTTTTAGAAAAGGCTGGGGCGAAGCTGGTACCAATCGAGCTGCCTAAGTTTTCGGCAGCGTCACTTCGTTTCATCCTATCTGCAGAAGCCGCGGCAGCGTTCGACGACATTACTCGCGACGGTCGTGTGAATCAGTTGTCAGGACAGGCAGTCTTTGATTGGCCCAACACATTCAGGACTTCTCGGTTCATTCCGGCAGTTGAATATCTTCGTGCTCAGCGTGCGCGAACATTGCTGATTCGTGAGATGGAGAAGTTGATGTCGCAGTGGGATGTGTTCGTCAGTCCGGCACCGGGAAGTTCAAGTTTGTTAATTACAAATCTGACTGGCAATCCCGCGGTGTGTGTCCCTTGTGGATTTGTAAATGATCGACCGATAGCGATCATGTTTACGGGCGGCGTCTATGATGAGGTTTCGCCGTTGAGAGTAGCACTCGCATTCGAACGCGCAACAAACTGGCACACCATGCACCCCAAAATGTCCGATATGCTTTAGCTTGTCGTGACTAAGAAAAGTTAACCACCAACACAAAGGCACGAACAAGAAAGTTTGTCCTTTCTTACTTGGTGTCTTTGTGCTTTTGTGGTTAGGCTCGTTTTAGTTACGACAAGCTAAAGCGTGTCGGACATTGGTTCACTTTGCTAATGGCCGAATTTGTAACGTGCTAAGAGCGCGGGTAGATCGAGTAACAACGCTACATCACCATCAGGCAATTCAGCAGCACCAGACACACCCACCCAACGAGCTCCGTGACTACCCAGGTTACGCACTAGCACCTGCTCAGTTACCAGCGGCTCATTTGAAAGCAGCGATATAGGTGGTTGATAACCATTGCAACTCAACAGACATGAGGAGCTACCTTCCGAGGCGCTGAGTCCCAATAGATCTGCGACAGAAAGTGAATTGACATAGCCACCCGCTAGCGAAGAAACAACTTGAGCCGCATCGATCAGGTAATTGAAACCGCGCACTTCGAGCCTTATAACATCCAACAAACTAAACGTGACTGGTAAACGAATCTCGAAAACTGATCCAGCTCCTGGTTCACTATCAACTCTTATCGCGCCGCCGACCGCTTCGATCGAATGTTCAACTACATCCAGACCGACACCGCGTCCTGATGTTTCCGATACCGTAGCTGCCGTCGTGAATCCTGATCGAAAAATCAATCGAAGACTCTTGTCCATGTCTATCTGTCGATCGTCGGTCAACACACCTAACCTTCTGCCGGCCGACTGCACTAGCTCAGGACTGATGCCCTTCCCATCGTCAGTGACTCTGATCCTTGTTTGTCCTTGTAATGACGTTGCCTCAATCGAAATCGTACCGCGTTGAGGTTTTCCTGCGCTGGCCCTTTCCGATCGACTTTCAATTCCATGATCCACTGCGTTGCGCACCAGGTGAATCAATGGGTCAGCAATCGCATCGGATAAAGACTTGTCGATCTTCAATTCATGACCGACGACTTTGAAATCTACTTCCTTGCCTGCAGCCGCAGCCGCGGATCGACCAGCCCTGAAAGCTCGCCGCAAGACGCGATCGATAGAGACCATTCGCAGGTTGACTAAGTCAGACGCCAAGCTGAGAAAGGAGGCATCCAATGCCAACAACTGTGACTGCATCTCATTCGACTGAACCGAGTACGACGCCAACTGTCCGATGCATTCATGAGTGTTTCTGAACAACTGGTGAGTTGAAGAGATCAAGTGATCCAGATCATCGAGGTCGATTCTGATCACTTGTGGTCCACTCTCCTGAGAAAGTCTTGCCGGTAACGTCGGCGTTGTACTTGTGTCAGTAGAGTTTGACGCTAACTGAGGCGATACTTCGCTAACAACAACGTCCGATACATCGGCGACCTCGTTCTGTAACTGGGTAAGTTCCAAGTCGCTGGTACACAGAATTCTGAAGTCGATCTTATCCGGACGTTCATCGAGAACTTTCGGTGCCGTTGAAATAAGTTCACCGACTCCCGTCAACTTTGATTTCAACTCCTGGAATCGCTGATCAAAGATCGCCAGATCGAAGTTCGTATTGACTAAAAACAAAGTAGCGCCTTCGCCGAGCGACTGCTCTAACCGGTGTTTCTCCTCTTCGCTTAACGACTGCCAGGTTTCCGGAGTTACTACGTTCAGTGGCGAACTCTCGAGACTGATTCCGGTCGTCGTTCCTTCCGATACTGACTGTAGACGCGCAAACAGTTCTGCGTGCAGATCCGTCTTCGTCGCATCAGGTTGACGCAAAGTTTCGAACATTGCATCCGCTGTGTGGTCGAAAGAACTTAAGACCTGCTCGTCGAGCCGAGCTTTTCCGGTGCGCAACGCATGTAGAAGATTTTCGAACTGGTGGGCAATGCGTGCTAAGTGATCAATTTCGTTCGCAGAGGCGGTGGCTTTCAGACTGTGGACATTGCGAAAGAGCGACTCAAGTACTTGGCGTGTACTCTTCCCATCACCAGCGACTTCTCGTAGTTGCTCAGTCGCAGTGAAGATCTGCTCAACTCGATCTTCCAGTTCGTCCCAAAGGGCGTCCACGCGAGGAATAGTAGCAGATTGCGGAAGTGGCGGAATTGCGGAATTGCGGAATTGCGGAATTGCGGAATTGCGGAATTGCGGAATTGCGGAATTGCGGAATTGCGGCGAAAGCTAATTTGCCAGTTGAACCGCGTCAACACGAAATTCCGCATTTCACGCAATTCCGCAATTCCGCAATTCTTCTCACTCTTCACTCTCTTCGGGCACTACATTCGTCTGTGGTTGTTGTTCATCGAGGTCGCGTTTGATCGCGTCGAGGATGCCATTGATGAACTGGGTAGCTTCGTAGGTAGAAAAGCGCCTGGCAATTTCGAGTGCTTCGTTGATAGCGACGGTGCGAGGAGTAGGTTCGTAGAGAAATTCGTAGACCGCGAGTCGGAGTATGTTGCGATCAACAACTGCCATGCGCGAAATGCGCCAGTGCTCTGCACGCGAGCGAATACGCTCATCGAGCAACTCAAGATTTGCCAACGTGCCGGCCGCCAGGCGAGTTGAGAAGTCCCGCGCAGTCTCGTCGAGTTCCGCTTCACCGAGTTCAGCCCAATAGGTCCGAACCACGTCATCAGCGGTCATTTCGGCAACGTCGGCCGCAAAGAGCATTTGCAAGGCACATTCACGTGCCTTACGACGCGAACCCATAATAAAAATCAAGGATGAAGTCGGAGGGCCGCTTCAAGGCGCGGCCTTTCATCCTTCCTCAAAAGCTTCCTTGTAAAGATTTACTAACTCAACCGCAGTCATGGCGGCTTCGAACCCCTTATTACCCAGTTTCACTCCGGCGCGATCGATTGCCTGATCAACTGTATCGGCGGTCACGATGCCAAACACAACAGGAACTCCGGTTTCTAACCCGGCCCTGGAAATTCCCTGCGCCACTTCATTAGCGATGTAGTCGAAGTGTGGAGTTTGACCACGAATGATAGTGCCAAGACAAATGATAGCGTCGAACTTGTGAGACTTTGCAAGTCGAAGTGCAAGCAATGGAATCTCAAAAGCGCCGGGCACTCGGTAAACGGTGACTTGCTTTTCCGTCGCACCGAGTTTTGTCAGAGCATCGAGTGCTCCTTCAACTAGGCGTCCTGTGATGAATTCATTCCAGCGACTACTGATGATGCCGAAGCTAAAGCCTTCGGCATTTAGTCGACCTTCGTGAACCGTGGGCTGCAATCCACTCAACTCCGCAAACAAGAATCGTTACTGCTTTTGCAGTATAGGAGAACGCAGCGAAGCGTAGCAACTCCTCGAAATCCGCGCGCAATCGGGGCAACCTAAGTTAGGTTTTAGCGGCCTTTGAATACTGGCAAACGCTTTTGCAGGAAGGCTGTTGTACCCTCGTGCGCATCTTCCGTCTCGAACAACGAAGCGAAAAGCTGTGTCTCCAGTTTGAGCCCGTCCTCGATAGACATGTCTAGCCCCTTGGTCACTGCCTTCAAACAAGCCTTGATTGAGAGAGGTGAGAGGTTTGAGATTGTCTCGACCAGCGAGAGAGCTTCAGACAATAAACCAGGTGTGGCTACGACCCGGTTGAGCAAACCAAAACCAAATGCTTCATCCGCGGTGATCGACTTACCAGTCAACATCAAATCCAACGCACGCCCAACTCCGAGTTCACGAGTTAGCCGCTGCGTTCCACCGTACCCAGGAATTAGTCCAAGCTTCGTTTCGGGCAAACTGAAGGTTGCACTTGTTGAGGCGACTCGGAGATGACATGCGAGGACGAGCTCGAGCCCACCACCTGCTGCGATGCCATTGACGGCAGCGATCACTGGAATTGGAAAGTCCTCGATTTGATCACAAAGGCTTTGTCCACGCCTGGAAATGATCGAAGGATCTTCTGACGTCAGTTCGCCAATATCAGTGCCTACGCAGAATGCGCGGTCGCCGGCACCGGTGAGGATTACTGCACGAAGATCGTTGTTGTCTTGTAGTTGTTTGAGATGGGTGGTCAGCTGGTCAAACATCTCCGCGTTGAGTGCGTTGAGTTTCTCACGGCGATTGAGCTGAATGACCGCGTATGTCGGCGAACGTTCGATGATGATTGGTGCAGTCATCGGCTTTTCGATCTCGTGGTCAAAACGTCAGTACCACCTCGCGGTAACGGGTGGGTCACATAGTCTTAGAGGATCACTGCCTGCACGGACCCACCCGCTATCGCGAGGTGGTACTGACTGTTTCCTACACTAGATTCATTGGCTGCGGATTCTTCGGATCCTGCGTGTAGTCATAAAACCCACGTCCCGACTTCCGTCCATACAATCCAGCCAACACCATTCGCTTCAACAGTGGCGGCGGAGCGAACCGCTTCTCGCGAAACTCATTAAACATGATCTCTGCGATGTAGTACGTCGTGTCGAGACCAACAAAATCGCCAAGTGTGAATGGGCCCATCGGATAACCACAGCCCAACTTCATCGCGTTGTCTATGTCAACAATCGATCCGACACCTTCTTCCAACGCACGAATCGCGTCGAGCATGTAGGGAACCAACAACCGGTTGACGATGAATCCCGTCTTGTCACTTGCCCTTACCGGCACTTTGCCCAGCGTCTTACCAAACTGAACCGCCTGTTCGTACACGTCGTCGTCAGTCAGGATCGTTCGCACAACTTCCACGAGCTTCATCAAGGGAACTGGATTGAAGAAGTGAAGACCGATGAAACGCCTTTGACGTTCGGCTGAGGTTGCCGTCATCATTTCAGTGATCGACAACGATGAAGTGTTCGACGCAAAGATAGTTTCAGATTTGCATAACTCGTCGAGCTGTTTGTAAGTACTTCTCTTCTCATCAAGATTTTCGATGATGGCTTCGATGATGATGTCGCAGTCAGCAAGTTCCGCAAAAGAAGTCGTACCAGATAGGCGACCTCGAATGTCCTTTTGCTGATCGGCAGTTATTGTCCCCTTCTCTGCAAACTTCGCGAGCGACTTCTCGATGCCGCCAAAACCTTTTGTGATCAACTCATCTGAAACTTCCTTAACAACAGTTTCAAATCCTGCCGATGCGGCAACCTGGGCAATACCCGCCCCCATCAGTCCGCATCCCAAAACACCAACTTTCTTTATCTCCATTTCACTCTCCTAATTTAATGTCCGATACGATTAATAGAGGCTCTTGCAAAATTCAGCGCGCTTGGGTTTTTTGTTTTGTGTTATTTCGTGTGGTTTCGTGGATAGCTTTTTTTCGATCCATTAAGAGCCATCCACGAAAGCACACGAAACAACCCGAAGAAAAGACTCACAGCAAATCCGAGTTTTGCAAAAGCCTCGTTAGCTTGTTGTGACCTTATCCCGCAAGATTCCAGCTGTTTTAAGTCACGACAAGCTAAGGCGTATCGGACACTGTTGGCGCCGCCGTTTTTAACCAAGCATCATAGTCGGCGCGCCACTCTAGATACTCTTCAACTAAATCTTTGTCAGGTGACGCCGCAGGTCTTGGTCCAGCACCTGGGGAAGGTGAGGCTGTCATCTTCAGGGCTGCCTTTTCAATAAACTTCCTCAGTCGCTGCTTCAACTCTTCAGCCTTTGCGTCAGGCGACCTCGTTGCGTCCAACATCTGCAAAGCGATGAAGTAATTACCGTAGTCGTGATCGTAAACGGCGGCGGCAGCGGTGTACTGTGCCTGGTTCATTACGTTCGCATACATATTAAAGATCTGGACCTGTGTGAGTTGAAGTGGCACAGGCGGTTTACGGAAGTGCTGCGCGACTTTAATGAAGCTCACCGCAACCAACAGCAAACAGGCGATCTGTAGCGTGCGCCAAAGTACCGGACTGCCCTGGTTTTCACCGGGACGTCGATACTGAACAACCAGCGCGAGTCCGGCTCCCGCAAACATTCCCCCAAGATGCGCGGCATTGTCGATCCAACCACGGCCAAGGAAACCTATGAAAAGGTTGAGGAAGATGATCGGTAGCAGGCCAGTTCCAAACGCACGCTTAAAACCTTCTGGAAGTTCATGCCGAAACTTGATTCCAAATACAAACAGTACTCCAACTAAACCAAAAAGCGCTCCGGAAGCACCTGCAGATGGCTCGTCGAGCGCTTTGAAAATGAAGCGTGACAAACTGTTAGTCGCTAACGCTGGTCGCACCGTCAAGTAACTCGCAACAACGCCGGCAATACCCGTCAGCACCCAGAAAACAACAAACTTTGCTGAGCCGTACAGCTTTTCAACGAATGGACCAATCATCCAAAGGCTGTACATGTTCACCAGCAGGTGAAGAACGTTCACATGCAGGAACATCGGAGTGACAAATCGCCACCACTCGTGATTGACCCTGATTAGCTCGTTTAGTTTTGCGCCATAGGAAAGCAGCACTTGCACTGAGAAGTCTTGTGAAAGACCAACGCCAGACAGACCACTCGAGTCCCACATCAGCAGGAACACAAAGATGTTGGCTATGAGAAAAGTGATCGTTAACTTGTAGGGTCGGTCGAGTATCGTGCGTGCGAATCGAATTGCCTCGCGATCATGCACTGGTGCTCGACGTTCGGAATTCGTCTGAGTAGTTGTCGAAGCTCCGCAAACTGCGCAGGTTGTTTCTCCAGCGCCTACGATTGATCCACAGCTACGACAGACAGTGGGCCGACTCGACGCGTTAGGGTTTGGCGAGCTATCAGACAATGGGCAAGAGACTAACAAGCGTGATGCTTTGTCCGCAAAGCACCACGCCAAGAGAAAGTGGATGGCTAACTATTTACTCACCGGTCAGCCCATGTCATCCAGAAGGTTTACCAGGTCGTCAGCGTGCTCTTCCTCCATCGCGAGAATGCCTTCAAGCATTCGGCGTGAAGTCGGATCATCGTTACCAAAGTAGTTGATCATCTCGCGATAGCTATCGATGGCGATACGCTCAGCAACCAGGTCTTCTTTGATCATGTCGATCAAAGAAGTTCCTTCGACGTATTCAGCATGACTGCGAGTAAGTAGTCCTTCAGGATTAAAGTTTGGCTCGCCTTTTAACTGAACAATGCGCTGTGCGATCAAGTCTGCGTGACCTTGCTCCTCGTTCGCATGCTGCAGAAACTCCGCAGCCACACCTTCAGCGTTGATACCGCTCGCCATGAAGTAATGTCGTTTATATCTGAGAACACACACAATTTCAGTGGCCAGTGCCTCGTTGAGTATCTTCACTGCTGTTGATACATCACCGACGTAACCTTCAGTAACTGCCCCATTCTCGATATGTTTGCGTGCGCGTTCGCGTAAAGTTTTGATGTCTGTGAGAAACGGTTTATCCGCCACAGGCCCACTCCTTAATTGAATTTTGGGGGTGCAAGGAGTTTACTCGTGAGGGTTAGGAGGAGCAAGTGTAGCTTTCCGTTAACTTCACGTGAACTCAGTACTGCAAAGGCTCGTATGAGTTTTTCGGTCCAGCAGTTCCCACCAGACAAGCGAGGAAAACATGTACTGTCCACAGTGCGGCCAGGTTCAATCAGGCGACGTTCGTTATTGTTCACGCTGCGGTCTTTCGCTTAACGAGGTGAGCCTCTGGTTAGCGGGTGCGAACGAGTTAATGAACCCACAGGCGCAGCAAACTGTCTCAGTGCGGCGAAAAAACATTATGCGAGCCGCCAAGTTGGCGTTCTTCAGTGTTGCCACTTTCCCACTTTTTCTTTTCATCGGACTGATGGACCATGAAGAAGGTTGGCTCGTTATTCCTGCGTTATCGTTGTTTGTCAGTTTGATGTGGATGCTTTACAGCAGACTTTTTCTAGCTGGTAAGACTCCTGCCTCGGCGAGTCGCCAGCCGTTGTTCAAAGCTGACGAGACTAATTACCTGCCGCCTCGACAAGCCCGTGAACTGGAACCTCACCGACCGAACACTTCTGAGATCGTGCAACCTGGAAGCGTGACTGAGTACACAACAAACCTACTCAAAAATCGCAAATAAAATGTCCGATACGTTTAGCTTGGCGTGACTTGAAACAGCTGAACCACAAAAACACAAAGGCACTAAGAGAGTTGAACCATTGCAGTCTTTCTTACTTGGAGCCTTTGTGTTTTTGTGGTTAATCTCCTTTCAGTCACGACAAGCCAAAGAGGCTCTTGCAAAATTCAGCGCGGTTGGTTTTGTTTTGTGTTATTTCGTGTGGTTTCGTGGATAACTTTTTTCGATCCATTAAGAGCCATCCAGGAAAGCACAAGAAACAACACGAAGAAAAAGACTCACAGCAAATCCGAGTTTTGCAAGAGCCTCTGAAGCGTGTCGGAGATTGAACTACTCCGCAGTTAGCTTTCCTTGAACCTTCACTTCGGTCGGGGCACTCGCGTCATTCGTGACTTCAACAGGCACTTGCCAACGCAATGTCTTTATGCGGCAGGTACCCGTGTTGTCTTCACGACAGTAGAACAACGTAGTCTGTATGTTCACTGATGCTGGTCCAGCAGTGACGCCGCGCACCGACACGCGCAACGGCAGTCGTAGATCATTGCCAACGTAGTTCGCACTCTTCGGATCGATCTCAATCGATTTGTTGTCGGATGAAACTTTGTAACGCTGGGGCGCAGAAGGATTCAGGTGATAACCAGCGGGCAACTCGACATCAACAACGACCATTCCGTTTGCTCCGACACGAAGCTTCTGAGAAACAACTTTGACGTCTTCCGCATTTGGACCAGCGTCACTAACTGTTTCCATCGACCTCGCTGGCGGGATCAAACCCTTGATAACAAGCGTCGAAGTTTGCTTTGTCTTCAAGTCAATGACCCGGATCGCGTGATTGTTTGTGTCTGCGACGTAGAGCTTTCCATTCGCGACGCTCAGTCCGCCCGGCTCATAAAATGCAGAGGCGGCACCGTCCATTTGCCCTGGCTTACCGGTTCCGAAAAGCGAGATCACGCTTCGCGTCTCAGGATCGAGTTTTTTAATTTTGTGATTGTAGGTATCGGCGATCAGTAGATCACCATTGACAGCAAATATTCCAAGTGGATGCTGAAGACGAACCTTGTCACCGGCTCCGTCCTTGTCGCCAAACTCAAACAAGTCGCCACCTACTAATGTCTTTACCTGGCCAGCAACAACATCAATTCGCCGGATGATGTTGGATTCACTGTCAGCCACGTAAAGGTTCTTTCCGTCAGACGCGAGACCCGATGGTTGAGCAAACCCAGCATCTTGAAGCGATCCGTCCTTACGCTCTTCGCGACCCGAGCCGGCAAACGCCGAGACTTCATTCTTCACAAGGTCCAACTTCCAGATCTGATGTGGACCAGCCATAGCAATGTAAAGCGTCTGCCCGATGAGTTGCAGGTCCCAGGGAGAACTCAGTGCAGTCGAACGCGCTGGACCTTCTTTGGAATCCTGATAGCGACTCTGTTGACCAGTCCCCGCGACTGTCTCCACTGTTCGCGTCTTTAAATTGACGCTTCTGATCAAATGATTTTCTGTGTCTGCTACGTAAAGCAGATGGCCGGACAAAGCCAAGCCCTGCGGCCGGTGGAAACTCGCTTTGTCGTACGGACCATCTACTGAGCCAGCTTCGCTCGTACCGATCGTGTCGATCAAAGTGCCATCGAGTTTTGTGATTACCAGGCGATTGTGATTTGAGTCAGCGATGAACAGTCGATCTGAAGCTGCATCAGCAAGAATCTTTCCGGGAAACGCCAGTGGCAGATCACCAACTTTTGCTCGCTCGAGCAAAAGCTTCAACGGCTCTTCTTTGAGTTCACCTCGTTTTCGGAAGAGAGGCAGAAGTTGTGCAATCGCGTTATCGAGGTCTTCATAGTGACCCTCGCCAGACACCTGCCCCACAACATACCCAGCCGGATCAATCAACACTTGAGTAGGCCATGCGTTGACTCCGTAGCTTTGCCACACGTTGAAGTCTGCGTCGTTGTAGACGGGGTGTTCAATCTCGTAGCGAAGAATGATGCGCCGAATATTCTCAGTCTCTTGTTCGTTCTTAAACTTCGCCGAGTGAACCCCAATCACGACCAACTGATTTGCGTACTTCGCCTCCAGCTTTTTCAAGTCGGGAATAATGTGAATGCAGTTGATGCAGCCGTAAGTCCAGAAGTCGAGCAGGACAAACTTACCTTTCAACGTGGCGAGTGAGAGAGGCTTATCTGTGTTGAGCCAGCCGCGGCCTCCTGTGATCTCGGGTGCGCGAACGCGTCCCTGTTCTTGAATGGCCATCGATCCACCTCCACCTCGCGCGCTAGTCAATGCCAGCGCCAGAAGTGATGCCATGACTGTCAATGAAAAATAACGTTTATTCAACGATCTTCTCTCGCGTTTCATCTACGGTTCAGGGACTTCAAACAAGTTCTTCGTTTATTCGTGTGACTTCGTGGCTAACAAGCCCTCCAGATCGAAAAAAGCTATCCACGAAACCACACGAAATAACGCCAAACAGCAACGCAGAATTCAACCTCAAATAACTCCACCAGAAAATGCTCCGAGTCTTAGTGCTCGTGAGACTCTGGCTTGCTGACATTCTCAGCAATATTGCCTTCAAGCAGTTGATCGACTCGATCGATCGCACGTCTTAAATGTGGAATCGTGATTGACCCTCCAACTACTAGAGCGACATTGAAAGCATCGAGAAACTCGTCGCGTGTCACTCCGATCGTCGCGCACTGCTTGATGTGATAGGTGATGCAATCGTCACAGCGCAGCACTGTCGAAGCCACCAGCCCCATTAACTCTTTCGTCTTCTTGTCGAGTGCACCATCTTCATAAGCTTGCGTGTCGAGTGCAAAGAAACGTTTGATGCCTAGATGGTTGCTGCCGGTTAGTTTTTCATTCATCGCCGCCCGATAGCGGTCAAACTCGTCCATAAGTGCCTCCTGGTTCGCATTGTATCCCAGGCGGTGTTTTTTGGTGCTTTGCACTTGGCACTTGGCGCTTCGCATCGATGAGCAACGCACTACAGAATGACCAAGCACTAAGTACAAAGTTCTAACCACTGGCTTCGTTTGTCTGTTGTCACATCTCGCTGTAACCTTCACCAATCGTGGCCGACAACGTATTGAATTCACCTGTTCAGATCCGACTCATGCGTGTTGATACGCAGATGTTGGGTGTGCGTGAAGGGGCAGTCTTGAAAGTGCTCGATTGGTCGACTCCCACACCGTTGCCGTTTTCGCCAAACACTGTCGCCGGAATTGTTAGTGTTCAAGGTCGCATGTTTACCGTTATAGATTTGCGAGTATTGCTGGAAGCGCCGCAGCAGAGCGGTAAACAGATCATCGCGTTACGTGGAGCCGAGCAACTCGCGCTTGCGGTTGATGAGTCGAAGGGTGTGATTGAGGTTGAACGAGTCATTGATGGACAGGGACCATCGGAGTTATTTGAGGGCAAAGTATTAGTCGACGGCAACGAAGTATCGCTGATAAATCCGGATACGTTATTTGCTGGAGTGATTAGAGGGCGAGAACGCAGACGTCGACGACTGTAGGTGTCTGCTCGGATTTTGGCGGACTCTTTGTTTGTGTTAATTCGTGTGATTTCGTGGATAGTCTCAGAAAAGCATTCCACGAAACAACACGAATTAACACCAAAAAAAACCAGCAATTTTAGAAGGCTCCAAACCAGTTCTGACAATTTCACAATGCACGACCAGGCTTTTACAACTTTGGAATTGCGGCCGCTGCTTGACCTGATCCAGCGTGGCGCACAGACGGAGGTAGGGCGCAGTCGTGTCGCCCAACTGACTCCGCTGAATCACGTCAGCGACCTTCGTCGTGAACTCGCCTCGTTAGCAGAATGCGTCGCGCTGCGTAATCGCGGCGTCAACTGGTCATTCAGCGAATTCTCTGATCCTGCCGAGACGATCGGCCGCCTGCGAATCGAAGGCAATGGCCTGGACGCGGTCGCGATACTTGAAACATCCAAACTGTGCGAACAAGCGTTGGCAGCTCGGGCATCAATCCTCGCAGAACGCCAATCAGCACCTGCACTCTGGTCGTTAGTCGAAAACCTACCACGCGATCTGAACACTCTTGTCGCAAGAGTTACTAACAAGATCCTGCCGAATGGTGAGATCGACGATCGCGCGAGTCCTGAACTTGGTCGGATTCGTCACGAGATCACGTCACTCCGTTCTCGCATCACCCGTTCACTCGAGAGCCTCATGCGTAAGTCTTCGGATTCCATCCAGGACGAACTCGTGACGATCCGTAACGATCGTTTTGTAATTCCAGTGAAGGCAGATCACCGCGGGCGCGTGCAAGGTGTCGCGCACGGTTATTCGTCATCAGGTGCGACGGCGTTTGTTGAGCCACTTGAAACGATCGAGGCAAACAACGAGCTGCAAGGTTTGCACGAAGCTGAAGCGCGTGAGATTGCACGAATACTTTTCGCACTGAGCGACGAACTCCGTGGGCAATTACCCGCGATCGAAATAGCAGCAGCAGCTGTCACTGAACTTGATTTCATCAACGCAAAAGCCGTTTTCCATAGACGCTTCGCTTGTGTAATTCCGACGATTGAAGAACCTGGGCTAAAAAGTGGAAAGCTTGAACTCGTTGAAGCGCGACATCCTTTGCTCGAAGAAAATCTGCGTTCTGTCGGTGGCAGCGTAGTGCCCGTGTCGTTTGCGTTAGACACGGAAAAGAATGCAATGGTCATCTCGGGAGCAAATGCCGGTGGGAAGACCGTGGTTTTGAAAACCACAGGTCTGTTGTCGCTAATGGCGCTGTCTGGAATCTCGGTTCCGGCCGAGTCCGCACAGTTTCCGTTCTACGTTTCAGTCCTTGCCGACATTGGCGACCATCAGTCATTGGCTGCGAATCTTTCGACGTTCACTTCACACGTTGCAAACATCGCCCGCATGATCGACAGCTGCGAGCCCCCGGCTTTAGTTCTGCTCGACGAAGTTGGCACCGGAACTGATCCTGAAGAAGGTTCTGCACTTGGAGTAGCTGTAGTCGATCACTTCCGACGAGTGTGCAACGCGCACGTGATCGCGACGACACATTACAGTGGTTTGAAGATGTATGCCGGAAACGAAGAGGGCGTTATCAATGCCAGCGTCGAGTTTGATGAGAAAACTTTACAGCCGACGTACAGGTTAATTGTTGGTGTCGCTGGTGCATCTTCAGGTCTCGAGATCGCAAGACGGTTCGGTGTCCCAAAGACAATTATCGAGAGCGCGGTTGACTCAGTTAAAGACTCTTCTTTGCAGGCAACTGAATATCTAAAACGTATCAAGCGTGAGTCGGAAGAAGCTGAGGCTTTACGCATTGCGCTGGATGAAGAGCGTGCGGCTGTCGCTGAAAAGTTCGCAGCGCTCGAAAAGGAGGCAGCGAAACGCGAACACGATCGTCATACGAGTTTCGAAAAAAGAGTGCAGCGAATCGTGGCTGACTTCGAACGACGCGCGCGTGAGTTGGTTTCGCATATACAGGATCGAGCGGAACGTTTGAAGGTTGAGCGCGAAGCACAGAGACAGGTTGCGGAGCTGAAGCGTGAGGCTCAACAAGCCGTCAGAGCAGCGACTCAAAGTGCGGGAACCTCATCGAGTGAAGGTGAGTCTAAAGGAGTTCGAATAGTTCGCGATGGACAAGTCGTAACGAAGAAAGAATCAGAACAAGAAACGCCGAAGTATGTACCAGTTAGCGATCGTGAAATCGCGGTCGGCGACAAAGTGAAACTTCGTTCGTTTGGATCTGTCGGAATCGTCGATCAGATCAAAGACGGTGAAGCTGAAGTCCGAGTGAAAGCACTGCGATTTAGAGAGAAGCTTGAAAACCTCGAGTTGGTTGAAGCGGCCCCAGCCCCAAAAACTGACAAAGGAAAACTTGAAAAACTTCGTCGCGCTGCACAAGTTGAAGTTCATTTGAGTGCAGCAGAACAAAATGCACGCACCGAGTTGAACGTAATTGGTCAAACGACTGACGAAGCAGTTGACGCAGTCGATAAATTTCTTGATGAAGCTTCGCTAGCGAGTTTGAGTCAGGTAAGAATCGTTCATGGTCATGGCACCGGCGCCTTGCGACGAGCGATTGGTGATTTACTAAAAGGACATCCACACGTAGCTAAATATCTTGCGGCTCCTCCCGATCAAGGTGGTGCTGGTGCGACGTTAGTTGAGTTGAGACAATAAGCCTCCCATGCGTTACCCGGATACTTTCGTTGAGGATCTAAAACGACAGGCAGATATAGTCCGCGTCATCCAGGACTACGTGCAGCTCAAGAAAAAAGGCGCGAACTGGATGGCGTGTTGTCCCTTTCACAAGGAAAAGACTCCATCGTTTTCAGTCAGTCCCACTAAGGAAATCTTCTACTGCTTCGGCTGTCACAAAGGCGGTAACGTCTTCAGTTTCATTAAAGAAATCGAAGGAGTTGGCTTTGGTGAGGCGATCAAAATAGTTGCCGACAAAGTCGGCATGCCACTGCCCAAGATGGTGGAAGATGAGCGCTTCGCTATTAAACGCCAGGAGTCGGATGAAGTAATTCAACTCAACAACTGGGCGCTTGAGTTCTGGTCGCAGCAACTCGACAACAACGGTGACGCACGCATCGCACGTGACTATCTCGAACGTCGTGAGATCACTGAAGAGACCAAGAAAACTTTTCGCCTTGGCTATTCACCCGACAGTTGGGATGCACTAACGACTTATCTCAAGCATAAAGGAGCGACGCAGTTTCAGATTGATCGGAGTGGTCTAACTGTAGCTCGGGATGATGGCAAGAAGTACGATCGCTTTCGCGGACGGTTGATGTTTCCAGTGTTTGATACACAAGGACGACCGATCGCTTTTGGCGGACGTACACTAAAAAATGAAGACGCGAAATACATCAACTCACCCGAGACTGCGGCTTATGTGAAGGGACGAAACCTGTTTGGTCTAAACCTCACGCGTGAAGAAATTCGACGTGGTGAGTATGCCATTCTCGTCGAAGGTTTTCTTGATCTAATCGTTCCTTACCAGTTTGGTGTGCGCAATGTTGTTGCGAGTCTGGGCACTGCGCTAACGTCGGACCAGGTGAAATTACTAAGTAGGTTTGCGCGCAAAGTAGTCGTCAATTATGATGGCGACCGCGCGGGTATTCAGGCGGCAAAGAAGTCGATCGAGATTCTCCTCGCCGAAGATATCGAGGTCAAAGTTCTAGTTCTCCCGGAGAACGCTGACCCTGATGAGTTCATTCGAAAGTTTGGTGTAGCTGAGTATCAGCAACGACGTGCAAAAGCCCAGCCCCACATTCAATTCGTAATCGAGAACGCATTGCGCGATCGCAGTCTTCACCGGCCTGCGGAAAAGGCAGAAGCGGTCGAAGAAGTTCTTCCATACATCAAGGCGGTCCAGAGTCGTATCCAAAAGCGCGAGTACTTTGATATGGCGATGGACGGGTTGCAGATCAACGACGTGTCGTTACGTCGTGAGCTTTGGCATTCGTTGCGAATGCCGAATGCAGTCGGTACTACTCCTCGCCAGAAGATTCTGAGTAATGCCGGGGTCAACGTAAAGCCAACCGTCGCCGAACAACAGTTGCTTGAATTGCTATTGTCGAATGATGCGTTGCGACGTGAAGCCTTACCGTCGCTGCCGAAGTCAGATTACGAAGGCTTAATTACGGCACCAATATTTCAGGCACTGGTTGAGATCGAAGCGGAGGGTGGTCGACCTGATCTCGATTCGCTTCTCCAAAAAACGGAAGGTGACGGCGAGACTCAACAGCTTTTGCCGATGCTCTTGATAGGCGGCATGAGACCTGAGGATGAAAAAGACTCCGACATTCGAGCGAATTTTAGAAAGTGCCTTGATGCATTGAAGCTGGTGAATGTTGAATTACGAATCCAGGAGTTGGCCGCTGAGATTGCAACTGCGGAACGTGACGGTGATTACACTCGCCAAGTTGAGCTGATTACTGAACGAGAAGCATGCGATCAGCTTAGGAGGTCGATGCAGAGTCAAATTGCGCGAGCCTAATTCGGGCTCGGCGCACGCAGTTTGCTGAAGATTTCGTTTTGTTGTTTGCGTGGATCTTTTTAGCAAGACAGACGATCCACGAAACCACACGAACCAACACTAACAACAAACCCGTTAGGGTTGAATCATCGTCTTTAACTGGGGTGGGCGTTAACAGTGAGTATGGAAGAAAAAGATCGAGATGACGTCATGGAGCGCTTGCTCGAGTTGGGCGGCGACAAGAAATACCTGACGTTTGATGATCTTAATCGAGAATTACCCGATAACGTTGTTTCACCGGACGATATCGAAGACGTCCTGCAAAAACTCGAAGGCTCAAACATCGCCGTCGCTGATTCTGATGAACGTCTACTCGAACAGGCCGCTGCTGTAGTTCCCGAAGATGAAGAAGAACTTGAAGAAGATGTTGAACTAGATCTCTCCGCAGGCACACTCGAAAAAACCAACGACCCGGTTCGACTCTATCTACGTGAGATGGGAGTTGTGCCACTTCTGACCCGCGAAGGTGAAGTTGCAATCGCAAAGCGCATCGAACGCGGTCAACTCAAAACTCACAAAGCAATAGCGCGTTCGCCCATCGCTGTACGTGAGCTTCTTCGTATCGGAGAAGATCTCGAAGCCGGCAAACTCAACATTCGGGAGACTGTTTCTTTTTCAGAACAAGCCGAACTAACCGGAGACGAAGACAAAGCCGACGAGTATCGAGCGTGGACCATTGAAGGCATTCAGAACATCGCAAAGATCTATACGGTCGGATTGAAAGAATGGGAGAAGCTTCACGAAGAGCAGAAAGAGTTGCGCGGCAAGAAGAGTAGAAAGTTGACGCGCTTGCAACGTCGAGTAGCTCGTCTTCGTCTGGAAGCTGCGCAGGAGATTGGTCGCCTCAATCTAACCGAACGCGCCCGTCAACGTCTGATCAATTCAATCCGCGCTGTACAGAAATCGGTGCGTGAATCGGAACGTGAGATCGATGTCTTCTCCGAGCGTCTCAATAAGAAGCGACTGAAGTTAGAAGATCAAAAAGAGTTCCGTCGACGAATCATCTTCGCTAAGAAGCGCCTGATCCAAATCGAACTCGACAACCACATCTCGCCAGTAGAGATTAAACGTGCACTGCAAGCAATCGTGACTGGCGAACAACAAACTGGACAGGCCAAACGTGAACTTGTTGAAGCAAATCTTCGCTTAGTTGTTTCGATTGCTAAGAAGTACACAAACCGTGGTCTTCAGTTTCTCGACCTGATCCAGGAAGGCAACATTGGTCTGATGAAAGCGGTCGACAAGTTTGAGTGGCGACGCGGCTACAAGTTTTCGACGTACGCGACCTGGTGGATACGCCAAGCAATCACGAGAGCGATCGCGGATCAAGCGCGGACTATTCGCATTCCGGTTCACATGATCGAAACGATTAATAAATTGATCCGAACTTCGCGTGCGCTGGTCCAGGAACTTGGCCGTGAACCAACTAGCGAAGAGATAGCGAAGAAGATGGACATTCCTGTCTCGAAGGTTCGAAAAGTTTTGAAGATTGCCCAGGAACCTATTTCACTCGAGACGCCGATCGGTGAAGAAGAAGATTCGCACCTTGGCGATTTCATCGAAGACAAATCGATATTGAATCCAGCCGATGCAGTTGTAGCGTCGAACCTGCGAGAGATCACTGATGAAGTTTTAGCTACGTTGACACCGCGGGAAGAGAAAGTGATTAAGATGAGGTTTGGATTGGGTACGACCGGATCCGAACACACGCTGGAAGAGGTTGGTCAACACTTCGCAGTTACTCGCGAACGCATTCGTCAAATAGAAGCGAAGGCTTTGCGGAAACTGCGCCACCCATCACGCTCACGAAAGTTGAAAGCCTTCCTCGACGGTACAGCCGGCTAAAATGTCCGATACGCTTTTTAGAGAGGCTCTTGCAAAACTCGGATTTGCTGTGAGTCTTTTCTTCGTGTTGTTTCGTGTGCTTTCGTGGATGGCTCTTAATGGATCGAAAAAAGCTATCCCCGAAACCACACGAAATAACACAAAACAAAAAACCCAAGCGCGCCGAATTTTGCAAGAGCCCCTTTAGCTTGTCGTGACGTAAGAAGGATTTACCACAAAAAACAAAAGGCACTAAAAGGAAGGAACAACCTTCGGTAGTGTCCTAATCTGAATCCTAGAATTGGGCCAGTGGCACGATGCTTGTCCGAACTGTGATATATAACCAGTTATGGACAACAAAACTCTGGCTACAATCCTCTTTCGTGTTCTTGGTTTGTCGTATTTTGTGTATGGTGTTTTTTACGCACCCTACTTGCTTATCTGTGCGGCCTTCAATAGTACATTCATAATATCCATTCTCAATATTCTGTCATATTTAGGATCTGGCTTGTGCCTAATCCTTCTAAGCAAGCCGTTGGCTGGGCTAGCCACCAGAGCTTTAGATCGCAACCCAAACCCACCTCCGCCACCAAACTTTGAAAAGCCTTAGAACAACCTTGAAAGCCCTTAATAACTCCCTAATCTAAATTTGAGAACGGGTCAAAGACGGTACACGAAATGGTGTGTTGAATTTGGTAATTTACTGGAATATTATTCCGGCCCATGAAAGTACCGACAGACCCTGACGAGATCATTGCCCTCCTTTCCGATCTAACCCTACATCTCCGAAATGGACTAGAGACTGGCACTATTGAAGTCCGCGAGCATTTTGCGCGAAACGCAGAGAGGTTTGGGCATCCGGTAGGAATTGATAAGACCATCGCCAACAACCTTATGCGTTATGAGACGCTAATGCATATGCACGAGGTGCGGCCACTAAATGCACCTTACCAGATTGAGAATGTGCCGCTTAACGGTTTGTCCTTCCGCTTCGACTGGTGTCACGTCAAGGTCTACAAGAGCTTTAAGGGTGAGCCGCCACCCGCACACAACACTCAGGCCAATAGAACTTTCTATAGATACAACACGACAACGGCACAGGTTGCTGCTAAACACCAGCCCAAACTGCGAGGGATTGCGTGGCGCACTGGCTGGCGACATATCGATTGGGAAAAGATCGCGCCCACTCTAGATCGCGGACATTTTATTTATTGCTGGGAAGCTGATTCTCAGTACAGCATTACTCGGACGCAGTTAGTAGCACCAAGAGAGCCCGGTAAATACAAGCAGGTTGTAAGAACATTTTTTCGAAAAGACATTCAGCACCCAATTCTCGATCTCTCCGGCATCCCATCAGTTAACGACATTGAGGAAGTTGACGATCTGCCACTGCAATTAGAGGACGAAGTACAACATGGGGACGATGATTAACGTCAACGGACTAAGAGTCAAACAAACGCGTGAACTAAAGAAACTAACCCAAACCGAACTAGCAACGAAAATTGGCGTCGCACAGTCTACGATAGCCAAAATGGAAACCAACGTCCGCGAATGGCCCAACGAGATCGTTGAAGCACTAGCGTTTCAGACAGGTTTTCCGGTTTCGTTTTTCCAGCAAGGTCTTGGGCCTGAGTTTCCTATGGGTTCATTACTGTTCCGTTGTCGCGCTTCACTTAACGGAAGCGAGAAAGCACACTTGCGTCAGTACTCGATGCTTGAATTTGAGATAGCAGAAAAACTATCCAACAAGATCAGACCGCTACCTCTTCACTTGCCAAGTTTTAGTTCGGAAGATCCAAAAGTTGCCGCGAAAATAACTCGGACAACATTAGGATTGCCACCGCACAGCCCCATCTCGCACTTGATTAACAAACTAGAAAAAAACGGGATAGTTGTTCTAGCACTACCAGATGGCCATGAGAAGTTTGACGCTTTTTCTCTTTGGTCTGACGGTGATCCACGTAAGCCAATCGTTGTGGTTAACGGAAATAAGAGTGGGGATCGAATACGAATGAGTACAGCTCATGAGTTGGGCCATCTAGTCTTGCATAAAAGTCCGCGAGGTAATTTGAGTGAGATTGAAACAGAAGCTAAGCAATTTTCGGCGGAGTTTCTTTTACCGGAAGAAGCCATTAGAAGCGAGGTCGGGCATTCTCCGACACTCACAGATATTGCCAAGTTGAAACCACGTTGGGGTGTTGCAATTCAAGCGCTTGTTTACAGATTACATGAGTTAAAGCTTCTATCAGATCGTCAGTATCGCTATATGTTTGAACAAATCAGCAAAAACAAATGGCGCAAACATGAGCCTGCGAATCTTGCTATCGAAACCGAAAGACCACGCTTGTTTCGTAAGCTGGCAGAAATGCATTATGGAATACCAATCCCTGCCGAGAAGGTCGCGGCGCTGGTTTCACTTCCAACGCATTGGGCGGAAATGATGATTGATGCGCACGCATCCAAAGGTCAGATGCCAAAGGGTGAAAAGGGTATTCCGGTCACGGTGATCGACAAGCCAGTGAATGCCGATAACGTGTTGCGGTTCTCAAAAAGGAGTTGATGAGGAAAGTTTGGAAGGCGTCCCGTGCTGTGGCCAGCGTAATGGGATTTACACCCAAAGGGCTCGCGTAAACGATGGGGTTCAATTCCCACGCCTTCCGACAGAAACGTTATCACTGATTTACAGATCGGTTCAACGTCTCGCGTATCCAGGTACTTAAATCTTTACCTTCAGACTTAGCCGCTCTTGAATAGGCGGCTTTCTCCGTTTCCTGTACACGCGATTGAAGTACTACAGACTTCGCATCTTTGCCGAGTGATGGTCTACCTACGGTTCTCTTTTTCTTTGGCATCTCTAATCTCCGCCATGACTGCCGCTCTCACTGCCGTTTGTGCGCTTGTCACTGGCGGCAATTCGAGCACGGTTACAAACCTAGTTTCCTGATCGTTCTTTCCTGCCAAGTGTGACCACGCATAAGCGCGTGATGCTTTTGGATGCCCTCGTATCTGAAAAACTTCAACATCACCTTGCCAGATCGTTTTGCCCTGAAACCTCTCAGTGACTTCAACAGTTTCGAGGTATTGCGATTCGCAACCGTGAAGATCGCGAATCGCTTTCTGTAGTTTCTCTATGTAGTCGTTCACGATGCCGCCTCAACTAAATCACCCCAAGACCAAAAGTTGTTTTCGATTCCGGCAAACATCGCTGGCGTCATTCGCAAGGTGCGATGCGTGCGAACGAAGTTGTAAGCGCAGAAGTGAAGCGCAACCGCTGCCTCAAAGTTTTCGACCTTCTTAGAGAAGGCCAACGTCAAACGATTCATGCGCTTCATGTGAAGGCGCGTGGTTGCGTTGAGTCGTTCAACGTGTGACGTGTGAGCGCGAAGTAGATCGGGATTGCCACCGATTGCATACTTGCTAACGGACACGAATTTAGGAGGCGAGTATTTACGTTCTGGCGTGTACTTACTGTCTTCGGTTTGGTACGACTTTACAATTTGCGCGTAGTCAACTCCTGAACCCCAAGCTAATTCGACTGCTTCGTAGTAGGGCGCGAACCCATCGGACGCAAGCTGAATTCGATTCTTAAGACGGCTCGCAAGGTCTGTCATAAAGGCGTTGGCCGTGTCGTGATTGCGCTTGCCAACTTTGAATGAAGGAACGATCTTGGAGTCCGTATCAATCGCGCAGAACGTCCAGAAACTTCCCATCAAATTTGAATCATCGGACTCTTTCACTTGCTTGTCCTTCTTACCAACGTATTGCCAAATCTCATCGACCTGAATGCTAGTCGAATTCAAGTTGCGCATCTTGGCGCCTAACACCTTGGCGCAACCTTGACCAATGCGAACACCCAAGCGCATGATCGTGTCACGATGAATTCCGGTCATTCTCTCTATCGACCGAATACTTGAACCTTCAGCTAGGGCCGCAGTAACCGCGATTTTCTTGTCGATGCTTAGGTGATTGTTAGACATTGTTTCCGTCTCCAGTAGGAATACTGTACTACGGAAATAGATTGCTGTCTACTACTATTTTTGTACTACGGGATTTATTTTTATGAGACTCGGATTACTCGTACTCTGCTTCGCTCTTATACAGGGCCAGAATGGTGCCTCCGAAAATCAAAAGCCCACCCCCGGCGAGAAGCAGCCCGCTAAGGCTGAATCGACCATCGTACCAGAAGAGAATGCCGTCAAGGCTGGGAATAGCGCCAATAACAATCAGGCCAATACCGCACATTGGTCTGATCCAATTGTGCTGCTTCAGTTGCTCCTGTTTATTGCCGTATTGGCGCAAGCTGGGGTTTATGTTTGGCAGGCAATCTTGATGCGCAGAACGTTGGCTATGTTGAAAAGGCAAGCCGATAGTCTGGACAAGGCGGGAGAGACTGAGGTGAAACAATTGGCAGCGATGCAGGATCAGATTGATATAACGCGAGAGTCTGTAAAACAAAGCGAACGTGCCCTTCTAGCAAGTGAAAGCCAAGCTGAGACGGCTAAGCAAAGCGTCGAGATTGCTAAGGAAACATTCTATATAGGTGAACGACCTTATTTTGGGATTACTCATTTCAGTTTGGAGCTTGGACGTCACGTAAACGGAGACTACGCTCCCAGACTGGTGATCCACTTCCAAAATGGTGGTAAAACTCCCGCGTGGAAATTTTATGCTCACGTCAGCCTCGTTCTTGGGGACAGCCCTCACAGTCCAGAGAGGTGGCAGTTAAACAGCACAGAACCAAACTATGAGCTTCGGTATTTCGCAACCGGAGCCAGTCACACGTTTGTCTTTCAACGAATTGATCGCTTTGTGACCAACGCCCAAATGGCCGAATTAGCTGCTGGAAATAGCTATCTTTTCATTGTGGTTCATGCTGAATATCAAGACATGCGGGGCGAGCGTCTCACTCAGAGTTTTGTCGGAGTACGAGATGCGATGACTCCGCGCGTCAGTGACTGGCATGCGTGAAGGAATTTCCTGTCTAGGATTCAGATTAGGACACTACCCAACCTTCTATCCTTTTAGTGCCTTTGTGACTTTGTGGTTAGGTCTTATCAAGTCACGACAAGCTAAAGCGTGTCGGACATTGAACTACTTGAAAGTTAGGAACGCAGTGCTCTTCACCGTGTGATCAAACTCGTACACGTAGGTGTAGCCCGGAAACTCAATCGGCTTCGCAAACTGAACCCTTATCTCAACGCGCTGTTCGCGAATAGCTGGAGTAATGATGGCATCGGAGGGAACCTCGTACTCAGCCTCGCTCTTCATTAACTGCTCACCGGCCCACGCTGGTTGGTAGCCTTGCGCACTTGCCACATCTGCATAGTGCTGCATCAGATCTTTGAACAAGTAAGCCCTATAAGCCTTTCCAGCACAGTGGGATCCGAAGCTTGGAATTCACGTGACTTGAAGTCGCGGC